>Ga0207675_100000073_pt1 | contig 76959 bp, 69 predicted proteins | sample KBSSwiS42_FD_184305 | JGI IMG/M metagenome (GOLD analysis project Ga0207675, IMG submission 184305) | Switchgrass rhizosphere microbial communities from Kellogg Biological Station, Michigan, USA - KBS Switchgrass S4-2 (SPAdes) (version 2) | ecosystem: Host-associated > Plants > Roots >...
GGTACATCCCCGCGAGAACGCGGGTGAACTGGTCTTTCACCGTCTCGAGCTGCGCGTGGGTGATCGGCGCATCCCGAAGCTGGCCCTGGTCGATCCGTTGTCGCACGATCCGGTCGATCACGTCACGGATCTTTTGAGGCGTCGGGTCATGGAGCACGCGCGCGGCTGCCTCCGCGCCGTCGGCCAGCATGACGATCGCCGTCTCGATGCTTCGTGGTGCTGGTCCCGGATACGCAAACTCCGCCGAGTTCGCCGGCACCCCGTCGCGCTCCTTCGCTTTTTCGAGGAAGTACGAGATCGGTCCCGTGCCGTGGTGCTCACGAATAAACGGCATCACTCCGCGCGGCAGCTTATGCTCCTCGGCGAGCTCGAGCCCCTCGAGCACGTGATTTCGTATGATCGCCGCGCTGGTCGTGGGCTTGAGCTTGTCGTGCGGGTTGCGGCCCTTCGCCTGATTCTCCGCGAAGTACTGCGGCTTCTTGAGCTTCCCGATGTCGTGATAGAGCGCCCCCACACGGGCAAGCAGCCCATTCGCTCCGATGGCGTTGCTCGCGCTCTCGGCGAGGTTCGCGATCGCAATCGTGTGCGCGTACGTCCCGGGCGCCTCGAGGCTGAGTCGGCGAAGGAGCGGTCGGTTGAGATCCGACCACTCGAGCAGCGTCAGATCGGTGTCGACGCCCGCGAACTGCTCGGCGCCGGGGATCAGCATGATGGCGATCGAGACCGATGCGATGGCGTTCGCCGCGCCCCACAGTGCGCTCCAGCCGATATCGGACAACGGCAGGTCAAGCGTTAGGCCGATCGCGATAGCGGCGATGAGGTACGCGCCAGCGATGGCGAGGATCGCGACGTGAGTCTGGTTCCTCCGCCGGACGATGCGCATGGTGAACGCGGCGGCCGTCCCCCCAATGAGATTGAGGAACAGCGCGTTCGTGCCGCGGAACTCGTTTTGACCACCGATGAGAACGGCCAGGATCATCGCTGCGATCATCCCGATCCGGGGATCGAACAGCATGCTCACGATGACCGCCGCAAATGCGACCGGAATGAGCTCCGGGTGCACGCGTTGTGGCAGGTGCGCGATCAGTGATGACGTGACGATCACGATCACGAAGACGATCGCGAACAGGAGTACCGCGCGAAGCGACGCGTAGAGCTGCTGACGGAACAGCGCCAGGGTCAGGCCAAAGATCGTCAGGACGAGTGTGTTGAAGAGCACAGCCCCGACGATCCGACTGGCATTCCGGCGGCTGTCGCCACGTTTCGCGAGCTCATCCTGCAGCGCACGCATCTTCTCGCGCTCTTCGCGGCCCACGACCTCGTGCGCCCCGACAATCTTCTCGCCGAGCTGCAAGGTGTACTTGACGTTAGGCACCGACTTGCGAAGGTCCTGGCGCGCCCGCTCGGTGGCCGCGCGGTCGTAGACGATCGTGGGCCGGAAGAATGCGGTGAGCAGCTTGCGGAACGCGGCATCGCCAGCCTGTGACTGCGGGTCGGGATTGAGGAGGCGGGCTCGCGCCAGCAGTGTCGGGAACGCCGCGACGCTGTCGGCGTTCACCGACGTGACGGACGTATCCTGGCGCAGCGTGACGGCGCCCTGAATCCCATCGAGCGCGCCACCGGCCGCGATTCCGGTCGCCAGCCAGCGGTCGTACGCACGCCTGACGGCATCCGCCACGGCATCGCCACGACCCGGCATCGCGAGGTACTGCGCTTCCGGCGGCGCCAGTTGCACGCCGAGCATCGCGCCAAGTTGCTGCACGGAGGTGATACGCTGTGCCTCGGGCAGCGAGGCCACCTGGCGGAGCTCCTGGGCGAACTGATCGACGAGCGCGCGGGACGAATCCAGTGCGGCGGAGTCGAACGTGAAGATCGGCTCCACCGACCGCGCGATGTCGTTCTGCTCCTTCAGCAGCTCTTCGGGCGACTTGAGCACCGAGTAGCCGAACGGCGCGATCACATTGTCGGGCGCGACCGACCCCACTTCCAGAATTGGGGAATCGACGACCGGTGAGGCGGGAAAGACGAGATACGTGACCGCGGCGATCAGGAGCGCGATGACCGCCCGCGTTCCGTGGAAGCGGACGGCGCGAGCCCGCGGACTTCCCTCATCAGCGGCGTCGCCGCCTAACCACCCGGCGATGGCGTTCAATCGCCGCCGTCCTCGGCGTACGCCTTGATGATCTCGCGGACGAGACGGTGTCGGATCACGTCCGTCTCGTTGAGATAGTGGAACGCGATCCCGTCAATGCCGGTGAGGATGCGCTCGATCTGCATCAGCCCCGACTCCTCGCGTTTGGGCAGGTCGATCTGCGTCTTGTCGCCGGTAATCATCGTCTTCGAGTTCACACCGAGCCGCGTGAGGAACATCTTCATCTGCGCCGCCGTCGCGTTCTGCGCCTCGTCGAGGATCACGAACGCATCTGCGAGCGTGCGCCCGCGCATGTACGCGAGCGGCGCGATCTCGATCGTCCGCGTTTCCAGTGCCTTCTGCATGCGCTCGACGGGCATCATGTCCTCGAGCGCGTCATAGAGCGGCCGGAGATACGGGTCGACCTTGGCTTGCATGTCGCCGGGCAGGAACCCGAGGCTCTCGCCCGCTTCGACGGCGGGGCGGGCGAGGATGATGCGCCTAACGCGCTTTCGCGACAGCGCATCGACGGCGGCGGCAACGGCGAGGTACGTCTTGCCCGTCCCGGCCGGCCCGATTCCGACCACGATGTCGTTGTCCGAAATGAGCCCGAGGTATTCGGCCTGACCCGGCGTTTTCGGCTGGATGATCTTCCGGACGCCGGGCAGTACGATGCGATTGTCGCCACCACCGCCCGGCTCACGGGACCCGTCCATGCTCATGCGCAGGACGTCATCCGCCTCCAGCACCGTGCCCTGTTTCGCGGCGTCGATCATTCGCTGCGCGACCGACGCCGCGCGCTCGACGGCCTCCGCCGTGCCCACGAGCGTCAGTGTGTCGCCGCGGAGGGCGACGCGCGTTCCGGTCTGGCGTTGCAGCTCGATCAGATTCGCATCGTTGACACCCGCCAGCGTCAGCAGATCGGCGCCTTCGGTGTTCAACCGCTGCGTCGTTTGTTCGTCGGTCAACGTGGCGCTCCGTCAGTCTCCGACCACGGCGATGTGCAGATCGCCGAGATCGTCGCGTGGCACCGGCGTGGGCGCACCCTCGAACAGCGCTCGCGCGGCGGTCGTCTTCGGGAACGCGATCACGTCGCGGAGCGACGTCGCCCCGGCGAGCAGCATCGCCACGCGGTCAAATCCAAACGCGATGCCCCCGTGCGGCGGCGCGCCCGCCCGTAGCCCTTCGAGCAGGAACCCGAATCGCATGAGTGCCGTCGCGTCGTCGATGCCTAACAACGAAAATACCCGCGATTGATCGAGCGGGTTCGAGATGCGGATGCTGCCACCGCCCAACTCCGTCCCGTTCAGCACGAGGTCGTACGCGAGGGCCCGTGCCTTCGTCGGGTCGGACGCGAGGAGCTCCCCATCATCGGGATGCGCCGCCGTGAATGGATGGTGAACCGGCGTCACCGCACCGGTGGTCGCGTCACGCTCGAACATTGGGAAGTCCACCACCCACACGAACTCGAGCTCGTCCTGTGGGACGAGACCGAGCCTTCGAGCGAGCTCCTGACGAACGCGGTCGAGCGCGGGAGAAGACACGGCATCAGGCGCGGCAACGAACACGCCAAGATCGCCTTCAAGCAGACCGAGGCGGTCGGCGGTGCCCTCGGGCAGGAATTTGGCGCCCTTCCCCTCCAGTCCCGCCGCGCTGCGCTTCAGCACGATCAGACCACCGGCCCCGGCCGACTTCGCGACGGCCTCGAGCTCGTCGGTCTGCTTGCGCGACATGGACGCGCCGCCGGTTACCCGAATGCCTCGTACGCGGCCACCGGCATCGATGGCCTGTTTGACGAACGAGAGGTCGGACGCCGCGAAGACCGCGGTCACATCACGGATTTCGAGCCCGTATCGCAGATCCGGGCGGTCGCAGCCGTACCGCTCCATGGCGTCGCCGTACGTCATGCGGCGGAACGGCGCTTGGAGCGTATGACCGGCTGCGCTCCACAACGCGCAGATCAGGCCTTCCGCGACGGCCATGATGTCCTCGCGCGTGACGAACGAGGCCTCGATGTCGATCTGCGTGAACTCCGGCTGGCGGTCCGCTCGCAGGTCCTCGTCGCGGAAGCATCGGGCGATCTGGAAGTACCGATCGAACCCGGAAACCATGAGCAGTTGCTTGTAGAGCTGCGGCGACTGCGGCAGCGCATAGAACTCGCCCGGGTGCACGCGGCTCGGGACCAGATAGTCGCGCGCACCCTCCGGCGTCGGCTTGGTCAGAATCGGCGTCTCGATCTCGACGAATCCTTCTCCGCTCAGGAACGCGCGAGTCGCCTGCATCAGAGTGTGACGAAGGATGATGTTGTCGCGAAGCTCGGGTCGTCGCAGATCGAGGTGCCGATGGCGAAGGCGGAGCTCTTCCGCCGGAAGCGGCTCGCCGCGGTTGCGCGCGACGGGGATCACGGGTGTCTCCGCCGGCCCGACCAGCCGAAGCGTTCGTCCTCGCACTTCGACATCGCCACTTTCCAGCTCGGCGTTCCGCATCTCGGCGGGCCGCGCTACAACGTCACCGGTGATGAGCACGACGCTTTCGGTACCGAGGCTGCGCGCCAGCTCGAGCGTTTGCGCCGACGCGTAGTCCGGGTCGAACGAGACCTGGACGATCCCCGCGCGATCGCGCAGGTCGATGAACACGAGACCACCAAGGTCTCGGCGTCGGTGCACCCATCCGCCGAGGCGGACGCTCGCTCCGACATGATCGAGTCGGAGCGACCCACACAGCGTGTCGCGGAGCGCGGTTTTGAAAGGAACAGCAGGACTCGAAGTGGCAGTCACCGACTGACTCCCGGCGGCATCATGCCGCGTGCGAAGCGCCCGCAGCCGATGCGGGGGCCGAAGTTGAAAGGCGCGTTGGAAGTGAGCGCGAGCCGCTCTTGGCGGGGGCTCCGACGCTGAGAAGGCCTACGCAATCGAGCTGGTGCCAGATCGTCGTGGCGATTCGAGACGGGACACGCGCCTAGCGGCGGCGCGGCGCAGAGAACGTAAGCGGCGGCGCAATAGTGGCATACGCGAAGGCGAAAATCTACATGCGCGCGTCGGGCGTCGGTAGGAGCCGGCTTGACCGGTCGAGCCCGTCCACGTAAGCTCAAGTCCATGCGTTGCTTGAACTTCGCCGCCGCCGTGGCGATTCTCCCCATTGCCGCGAGCGAAGCGCAACGCTTCCCGGGCCGCGATTTGCTCGATTTCCCGATCGGGACTTTGGCCGAGGCCCCGGCGCTCGCGCTCGACACGGGCGATGGATTCCAGAACCCGGCGGCGATTCGGCTTGCCGAAGGCACGAGGGCGCGCGGTACCGCCATTGCGCTCAATACAGGAACCGATCGCGGAGTCAGCTCGCAGCTCATCGCCGTCGCAGCGAACCTCCCGAGTCGGTTCACCGTCGGGTTGTCCGCGGTGCACTCGGGAATCAGCGGGATCGCGCCGACGGCTGACGATCCGGAGCCGGTCGGCGGCGACATTCCGTACGGGACGTTCGTGGTGTCGCTGACCGGGGCTCGCGAATCGACCCGTCATATCACGTCCGGCGTAGCGGTTCGCTATCGCACGGGCGAAGTCGACGGCGTGAATCGCTCCACGTTCGGCTTGGACGGTGGCCTGCTGGTCGATCATCTGTTCGGACTCGACGCACGCTTCGGCATCTCGAGCTACATGTGGGGGCCTGGCGCTGGCGAAGGCCAGGACGCCTCGTACTCCGGCGCACTCGATACCCGCGTAATCGGAGCGGACTCTACGCATCAGGCACGACTCGGCTATTCGTACACCGCCGGTGAGGGCGCCTCGGGCGGGCATTACGTTTTCGCGTCAGGGCGATACGCTCGCTGGATCGCCCGAGTGGGCGTCGCCCGAACGTCGGCGTTCGGCACTAGCGACACCTCGCTTCGACTCGCGCTCATCTTGCGGTATGCGCGATACACGGTCGGCCTTTCGCGCGAAGAGAGCGCGGGCGGGTTCGATCCGACCTACCAGTTTGTTCTCAGTGGGGTCTTCCGGTGAAAACCAACCTGCTCAACCTCGAGCCACGGGCGGCCACGCAGGCCGTGCGCGACTTCGCAATCGCGCATGGAGAGCCGGGCTACCGCGGCGATCAGGTGGTTCGTCGACTGTGGCACACGCCCGTCTCGACGTTCGAGGAGATGACTGAGCTGCCCAAGACGTTTCGCACCGCGCTCGACCAGACCTTCATCATCCCGCGACTCGAGATCGCGTCTCGACAGAAGTCGACCGACGGCACCGAGAAGTTTCTGTTTCGCCTGCACGACGGTCAGCACATCGAGACGGTATCCATTCCCGAAGGCGATCGTTTGACGTTCTGTGTCTCCTCGCAGGCTGGCTGTGCGCTCCGTTGCGCCTTCTGCGCGACCGGGTTGATGGGCTTTGCGCGTAACCTCGAGACGTACGAGATCGCCGGTCAGGTTCGCGAGCTCGCCCTGCTCGATCCGCCGCTGATCGCGAGCAACATCGTGTTCATGGGGATGGGCGAGCCCCTGCTCAATTGGGTCGCCGTCGACAAAGTCCTAACGATTCTCAACGACGCGCAGGGCTTCGGCATTGGCGCGCGACACGTCACCGTGTCGACCGTCGGTGTGCTGCCTGGTATCGAGGCGCTCGCGGCGCGGCCGGAACAGTTTCGCCTCGCGATATCGATCCATGCGCCGAGCGACGAGTTGCGGCACACGCTCATGCCGATCAACACGAAGTATCCCCTGGCCGACGTGATTGCGGCCGCGGGCCAGTTCGACCGGCGCGTGACCTTCGAGTACGTCATGCTCGGCGGCGTGAACGACGGGCCTCGAGAGGCCAGCGAGCTCGCTGCGCTGGCCCGGGACTGCCGGGCGTTCGTGAACCTGATTCCACTTCATCCCGGCGGCGCCGGCAACTTTACGCCCACGAGCGCCGACGACATTCGCCGCTTTGCCGGGTGGCTCCGGCGCGAGGGCGTCGAGGTCGCGATCCGGAAGAGCCGCGGCATGGACATCGCGGCCGCGTGCGGCCAGCTACGGGCTGAACGGCTGCGGCGGCGGCCGCCACGAGACGCCGAGCACCACCGTGACGTCCACGTAGCGTGACGAGTCCGGCCGCGCCTCCACGCGCGTGCCGCCTAACGCCTTGCCGACGAGGCGCGCCCATTCCAGATGATTCGATCGGTCCAGCACGACCGTCGAGTCCTGCGTCCGGTCGCTGGTCGCATAGGTAACGACATCGAACCCGCGGTCACGCAGAAGTCGCGTCGCGCGTCGCGCGAGGCCTCGGGTCTTCGTCGCATTGATGATTTCGACGCGCACACGCGCGTTGGCCGGCGCCGTCACTTCCTTCTTCGCGACGAGCCGCGCCAGCGGCGTGGCCGGCACCGGAGTCGGTCGCGTCCGGGCCGTCCAGATCGCAACGGCGACACCAACGACCGCGACCGACAACGCCCCGATGAGCAATCGGCGTGTGGGGGTCATCGGATACTGTTCCAGAGGTCCGCGGTTTCGGGAAACAGCATCTTCCCTTCGCGAACGGTCCATTCGATGCGCGTCCGAACCACCTGTCGGAATACGCCATCGAAGTCGGTCGTCGCGTGGGCGGCGAGAAACGCGCGGTCCGCCTGGAGGAACGGTCGGCCCGGCTCGAGAAAATCCGCCATGTAGAGCGCTTTCCCGGTGCGCCCCCAATGGGCGCTGCCTAACGTGTGCCAGCGGATGGCCTCGAGCACATCGGCACGCGTTTCCCCTTCCGCTGCGAGTTTCCCGGCGACGGCTGGCCCGTGCAGGATGTGCCACGGCCGCTGCGCGTCGCCCGTGAGACGCCGAAGCTCCTCCTCGTCGGCGTCGCGGAGCGCATCGTGAAGCACCCCGACGTCGTGCCACGCCTGCCGCTCGTCCGGCGTCAACGCGAGCGACCGGGCCCATTGGTCCAGCAGCGCGGTCACGCGGGCGATGTGCGCACGCCGCTTGTCCGTGACGCGCGCCCACGGCGGCAACACCACCTCGGTCACAGTAGCCGCACGGCGGCCGTCGTCCGCGCTCACTCTGCCTCGCCGAGGATCATGTTGTCGATGAGACGCGTGGGGCCGACTCGCGCGGCGACGATGGCCACGCTGTCAGCCCTGGCCGTGTCCACGGGTTTCATCTCGGTCGAGTCCACCACCGCGAAGTAGTCGAGACGCACATCCGGATAGGTCGCGAGCGTCTCACGACCGACGTCGGTGAGCCGTGAGCCGCGCCGTTCGCCTGCGGCGAATGCTCCGGTCGTGGCGCGTAAACTCTTCACCAGCGCGAGGCCGTTCGCGCGCGCCGAGGCGTCGAGGTACGTATTCCGGCTCGAGAGCGCGAGGCCATCGCGCTCTCGGACCGTCGGTACCACCACCATCTCGATGGGGAAGTTCAACTCGCGCACCATCCGCCGAATGAGTGTCGCCTGCTGATAGTCCTTTCGACCGAACACCGCGACGTCGGGCGCAACGATGTTGAACAACTTTGCCACAACCGTCAGCACGCCGCTGAAATGGCCGGGCCGAACCTCGCCTTCCCACCGGGTTGGCAAGTCGTCGGCCGTGACGCGCAGTGAAGGTGGAGTCGGGTACATCTCGGCGACTGATGGCAGAAACAACAGGTCCACGCCTCGCCCTTCCGCTTTAGCAGCATCCCCGCTCACGTCTCGAGGGTAGCGCGAGAAGTCTTCGTTCGGACCGAATTGCGTCGGGTTGACGAAGAGGCTCATCACCACGCAACCCGTGGTGCGCTTCGCTTCGTCCACCAGCCGCAGATGCCCTTCGTGCAGGAAGCCCATCGTCGGGACAAATCCGATCCGCGCGCCTCCTGCCCGCGCCGTCGAGATCGCCGCGCGCAGCCCGGCGATGGTATCGATCTGCCTCACGAGTCAGAAACTGTGGTCGGTGTCCGGATATCGGCCGCCACGGACGTCCTCGGCGAAGTGACGCATGGCCGAGCGCACATCACCCGCGAGCTCTGCGTAACGCCGCAGGAACTTCGGCTTGAACCGATCGTTGAGGCCGAGCAGATCGTGCAGCACCAGCACCTGGCCATCGCAGTCCACCCCCGCGCCGATCCCGATCGTTGGGATGTGCACGGCCGCTGTGACGGTCTTCGCAACCGCCGCGGGCACGAGCTCGAGCACTAGCGAGAACGCCCCCGCGTCCTCGACACGTCGCGCTTCCTCCACCATTCGCTCCTGATCACCAGGTCCGCGTCCCTGTACGCGAAAGCCGCCGAGCGTGTTCACGGACTGTGGCGTGAAACCAAGATGCCCCATCACGGGAATGCCGGCGCGTGTCATCGCCTGAATTCGCGCAGCAATATCGGCGTCCCCGCCTTCCACTTTCACCGCGTGCGCGTTCGTCTCCTTCATGATTCGGCCGGCGTTCCGAAGCGCATCCTCGGTGCTCACCTGATAACTCATGAACGGCATGTCGACGACGACCATGGCGCGCGAGATGCCGCGTCGTACGGCGGCTCCATGGTGGATCATCTGCTCCATCGTCACCGGCACTGTCGAGTCGAGACCGAGGATGACGTTCGCCATCGAGTCGCCGACGAGGATGAGATCGGCGCCACCTTCTTCGGACAGACGAGCGAACAGCGCATCGTAAGCCGACACCATAACGAGTCGCTCACCACGCTGTTTCTTCGCCAGCACCTCACGCACCGTGATGCGCGGGCCCTCCGCGTTTCCGCTAGTCATCGACGCTCTGCCTCATCGCCTCACGGAGCTCTGTGAGCTCCCGGTGCCAGAACGAACGCTCGGCAAGCCCCGGGTGTGGAATGACGAGGTCCGCGGTGTGCACTACGCGATCGTCGAAGAGCACGATGTCGAGATCGAGCGTGCGCGAGCTCCATCGGGGGCCGCGGACCCGGCCCGCGTCGGCCTCGATTTCGTGGAGTCGCGCGAGCAGCGCGTCCGGTTCCAGCGTCGTTTCGACGGCGAGCATCTGGTTCAAGTAGGGCGGTTGAGCGAGTCCACCGAGCGGCGCCGTCTCCTCGACTGCGGATGCACCGACCACGCGGCACTCCGGAATGGCGTCGATGGCGTCTCGTGCGCGCGCCAGATACACGTGACGCTCGCCCAGGTTCGATCCGAGCGCGATGTACGCGATCTCGCTCACGCGGCGGAACGTAGAAACCGCTGACGACGGTGTCAATTCACGCTGACTGCAGCGACGCGATCAATTCGCGCTGGCCACCTTCACGCGCGCGATGCGCCGAGTCAGATCGCTCAGGTCCGCCGCCACCTCGCGGAGCTCGTGCGCCGCACCCTCGAGCTCGCGCAATGCGCGCGCCTGGTCGGACGCGGAGCGTGTGACGTTCTCGGCGCCTTCACGGTTGCGGCGCGAGATCTCGGCGATGCGCGCCACCCGCTCACTGAGCCGGCCGACCTCGGATTCCTGCACGCGTGACGTGTCCGCGATCCGCTGCCCCCAGGTCAGGCTGGCCGCCGTAGCTTCGACGATCGCATCGAGCGCCGTACGCGCCGTTTCCGAGAGCGACTCGACGTCGCTCATCATCGTCTGTCCGCGACTGACCTGTGATGCGACCTGGCGCATCTGGTCCTCGAATCCCGTGACGATGTCGCCGGCGTCCTCCGACGCGCGTGCGCTCTGCTCGGCGAGCTTTCGCACTTCATTGGCGACGACGGCAAACCCCTGCCCCTGCTCGCCCGCGCGCGCCGCCTCGATCGCCGCGTTGAGTGCGAGCAGGTTGGTCTGGTCAGCAAGCTCCTTGATGACGGCAATGAAGTCGGTGATGCGTCGTGTGCTCTTGGAAAGACCGCCTATCTGCACGGCGCTCTCGCCCACGAAGCGCTTCGCGTTCACGAGCCGCTCGATGGCCATGCCGATCGTATCGCGATGCTCGGTCGCTATCCGCGTGGCGCGTTCGCTCGCGGTGGCCGCGTCACCGCCGTCTCGCGCGATCGTCGACGTCTTGTCGTGCAACGACCGCGCAACGTCGAGGCTCCGATCCGCTTGCTCGTTTTCCTCACCGATCCCGCGCGTGATCTCAGCGGCGTTCTGGGCGACGACCTCGGCACCCGAGCGCAGCGCCCGCGCCGAATCGTTGAGCGTGTCGAGCTGTGTTTCGACGCGCGCAAGCGCCGCGAGGAGCGGTTGCCGCAAATCCTGAATGTGGAGCGCGGTCGCGAGCTGGTTCGCGAAGCGCGCCACGAGCGCAGTCTCCTTGGGCCCATACGTGCCGCGCTTGTGGTGATCGAGCTCGACGACGCCGATCGGTCGGTCGCCGAACCGCAGAGGCACGACCGCGATACTCACGGCAGACGGATCGATCCCACGGGCGCGTGCGTCACGCGCGGCGTCGGAGATCACCACCGATTCGCCGGTGCTCATGGCTGTATCGCGGAGGCGACCGCCGGACGCACCGTTTTCTCTCGGCTCAGCGAGCAGTCCCTCACCCGCCCGGTAGATGAGCCGAAGCGAGCCACCGCTCAAGCGCCAGATCCGAAAGCCGTTCCAGTCGACAAGTCGGTTCGCGAGACGCTCGAGCTGCCGCAGCGACTCGGCGAGGTTCGCGTCGGACGCCACGACCTGCTCCATCGCGTGGATCTTGTTCAGCTCCTCCGCCGCGACGGCTTCCTCGAGGATGCGCTTGAGCAACAGCCCGGCGAACACGAGCACGAATGCGACCGCCACCCACCCTGCCCAACCGACGCTCGCGATCGCAATGAGCGATGCCAGGACCGCGATCGTCCCGGTGCCGAACGCGATCACCTCGTAGCGCAGAATCAGGGAGCGCTCGTCGGCGTACAGCTTGTTGCGGATCAGCAGCGTGCAATAGAGGAGCCCGCGGCTGAACAGGAAATGCACGGCGAGCAGCAGCGCGACCGCAGGAACCAACTCCGTCGTCATGCGGCCGACGTCGGTGCCGCCGTTCAGGGCCACGAACCAGGCGTAGAACCCGAACGCCGCGAACAGCGCCAGCGCCTCCCGGCCCGCATTGATGGCGCTCGCCGCGGGCGCTTTCCGGAGCAGCCACCAGTCGGCGATGAAGACGCCCAGATACATGCCTAACGCCGTGCCCGGTGCGCCAATGATGACCGCGCCGCCCGCGGCGACCATCCCGAGCAGGTTGAGCGCCGAGTACTTGGTGAGCGGAATCTGGAACGCGCGCAGCAGGAGCGACGCGACGATCGTCGCCGCCACCGCGACCGGCTGCGAGATCCATCGTGGGTCGAGGGCCAGCGCCACGAGCAGCAGCACTGTGCCGATGCTCGCGACGAACCGGGCGTACAGCGACAGGAACCGATTCATCTCGAGTCGCGGCGTGAGGCGACGGGTGGAATCACGGAGCGGAGTAGCATGCGCTCAGATGGCGTCGAGGGCCCGGCGGAGCGTGGACACGAGCTCGGTCGCGGCGTCCACCGACTTGTCTGCCGCCTGCACGATCGCGCTTCCAACGACAATGCCGTCGGCGACTCGGCCGACCGCCGCGGCCTGCTCGGACGTCGAGATGCCGAAGCCCACACAAACCGGCAGCGTCGTTGCCTGACGGAGGCGCGCGATGGTGTCCGGCAGCTCCGCCGGGAGGTCGGTTCTGAGCCCCGTCACGCCCCGACGGCTAATGAGATAGACGAATCCGCTCCCGTGCGCCGCGATCTCCCGCATGCGCTCGAGCGGCGTGGTGGGCGCGACCAGACGCACGAACCCGAGCGGCCCGTTGCCTAACCATTGCTCGCGCACCGGGTCAGCCCCGACCGGCAGGTCCGTGACCAACACGCCGTGCGCCCCGGCGGCCGCCGCGCGGTCCAGCACGTCGTGTCCGGCGGCGATCAGCGGGTTGAGATATGTGAACAGCACGATCGGCGTGCGGATGCGCGCATCGCGGATGAGATCGAGCGTCCGCGCGAGCGTCATGCCGTGATCGAGGGCGCGCTGCGAGCTTGCCTGAATGATCGGACCATCCGCCATGGGATCGGAGAACGGGATGCCGAGCTCGATGACGTCCGCGCCGGCGGACTCGATCCCACGGAGCAGCGCGACGGAGGACGCCGGATCCGGATGACCCGCGGTGACGTAGCAGACGAGCGCGCGGCGCCCTTCGGCGCGCAGCGCGGTCATGCGCCGGGTCAGGGCGTCAGACGAAGTAGTCGCCGACGTTGATGCCATAACGGTCGGGGTTCTCGGTCTTGATGATCGTACGCGCAAACGCGCCGTCTGCATTCTGCTCGGTCAGGTCGACGTTGCGTCCCGGGTACGCGATGTTGCCGCGCTCGTCACTCACGATTCGGACGATCGGCCTCGACACGGCCTCGGGGTTCGGATTCGCCGAATGGACGATCGCAAGCTCGAACGTATCGAGAACCACGAGGGTGCCGACCGGATAGATCCCGAGCAGGTTGATGAAGGCTTTCACGACGACCGAATCGAATCCGCGCCGCGGGTTGTCGCGCATGCCCGCGAGCACCGCCGCCGGCGACAGGACATCGGTCTTGTACACGCGCCGCGACGTGGCGGCGTCGAAGCCGTCGGCAACCGCCACGATCTTGCTGAAGATACTCAGCGTTCGCGGCCGGACATTCTTCGGATAGCCGGTCAGGTCGCACTTCATGTGGTGCTCGTAGGCCACCGTCATCGCGCGATACGGCAGCTCCTGCTGCCCCCGCAGCTGGAAGAGCGTGAGAAGCCCCATCCATGGGTGGGCGGCGATGAAGCGCCAGTCGTTGTCATTCAGCTGCTCGACCTTGTTCAGCACGTCAAGCGGCACGCGCGACTTTCCGACGTCGTGAAACAGCGCCGCGAGGCCAAGGTCGTAGAGTTGACGCTTGCTCAACCCGAGCCGGCGGCCAAGCGCCACCGCGAAGATGCAGACGTTCACGCTGTGCGTGAACGTGTACTCGTCGTAGTCTCGGATCGTCGTTAGGCCGAGCAGCGACGTTTCCTCGTTGAGGATCTGGTCGACGATGCCCTGCACCACGCGCTTGATCTTCTTGAGATTCACGCCTCGGCCCATCCGGACCGAGTTGATGACGTCCTTCGTCGCCGCGACGGACTGGCTGTAGGTGCGCTTCGCCGCTTCCTTCGACCGTTCGCGGAAATCGCCGTCCTCGTCCACGCCCGATGGCGGCCCCACCTCCACCAGCGTCACGCCGCCAGCCTGCAGTCGGTCCATCACATCCACGAAGCGATCTTCCGCCTCGCCGGACGACGGCGCCTGCAAGGCCGACAGGAAGACGAGCCAGTCGCGCGGCCAAATTCCGGGCATCATGCGAGCGACCCCGACACCCGCCGCGCGGAACAGCGACAGGATCTGCGTGAAGCTCGCGTAGTTATCGAGGTCGAGCCGAAGTCGCGTCTGGTTGATCAGGATGAATTCATTCGTGACCCGCAGCTCGAACTCGCCTTCGCGTGTCAGGATCTCCGTCGTCACGGCCGTGAGGTCGTCGAGCGCTTTCTTGACCGCTTCGTTCTCGACCGGATACAGGCGAATGGCGCGCGTGGCGCCGTGGAGCGCGATGATGAACGACCGCCCTATCCGGCGGATGTACGGGTCACCAGCGATATCGTTCGATGAGGCGTTCGCGGTGCTCCGATCCAGGGCGTAGCGCTCGGGGGCCGTCATGCCGTTCCCCCGCGGAGCGCGCGGTTCACCGCATTCCGGACGAGCACCTCCTTCTCGTTGGCGGCGCGCCGCAGCGTGGCGACGGCCGCTTCGCTGCCCACTCGGCCTAACGCCATGGCGGCGCAAGCGCGAAGCTCCACGTCTTCCTTCTTACCGAACAGACCGCGCGAATTGAGCAGGCCGTCCAACAGCTTGACGCCTCCGTCACCGCACAGCGTCCCAAACGCCTCGAAGAACGCCATCTTTTCCGTGAGGTTCGCATCCTTGGCGAGCTTGCCCTGGATGGCAGCCTCGATCCTGGCCAGTGCGGGGCGATGCGCGCGCGCCGCGATCGCGCGGGCGGTCGCGACCCGGACGTCGCGATGCGCATCGTCGATGGTCCGCTCGAGAAATTGCAGCGCGCCCGGCGAGCCGATCTCGCCTAACGCCTGGACGGCGGCGAGGCGCATCTGCACATCCGGATCGGTTGTGAGCTTCGCCAGCGCGGCGACCGCCGCGGTCGCGCGCACGGCGCCCGCGCGGCGAATCGCTTCGCGGGCAACATCGCGGTCGCTCGCGCCGATGAGCCGCACGAGCTCCGCGGTGTTCGCCATGGCGAGCCGCGCCGCGGCACTCTCGAGCAGGACACGCAGCCGCGGTGTCTGCGCCTTCGTGAGCCACGAGAACACGGTCGCGATGGCACCCACGCGGAGCTGGTCGAAGAGCTCGTTCAGGTCGTCCTGATCCGGAAGGTGCGACGCCTCGTCGAGCGACTGCAGGACCTGCGCGAGAACCTCGGGCTCACTCAATCGGTTCCGAATGTGGAGCAGCTGCTCCTTCTGCTCGGGGGTGATCTCCGGAGCGCGCTCGGACGTCTGAGACGTCTCGCGAAGCAGAAACGCAGCGGTCTTGAATTCACCCGACGACAGAATGTGCAGCATCAGCGTATCGAGTAGACCGGCGATCTCCTCTCGTACGCCGCGATCGCCCTGCGTCTCGTAGGTATCGAGCAGCATCGCGACGACGTTCCGCCGCATGTCGATCTCGTACTCCTTGCGGACCTCCTCGCGGAGGTATTCGGCCTCACTCTCCTCGAGGAAGTACAGCGTGGAGTCGAAGTCCTCGAGCTTGACCACCGACGCGAGCGTCGAGTCGATCGGCGGCGCCGACTGCTGGGTCGCCTGCGCGCCCGCCTCGCCCGCGCGGAAGCCCGTCTTGTCGATCGGCGCGGCCTGATCGGTCGACACGTCGATATAGCGATAGCGGAGGTACGAGAACTCCTGCTCCCAGAGCATCGTCAGCAGGTCGTCCTCTTCCGGCGAGACCTTGCGCGCGCGCTGGAGGATGTCGAGCAGCGGAACGAGCTCGTCGCGTTCGAACTCCTTGAGGAACCGGAGCTCGCGAATCCCGTCCTTGTACATCATCCACGGGATGTTGTCGGTGGCCTTTTCCGCTTCGCGCAGGACGGCCTCACCATGCCACCGCAGCTCGGTTTCGGTGACATCGAACACCAGCTCGTCGGTGACTTCCCAGATGGGCGTGAACGCTGCGCGAGCGATTTCGAGCGCGCGCAGGTAAGTGGGATTGTTGTGCAGATAGAGCTGGTGGGCCCGGGCCGCCTTCACGAGCACTCGCCACATCTCTTCGACGAGGGTGCTCGAAAACGGTGGTTCGGGCCGACCCGACTCCTGGGCAGGAGTCGGAACGGAAGAAAGCGTCACTCGGGCAACGTGCTCAGCTGGCTGATTTGCGCGACGTCCTTGTCACCTCTACCACTGACGCACAAGAGCACCCGTTGGTCAGGACTCCATCTACCCTTTTGCCCGTCGATCCATGCGACTGCATGGGCGGTTTCCAATGCGGGGATGATTCCCTCGAGACGACTCAAGAGCGCGAACCCCGAGAGTGCCTCGTTGTCGGTGACAGCGACGTACGTTGCGCGCCCTGAGTCTTTGAGATACGCGTGTTCGGGCCCGACGCCGGGATAGTCCAGACCCGCGGAGATGGAGTGAGCGGGGTGCACCTGCCCCGCCGCATCCTGCAGGAGATAGCTCAGGGACCCGTGCAGCACTCCCGGCGTTCCTCTCGAGAGTGACGCCGAGTGGCGCTCGGTATCGAGGCCCTCACCCGCGGCTTCGACCCCGATAAGCTCCACGTCGCGGTCATCGACGAACCCGGCGAACACGCCCATGGCATTCGAGCCGCCTCCCACGCACGCGACGACGGTGTGCGGCAGGCCGCCCGCCTGCGCTAGCATCTGGTCGCGTGCCTCCCGGCCAATGACCGTCTGGAACTCACGGACCATCCGCGGATACGGCGCGGGTCCGACGACCGAACCGATGATGTAGTGCGTGTCCTCGACGTTCGTGACCCAGTCACGAATCGCTTCGGTGGTCGCGTCCTTGAGCGTTCGTGTGCCGCTCGTCACAGGGATGACTTTGGCCCCCATGAGTCGCATACGGAACACGTTCAGCTCCTGCCGCCGCATGTCCTCCTCGCCCATGTACACGACGCAGGTGAGGCCGAACCTGGCACAGACGGTCGCGGTCGCGACGCCGTGCTGCCCGGCGCCGGTTTCCGCGATGATCCGCGTCTTCCCCATCCGTCGAGCGAGGAGGACCTGACCGACCGTGTTGTTGATCTTGTGAGCACCGGTGTGGTTGAGATCTTCTCGCTTGAGATAGATCCGAGTGCCGACCCGATCCGAGAGCCGCGGCGCGTCACTCAGGATCGACGGCCGGCCAACGTAATCGCGCAGCATGCCGTCGAGCGACGCGCGAAACGATGAGTCGCTCATCGCCTCATCGAATGCGGCGTCCAGCGCCTCGATCGCGGGAATGAGCGTTTCCGGCACGTATCGCCCGCCGAACTTGCCGAACCGATCGCGCGCCGGCGCGGTCACGGCGTCGGGCGTCACGGGTGTCTCCGTCATCGCGTCACTCACTCAGCGTGTCTCCTCGTCGGCGCACGGCATCGCGGAAAGCGCGCATGCGTGCGTGGTCCTTGATTCCGGGGGCGGACTCAACGCCGGATGATACATCCACGACGTCCGGTGCAATGATGCGCACGGCGTCCGCAACGTTGTCGGGACTCAACCCGCCCGCGAGCACGAGGCGCGCGCGAGCGCGCTCGCGGTCGAGCGTTCGCGCGATCGCGGTCCAGTCGAACGACTGCCCCGTCCCGCCGAGCTGCCCGGGGATCTTCGCATCCAGGACCACGGCATCGGCAACGGCCAGAAGGTCGGCCGCGCCGACGGGAAGCACGCTGTCCGCGATACGCACCGCTGCCCACACCGCGCCGCCGAACCTGAGTCGGACGCGGTCCACGATGCCCGGAGACGGGTCGCCATGAAGCTGCACGACGTCAAGTGCGACCTCCGAGGCGACGGTCGAAATGGTCTCGACCGTGGCGGAACCGAACACGCCGACGGTGCTCGCGCGCCCTCGGACCCCGGCGAGCACCGCGGTCGCTCCTCCGGGATCGACGCGGCGCGGACTCTCGGCGAAGATGACACCGACGTAGGCGGCGCCTAACGACGCGGCGTACTCGGCGTCCGCGGCGCGCGTCATGCCGCAGAACTTGATCTCAACCGCCACGGAGCATCCGCGCTACGCCGGTGAGCGCCGCGACAGCCGCGGTCGGGTCGGACGCCGCCGACACGGTCGAGCCGACGAGGACGGCGTCGGCCCCGACCACTGCCGCTCGCTCGACGTCGTACCGCCCGCTCACGCCGCTTTCGGCGATCGCCAGCCGATCAGCAGGAATCAACGGGATGAGCCGCGCCGCGACGGCGGAATCGATCACCAGCGTCTCGAGATCGCGGCTGTTCACGCCAATCACCGCGTGTCTGATCGCGAGCGCGCGCTCCAGCTCCTCTTCGCTCCGGATCTCCACCAGCACTTCCACTCCGAGCTCCAACGCACGGTCGGCCATGGCCGTCAGGTCGTCGGGAGGCAAGGCGCGCGCGATCAGCAACATCGCGGACGCGCCGGCCGCACGCGCTTCGAGCACCTGGACCGGATGGACGTGAAAATCCTTCTTGAGCGTCGGCAGGCTCGTGGCCTCTCTGGCATCCCTCAAGTCCTGAACCGCCCCCCCGAATTCGGTTGGCTCGGTGAGAATCGAAAGCGCCGCCGCCCCGCCGCGTGCATAGGCGGCCGCCTGCTCGGCGGCGTCGAGCCCAGCGTTGATCATGCCCTTCGACGGCGAGCGACGTTTCACCTCGGCGATCACTGCGACGTCGGTTCGGCGGAGCGCCGCGCCGAACGATGGCCCGGAGGGAACGTCACTGGCGCGATCGCGAAGGTCAGCGGACTGCTTTTGGAGGTCCTGCGCCCTGACCGCCGCCGCGGCCGACAGCCGACCAAGCGGACCCACCGGCGCGATCCACGCACGATTTGCTTGCACTTCGGCCCTTGTTCGGATATCGTTCTCTTCGGCTGTTGTTCGGGAACAATGCCGTCGGCTCAACCTGCGGGGATCACCATGCCGCTCACCAAGCGTCAACGCGAAATCCTGGATTACCTGTCGTCGTACGCCGAGGAGCGCGGATACGCGCCGAGCTTCGAGGAGATCGCGTCGCATTTCAACTATAACTCGCTCGCCACGGTGCACGAGCACCTGAGCAACCTCGAGCGAAAGGGCTACATCAAGCGGAGCTACAACGAGAGCCGCGCGATCGAGATCCTGCCCTCGGAGGTCTTCCAGCGGGCCGTCGAGCTGCCGTTGCTCGGCATGGTGGCAGCCGGTTACCCGATCGAGGCGATGACGGCAAACGAGAGCATCGCCGTGCCTGACGACTTCGTGCGCCGCTCGGGAAGCCATTACGTGCTTCGCGTTCGCGGCAACTCGATGATCGATGAGCAGATTCGCGACGGTGATTTCGTCGTGGTGAACGAGCGCCAGCGCGCCGACAACGGCGAGATGGTGATCGCGATGCTCAGTGGAAACTCGGCGACGGTGAAGAAGTTCTACCGCGAGAAGGATGGGCGGATCCGTCTCCAGCCCGCGAACGAGACCATGCCGCCCATGTACGTCCACGAGAACGACATCAGCATCCAGGGTGTCGTCGTGGGCGTCCTGCGTCGGTATTAGGAATGGGAGCGGGCGGCGCGTCGCCTAACGCGACGCGTACGCTCGGCGCATCCGTTCCAGCGCGGCCGCCCCCGCACCGCTCGCGAGTGCCGCGTTCGCGGCCGCGACCGACTCGGCGAAGGACCGACCTCCCGGGGCGACATACAGCGCGCCGGCGGCGTTCAGCACCACTGCTGCCCTTGCAGCCGGGTGACCCTTTCCGGTCAGCACGTCGGTGATCATTCGCGCGTTCTCCGCCGGACCTCCTCCCGCCAGATCCGATGGTGTAAATCCGGAAAAGCCGTAGTCCTCCGGCCGGATCGTCCACTCCGTCACCGCCCCATCGCGCACTTCGGCGACATGGGTCGCACCCACCGGGGAGATCTCATCCATCCCCGGCTCGCCGTGCACCACCAGCGCGTGCGCCGCGCCTAACGCCGCGAGCGCGCCCGCGAGCAGCGGCATCCGGCCACGCTCGGCCACGCCGACCACCTGACGGCCCGCGCCCGCCGGATTGGCCAACGGCCCCACGATGTTCATTACGGTAGGAATGCCCAGCTCGCGTCGCACGGGGCCAACGTGTCGCATCGCCGGATGCATCGCCGGGGCGAACATGAACGTGATGCCCGCTTCGTCGAGGGCGCGCGCCGCGACGTCGACCGGAGCCTCGAGCGTCACGCCAAGCTGCTCCAGCACGTCCGCGCTCCCGCACTGCGTGGTGAACGAGCGATTGCCGTGCTTGGCGATCCGCACGCCGGCCCCGGCGGCGAGCAGGGCCGCGGCGGTCGAGATGTTGAAAGTCGGCACCGCGCCGCCGCCGGTCCCGCAGGTGTCCACGAGATCCTCGGCGGTCGCCACCGGCAAGTGCACCATGGCCCCTCGCAGTGCACGCGCCGCTCCGGTCACCTCGTCGGCCGTCTCGCCCTTGACGCGCAGCCCGATGAGCAGCGCGGCGATCTGCGCGGCCGTCGCCTCACCGCGCATGATTATCCCGAAGGCGTCGGTCGCCAGCTCCGAGTCGAGCGAATCACCGAATGCGACGCGTCGGATCGCGGCCTGGAGCGCGGTCGGGGAGCCTGTCGGTGCCGTCACGCCGGTGACGCCTAACGTGGCCCGATGGACTCCACGAGCCGCGTCGCCAACGACGCGTTCGTGGCGACGAGCGCGATGACGAGCGCCAGCACCTGCACGCGCTCGAGATCGTCGTCAACGAACACGCCGTACTGCGCGCGATTCGTGAGGTTGACGACGCCGACAAAATCCCCCTGATAGAGCAGCGGAAAGCTGATGAACGACCCCGTGGTGAAGTGCTGGTCGAGCAGCAGCGGATGCGTGGTTGCATGCCTGACGTCCTGCACGAGCAGCGGCTCGCGCGCCTGCGCGACGCGGCCGGCAACGCCCTGCCCGATTCTGATCCGCGAGCCTTCGGCGATGAACGGCGCGAGGCCACGCGACGCCGCCAGGAACATGTAGCCAGGTTCGGGGGCAACGAGCATGAGCGAGCAGCGCTGCGCCTGCATGTCGTCGCCAACGAGCGCGAGCAGGCCGTCGACGAGCTGTCGCGGATCCGCGACGGTCGCATCGAGCTTGAGCATACGCTCGATGAGGTAGAGCGTCCGCGTACGCTGACGCAACGACTCGCTGCGTCGATGCAGCTCCACGTGCGCCTGCTCGAGCTGGCTCACGGCCGCGGTGACGTGTCCCTCGATCTCGTCGGAATGGCGCTTCGCCTTCCGTGCCTGTTCGTTCGCCTTGGCGACGTCCCGCTCGAGCGCCACGATCCGGGTCGAAACTTCCTCGGTCGTCGGCGCACGTGCTTCGTCCTTCGCGCGAATCAGCTCGTGTTCGAGCTCGGCGAGGCGACGGACGTATTCGCCGTGGACGCGCTGCGTGACATCCTCCAGCGTGCGCACAGCCTCATCGCGGGCCTCGCGTTCGGCCAATCGCGCGTAGCACAGCTCGAACAGCGCCACGAAGGGGGCGAAGCGCTCGATCGACCGGGTGCCGAACATCTTCTTCGGCTCGTAGAGGGCGACCACCGCCGCGAGGCAGCCGTCAACGAGAACGCCACGCAGTGACAGAATCCCGCCGTCGGCAAACGGCGGGAAGCTGAACATGCGCGCATAGTCGGGCGACCGGTCGCCGAGGTCGACGAACTGGCCACCGGCGGCGACCTGAGTCCGAATCGTGGCGGGGAGATGGTCGAACGTGGTCTCGACCGGAGTCTTCACCACCCGCCCGCCGTTTGGCGTGAGACGCTCGCGCAGCATCTCCCGCCGAGCGTCGTAGCGCAGTAAGCCCAGGTGCGCGGTGCGATCCACGTCGGCGAGACCTTCGCCAAGCGCGACCAGGGCAGCATCGTAGTCGGGCGCGACGCTCAGGGCGTGCGCGAGCGAGGGAAGGTTCCGCGAAGACATGAAGTGGGAAGCCGCGGCGGGGGCGAATTCGCCTTGATCGGCGACGCGAATGTTGAGGCGTACGTCTCGCAAAGTCAATCGCTTCCGCCCCTGGGCTCGACGCGCGTGCGTTGCTTGACAGAGGGGTGGGTCGGGCTAGTTTCCGAGCGATGACAGTGCGCACCGTGCAGCTCGTGCTGCACTACGACGGCGCCGCCTTCTCTGGATGGCAGCGTCAGCCGAATGAGCGCACTGTGCAGGGCGAGCTGGAGCGAGTGTTGACGCGCCTCGTGGGCGGTCACGTCGCGGCTCTTGGTGCGGGTCGGACCGATGCGGGCGTGCATGCACGCGGCCAGGCAGTCGGTGTTCGGGTGAGCGAACGGTGGTCCGCCGCGAACTTGAGACGCGCATTGAACGCACTGTTGCCGCGCGACATCTGGGTCAGCGCGGCGTTTGACATGCGGCCTGAATTCCACGCACGGTACAGCGCTCTCTCCCGCCGATACAGCTACTACGTTGGAACCGACGAAGAGGCACGCTCGCCGTTTCGCCGCCACACCGAGTGGCCGTTCGCTCGTGCGCTCGACCGCGCCCTGCTCGATCACGCGACGGCGCCGCTCGTCGGTGACCATTGCTTCGTCGCGTTCGCCGTTCGAGGCACCGCGCCCGACCGCGACGACCACCGATGCATCGTTCGCTCGGCAAACTGGAGGGATCGAGTGGGCGGTCTCGTGTTCGAGATCGAAGCGAATCGCTTTCTTCATCACATGGTGCGCTTTCTCGTGGGAACGCTGGTCGAGGTGGCGTCGGGAAAGCGCGAGGAAGACGCGATCCATCGCCTGCTCACCGCGTCTGCCAACGACGAAGTCTCTCCGCCCGCGCCGGCGCACGGGTTGTTTCTCGATCACGTGACGTACCCTCCCGAACTGTACCTCCAGAACGAATGAAGATCTTCATCGCGACGGCGAAGCTCGACCAAATTCGATGGGCCCATTCGCACGGCCTCGTAGACGGTGTGCTGACCACGCCGACACTGCTGAGCGCGGAGGTTCATCCCGCCGGCGCGAACGATCTCCTGGCCGAGATCTGTCGAGTTGCCGCGTTCCCGGTCGCTGCAACGGTCGGCGCGGTGAATGCGAACGACGTGTATCGAGACGCGCGCGAGCTTGCCAAGCTGTCTGATTCGATCATCGTCCAGATCCCGTTCGTGGAGGATGCGATCGAGGCGATGCGGCGGCTGAGCGCGGAGGGCATTCGCGTGGCGGCGACGCTCGTGTTCAACGCTGCCCAGGCGGTACTCGCGGCGAAGGCGGGTGCCGGCATCGTCTGCGTGCAGATCGATCAGATCGACGCCCAGGGGCAGGACGGCGTCGAGACGATCGCCGGGATCCATCGCGTGTTTCAGATGCACGGGGTGGAGTGCGACGTGCTGGCGGCGATGCCGCGGAACGCCGCGCAGTTTACAGGGTGCGCGCTCGCCGGCGCCGATGCCATTGCGATCTCTCCAGACGCGCTGCGCGCCCTGCTCTTGCATCCGCTGACGGACCGGGGGATCGACAAGTTCCTCACCGACCTCAGCCGCACTCATCGAACGAGAGTCAAGTGATATTCGCGAAGCGCTTCACAGCGGCGGCGCTCGCTGCCGCATCGCTGATGGGATGTCAGGGAGCAAGTCCGGCGGACTCGCTCGCCCAATCAGTCCCCAAAACGTCCACGACCCCGCCACAGGCCGTGTCGGCGTCACGCCGAACGGCCATCACGCAGGCGGTTGCTCGCGTCGCCCCGGCGGTGGTCACCGTCCAGACCGAGGTCGTCGAGCGAGTGCCGGTCGACCCGTTCGACATGATCTTCGGACGACAGTCGGGCCAGCGGATCGGTGCCGGACTCGGCTCGGGTTTCATCACCGACCCTAACGGGACGATCATCACCAACGCGCACGTCGTTGCGGGGGCCACGCGTGTCTCGGTCGCGATGCGCGATGGCAAGACGTTTCCTGCCAAGGTACTTGGTGTCGACGAGCAGAATGACCTGGCGGTCCTCAAGATCGACGCGAAGGGATTGCCTACCGCCCCGTTAGGCAACTCCGACGACGTCATCATCGGCGAGTGGGCGATCGCCATCGGCAACCCCTACGGATTCCTGCTTGGCAACACCGAACCGAGCGTAACCGCCGGAGTCATCAGCGCGACGGGACGGAATCTGATCGGCCAGGCGGAAGGCGGGGGTGCGTACGTCGACATGATCCAGACGGACGCGTCGATCAATCCGGGCAACTCGGGTGGGCCGCTGGTGAACGCGGACGGCGTGGTGATCGGTGTCAACGCATCGATCTATTCGCCGAGCGGCGGGTCCGTAGGACTCGGCTTCGCGATCCCGATCAACCGCGCCAAACGCGTTGCCGAAGACCTCGTGGCCCACGGGCGACTCCGGCAGCCGTGGATCGGAATCAAGGTGCAGCAGCCGAGCGGCAGAGATCCACGCGCGGCGCTGAATGCCGGGGTCACGGTGACCGCCGTGGTGACAGGGTCGCCGGCGGCGAAAGCGGGTATCGAGGCGGGAGACCAGATCGTGCGCGCCGGCACGCGCACGCTCAAGAACCCATTCGACTGGGAAGCGGAACGCCTCGATCTGCGCGTGGGCGAGCAACTGCCCCTGGTGATCCGGCGCGGCAGTCGCGAGCTCAACATGAACGTCGAGGTGGCGGACCTGCCCGAGGTGAGCGCGCCGAAAGTCGCCGTGGTCAAGGAGCTCGAGCTCGTGACGCTCACCCCGGCCATTCGCGCCGAACGTGGAATACGGACGTCGAAAGGCGCGGTGGTCTACAACGTCAGCGATCGCATCTCCAACGAGGTTGGAATCCAGAAGGGCGATGTGATCGTGCAGATCAACCGCATCACGATCAATACCGCCGATGACGTGAAGACCGCGCTCGACACCTACGCGGGACGCTCTGCGATGCGGGTGGTCTGGGAGCGGGAGGGCCGCATCTACTACAACGACATCGTGATCCAGTGACGAACCACGCCGACCAACGGCTCACGCAATACAGTTCCCCATTCGCCGAGCGGTATGCATCGGCGGAGATGCTCCGTCTGTGGTCGCCGGCAACGCGGCACGGGCTGTGGCGCCAGCTCTGGCTCGCGCTGGCAGAATCGGAGCAGGCCCTCGGCGTTCCGATTCCGGAGGAGGCGATCGCGCAGATGCGCCGCCACCTGGACGACATCGACTTCGAGGCCGTTGCGACCTACGAGCGCCGGTTCCGCCACGATGTGATGGCTCACGTGCACGCGTTCGGTGACGTGGCGCCGGCGGCGAAGCCATTCATCCATCTCGGCGCGACCAGCGCCTTCGTCACGGACAACGCGGACCTGATCCTGATGCGGCGGGGGCTCGACCTGCTGCGAGGACGGCTGATCACTGCACTCCGTGCGCTCGCCGCGTTCGCGCGACAATGGCGGGACGAGCCCACGCTCGGCTACACGCATCTGCAGCCAGCCCAGCTCACGACGGTCGGAAAGCGCGCGACCCTGTGGATGCAGGATCTCGTGCTCGACCTGATGGATCTCGACTACCGGCGCGCCACGCTGCCGTTTCGCGGCGTAAAAGGGACGACGGGCACACAGGCGAGCTTCCTTCAGCTATTCGATGGCGACCACGAGCGCGTTCGCGAGCTCGATCGTCGCGTGACGGCGGCGATGGACTTCACGCACGCACTGAGTGTGACCGGCCAGACCTACACGCGAAAGCTCGATGCCCAGGTGCTTGGCGTCGTCTCGGGTGTCGCGGCGTCGGCAGCGAAGTTCAGCAGCGACATCCGCATGCTGCAGGCGTTCGGGGAAATCGAGGAGCCGTTCGAGACGGAGCAGATTGGTTCGTCGGCGATGGCGTACAAACGCAATCCGATGCGGTCCGAGCGCATCGCATCGCTCGCGCGCTTCGTGGGCTCCCTCGAGCCTAACGCCAACCAGACGCATGGGGTGCAGTACTTCGAGCGGACCCTCGATGACAGCGCAAACCGGCGCCTGGTGATTCCCGAGGCGTTCCTCGCCACGGACGCCATCCTGATTCTCGTGGTGAACGTCGCGAGCGGCCTGGAGGTCCATCCGACACGCATCCAGCAACGCGTGCGTGACGAGCTGCCGTTCATGGCGACGGAGGACCTGATCGTGCGTGCCGTGCGGTCGGGCGGCGATCGCCAGGCCGCACACGAGGTGATCCGCCGCCACAGCGTCGCGGCTGCGCGCGCCATGAAGGACGACGGCAAGTCGAACGACATGCTCGAACGACTGGCCGCCGACCCCGAGTACGGAGTTCCGATCGGCGATCTCCGGGAGGCACTCGATCCACGACGCTTCATCGGTCGCGCCGCCGAGCAGGTGGACGAGTTCCTCGACGAGATCGTGGATCCCCTGCTCGCGGGCACGCCTGCGGTGGATGTGCGGGACATGGCGGAGGTGCGCGTATGACCGGCGTCGCGACGACCACACTGCCGCTCAGCGTACTTCGGCGAGGGAAGGTCCGCGATGTCTATGAGGTCGACGCGGATCGCCTGCTGGTGGTAGCGACCGATCGGGTGAGCGCCTTCGACGTGGTCATGCGGGAGACGGTTCCGTTCAAAGGCGCGGTGCTCACTCAACTCACGGCGTGGTGGCTTCGGCAGCTGGAGTCCGATGTGCCGCACCACATGATCTCCGCGGATGCCGACGAGATCATTCGGGAGGTACCGTCACTCGAGACGCATCGCGACCTGCTGCGCGGTCGCGGGATGCTGGCGTGGCGGGCCGACGTGTTCCCCGTCGAATGCGTGATCCGGGGGTATCTCGCCGGATCGGCGTGGAAGGAATACCGCACGCACGGCACTCTGGCCGGCGAGGCATTGCGAGCCGGGCTGCGCGAAAGCGACCGGCTCGAGCCACCAATTTTCAGCCCCGCGACCAAGGCAGAGACCGGGCATGACGAGAACATCACGATCGCGCGCATGGCCGGCATCGTCGGCGAGGCCGCGACCCGAGAGCTCGAGCGACTCACCCGGATCGTGTACGCCCGCGGCCTAACGATCGCCGAGCCTCGCGGCATCATCATCGCTGACACGAAGTTCGAGTTCGGCGTGCGGCAGGGCCGCATCATCATCGTCGACGAGGTGCTCACGCCGGACAGCTCACGATTCTGGCCAGCGAGTGAGTACGCGCCGGGTCGGTCGCAGCCGAGCTTCGACAAACAGCCGCTGCGAGACTATCTGGACAGCGAGCGCGTCGCCGGGCGATGGTCCGGCAACTATCCACCGCCACCACTGCCCGACGCAGTCGTGAATGCCACGAGCACGCGTTACCTCGACGCGTTCCGGCGCATCACGGGCACCGACCTGAACGTGACTGACCTCTCATGAACTTCGCCCGGGAAGGTCTCGCGTTCATTATCGTCGCCGCGCTGATCGCTGCCGCGGCGTATGCGGCGGCCCTAACGAGACGCTCGTGGCCGCTGTGGCTGTTCGCGTTCGTTCTCACGCTCGTGGCGCTGTGGGTCGCCTATTTCTTCCGCGATCCCGAGCGCACCGGCGCTCGCGGCGACCAGTTGATCATCGCGCCGGCAGATGGCAAGGTCGTCATGGTCACGGAGGTCGATGAGCCGACGTTCGTTCACGGTCGGGCGAAGCGTGTGTCGATCTTCATGAACGTTTTCAACGTGCACGTGAATCGGTACCCGGCGTCGGGCACCGTGAAATACGTCCACCGGAGCCCGGGCAAGTTTCTCAACGCCGCCGCGGAGGAGTCGAGCCTCGAGAACGAGCAAACCTCGGTGGGGCTCGAGGCGAGCGGCCAGCGCATCCTGATTCGCCAGATCGCCGGCCTGATCGCGCGTCGCATTCACACCTACAGCCGCGAAGGCGAACGGGTCGAGCAGGGCGAGCGGATGGGGATCATCCGGTTCGGGTCGAGGGTCGACGTGTTCGTACCCCCTGCGTCCAACGTGACCGTCAAGGTCGGGCAGACCACGGTCGCAGGAACAACCGTCATCGCGGAGCTGCCAGCGAAATGAAGCGCGCGCGCTTTCGCCGTCCCGAAGTCCGGCGGGCGGTGGTGCTGCTGCCTAACGGCTTCACGCTGTTCAACCTGTTCTGCGGCATCTACGCCGTGGTGCTGGCGTCCCGTGGCCGGTTCGGCACCGCGGCCTTCTTCATCGTCCTTGGCGGCGTAGCCGACTCGCTCGATGGACGAATTGCCCGGGCGACCGGCACCGGCAGTCGGTTCGGCGAGGAGCTCGACTCCCTCGTCGACGCGATCTCGTTCGGGCTCGCGCCGGCGCTCATCATGTATTTCGCCGCGCTCAGGACCGACGGCAACGACTGGATCTACGTTTTCATCTTCGCGTCGTGCGCAGTGATCCGCCTCGCGCGGTTCAACGTCGAGCAGGCCGGCCGCCCCAAGACCCACTTTCACGGGCTGCCGAGCCCCGCCGCGGGGATGACGCTCGCGACGTACTACTGGTTCAGCCAGACGTCGCTCTACAACGACACCGTCATCTTCTTCACCGACAACCGCACGCTGGCCGAGCTGCCATGGCACACCATTCTCCGGTGGCTCATGGTCGGTCTCGCGTACTTTATGATCAGCGACGTTCCCTATCCCGCCGTGCCGACGATCGGCTACCGCTCGGCGCGCCAGCTCTTGGGGACATCGATCATTGTCGGCAGCATTCTCGGACTCATCTTCCTTCCCCGCGAGTTTATCTTTCCAGCACTGGTAGCCTACGTGCTGTTCGGTGCGGTGAAGTGGGCGGCTCTCGGCTTCCTCGATATCGTCCCCGTCGGTCGGTCGGTATTCCTCGAGGAAGAAGCCGATGTCGATCCGACGCTCGCTGACAACCTCCCCGAACACGAAGCGGAGACGGTGCGGCCCGCGGTGCCGACGGCTTCGCTCAACGGAGAGGCAGCGGAAGTGCAGGAGCCGACGAACCGACGGCGGCGTCGGCGTCGCCGTCACCGCGGCGAACGTCCCAATCCGCCTCCCACTCATCCCAAGCACGAGGATCGCGGAACATGAGTCGATATCGCGTCGCCGTTCACATCGTCCCCCGGCGCGGGCTGCTCGACCCGCAGGGTAAGGCGGTGGCCGACGCCCTGCACTCGCTCGGGTTCAACGGCGTGCGTGATGTTCGTGTCGGTCGCCATCTCGTCATCGATGCAGACGCCCCCGAGCCGCAATCGGCGGAGCGCGTCGTTCGAGACATGTGCGCGAAGCTGCTCGCCAATCCGGTGACCGAGGACTTCGAAATCGCCAACGTGGAGCAGGCATGAAATTCGGCGTCATCACGTTCCCTGGCTCGAACTCCGACGAGGACGCGTTTCTCGCCATCACCGACGTGCTCGGTCAGGAAGGCGTGAAGCTGTGGCACAAGGACCACGACCTTCGCGGCGTCGACGTCGTGATCCTGCCGGGCGGCTTCAGCTATGGTGACTACCTGCGCGCTGGCGCCATCGCGCGCTTCTCGCCCATCATGCGCGAGGTGGTTGCACACGCCGATCGTGGCGCGCCCGTCGTCGGCATCTGCAACGGCTTCCAGATCGCGTGCGAGGCGGGGTTACTTCCCGGCGCTCTACTGCGGAACGCGAGCCTGCAGTTCGTGAGCGAGCTTTGCCGAGTGCGCGTGGAGACGACGGAGACGCGCTTCTCGAATCAGTACGCGCCCGGGCAGATTCTCCGGCTGCCGATTGCGCACGGAGAAGGCCGCTACACCGCCGATGACGCGACGCTCGATCGCCTCGAGCAGAACGGCCAGGTCGTGTTCCGGTATGTCAACGCGAAGGGAGAGACAGACCCATTGGCCGATCCGAACGGATCGATGCGGGGGATTGCCGGCATTGTCAATGAACGCGGCAACGTGCTCGGTCTCATGCCGCATCCCGAGCGCGCCGCCGAAGCGATCGTCGGTTCCGCCGATGGCGTTGCGTTGTTCGAGTCGCTGCTCGCCCAGGTCGGCGTTTGAGCGACTTACGCCCGAATCCTCAACTCGGCTCGTCTTATGAAAGAAGGCCATAGTCGCAACGAAGAGGAGTACTTCGCGAAGGTGGATGCGGAGTTGATGAAGGAGCGACGTTCGGCGCGGCACACGGCAGAGATGAAGGTGGAGCGCGCGTCGCACTTCATGAGATGCCCGCGGTGTGGCGGCACGCTGCACGAAGTCGCGCACCATGGCGTGAACGTCGATCGCTGCGTCGATTGCAAGGGTGTCTGGCTCGATGCCGGTGATTTCGAGCACCTCGAGCACGCCCTCGATAGCGGCGTAACGCGGTTCTTCAGCTCGATGTTCGGGCGCCACCCGTGACCGCACTTCCCCGCCCCGGCGATCCCGTCATCACTCCCGCGCTCGTCGCCGAGCACGGCCTAACGCCTGACGAGTACCAGCGGCTGGTCGACATGCTCGGCCGCACACCGACGTTCACCGAGCTCGGGGTCGTGAGTGCGCTCTGGAGCGAGCACTGCTCCTACAAGCACTCACGCCCGCTGTTGCGAACGCTTCCCACGAAAGCGCCCTACGTGTTGCAGGGTCCCGGAGAGAACGCCGGCGTCATCGCGGTTGGCGACGGACTCGCCGTCGCGTTCAAGATCGAGTCACACAACCACCCGAGCGCCGTCGAACCGTATCAGGGCGCGGCGACCGGCGTCGGCGGCATTCTGCGCGATGTCTTCACGATGGGTGCGCGCCCGATCGCGATGCTCAACTCGCTCCGTTTCGGGTCGCTGGATCACCCGCGCGTGCGCTACCTGTTCGCCGGCGTCGTGAAGGGCATCGGCGACTACGGTAACTCGGTGGGCGTACCGACGATCGGTGGCGAGGTCGTGTTCGACCCGGCGTACGAGACGAATCCTCTGGTCAACGCGATGTGCGTCGGCGTCATGCACGAGCGCGATCTCATTCGCGCGAAGGCCGAAGGCGTCGGGAATCCCATCATCGCAGTCGGCGCTCGGACGGGGCGAGACGGCATCCACGGTGCCTCGTTCGCGTCCGAGGATCTCTCCCACGAGAGCGACGCGAAGCGTCCACGCGTCCAGGTCGGCGATCCGTTCACCGAAAAGCTGCTGCTGGAGGCGTCCCTCGAGCTGATCAAGAGCGGCCACATCGTCGCGATCCAGGACATGGGTGCGGCGGGCCTCACCTCGTCGTCGGCGGAGATGGCGGCGCGAGGCGACGTCGGCGTCACAATCGACGTCACCAAGATGCCGGTGCGCGAAGAGGGCATGACGCCCTACGAGATCCTCCTCAGCGAGTCGCAGGAGCGAATGCTCGTGGTCGCGAAACGCGGACACGAACCGCAGGTCAAGGAGATCCTCGCCAAGTGGGACCTGTCGGCGGAAGTCATTGGTGAGGTCATCGCCGAACCGGTCTATCGCGTGACCGAAGGCGATCGTGTCGTCGCGGAGTTCCCGGGCTCGCGTCTCGTGACGGATTGTCCGGTGTATCACCCCGACGCCCGCGAAAGCGAGACGATTGCCGCGCTCAGGGCGCGCGACGTCGATGCAATTCCCGAACGGCCGGAGGAACGCGACGCCGCGTGGACGTTACGTGAGCTGTTGTCGTCGCCGACGATCGCGAGCAAGGCCTGGGTCTATCGGCAGTACGACACGTCGGTGCGCACGAACACCATGCTCGGGCCGGGCGGCGACGCGGCGGTGCTGCGGTTGCGCGGCACGAGGAAGGCGCTGGCCGTGAAGACCGACTGCAACGGGCGCTATGTCTACCTCGATCCGCGCGTCGGTGGGCGGATCGCCGTGGCCGAAGCCGCGCGCAACGTCGCGTGCACGGGCGCAAGGCCCAAGGCCATCACGAACTGTCTCAACTTCGGCAATCCAAAACGGCCGGAGGTCTTCTTCCAGTTCCGGGAGGCCGTGGGCGGGATGGCCGATGCCTGTGAGGCGTTAGGCACGCCAGTGACTGGCGGCAACGTCTCCCTGTACAACGAGAGCCCGAGCGGCGCCGTGTTCCCGACGCCGGTGATCGGGATGGTTGGCCTCGCGGACGACGTCGAGCACGTCACGCGTGCCACGTTCCAACAGGCCGGCGACACGATCCTGCTGCTCGGCGAGCAGACCTCCGAGCTCGGCGCGTCGGAGTACCTCGCGCGGATTCACGACGTCACCGCAGGCGCACCACCGCGCTGCGACCTCCAGGCCGAGCGGCGTCTCATCGACGGACTGCTCGAGGCTATCCAGGCCGGCGTGGTCTCGTCGGCGCACGACTGCAGCGACGGCGGGCTCGCCGTCGCGCTCGCGGAGTGCGCCATGGCCAACCGCGAGCAACCCTTCAGTGCGACGGTCGATCTCACGTTGTGGTCGGGAATCTCGAAGCGCGCCCTGCTCTTCGGCGAGGCGCAGGCCCGCGTGGTGGTGTCGACGGACTCGCCAGCTGATATCGAGCGAATCGCCGCGGCACACGGCGTCCCGGCGCGCCGGATCGGTGTCGTCGAGGCGGCCGATCGGCCTTTCCGGATCCAGTACGAAGGCGGGCAGCTCGTCGCTCGAATGGAGCAGCTTGCGAACGCCTACCACAACGCGATTCCGTCCATCATGACGCGCGTGGCCGTTGCCGACGACGCACTGGCCGCTGACGCTCCTTCGACCGTGGGCAGCTGACACATGTGTGGCATTTTCGGCGTTCAGGGTGTCCCGGGAGCAGCGGCGGTCGTGCACCTGGGTCTCTACTCGTTGCAGCATCGCGGACAGGAATCCGCCGGCATCGTCGCCATCGATGATGACGGGACCGCGCACGTCGCCCGCAAGATGGGGCTCGTGTCGGATGGATTCGACGGGCCGACGGTCGGATCGCTCGATGGCGCATTGGCGATCGGCCATACGCGGTACAGTACCGCCGGGTCGTCAACGATCGACAACGCGCAGCCGGTGCTCGCGCGGTTCCGTGGCGGGCATATCGCGCTCGCCCACAACGGCAACCTCACGAACGCCACCGAGCTGCGACGCGAGCTCGAAGACGAGGGCTCCATCTTCTCGTCGACGATGGACTCCGAGGTGTTGGTGCATCGCCTGGCGAAGTCGTCGGCAGACGCGCCGGAGGGCAAGCTCGCGGAAGCGCTCCAAGGCGTCGAAGGTGCGTACTCGCTGCTCGTCCTCCTCGGCAACACGCTGCTCGCTGCTCGCGATCCACGCGGCTGGCGACCGCTCGCGATCGGCAGAACGGCGGACGGCGCGTATGTCGCGGCGTCCGAGACGTGTGCGCTCGATATCGTGGGTGCGACAGTGGAGCGCGAGGTCGAAGCGGGTGAGATCATCGCGATCGACAACAGCGGGCTGCGGTCGATCAAGCCGTTCGAGCGCAAGGAGTCCCGCCGGTGCGTCTTCGAGTATGTCTACTTCTCACGTCCCGATAGTCGCGTGTTCGGCGGCTCCGTCGATCGCGCTCGGCGTGCGCTTGGACGGCGCCTCGCGCAGGAGTGCCCGGCGCCCGGTGCCGAGCTCGTATTCAGCGTGCCGGATTCGTCGAACTCCGCCGCGTTAGGCTACGCCGAGCAGTCGGGGCTGTCACTCGAGCTCGCGCTCATCCGCAACCACTACGTCGGGCGGACGTTCATTCAGCCGACACAGGCCGGGCGCGATGCCAAGGTCAAGGTCAAGTACAACGCCGTGCGCGAGGTGCTCGACGGCAAAAGCGTGGTCATGGTGGATGATTCCATCGTGAGAGGTACAACCACGCGCGGACTGGTCGCGATGGTGCGGGCTGCCGGGGCGCGAGAAGTGCATATGCGTGTCTCGTCGGCGCCAATTACCGGTCCGTGTTACTATGGGATCGACACGCCGAACCGCGAAGAGCTCATCGCGGCGAACATGACGACCGAGCAGATCGCCGCGCACATCGGCGTCGATTCACTCGGGTATCTGTCGCTCGATGGGATGCTCGAGTCCGTACCCGACGGCCCTCGCGGATTCTGCCATGCCTGCTTCTCCGGTGACTACCCAACACCGCCCCCCACAGACCCCGACAAGCTCCGATTCGGCTGCGGGTGCTGAGCGCGAACCGACGGTAGCGCCCGACGGGGCGCCACAACCCATGCTCGTGTACTTCTTCGGGAATGGGAAGGCCGAAGGCACGCGCGAGATGCGCGCCGTGCTCGGCGGCAAGGGCGCGAACCTCGCCGAGATGACGAACCTCGGCGTACCCGTTCCAGCGGGGTTCACGATCGCGTGTTCGGTCTGTGTCGACTACCTGCGCGGCGGCACCTTCCCGCCGTCGCTCCGTGACGAGGTCGCCCAGGCGATCACGCGGCTCGAGCACGCAACCGGCCGCGGGTTTGGCGACACGACGAATCCCCTTCTCGTTTCGGTCCGCTCTGGTGCACCGGTGTCGATGCCGGGGATGATGGAGACGATCCTCAACCTCGGCCTCAACGATCGTACGGTGCTCGCGCTCGCGCGTCAGAGCGGTAGCGCGCGCTTCGCGTACGATTCGTATCGGCGTTTCATCCAGATGTACGCCGACGTCGTGCTCGACGTGCCCATCCAGAACTTCGAGCACCTGCTTCGCGCGAAGCGGATGACGGAGGGCGTGGAGACGGATGCCGAGCTCGGAGAGAACGCCCTGCGGAACCTGGTCGAGGAGTACAAGGCGGTCGTTCGCAATGTCACCGGCCAGACGTTCCCGATGGAGCCGGACGTCCAGCTCTGGGGCGCGATCGAGGCGGTGTGGAAGTCGTGGACGCTCAAGAAGGCGGTCGACTACCGGAAGGTGAACGGCATCCGCGACACGTTAGGCACGGCCGTCAACATCGTCGCCATGGTGTTCGGCAACCTCGGCGACGACTCGGGAACCGGCGTGGCGTTCACACGCAACCCGTCGACGGGCGAGCGGAAGTTCTACGGCGAGTTTCTGGTGAACGCGCAAGGCGAGGACGTGGTCGCGGGGATCCGGACGCCGTTCGACATCGAGGATATGGCGAATCGACTTCCCGGTCCGTATGACGAGCTCCTGGAAACGAAGGAGCGCCTCGAGCGGCATTTCCGCGACATGCAGGATCTCGAGTTCACCGTCGAGCGCGGCAAGCTGTTTCTCCTCCAGACGCGCACGGGAAAGCGCACCGCGGCGGCCGCGGTGAGGATCGCGCGCGAGATGGTCGATGAGGGGCTCATCTCGCGTGAGGAAGCCGTCAACCGCGTCGTCGCTGATCAACTCGATCAGCTCCTGCACCCGATCATCGATCCGCAGGCGCGCGCTCAGCCACTGTGCCAGGGGCTGCCGGCGAGCCCTGGAGCGGCGAGCGGCAAGGCCGTGTTCGATTCCGACGCCGCCGAACGCCGCAACGCGAAAGGCGAGGCCGTCATCCTCGTTCGCGAAGAGACCACGCCCGAGGACTTTCACGGCATCGTCGCCGCACGCGCCGTGCTCACGGCACGCGGTGGGATGACGAGTCACGCCGCGGTCGTCGCTCGCGGAATGGGCAAGTGCGCGGTGGTCGGGTGCAAGGACATCGCGATCGATCCCGAAAAGCACACGTTCAGCGTGGACGGTACGACGGTGTCGGAGGGCGACTGGCTCACGCTGGATGGCGCGACCGGCAGGGTGTTCGTCGGAGACCTCCCGACGATTCCGAGCGAGGTCGTGCGCGTCACGAACGGAAGCCTCCCCGCTTCGCGCGCGCCCATGTACCAGTCGTTCTCGACCGTCCTCGGCTGGGCTGATGAAGTACGTCGCCTACGCGTCCGGGCGAACGCCGACACGCCGAAGGACGCGCGGGTGGCCCGGCAGTTCGGTGCGGAGGGGATAGGCCTGTGCCGCACCGAGCACATGTTCTTCGAGGGCGATCGCATCACGGCGATGCGCGAGATGATCGTCGCGCGTGACGAGTCCGGACGCCGGCGCGCGCTCGCGAAGCTTCTGCCGATGCAGCGCGCCGACTTCGAAGGAATCTTCGAGGCGATGACCGGTTGCCCGGTGACCATTCGCCTCCTCGATCCCCCGCTGCACGAGTTCCTTCCGCACGGTGGGGAGGAGTCGAAGCTTCTGGCGCGTACGTTAGGCATGGCGCGCGATGAGCTCAACCGCATCGTGGAGTCCCTTCGCGAGACGAACCCGATGCTGGGCCATCGGGGATGCCGGCTCGGGATCACCTATCCGGAGATCACCGAGATGCAGGCGCGCGCGATCTTCGAGGCCGCCGTGCGCGCGTCCCGTCGCGGGATCGACGTGCAACCGGAGATCATGGTTCCACTGGTGGCAACGGCGAAAGAGTTCGATAACCAGCACGCCATCATCGAGGACGTCGCACGCCAGGTGCTGGGCGTGATGGGCGAGCATGTGGACTACCTCGTGGGCACGATGATCGAGCTGCCGCGCGCTGCCCTCACCGCCGACGAGATCGCCGCGACCGCGCAGTTCTTCTCGTTCGGCACGAATGACCTCACGCAGACGACGTTAGGCCTGAGCCGCGACGACGCCGGCCGCTTCCTGCCATTCTACGTGGAGAAAGGGATTCTACCGGACGACCCGTTCCGCGTGCTCGACGCGGCTGGCGTCGGGAAGCTGGTGCGGATGGCGGTGCAGGACGGTCGACGCGTGCGTCCGAATCTCAAGGTGGGCATCTGCGGCGAGCACGGCGGCGAGCCACGGTCCGTCAAGCTTTGCCATGAACTGGGGCTGGACTACGTGTCGTGTTCTCCATTCCGGGTTCCGATTGCCCGTCTGGCGGCGGCGCAGGCAGCGTTGGCTGACCCCGGGCCGGCTGAACAACTGCGCGCAACCAGTCGTTAGCGATTAGTCGTGAGTCAGTACCGAAACTGCGGATCGGGTCCGCCTTGGGCGGCTCGTGGGGAGCGATTCGCGGAGTCGGCGCTCAAGCGACCAAAGCATCCGCTGAACCTCCACCAATGCCTTCGCGATCGTCTTATAACTGGACACGGATACGTAGCCGAGCTCAGATGCGAGAAGCAGCAGGTACGAGAGTTCGGCGGCGGATCCCTTGGCGATCGAGATGAATCGCGCGAGTTCCGCATCACTGTCGCGTCCACACCCTTCAGCAATGTTCGATGGGATGGAGGCTGCCGCTCGGCGAGTCTGTGACACCAACCCGTACTGTTCGTGACGCGGCCAGTGAGCTGTTTCGCGATACACGATCAACGTGAGCGCGTGCGCCTTTTGCCAGACCAGAAGCTTTCTGAAGTCGCTCATTCGTCAGCCCTTGTAAGCTCATGGCGACGAAACTCCCGAGTTCGGGTCTGGCGACTGTCATCATTCGAGCGCAGGTGTTTGCCGAGTATTGCTAACGACTCACGTCTAATCGCTAACAGCTCAAACGAAACGAGCCCGCCTAACGGCGGGCTCGTTTCGTTTGATGGAGGCGCGGGGAATCGAACCCCGGTCCGAGAATAGATCGACCACAGCGTCTACGTGCGTAGCCCACCAGTTGAGGTCTCCAGGCGCTGGCCGGCAGGCAACCCACTCCTGGACAAGCTCTCTATTCTTTCGCCCCGCGCCGGAGAGCGCACCGCGGGGCTATCCCGAATTTGCGATACCCATGAAGCCGCCTCAGGCGAGCTTCCCCATGGGCAGGTGCAGTAACGCTATGCGTTACGCAGCCAGGGCCAAGTTGTTGTTGGCAGTTGTGATTTTCCCGAGTGTTTTACCAGGGACTCGAGTACCTGGGCACGCGGCTACAGCTTCACTAACCCCGTCGAAGCCAGTCGCCCCCGTAAGGACTGAAAGCTAATGGCCGCCGCTCCGCGGATCAACCTGCGCCGCGGGTTCGAATCAACTCGAAGTGAGATAGCTAAGCTGTTTTCTGGACTGACCCTGGAACCGCGCACCGCACCCGGTTTCGGCCCTCGGCCTTGGCCTGGTACAGCGCTCGGTCCGCCGTCGGGAACAGCGCGTCGTGGGTTGCGACGCTATCAGGGTAGGATGCCACTCCGAACGACGCGGTCACCGAGATCGGGCGGCCTGCATACAGGACCACTCGCGTCTCGATCGCTTTCCGGAGACGCTCGGCGAAGTCTCGCGCGCCGTCCATGTTCGTCTGCGGCAGCAGCACCGCGATCTCCTCGCCACCGTACCGGGCGCAGGTATCCACGTTCCGGACGCCGTCCTGGAACGCCTGCGCGACGCTCTGCAGCACCGCGTCGCCACCGTCGTGGCCGTGGGTGTCGTTGACCGCCTTGAAGAAGTCGATGTCGGCCACGACCAGCGACGCAGAGCCGCCGAACCGGTCCGTCTCCGCGAGCACACGCGCGATCTGCTCGTCGAAATGGCGACGGTTCGCGAGGCCCGTGAGCTGATCCGTGCGCGCACGGCGCGTGACCTCCTCGATCTCCCACATCGTCTCGAGCGACACCGCCGCAATCGCCGCGAGCAGTCGGACGTTTCGGACTTCGGCAATCAGGACGTCGCCGGGCTCGTCGCCCTCGATCACGATGGCGCCGATGACACCCGCTTCCCGCTTGAGTGGAATGATCGCCATCGACCCGATCGGGCGCGGCGTTTCCCACGCCCCGTAGATCCGGGTATGCCGCGCGATCATCCGGGCGTCCTCCCACACCTGCGGGAGACCGTTCTTGCACATCGTACCGACCTGCGAGTCCTCGCTGATCGGCCAGCCTTCGGCAATCCGATGGCCCTCCGAGACGCTCTGCACTTCGCCATCGTTCGACGTTGGGTGCCAGCGCACGAGCGCAGCACGCGCCGCCGCCGTCACCGCGAGCGCGGTCTCGCAGATGGACCGCCCGAGCAGCTCGATCGTTCGGTTCGACTGGAACTCCTGCGCCGCGCGCAGGAGGGCCTGGGTGCGACGATTCTGGCGGCCGACCTCTTCTCGGGTCTCCAGCAGCTCAGCCAATACCGCGACCTGCGCGGTGTAGCGCGGTACCCACGCTTTGAGCTCGTCTCGTGACGGCTTAAGTCCCGCGTCGGACGAAATGCTCAGCGCTCCGAACGCCCGCTTGAGCCCTGCCACCGGCCCCATGACGATGCGCGGTCCTGGCTTGCCTTCGTCGAAGTGCACGATGCGCTCTTCGGCGGACCACTTCACGAGGGGCAACCATTCCGCGTGGTTGAACTTCGTGGGCTCGGTCTCGGCCCCGTCGCCCGAACAGGCCGCGGCGACCAGTGTGTCGCGGGCGCCGGTCCACCGCCAGAACACCACCTCATCGGCGCCTAACGCGTCCCGAACGTCACACAGGTACCGGCTCAGCACCTCGGTCTGACGGCGCTCCTCGGCCTCCTTGCGCGTGACTTCGATGCCGCGGCGCAGGTCGGAAGGCATTGCCTCGAACGCGCGAGGTGTGTCGGTGCGGTCGCCCCCGAAAACGCCGTCGGACCGTGTCGCGCGGCGCCGCTTTTTCGCGTTCTCCTGCGCGCGTTTGACCTGCCACGCCGGGAACAGGGCGATCGCCGCGAATATGACGCCTCCGCCGAGCATGTCGGAGAACGCGATCGTCCCGCCAACCGAGTAGTGGATCGCGGTCAGCGCAACCAGTGCACCCACGGCAACGGAGATCGCCGTTCGGATGTTCTCGGCGCCGGCGATGACTCGAACGCCGAGGGCCAGAGCCACCACCGCGGGCGAACCGGGGCCACCGGATGCCGCGGCAAACCAGGTCACGGGCGCCAACACCGCGGCGATGTACGGCTTGATGAACTCCCGGGATGGCGGGTCCAGGCGCTGGCTGATCAACAGCCAGGCGTACGTCACCGCCGCGACGGAGGAAGCCGCCGCAACGCCTGACGCCCATCCAGGAACCGACATGCCCCACGCCAACTCGACCATGCCGGCGAGTGCGAGCAGCCACGCGGCGACCGCGGTCACGTTGGCCCAGATCCGCGTTTTCACCACAAAAGAGATTTTGGCGGGAAGCTACGAGATCGACGCGTGTGTGATTCGCGATGCGGCGACTGCAGCACCGAATCCGTTGTCGATGTTGACGACCGTAACGCCGGAGGCGCAACTGTTTAGCGCGGCAAGCAATGCGGCTACTCCGCCGAAGCTCGCCCCGTACCCAACGCTCGTCGGAACCGCGATGACCGGCCGCGCCACGAGGCCGCCCACCACCGATGGAAGAGCGCCATCCATCCCGGCCACCACGATGACGACCGAGGCCCCGGTGAGCGTCTCCGCGCCGGCCAAAACCCGATGGATGCCTGCGACGCCCACATCGGTGAGGCGGTCCACGCTGTTACCTAACGCCCGCGCCGTTACAGCGGCTTCCTCGGCCACCGGAAGATCACTTGTGCCCGCGGTCACAATGAGGATCCTGCCGCTGCCGGGCGGCACGGGTTCCGCGGGCGCGAGGTGGGCACACCGCGCGAGCTCATTGATCTCCGCCTCCGCGAAGGTGCGCCCCAACCGGTCGAGCGCATCGGGGCTCGCGCGCGTCACCAGGAAGCCCTCTCCGCGGGCGGCGATGCGATCGGCGATCGTGACGATCTGCTCGGTCGTCTTGCCCTGGCCGAGGATGACTTCGGGGTACCCCTGCCTGAGCGCTCGATGGTGATCGATCGTCGCGAACGGGAGCGACTCGACCGGATCTCGCGCAAGCCGGTCGAGCGCAGTGTTGATGTCGAGTTGGCCGTCCGCGACCTGACGCAGGAGCGCCAGCACACGGTCGCGAATCACGCCGCCGCGGGCTCCTGGTCCGCCGCATCGACGGCCTCGAGCAGATCGTTCTCGACGGATCGCTCTTCGAGCCACCGGAGGTAGTCCCCGAAGATCCCCTCGACCTCTCCGAATCCGTTGACGACATGGAGTCGTCGCCGCAGGTCGGCCGAGTTGGGCAGGCCCTTCACATACCAGCCGAGGTGCTTGCGGAACTCGATGGCCGCGCCTTCGGGGTCTGCCTCGTAGCTCTGAACCATCGCCGCGTGCTGCAGCGCGATGGCGAACCGCTCGGCAACGGACGGTGTCGCCGGCACCGGCGTTCCGTCGATCAGCGCGCGCGCCTGCGCGAAGATCCATGGCTGCCCAAACGATCCGCGCGCGATCATCACGCCGGCGCAGCGTGTGTGCTCACGCATACGTAGCGCGTCGGCAGCCGTCTTGATGTCGCCGTTACCGATCACCGGGATCTCCAGTGCATCCACCACGGCTGCGATCTCGTCCCAGCGGGCGTTTCCGCTATACATCTGCGTGCGCGTACGCGGGTGGAGCGTGAGCGCTCGCGCGCCAGCGTCCTGGCAGCGCAGAGCGATAGCGACGGGATCGCGCATCTCTTCATTCCAGCCGCTTCGGATCTTCACCGTGACCGGCAGCGAGGTGGCGGAGGAGACCGCGCGGATGACGCCCTGCACGAGGTTGAGATCGCGGAGGCAGCCGGAGCCGCCGTTGCGCTTCACGACTTTCTTGACGGGACAGCCGAAGTTGATGTCGATGAAGTCGGGCTGGAACACGTCCGAAACGAGTCGCGCCGCGTCACCCATCGCGGTCGGATCGGCGCCGAAAATCTGAACGCCGATCGTGCGCTCATCCGGGCCGAAGCGAAGCTTGCCCCATGTTGCCTCGTTCTCCCGGCGGATGCCTTCGGCCGACAGGAACTCGGTGACGACGACGTCCGCGCCGTGCTGACGGCACAGACGCCGAAACGGCGACTCCGACACCCCCGCCATTGGAGCGAGGATGACCGGGATCTCGTGGTCCACCGGGTACGGGAAGCGCATGGTGGCAACCTAACCGCGCTCCAGATGTCGTGCAACGTGAAGATTTGACACGACTTGCCGGGCTGGATAACTTCGGTCGCTCAGGGGCGCCGGCTGCAGGTGCCCCTCTTTTCTACGAGGCCAAGGGAACGCGATGGAACTGCGCGAGTTCTTCTCCGAAGACGCCGTGAAGCTGGAACTCGAGGGAACGACGAAGGACGAGATCCTCAAGGAAATGATCAGCCTCCTCAAGCTCGACGAGAAGTCCGAGGGGATGCTGTTCAAGATGCTCAAGCGCCGTGAGAATCTCGGCTCGACCGGGATCGGCCGAAGCATTGCTATCCCGCACTGCCGGTCGCTGGTGGTCAACAAGCTCCGAGTGGCGTTCGGCAGGAAGAGCGAAGGCGTGGACTTCAAGGCGATCGACGAGAAGCCGGTGAAGTTCTTCTTCCTCATCGTCGCACCGCCGCTGGAGGTCTCGAACCAGTACCTCCCGGTGCTGGGCAAGATCGCGCAGTTCTCGAAGGAACCCGATGTGCCTGATCGCCTGCTGGCGATTCACGCCGCAGGCGAATTTATGAAGCTCCTCGAAGAGAAAGGAGTTTGACCGGGGACTAGGGACCAGGGACTCGGGACTCGGCCGGGATGCCAGTAGCACCGAGGAACCTTCCACTGTAGCAATAGCCTCCCGGCCGAGTCCCCAGTCCCCAGTCCCCAGTCCCGATGTCCCTGTCACTCCCACTCGATCGTGGCCGGCGGTTTTGAGCTGATATCGTACACGACGCGATTCACACCGCGCACTTCGTTGATGATCCGGCTCGAGACGCGCGCGAGCGCGTCGTGCGGGAACGGGAACCAGTCCGCCGTCATGCCGTCGGTGCTGGTGACTGCTCGTAAGGCGATGACGTTCTCGTAGGTGCGGAAATCCCCCATGACACCTACGGAGCGCACAGGAAGCAGCACAGCAAACGCCTGCCAGATGTCGTCGTACAACCCGGCCGCGCGGATCTCCTCCAGATAGATCGCGTCTGCCTTTCGCAACACCTCGAGCTTCTCTTCCGTCACGTCGCTCAGCACGCGAATGGCGAGACCGGGCCCGGGGAATGGATGCCGCCCCACGATCTCCTCGGGCAGTCCGAGCTCACGCCCGACGTTGCGCACCTCGTCCTTGAACAGCTCGCGAAGCGGCTCGATGAGCTTGAACTTCATTCCCGGCTTGAGGCCACCGACGTTGTGGTGCGTCTTGATCGTGACCGATGGCCCGCCGCGCGGTGAGACACTCTCGATCACATCGGGGTAAAGCGTTCCCTGGACGAGATAGGCGACGCCCTCGCCAACTTTCTCCGCCGCTTCCTCGAACACGTCGATGAACGTGTGGCCGATGATCGTGCGCTTCTTCTCGGGATCATCGACGCCCGCCAATGCTCCGAGGAATCGGTCTTCGGCGCGCACCGTGACGAGATCGATGCCGAGGTTCGCGCGGAAGGTACGCTCCACCTGATCGCGCTCGTGCATCCGCAGCAGGCCGGTGTCGACGAAGATGCACGTGAGCTGATCGCCAATCGCGCGATGCACCAGCGCCGCAGCAACCGCGGAGTCGACGCCGCCGGAAAGTCCGCATATCACCCGCGCGCTCCCGACACGCTCGCGGATCCGCGCCGCTTCATCGTCGATAAACGTGCCCGGTGTCCACGACGCGTGCGCACCGCACACGTCGAACACGAAGTTCGAGATGATGTCCGCGCCACGCGCGGTGTGCGCTACTTCCGGGTGAAACTGCACTGCGTGAACGGGCTTCGACTCGTGGCGCATCGCCGCGATCGCCACGCTGCCGCTGCTGGCCGTCACGCGAAAGCCCGGTGGCGGTACGTCGACGTGATCGCCGTGACTCATCCAGACCGGCGTCTTCTCTCCGGCATCGAAGCCACCGAACAGTCCCGCCGGTTCGTTCACGACGAGATCTGCTCGCCCGTACTCGCGTTTCCCCGCGCCGATTACCTCCCCGCCCTGCAGGTGCGCGATCAGCTGCATGCCGTAGCAGATGCCTAACACGGGAGCGATGTCGAGCAGCGCGGGATCGGCACTCGGCACATCCTCTCCGTACACCGAGTTCGGACCGCCGCTCAGGATGATGCCCGTGGGCTTCCAGTCTCTGATCCAATCGACGGTGCGCGTCGGTGGATGGATCTCGGAGTAGACGCGGGCTTCCCGAACGCGGCGCGCGATGAGCTGGGTAAACTGGGAGCCGTAATCCAGAATCAGGATGCGGCTCGAATCTTTCACACCTTCCACGCTGGCTCCGTCAGGGAGATGAATTCGAGAGACTTCGTTTCGAGGTCCAGCACCGCGGCGGCCGGAGTGCCGTGCAGCCATCCGCACGCCTCACCCGGATTCACGATCGTGGCGCCGCCTTCGAGCTCGCGGATTTCCTGCTTGTGCGTGAACCCGTGCACGATCAGCTCGTGCGACTCGAGCGAACGCGCAGCCACTTCGCCCAGGTCGTGCACGAGCAGTATGCGCCGCCCGCCGACCTCGAGGCTGTGTGGCGATTCAAAGAGCTCGATGCCCACGCCCTTCGCTGCGAACGCCTTGAGTCCCTCGCGATCGCCGTCGTTGCGACCGAACACACCGGCGAACGGAACGTTGAGCTCGAGAAACGGCGCGAGCGAAAACGGGGAGCAGTAGTCACCAGCATGCAGCACCATCCCCGCTCCACGTTCGATCATTCGCTCCAGCAGCTCGCGAATCGCCGGGACGCGGTCATGCGAGTCGGCCATCAGCCCGATGAGCATCAGTCCACCCTCCACTCGGGTTCGAGCAGCTCCGTCGTGACGAGGTGCTCGTAGCTCTCGCGCTGCGTGACGAGCGCGAACCGATCACCATCGACCAGGACCTCCGCCGGGCGGCCCCGGGTGTTGTAGTTCGATGACATGACGTAGCCGTACGCGCCGGCCGAATGGATCGCCATCAGGTCGCCGGCGCGGACGTCCTCGAGCTCGCGATCGAGCGCGAGAAAATCGCCGCTCTCGCACACCGGCCCCACGACATCCACGCGCGATCGCCCTTCAACGGCCTCCAACGCCTCGATGCGATGGTAAGCGTTGTAGTGTGACGGCCGGAGCAGATCGGTCATCCCGGCATCGACGACGAGCAGCTTCTTGCCACCGCTCCGCTTGCGATACAGCACGCGGCTGATCAGCACGCCCGCGTTGCCAACCATGAAACGGCCCGGCTCGACGATGAGCTGAAGCCCCGTCGACCGTACCGCCGGCACAACGATCTGCGCGAACCGCTCGAGATCCGTCGGCTCCTCGGCGTCGTACGTCACGGCGAGCCCGCCGCCGATGTCCAGGTAGCGAAGATCCTTCGCGCCGTCGGATCGGAGTTGCGACAGCAGCTCCAGCACGCGCTCGATCCCGTGGCGGTACGCGTCCAGGCGTGAGAGCTGCGAGCCGACATGCATGTCGAGGCCTCGCAGCGCCACGTTAGGCAGCGATGCCGCCACCCGCGCGACGTCGCGCACCTCGTCGTACGGCACCCCGAACTTGTGCCCTTTCTCGCCGGTACGGATGTACGAGTGTGGCGTCTCGACCGTGATCTCCGGATTCACGCGAATCGCGACCGGGACGACGACACCACGCTCCCGTCCGAGCCGGTCGACCATTCGAAGCTCGTCTTCCGACTCGACATTCAGCAGAAGCACGCCGGCGTCGATGCCGTCGGCGATCTCGCGTTCGGTCTTCCCGACTCCACCGAAGATGATGTCGTGAGGCTCGAACCCGGCCCGACGCGCGCGGAAAAGCTCGCCGCCCGAAACGACGTCGGCCGCTGCTCCCAGCGACCGGAGGAGCCGCAGCAGCGCGAGGTTCGAATTCGCCTTGAGGCTGTAATGAATTCGGAACGGTACGCCGTCGAGCGCAGCGGAGAGCCGAGCATACTGCTCGCGCACGGCGTTGGCGCTGTACACGTACGTTGGCGTGCCGACCGCTCGCGCGACGGTAGACAGCGGCACGCCCTCGCACACGAGCCGGCCGTCTACGCGCGCGAACGTCGACGTCAATACGCTTTCGCCCACAGCGCCTCGTCCTTCGCAGGCTGACCACACTTGAGACACGTGCGCGGCGCCTCGGCCGAGCGAAACTCCTCGTCGGGCAGCACACGGATCGTCGCCTTCGTCTCTTCCTTGATCTGCGTTTCGCACTCGGCGCTTCCGCACCACCCGGCGTACACGAAGCCGCCGTCGCCTTCCATGACCTCCCGGAAACGGTCGTATGTCATGGGACCTCGGAAGCTGTTCGCCTCACGCCGGTCGCGCGCCACAGTCAGCATGTCCTGCTGAATGCGGGCGAGCAGCTCCTCGACTTCCTCGCCGAGCACGCCGAGGGACACGGCCTTCTTTTCTTTCGTGTCGCGCCGGACGAGCACGCCCTGCTGGTTCGCCAGATCGCGAGGTCCGAGCTCGAGCCGGAGCGGTATCCCACGCAGCTCCCAGTCGTAGTACTTGGCGCCGGGCTTCATTCCCTCGCGCCGGTCCACGTGGACGCGCAGCGCGTTAGGCTCGCGCCGTTCCCATTCACCCAGCTCCCGCTCGATGCGTGCCGCCGCCTCGAGCACGGCGGACCGCTCCTCATCGGTGCGATAGATGGGAACGATCACAAGCTCGGTGGGCGCCAGCAAGGGCGGCACACGGAGCCCGGCGTCATCGCCGTGGGTCATCACGAGCCCGCCAACGAGGCGAGTGGAAACACCCCAGCTCGTGTTCCAGGCATACTCCTGCCCTCCGCTCTCGGTCTGGAACGAGAGCTCGAACGCCTTCGCGAAGTTCTGTCCCAGATTGTGCGACGTGCCGGCCTGCAGGGCCTTGTTGTCCTGCATCATCGCTTCGCACGAGTACGTGCGGAGTGCCCCGGCGAATCGTTCCGAGTCGGTCTTGAGCCCGGTGACGACGGGCATTGCCATCCACCCTTCCATGAAGTCGCGGTAGAGACCGAGAATCTTTCGGGTTTCTTCCTGTGCCTCGTCGTGGGTGGCATGGGCTGTGTGCCCTTCCTGCCAGAGGAACTCGAGCGTCCGGAGGAACAGACGCGTGCGCATCTCCCACCTGACGACGTTCGCCCATTGATTGATGAGGATGGGCAGGTCGCGGTAGCTCTGGACCCACTTGGCGTACATCGAGTAGATGATCGTTTCGGAGGTCGGCCGCACGACGAGCGGCTCCTCGAGCTTCTTGCCGCCGCCATGGGTGACGACGGCGGCCTCCGGCGCGAAGCCTTGGACGTGTTCCGCTTCCTTGTGGAGGAAGCTCTCGGGAATGAACAGTGGGAAGTACGCGTTCTTGTGGCCCGTCGCCTTGAACATGTCATCGAGCGCGCGCTGCATGCGCTCCCAGATGCCATAGCCGGAAGGGCGAATGACCATGCATCCGCGCACGGGCGAATAGTCCGCCAGCTCGGCGCGAAGCACCACTTCGTTGTACCACGCGCTGAAGTCAGCGGCGCGGGTCGTCAGTTTCTTGTCGTCGCGCATTGGTTGTCTGGATGACCGTGATGGTGATGTCGAGCGAGAATGTCAGTCGTGCTCGGTCTACCACGGTCGATCGGAACTGCCACTGGAGTGATCACGGACCTGCGAGATGAGCTCGTCGAGCGGGAGCTGGCGCTGGGACCCGTCCGCGAGCGTTTTCACTTCTACGCGGCCTAACGAGAACTCGGGACCCACGAACACGACCTTCGACGCGCCGGCATTGCCGGCCGCCTTGAGCTGTTTACCGAGCGCTTGCTCGCGGAGCGGATATTCCGCGGAGGCACCGGCTTTTCGTAGCGCGGTGGCGACGCGAACGGCCTCGAGCCGGTTCGTGGACGCCACGGGTGCCACCCAGAACTCGATGCGCGGTGCGCCGGCGGGCATGAGTCCGCGTGCGCGCAGCAGCTCACCGAGCACCACGTCGCCCATCCCGAACCCCAGCGCCGGCATGTCGACTCCGCCGAGCGCCTGCAGGAGGTTGTCGTAGCGGCCACCGCCGCAGATCGCGCGAAACTCGCCGCTCGCGTCGAACAGCTCGAACACGATGCCCGTGTAGTAAGCCAGCCCGCGAACGATCCGAAGATCGAGGTCGACGTACTCCTTTACACCCAGGGCCTCGAGCGTCGCGAAATACTGCTCGAAGCGAGCGAGGTGTTCGGCCACCTGCACATCGTGAGGAAACCGGGCGCGGAGCGTGTCGAGGGCCCGGGACTCATTCACGAGCGTGGTGACGGCTGCCGGCAGGTCGCCTGTGAGCCCGGCGGCTGCCAGCCGCTCGTGCGAGACCTCCAACGGAACCCGCTCGATCTTGTCGATGACCGCATACGTGGCTGGCAACTGCTCCTCGGTGACGCCCGCAGCGTGCAGCAGCGCGTTCAGCAAACGCCGATCCGACACGCGAGCACGCACCGCGTCGGGCCCGAGCCCGAGCGCGCGCATGATCTCGATCGCGACCGCCAACACCTCGGCATCTGCCGAGACGTCGGCTTCGCCGAAGATGTCCACGTTGAGCTGATAGTGCTCGCGGAGCCTGCCCTTCTGCTGGCGCTCGTACCGGAAGAGCTGCGGCATCGTGAACCAACGCACAGGTTTTCGCAGCGCGTTCGCGCGTGCAGCCACCATGCGTGCGACGGTGGGAGTCATCTCGGGACGCAGCGCCACCTGCCGTCCACCCTTGTCCTCGAAGTTGTAGAGCTGCCCGACGATCTCGTCTCCGCTCTTCTTGGTGAAGAGATCGAGCGGCTCCAGCGGAGGACCGTCGTACTCGGCAAACGCGAATCGACGCGCAACGCTTCGCCACGCGTCGAAAATGTGCGATCGCTCGGCGAACTCGGCGGGGTAGAAGTCTCGAAACCCGGGTAGCGCTCCTGTGGACATCCGCGAAATCTACCCGTCCACGGGATCGACGTTCAAGCGCAACATGGCATCGCCGACCGTGTGAAATGAACCCGTAACGACCACTGTGCTCGACACTTCGGTCGCTCGAACGAGCGCACGGTCGAAGTCCGGCTCCGAGACGGCGCTCCAGCCACGCTCCCGCGCGAACCAAAGGGCGGACTCGCGATCCCACGCGCGACTCGTAGGAGCGCTCGGAGCGTCGGTCAGGATGAAGCTATCGACGACGCCGGACAGGGCTGTCATTACGCCGCGCCAGTCCTTGTCGGCAAGCACGCACAGCACGGCAGTGCGAGGTGTAGGCGGCTGAACCGCGTCCACCGTCGTGGCGAGGACCGCGGCACCGTCCGGATTGTGCGCGACGTCGAAAATGTACGGGCCTACGCGCTGAAATCGCCCCGGAAGGCGGACAGCGGGTAACGCCTCACGCGCTTGAGCGAGTGTTGTCGAGAAATCGCCACCCGCTGCGTTCAGCATGAGCACCGCGAGCGACGCGTTCGACGCCTGATGTGCGCCAGCCAATCCGGTGCGGACTCGTCCGCGTTCGCTCCCGATCGTGACCGTGAATGTCGTTCCGTCGGCTCCGACGCTTACCTCGTCAGGCACCGCGTCGACCGTCACGTCCAATATGCAGCTGGCTTCGCGTTCGGCGGCAAGGTCCGCGAGCAGCGAGCGAATCATCGGGTCGCGCTCGCCGATCACGGCGGGCACGCCATGCTTGAAGATTCCCGCCTTCTCCGCGGCGATTTCCTCTCGAGTGTCGCCGAGGTACTCGGTGTGATCGATCCCGATCGACGTGACGCCGCACGCGAGCGGCCGCAGGACGTTCGTGGAGTCGAGGCGACCACCAAGTCCGGTTTCGATCACGGCGGCGTCAACTTCCTCGCGGGCGAAAAGATCGAACGCCATTGCCGTCGTCGCCTCGAAGAACGTCGCGCCGATTCGCTCGACCGTCGGCGTCCAGCGCTGTATGAAATCGACGACGAATTGCTCGTCGACCGGCCTGCTGTTCACCAGAAAGCGCTCACGGAAATCCACGAGGTGCGGTGAGGTGTACTTACCGACCCGCAGCCCCTTTGTTCTCAGGAGCACATCGAGCGTCGCGCATACGCTGCCCTTCCCGTTCGTGCCGGCGACGTGCAAGGACCGCAGCCGCTCCTGAGGATTGCCCATTTCCCGGAGCAATGCTGCGGTCCTCTCGAGGCCGAGCTTCGACTTCCCCGTCGTGCGCGCGAAGAGATAGTCGAGCGCTTCGCGATAGTCGCGAGAGTTGTCGCTCAGGGCGACGCCCACCCCGTGGCTGCTGGCTTACCGCTCATGTGACGCAGCAGTTGGCCAACGGTCTGTTTGAGCTCCCGCCGGTGAACTACGCGGTCGACCATGCCGTGCTCGAGCAGGAACTCCGCCGTCTGGAAGCCCTCCGGCAAATCCTGCCCGAGCGTCTGCTTGATCACACGAGGGCCGGCGAAGCCAATCACCGCGCCTGGCTCGGCCAGGATAGCGTCGCCGAGCATCGCGTAGCTGGCGCTTACGCCGCCTGTCGTGGGATTCGTCAGAATCGACACGTAGGGAATCCGACGTTCGGCGAGCTGAGAGAGCATGGCCGATGCCTTTGCCATCTGCATGAGCGAAAGCACGCCTTCCTGCATGCGCGCACCGCCTGACGCAGACACGAGGACAAGTGGGTACTTTCGCTCCAGCGAGCGCTGGCCGAGCCGGGCGATCTTCTCGCCGACCACGGAACCCATGGACCCTCCCATGAAGCTGAAGTCCATGACGCCGACGTTCAGCGGGGCGCCGGCGAGCGTTCCGGTGGCGGTCATGATCGCGTCGGCTTCTCCCGCCGTTGCGCGCGCCTTCTTTAACCGCTGCGGGTACTCGGGAAAGCCGAGCGGATCCGTCGACTTCAGCTCGGCCTCGGTTTCCTCGGCGGAACCGTCATCCAGAAGAATGCCGATGTAGTCGCCCGCGCGAATGCGCCGATGGTAGTCGCAGTTGGGGCAGACATTCAGGCTGCGAACGAACTTCTCGCGAATGTCAGTGTGCCCGCACGCCTCGCATTTTTCCCACGCATCCGCCGGAATCTCCAGCTTTTCCGTGCGCGGGGCGCGAGACTTTTTCTCCTTTTTCCACCATGCCATCCCCGAAATGTGAGTCACACCATGACTTGGCGGAAGGGAGATCGATCCTCCTAGACCGCCAAGCTGTCTGCCCTCCCTCGGCCTTCGTTCGAGATGCGCAGCAGCATACCGATCGCTAGCCAACTCGCCAGCATGAACGAGCCGCCGTAACTGAAGAACGGCAGCGGAATACCAGTAATCGGCATGAGGTTGAGGGTCATGCCCACGTTGACCAGCACGTGAACGAACCAGCTGGCTCCCAACCCGAACGCGACGAGACTGCCGAACGAATCGTTTGCGCGCGAGGCAACCCGTACGACTCGCATGAACAGCATGAGGAACAGTGCGAGCGCGATGGTGACGCCGATGAACCCGAGCTCCTCGCCCACCACTGAGAAGATGAAGTCAGTATGCTGCGCCGGGAGAAACGCGAGCCGCTTCTGTGTGCCGAGCGTGTACCCCTTGCCGAACCAGCCGCCGGAGCCGATGGCTACCTGTGATTGCAAAACGTGGTAGCCCGATGCGCGAGGGTCCGCCGACGGATCGAGGAAAACGAGTAGTCGCCGCTGTTGGTACGGAGCCAGCCTTTCCCAGAGGAGCGGTGCGATCACGCCCATCGCGACGTTCGCCAGCACGAGGACGACGCCTTCGACGATGTAGGGGCGGTAATACAGAACCAGCGCGATGAGGATGAGGAACCACGCGCCCCAGAGTCCCGTGTTGAAGGCGAGGATCAGGCTCACCGCGGGACTCGCGATCAGTGCCAGCAACTGCCATGACACGCCCGACCAGTAAAGCAGCGCGAAGAAGATCCCGATGAAGACGATGCCCGTTCCGAGGTCCGGCTGCGCCATGATGAGCAGCCATGGTCCGCCGACGACGAGTGCCGGCTTCCAGAGATCGAGAAGCGACTTGGGTGCTTCCTTTCGCGCCGCGAGCACGCGCGCGAGCATGAGGACGACCGTCAGCTTCGCGAGCTCCGCCGGCTGACCAATGCGAACGCCGCCGATGGTGAGCCATCCCTTCACGCTCGCCGCGGTCCCGGCGCCCGACCCGAAGATCAGCGTGATGACGAGGAGGAAGATGCTCAGCATGTAGAGGTACAGCGTCATCCACTCGACGAGGCGTACCGACGCACGAAAGAGCACGTACCCGGCAGCGAGCGACAGCACGAACCACCCAAGCTGACGCTTCCACGCACCGACGATGTACGGCACGGGAAAGTCGGTCTGCCCCGCAGAATAGACGACCGCGATTCCGTACGCGGACAGCAGCAGCGCGAGAATGACCAGTGGGTAATCGCTGACCGACTTCCGGTTCAATCACCCTCCAGCTGCGCACCCTGAATGGTCGGGCGCTTGAGGTAGTGTTCGATCATCTTCGACGCGATCAGTGCGGCGACCGAGCCGTGAAATGGAACCTGCTCCAGCATCACGGCCACGACGATCTTGGGATCGTCGGCTGGGGCGTAGCCCGTGAACCACGCGTGGTTCAACTCGACGCCGTTGCGGAACACGCCGCTCTGCGCGGTGCCCGTCTTTCCGGCGATGACGACGCCCTGGATCTGCGCGCTCGCCGCCGTTCCGCGTGAGGACACCACGCCTGCCATCGCTGCCTTGAGACCGTCCATCTGATCGGTCGTGAGCTGGAACAGCCGTGTGCGTTCGGTCTGACGCTTCACGATCTCCGGCCGGACCACGGAGCCATCGGTTGCGAGCGCCGTATAGAACCGCGCCATGTTCGCGACCGTCTGCGAGTTCTCGCCCTGGCCGATTGCGAGGCTCAACAGCACGCCGTTACTCCATCCGCCCGGGCCGTACCGCTTGTTGAAGTATTCTGCGGCGTAGGGCCAGAGCGGCTGCTTTTCGTTAGGCAGATCGATGCCGCTCTTGTCGCGCATCTTCAGCGTTACGCCGCCGGCCAGCATCTTGTTGATGCCGATGCGCAGCCCGAGCTGGTAGAAGTAGACGTCGCACGACTTCTCGATCGCCTGACGAAGGTTGACGTCGCCGTGGCCTCGCTTGTCCCAGCACCGGAAATACCGATTGCCGAAGAAGTAGCCGCCCGTGCATGGCTGCGGCATGTGATCGTCGAGACCAACGATGCCGGCCTCGAGTCCCATGATTGCCGTGGCGAGCTTGAACGTCGAGCCGGGCGGATACAAACCTTGGATGACCTTGTTGTACAACGGGCGGCGCGGATCGTCGCGGAGTTGGGAGTAGTACGACGTCGATACGCCCCCGATGAACCGGTTGGGATCGAAGCTCGGCGCGCTGTGAATCGCCAGCACTTCGCCCGTCTTCGGGTCCACGGCCATCACGCCACCCTGGAGCGTGTCGCCGAACAGCGTTGCTGCAAATCGCTGCAGGTCGAGGTCGATGTTGGTGTACAGCGGATCCGGCGACTCGGGCGCGATGTCGCGCCGCCCTCCTGCCTCGCCAACGACGCGCCCGCGCGCGTCTACCTCCACGAAGTGCGTGCCTTCCTTGCCGCGCAGTTGCTCTTCGTACTGGCGTTCGAGCCCCGCCTTGCCGATCTCCTGACCCGACTTGTAGCCGCGGTTCTGTCGCTGGTTGAGCTCCGACTCCGTGATTTCGCCCGTGTAGCCGACGAATGACGCGACAGCCTCCTTGTCGGGATAGTATCGCTTGGGCGCGGCTTGGATGATCAGGCCGGGAAAATCAACGCGATGCTCTTCGAGCACCGAAACGACGTCGAAGCTGGCGTCCGCGAGAATGACCGTTGGCCTGTTAGGCGCCTGCTTGAAGCGGCGCACGGCCGCCTCCATCTGCTCCGGCGATAGCGTGATGACGCCCGCAAGACCCGTGAGGGCGACACGAAGCGAATCAGACGACCGCGAGAGGATCGAGACCGAGTAGCCCGGCAGGTTCTCGGCGATGACCGCGCCGTGCCGGTCGTATATGATCGCCCGCGGAGCCGGCAGCGGGACCTCGCGAAGGCGATTGGTCTCGGACTGGAGGTTGTACGCCGCGTGCTCGAGAATCTGCGTGCGGAAAAACGCCGACGCGAGGAACGTGAACGCGCCAACGAGAAGGAACGACGCTGTCCGCCCGCGCCGTTGTACCTCGTTAGGGTGAAAGCTCATGCCGCCTGCGGCTCCAGCACCGGCCGCAACATCAGAAGCAGAACGACGCCCGCAACCGCGGTCGCTGCAGCCGAGAGCGGCGACCAGAGTAGCATCTGCGTCGCGAGCTCCACGCCGTGCATGCGACGCTCAGCGGTCACGTACACGATATCGAACGCCCATTTGCCAACGAAAAAGAAGAATCCGTGCAGCACGACGTTGTCGGCGAAGAACACGGCTTTGAGCCACGACGCTGACGCGCCGACGGCCGTCATCGCGAGCGCGCCGGCTCCAAAGGCGCTCGGCGTGAGCGAGTCGGCGACGAGGCCAGTGCAGAAGCCGATGAGTGCAGCAGCGCCCGGTCGGACCCGCACTGCGGACAGTAGCACCGCGATCACGAGGAAGTCCACAGGCGTCCGCCAACCCAGGAACGGACGGATGGTGTAGTGCAGCAGAACCAGGAGGGTGAACGCGAGGACAGCTCGCGCACTGCGCGTCCAGCTCACGGTTGAGCTCCCGGTCGCGGTGCATCAGGTCGTCGCACCGCCGGCCGCGTACTGTCGGCGCGGCCTTGGCTACGACGTATGGTGTCCGCTTCGGGTGATCGCGTGCCGCCCGGCCGTGTTTGACCACCAACAGAATCCGCCGCTCGACGCGCGGCTGCCGCCTCGACCGCGCGCATTGAATCGGCGGCGGCGCGGCGCGCGATCGAGTCGCCCGCGGCGGCGATGTGACGCGCTGCAGAGTCCGCGCTCATCGTCGACCGCCACACGCGATCGAGTGACTGCCCCTGAATCCGCTTTGGCAGGAGCACGATGACGTTCGAAACGTCGGGCGGCCTAACGGCAGGTCGAACGAGATACGTTCGCGCCCAACCTTCGGATGTGCGCAGCTCGCCGAGCACGGTACAAATGGGAATGCCTGCTGGATACACGCCGCCAAGCCCCGAGGTGACGATCAGCGTCCCTGGCTTGAGTGCCGAACGGAACGCCACGCCGCGCATCTCCAGGAGGTAGCGCTCCGGCGGGATCTCTGCATCGCGCCCGGCCTCGGAGAGATGCGGATACACGATGCCGTACGCGCTGCGGTCCGCGGACATCGCGCTTGCCGCAAAGTCCGAGTGGGACCAGAGAATGGCGATGCTGCTGTTGGGGTCGACCGTTCGAACCATCCCGACGAGCCCCTCCGGCGCAACGACAGGCGTCTTGGGTTCGACTCCAACGCGGGAACCGACAGTCAGTGTTCGCGAGTGCTCTTCACCGATGTCCGCGATCCGGAGCGCTTCGGCGGACACAAATCCCCACTGCAGCTCGCGTCCGAGGCCTAACAAGGCGCGCAGGCGCTCGTTCTCGGTCTCGAGTTTCGCGAGCTGCATGTTGCGCAGTGCAACGCTGTCGAGGCGACTCGTCGTGGCGTCGCGAGAGAGGAACGCGGACCGGCCGCGCACGGCCTGCTCCTGGAGCGAGACGAGCGGAGCGACGACGGTGCGCCGGAGACCACCAGCGATTGCTTCGCGAAGGTTGAGGGGCAGAACGGTCGCGAGCAGTGCCATCACACAGCAGGCCACCAGAAGGACGGTGTCCACGCGTGTGCCGGACCGCACGGCGCGAGCCACTGGCAGCCTCAGCTACTTAGAACGGACCAGTATTTCTCTTCGTCGTCGAGAATCCGCCCGGTGCCGCGCACGACGCACGTCAGGGGGTCCTCATCGACGTGAATGGGCAGCCCTGTTTCCTGCGCCAGCATGAGATCGAGACCGCGAATCAGCGCACCACCGCCCGTCATCACGATGCCCCGGTCGACGATGTCGCTCGCGAGCTCGGGCGGCGTAATCTCGAGCGCGCGACGAACCGCGTCGACGATCTGCTGGATGGGTTCCTGCACGGCCTCGCGAATCTCACTCGAGTGCACGCGCACCGTCTTGGGAATTCCCGAGACGAGATCGCGGCCCTTCACATCCATCTCGCGTTCCTCGCCAACAGGCGCGGCAGATCCGATGTTGATCTTGATCTGCTCCGCCGTCGGCTCGCCGATGAGCAGGTTGTAGTTCTTGCGCATGAACTGCACGATGGCCGTATCGAGCTCGTCGCCGCCGGTGCGAATCGATGTGTCGCTCACGATACCAGAGAGCGCAATCACCGCGATCTCCGTCGTGCCGCCACCGATGTCGATCACCATGTTGCCGGTAGGCGTCTCGACGGGAAGACCAACGCCGATCGCCGCAGCCATCGGCTCGGCCACCATGAACACTTCCTTCGCACCCGCGCCGAGTGCCGAGTCTCGCACCGCGCGCTTCTCGACCTCGGTGATACCGGAGGGTACACACACGATCACGCGAGGTTTCACCTTGAACACGTGGTTCTCGATGATGAGCGTGAGGAAATAGCGCAGCATTTTCTCGGTCACGTCGAAGTCGGCGATGACGCCGTCCTTCATTGGCCGGACAGCGAGCACGCCGTCCGGCGTACGGCCGAGCATGCGTTTGGCTTCGAGACCGACACCCTTGATCTTCTTGGACTCGCGATCGATCGCGACGACCGAGGGTTCGTTGAGTACGATGCCTTCGCCCTTGACGTAGATCAGCGTGTTTGCCGTACCGAGATCAACGGCAATCGCGTTTGCCGGGAAGAACGATCTTCCCGCTTTCAAAAAAGGCCAGCGCATCTAGCAGGGGCTCGAGGCGTGCCAAAGGCACGGAGGGATCGTGAAGCGGTGCATCGGGGCGTAAGGTAGTAGAGCGGGTAATAGCGAGCAAGGCATTGGCTTGACACAACCTAGGCATCTCCGTAACGTCGCGCGCGATGGTGCGAGCCGCCTCCCTCCGTGTTGCTGTCGTTGCCCGCGATCGGTGCGACGAGTGCGGCCTGTGTGTGCCGCTCTGTCCGCCGGGAGCAATCGAGTTACGGCGGACCGGACTGCATATAGACGCGCCAGTGTGCACAGGGTGTCAAAAGTGCATCGCACCCTGCCCCGTCTTCGCACTCTCAATGGTCGATCGCGCTTCATCGACCACGTCGTAGGCCCGTGCGCGTTGAAAATTGCGATCTTCTCATCATTGGCGGCGGACCCGCCGGGCTCGTCGCCGCGCGCGAAGCGGCGAGTGCAGATCGCTCGCTTTCGATCATCCTGCTCGAACGCGACGACGCCGTGGGCACACCGGTTCGTTGTGGCGAGGGCGTCGGGTCCGCCGGTCTCTCGGAGTTTCTCGATCCGGGTCCGTCCACCTGTCTCGCACCGTGGATCTCGCGGCGCATCAGCCGAGTCGTTTTTCGCGCCCCCGACGGATGCGAAGTGCGCGTTGCCGAAGGTGACGTTGGTTACATCCTCGATCGCGCGACGTTCGAACCCGCACTCGCCACTCAGGCCATGAACGCCGGTGCCGACGTGCGAACGAGCGTCGATGCCGTAGGGATGAAGCGCGATGGCGATCGATGGACCGTGGCGGTCGATGCGAGCACCGGGCGCGGCGAGATCAGCGCGCGCGTGGTGATCGGTGCCGATGGAGTCGAAAGCACCGTGGGACGCTGGGCTGGTCTGGATACCCGCGTGCGTGCGCGTGACATGGAGAGCTGCGCGCAGTACGTCGTGGATGACACGACGATCGACGCCGACGCGATCGTTCTCCACTTCGGTGACCGCGTTGCACCCGGCGGCTACGCGTGGGTGTTCCCGAAAGACACGCGTTCGGCCAACGTCGGGTTGGGCGTGCTCGGCCTTCGCGCGGGCGGACGATCAGCGGTGGCGTGGCTGGACGACTACGTGGCGCGGCACTTGCCTAACGCGAGCGTGTCGAGCCGCACGGTGGGCGGCGTCATCGTGGCCGCCACCATGACGCGCCCGTTCGCCGATGGCCTCATGCTCTGCGGCGATGCCGCCCACATGATCAATCCGTTGTCCGGCGGCGGGATCGTCAACGCCATGAAGTCCGGCCGGCTAGCGGCGGAGACGACGGTGGCGGCACTCCGATCCGGCAACACGAGTGCGCGCGCGCTCGAATCCTACTACGCGCGATGGATGCGTCTCCTGGGCGACGATCACGTGCGGTTCTACCGCGTCAAGGAAGCACTCGCACGGTTCGATGACGCGTTCTACGACAACCTTGCGCGCACCGTGAACCGGATCCCGGAAAAGCGGCGAACCCTCCGCCGCATCTTCGGCGCGGCACTCGTGAGGCATCCGACGTTGCTGCCGGTCGTCGCGAAATACTTCGCCTAGAACGGGGTCAGACTCCTCACGCATCGTTCTGTCGTGCGACAGAACGATGCGTGAGGAGTCTGACCCCGTTCCAATCACCCCGTTGCCAGATCGACGTTCCAACGGAACAGCGCGACGCGACGGCGGAGACCGCGCGCTCCAGGTGCCCCAGACGACCGACGACGGGCAACCGCGGCGACCAACAGTGGACAGGACTGCGGGGGATGCGCAGCGCGTCTCCACTCCAGCGTCCGCCGAGCGCGAATCCCATGGAATAGCCGCATTGCGCCGCGGCTGCGGTGACGCGCGCGTCGGCGGCGCCGAACGGATACGAGATGACTCGCGGTGCCGCGCCTAACGTGACTTCGACCGCCCGGCGTGATCGCCACAGCTCATCGACCAGCCGTGCGTCGTCGGTCCACGGCAACCGCGGATGCGTTGCCGTATGCGACTCGAACGCAATGCCGTGTGCGCTCCAGCGCTCGATGTCCCGCCACGCGAGATGCGCGAACCGCCGCCCCCCGTAGGCCACATCCCATCGATTCAATCGGCCCGCGAAATCCGTGATGACGAAGCATGCCGCGGCGAACCCCACGCACCGCAACACCGGAAACGCGTAGTCACGAAGACCGCGGTACGCGTCGTCGAATGTGATGAGGAGCTCCCGCTCACGCGCCTGCCGTTCGCCGCGAATGCACGCCTCGAACTCGACGAGCGACATGCCTCGCCAGCCCGCGGCGGCCAGCGTATGCATCTGCACGGCGAACCGGCGCGGCGAGACACGCGTGACGCCGAGCTCTCGGCGCCGTTCGACCTTGTGATAGCAGAGGACGGGCGGGATCACGACCCCGTTTACACCAGTCAGACGCCGGTGCTGCCGAAACCGCCCGCTCCACGAGAGCTCTGTTCGAGCTCCGTGGCGTCGACGAGCTCCGGCGTCTCGTAGCGAGCGAACACCAGCTGCGCGATCCGATCGCCACGGACGATCGTCACGGGCTCCGTGCCCAGGTTCTGCAGGATGACCCGGACCTCGCCTCGGTAGTCGGAGTCGATCGTACCTGGAGCGTTAGGCATCGTGATGCCATGCCGCAACGCGAGCCCCGACCGCGGCCGCACCTGGCCCTCGATCCCCGGCGGGATTTCCACCGCCAATCCGGTGGACACCAATCGCCGTTCCCCCGGCGCGAGAACGAAGTCCGGCTCCGCGGAGGCCAGGTCGAAGCCCGCGGAGCCGGTGGTCTGCCGCGATGGAAGCGGCAGGTCGAGATTGGTGGGCAGTCGGAGAATGCGAACGCGACTCACGACACGAACGCGGCCGGATCGCAGTAGTCGAGGCCGAACGCCTCCGCCACGCCCGGATACGTGATCTTGCCTTCGATCATGTTGAGCCCCTTGAGCAGCGGCTGGCTGTCGCGGAGCGCCTGCTTCCACCCCTTGTTCGCGAGCTTGAGGGCGTACGGGAACGTCGCGTTGGTGAGCGCGAGCGTCGACGTCCGCGGCACCCCGCCCGGCATGTTGGCCACGCCGTAGTGGATGACGCCATCGACCACGTACGTCGGATTCTCGTGCGTCGTCGCGTGAATGGTCTCGACGCACCCGCCCTGGTCGATCGCGACGTCCACGATGACGGAGCCGGGCTGCATGCGCTTGAGATCCTCGCGCCGCACGAGCTTCGGCGCCTTGGCGCCCGGGATCAGCACGCCGCCCACCACCAGATCAGCGGTCGCGATCTGCTCGAGGATGTTGTGCCGGTTCGAGTGAATGAGCTGCACGTTCGCCGGCATGACGTCGGACAGGTAGCGGAGCCGCTCGAGTGAGATGTCGAGGACGACGACCTTGGCGCCCATGCCCGCCGCCATCTTCGCGGAGTTGATGCCGACGACGCCACCGCCCAGAATGACGACCTTCGCCGGCGCCACACCCGGCACACCGCCGAGCAGCACGCCACGGCCGCCGTACAGCTTCTCGAGGTACTTGGCGCCCTCCTGCACGGCCATGCGCCCCGCCACCTCCGACATTGGCGTCAGGAGCGGCAGCTCGCGGGATGGCAGCTCCACCGTCTCGTAGGCGATGCAGATCGCGCCGGAGTCCATGTGCGCGCGCGTTAGGCGCTCGTCGGCCGCGAAGTGGAAGTAGGTGAAGATCACCTGGTCGCGCTTCATGTGCTTCCACTCGGGCTCGATCGGTTCCTTCACCTTCATGATCATGTCCGCCTCGCGCCACACCGTCGCGGCATCGGGCCCGATCTTGGCGCCGACATCGGTGAACGCCGAATCGGCGAACCCGCTCCCCTCGCCCGCGCCACGCTCGACCATCACGGTATGGCCCGCCGCGACCAGGGTTTCGGCGCCAGCCGGGACGAGAGCGATCCGGTTCTCGTTGGTCTTGATCTCTTTCGGAACACCAATGCGCATGTTCGTGCCGTGGAGTAGGGGGTCGTGGTCAGCCCGCCGAGTCGGCCGGGCCCAGGCTCAGCACCGTGTGCTTCTCCGGCGCGAAATAATCGTGACAGATCGCCGCAACGGCATCGCCGTCGATGCGATCGATCTCGCCTAACAACTCGTCGAGTGCCTTGTACGGCTCGTTGTAGAGCTCCACCGCCGCGGCACGATACATCCGCGACGAGACGCTCTCGAGGGACAACGTGATCTGTCCCTTGAGCTGGCTCTTGCCCGCCGCCAGCTCGTCGTCGGGAATGCCCTGCTCCGACAGCAGGCGAAGCTCGGCGCGAATGGCGTCCGCGGCCGCGGTCGCCGTGGCTGGCGCCGTCCCGACATATACGCCGTGCACGCCGGCGTCCGCGTGAAACGACTGATAGGTATAGACCGAGTACGCGAGGCCGAGCTCCTCCCGTACGCGCTGGAACAGGCGCGAGCTCATTCCGCCGCCTAACAACATGCTCACGAGCGACATCGCATAGCGGCGCGGATCGCCATGCGACACCGCGGGCGCGCCGAACACGAGGTGCGTCTGCGTCGTATCGCGCTCCACGTGAACGGTCCGCGGCGGACGGGCGACCGGAACCTGCGTGGCCGCCGCGGGCGTATCGCCACGCGGCACGTCCGCCCAGCCGGTCTGTTCGAGCGTCTCGACCAGATGATCGTGGTCCACGTTGCCGGACACGGCCACCACGATGTGCTCCGGATGGTACGCGCGCTCGTGCAGGTCGCGAAGGTCACGCACGCTGAGCGACGACACGGTGTCCCGCGTGCCGAGAATCGAGTAACCGTACGGATGCCCGCCCCAGAGCGCCTCGTTATGCAGCTCGAACACGAGGTCGTCAGGGGTGTCATCCACCATGCTGATCTCCTCGAGGACCACCTTGCGCTCGAGGGACAGGTCCGCCGCGCGCAGCGCCGGCCGAAAGATCAGGTCCGCGACGACATCCGCCGCCTGTGGCAGGTGCTCATCGAGAACGCGAGCCTGGAACGACGTGTGTTCTCGCGCGGTGTACGCATCGAGCGAGCCGCCGAGCACCTCGAGCGCGAGCGCAATGTCCTTGGCCGTCCGATTGCGCGTGCCCTTGAACACCATGTGTTCGAGCATGTGCGACACGCCCATGCGTTCGCGCGCCTCGTGAATCGAGGCGGAACGGACCCATGCCCCAAATGCGACCGACCGCACTCCCGGCATGGTCTCCGAGAGCACGGTCAGTCCATTCGGTAGCGAAGAGCGCCGCAGCGCCGGGGCGAGGCGCGTATCGACGCGCGTGGTCACTCGCGGTCGCGACCTCCGCGGCCACCGCGCCCGCCGCGCCCGCGTGGACGACGTGGACGATCACCGCGCTCGCCACGCTCTTCGCGGCTGCCCGGCTCATCGCCTTCGCCGCTGCCCTGAGCCGAGTATGACGGCTCGCTGGCTTCGCCCGCGCCCGCGCCAACGGGCTCGCGCGACCCGCGGTCGCCGCGATCGCCACGGTCCCGTCGCGGCTCCGCGCCGTTTCCGGCGCCCTCGGCGTCGCTGCCCTCGGGCTTGGGCTGCAGCGCCTTCATGGAGAGGCGCAGTCTGCCGCGCTCATCGCGATCAATCAGCTTCACCTTCACGCGATCGCCCTTCTTCACGACGTCCTCGGTCTTCTCGGTGCGGCCGTGGCGCATCTCGGAGATGTGAAGCAAGGCTTCCGTCCCCGGAAGAATCTCGACGAACGCGCCGAACGCGGTCGTGCTCTTCACGAGACCCTCGTACACCTCGCCAACCACCGGCTCCTGCGTGATCGCCTGCACCATCTGGCGGGCGCGCTCCATCGCTTCGCCGCCGACGGCCGCGATCGTAACCGTACCGGAGTCGTCGACGGTGATCTCGGCGCCCGTCTCGTCCTGAATCCCGCGAATCGTTTTGCCCTTCGGGCCAATGAGATCGCCGATCTTCTCGGGGTTGATCTGCACTGTGACGATGCGCGGCGCGTATGGCGACAGCTCTGGACGCGGGGCGCTCAGTGCCTTGTTCATCTCGCCGAGGATGTGCATTCGCCCCTCGCGAGCCTGATCGAGCGCCTCTCGCATGATGTTCAGGTCGAGGCCTTCGATCTTGATGTCCATCTGGATGGACGTGATGCCGTTTTCCGTCCCCGCGACCTTGAAGTCCATGTCGCCGAGATGATCCTCGGTGCCAAGAATGTCGGTGAGGATGGCGTAGCGGGTGCCTTCCTTGATCAACCCCATGGCGACGCCGGCAACCGGGGCGCGCGTGGGAACGCCGGCATCGAACAGCGCGAGGGATCCGCCGCACACCGACGCCATGGACGACGAGCCGTTCGACTCGAGGATGTCGGAGACGATGCGGATCGTATACGGGAAGTCCTCGAACGGCGGCAGCACGCCCTGGAGCGCACGCTCGGCGAGGTTGCCGTGGCCGATCTCACGACGGCTGGTGGTGCGCACCGGTCGCACTTCGCCGGTCGAGAACGGCGGGAAGTTGTAGTGCAGCATGAACGACTTCGTCGTCTCACCCGGGTCGTCGATCGTGTCCAGGCGCTGCACGTCTTCCGCGGTGCCTAACGTTGCCACGACCAGCGCCTGTGTCTGGCCGCGCGTGAACAGCGCGGAGCCATGTGCGCGCGGCAGGAGCCCGGTATCGATCGAGATCGGGCGAACTTCCGTGGGCGTGCGACCATCCACGCGATGGCCCGAGTCGAGCACCTGCGAACGCAGGCTGTGATATTCGACGTCGCCTAACAACGTGTGGATGTCCTTGGCGCCATCGGGGAAATCCGCGAGCAGCGACTCGGCAAGCTCCTTCTTCGCGCGCTCCACCGCGTCAATGCGCGTATGCTTGTCTTTCTGGTTCAACGCGTCGGCGATCTTGCCCTGCGCGAGCTCCTTCACCCGCGCGATGAGTCCCTCGGGCGCTTCCGCCTTGACCCACTCCATCTTGGGCGTCCGGCCGGCCTTGTCGAGCAGCTCTTCCTGCGCCGCGATCAGCTCGCGGATGCCCTTCTGCGCGACGGTCAGCGCATCGAGCACGTCCGTCTCGGTGACCTCGAGCGCGCCACCCTCGACCATCACGATCGAGTCGTTGGACGCGGAGACGACGAGCTCCATGTCACTGTGGGCGAGCGCCTGGAACGTCGGGTTGAGCACCCACTTGCCCTGGACGCGCCCGACACGCACACCAGCGATCGGCGCCGCGAACGGGATCTTGGACGCGTTCAGCGCATAGCTCGTGGCGACGAGGGCGAGGGCGTCGGCGTCATTCTCCTGGTCTGCGGAGATGACGTAGACGAACACCTGGACCTCGTTCTTGAAGCCCTCGGGAAAGAGCGGCCGAATCGAGCGGTCGATGATACGCGCCGAGAGGATCTCGGCATCATGAGGCCGCCCCTCGCGCTTGATGAAGCCGCCGGGAATCTTGCCGGCGGCGTAGGTCTTTTCCTTGTACTCGACCGTAAGCGGGAAGAACGGCAGAGGGCTCTGCTGGTCGCTGACGGTGACGGTGGCAAGCACCATCGTGTCTCCGAACTGGACGACGGCCGCGCCCGCGGCCTGCTTCGCCATGCGTCCCGTCTCGATGCGGAGACGGCGACCCGCGAAGGTCCGTTCAACGGATTGCATCATTTATTTCTGGCCTCGGTGGAACACAAAACGCGCGGGCGCATGTTTGCGACCCGCGCGGCTGGTGACGACTCAGCGGTTAGTAGCGGATTCCAAGTTCCTGAATGAGCTGCCGGTATCCCTCGACGTCCGTACGTCGCAGATAATTCAGGAGGCGCTTGCGCTTGCCGACCATCTTCAGCAACCCGCGGCGGCTGTGATGATCCTTGGAGTGCGAACGAAAATGTTGGTCGTTCAAAACGTTGATCCGCTCCGTCAGCAGCGCCACCTGGACGCGCGTCGATCCGGTGTCGTTCTCGTGTGTCCTGTACTTGGCGACCGTCGGTGCTTTTTCAAAAGCCATGATGTATATTCCCCGCGCGTCCAGCTACGCTTGAGCGCTCAATTGGTTGGAGCACAGTATTTTACTGGACTTGCCCACCCCTGTAAAGGCTCCGTGTAGTGTCTGAACGCCACCTCGGACAAACCCTGGGGAAGTACCGGATCGAAGAGCTGATCGGCTCCGGCGGGTTTGCGTGGGTCTACAAGGCGTTCGACCCCGAGCTCGAGATCCACGTAGCCCTGAAGGTGCTCAAGCCGCAGTTCGCTGGCGACGAGACCTTTGAGCAGCGCTTTCGGCGTGAAGCGGCCACGGCTGCGAAGCTACGCCACCCGAACATCATCAAGATCTACTCGGTTGGCCGCGATGGCGACGCCGTCTATTTCGCCATGGACTACTACCCGTCCGGGCTGGCCGAGCGCCTGGAGGTGGCGAGCGTCCTGCCAGAGGAGTTCGTTGTCCGTGTCGGCGCAGACGTCGCCCAGGCGCTCGGCTACGCGCACCGCGAGGGCGTGATCCATCGTGATATCAAGGTCGACAATATCCTGTTCGACGCACACGGCAATGCGGTCGTCGCCGACTTTGGGATCGCGCGGGCACTGAGCGGCTACACCGGGCAAACCGGCACCAACATGGTCGTCGGCACGCCACAGTATTTCGCGCCCGAACAGGCTCGCGCCAAGCCGCTCGACGGTCGAGCAGATATTTACTCGCTCGGCGTCACGCTCTATCGAGCAGCAACTGGCCGGCTTCCGTTCGAGGGCGACGACTGGTACGAGATCGCCCGTCAACACGTGGAGGAACCGCCGCCCACGCCGCGGAGCATCAACCCGGACCTGTCGCCCGCTTTCGAAGCGGCCATCCTGCACTGCCTGCAGAAATCGCCGGATGATCGTCCGGCGACGGGCGAGCTGCTTGCGCAGGAGCTCGCGGCGCTCCTGCCGGCGACCCTCGAGACATCGGCGTACCGGAGCCGCATCACCGGGTCTGAGCCTACGGTGGTAGTGCGATCTGACGGCTATCCGGCCGCCGTCGATAATGGAACCGCGCGCAAGCGCTCGAGCGCGCCGTGGATTGCGGCGGCTCTGCTCGTTGCAGGCCTGACCGTCGCCGGCTCGATGTACAGCCGGTCGCGAGATGCGCAGTCGGGTCCGCCGACGGTGAAGCCGCCCGATTCCGCTGCGCTCTCCACGCCCCCTCCGGTATTACCACCGGTGACCCCACCGGTGACTGGAGCCGTCCCGCCGACGGATTCAGTCGTGCGTCCGGTTCGGACGGTTGGCTCACTCGTCGTCGAGGCGCCCGACAACGCGACGATCTCGCTCGATGGCCGCGAGCAGGGCGTCGGGAATGGCTGGAGATCGGACAGCCTGAAGCCCGGGTCATACGAGGTCTCCGCGTCCGTCCCATCGCCGTCGGGGTGTCCGACGTCGACCGCGACCCAGTCCGTTGTCGTGCGAGCTACCTCGAAGGTCGCGCGGGTCAAGCTGACGCCCCGGGGCTGCGCGCTGCTCTCGTTCGACGCGTCGCCCAAGGGCGCGAGGTACGTGCTCACATCGCTCACACCCGGCGACACGCTGCCGGCGCGTCGCGGTCTAGCCCCGGCCGAGCGGCTGCTGCTCCCGGTCGGCGACTATGTGCGAGTGATCAGCTCCGAAAAGTGTGTCGACTACGCCGACACCGTGCACGTCGGGATTGCGGACAAGTTGCCGAGACGGAACTTGCTCTGCCGCTAGCCACGGTCGATTCGCGTTAGGCTAGATCCGCCCCAGCCCGAACCCGACGAGCAGACCGAAGGCCGTTCCCATCCACATCAACGGGCTTTTGTACCAACGCGAGCGCGGCTCCGTCCCGATGACGACGTGCTCGGTGGTGATGCGGCCGGCTTGAGCGGTGACGAGCGCAGTCGCTTCGCCGTTCGCTCCGATCGAGAGAACCTTGAGCTGTGCCACGAGCGCATCGCGTCGGCGCGGGTCGACGACGATCGCGCGCGGCGATCGCACGATCCAGGTCATCTTCCCGGCCTGAAACGTGACCGTTGTGTCGCTCACGTGCGTGATGGCGAACCGGACATCGCGATCCTGTGCGCGCGTGCCCCTCGGCAGCGCGACCGTGAGCACTGCCGTGAGCACAACGAGGAAAAGCCTCATCACAGGATGCGCTGGACGATTCCCTTGAGGTCATTGAACATCACGAGCACGAACAACAGCGCGATCGCCACGAGACCGACCCGCAGGATGTATTCACGCGTTCGCTCGCTGAAGGCGCTTCCCTTTGCGGCTTCGAGCACGTTGAGCAGGATCTGTCCACCGTCGAGTATCGGTACCGGAAGCATGTTCAGCACGGCAACGTTGATGCTCAGGAGCGCGATCAACCCGAACAGCGTTTCGAGCCCATACCGTGCGGCCTGAACGGACACCTGCGCGATCGCGATCGGTCCGCCGAGCTGCGACGTCGACACGTCCCCGGCAAAAATGCCGCGCACGAGATCCACGATACCGCGCGCCTGCTTCCACGTGGAATCCGACCCGATCACGACGGCGTCGGCGAACGGGATCTGCTCGCGCGCGAAACGCCGCACCGGTCCAGCGCCGACACGGCCGAGCCGAACCTTACGACCCGTCAGCTCGTTCTGCACCTCGCGCTCTTCCGGCCGAACCGACATCGTCCGCCGAGATCCATCACGAACGACCTCGAGCGCGATGGTTCGTCCGGGCGACGCGCTGACGCGATCGATGAGTTGCTGCCACTCGGTCACCGGCGAGCCGTCGATCGCAACGATGCTGTCGCCGCGCTGCAGGCCCGCCAGCGCCGCCGGACGTCCCTCGAGTACGGTGTCAACTACGGGAGGTGTGTACAGACGCCCGTAGTGGGCTACGGAGCCGACGTTGATGACGAGCGTGAGAATCACGTTCATCGTCACGCCGGCAACGAGAATGAACAGCCGGCCGACGAGCGGCTTCGACTCGAACCAGCGATGGTCCGGGACCGGCTTGGGTCCGAACGGCTTCATCGCGTTAGGGTCCCAATCGCGCTCGCGTTCGGACCCGGTGATGGTTGGTGGCACCGCGTTCCCACCGACCTCCGGGACCTCGCGGTCCTCATTCCCGCCTTCGAGGAATGCGGTCGCCTGATCCTGACGAGACGCCATCCGCACGTACCCCCCGAGCGGGAGCAGCGCGAGCACGTATTCCGTTTCCCCCCATCGGCGGCGCCAGAGCGCCGGCCCGAACCCGATGGAGAAGCGCGGCGCGTAGACGCCGAGCGCCTTTGCCGCGAGAAAATGTCCCAGCTCGTGGACGAAGACCACGAGCCCGAAGACGAGGATCGGTGCGAGCCAGATCAGCATGAGAACAACCTGCGAACATGTCGCCGCGCTTCGGCATCCACGGCGAGCAGCGCCTCACGACTTCCGCTGGCCGTGTCACCTAAAGTCTCGAGCGCGGAATCGATCGCACTCGCGATATCGACGAACGTGATACGTCCTTCCAGGAACAGTGCCACCGCCTGCTCGTTGGCCGCGTTGAAAACCGCCGGCGCGGCACCCCCGGCGCGTCCAGCCTGCATGCCCAGCCGAAGCGCCGGGAACTGGTCGTAGCGCACTGGCTCGAACGTCAACGGCGAGCACGCGACGGGGTCGAATGGCCGTACCCCGTCGTCGGGGACGCGTTCAGGATGCGTCAGAGCGTACAGGACGGGCAACTCCATTGTCGGCGCGCTCAACTGCGCCAGCACGGAGCCGTCCACGAACTCCACGAGCGAGTGCACCACGCTCTGCGGATGGACGACGACCTCGATACGGTCATACGGGAGCTCGAACAGATAGTGGGCCTCGATGACCTCGAGCGCCTTGTTCGCAAGGGTTGCGCTATCCACCGTGATCTTCCGACCCATCGTCCAGGTTGGATGGTGCAATGCGTCTTCCACCGTGGCACGAGCGAGTCGTTCTGCCGGCCAGGACCGGAACGGGCCGCCCGAAGCGGTGAGAATGACCCGACGGACATCGCTTGGGCGCCTCCCCGTTACGCACTGGAGGATCGCGGAGTGCTCGCTATCCACAGGGACGATCTCGCCGCCGCCGCGTTTTGCGGCCGCCCTTGTGAGCTCTCCGGCCATGACGAGCGTTTCCTTGTTCGCCAGAGCCACCCGTTTGCCGGCTTCGAGCGCGGCGAGCGTCGCATCGAGTCCGGCGGCGCCCACGACCGCGTTGAGCACGATGTCGACATCCTCGCGCGTTGCGGCGTCGACGAGACAACCCTCACCGGTGCGCCATCGCGAGTCGTGGTCCGTCCCGTTCCGTACGAGTCCGACGAACGACGGCTGGAACCGCGACGCCTGCTGCTCCAGGAGCGCCGTGTTCGCGAACGCGGTGAGCGCCGCAACCCGAAAGCGATCCCGCTGGCGGTCGAGCACGCGCAGCGCGGTCGTACCGATCGAGCCAGTCGAGCCCAGGAGCGCGATCCCACGCATCACGGCACCGAAGGAAGCAGAAGCCAGCCGAACAGGAGATATGCCACAGGCAGCACGAACAGCAAGCTGTCGAGGCGGTCGAGCAGCCCGCCATGGCCAGGGATCAGGTGCGAGCTGTCCTTCACGTTCGCTTCACGTTTGAGCAGCGACTCCGCGAGATCGCCGACCTGGGCGGCTACGCTGATCAACGCCCCAAACAGAATCGTGGCCGGTATCGTCATGGTCAGCAAGGCGACCGGACGAAGAGCGAACCGGACGTAGAGCCACGATACCAGGACCGTCGTGGCCAGGCCGCCTAACGCCCCGGAGATGGTTTTTCCGGGGCTGACGGACGGAATCAACTTCGGCCCGCCAACGGCGCGGCCAACGAAAAATGCGCCGATGTCCGACGCCCAGGTCAGGACGAGCGGAAACGCCACGAGCGCCGTGCCGGCCCGGTCCCCGACCGCGTACGGATGCTCCCGCAGGGCGTAGCCGAAGCTCAGGAGGCCGCCGGTGTACAGAATGCCCATGACCGTCAACGAGGCGGCGCCCAGCGGCCGACGCTGTGGTCCGCGCGTCCAGATGACCGCCGCGAGGATGATGAGCATGGCGACCGCCGCCACGACGAGCGAGGGCCGGTAGAGCCCGATCCCCGCGGCGTACACGGCCAACGGGACCGCGCCGGCCAGCGGAATCCCCGCCGGGTCCAACGGCTCCACGCCGCCCGCGGCGGCGATCCGGTAGAACTCCCAGGCACACCCGGCGGACACCGCGGCGAGAAACGTCGCCAGCGGCAGGCCACCAAGGTAAATCATGATGAGCGCCACCGGCGCCGCAATGAGCGCCGAGATGATACGCTTCGCGAGGTCGCTCACGCGTTAGGCGCTCACGCGGCCAAAACGCCGTTCTCGCAGCTGGTAGTCGCGAATCGCCAGGTACAAATCTCCGCGCGTGAAATCCGGCCACAGCACGGGGCTCAGGAACAGCTCCGAGTACGCCATCTGCCAGAGCAGAAAATTCGAGACGCGCTGCTCCCCCGATGTGCGGATGAGGAGGTCAGGGTCGGGACAGCCGTCGGTGTACAGGCGCCCCGCGAAGGTCGATTCGTCAATGGCCGCGGGGTCGACCCGCCCGGCGACTGCGTCCTCCGCGAGCAGGCGAGCGGCACGCACGAGCTCCGCGCGGCCGCTGTACGAGATGAACAGGTTGAACGTCAGGCGGTCGTTCCCCGCCGTCCGCGTCACCACCCGATCCACTGCCGCCGCCGCGGCCGGCGTGAGTCGGTCGAGCGCGCCTAACGCGCACACCCGGACGCCCCGGTCATGCAGCTCGTCGGACTCACGCGCGATGTACTCCTGCAGGAGCGACATGAGCGCATCGATCTCGGTCGTGGGACGGTGCCAGTTCTCCTGCGAGAACGCGAACAGCGAGAGCACGTCGAGGCCGACTTCCACCGCACCTTCCACGACCTCTCGCACGGCGCGCATGCCGGACCGATGTCCGAACGGTCGGGGCATGCGCCGCTCGCGCGCCCACCGGCCGTTGCCGTCCATGATGATGGCGACGTGCCGCGGTACTGCGCCGTGCACGCGGATTTGTGCGAGCAGCTCGGCGGCGTTGGTCGACTGCACGATGCGGCCGGTCAGACTTCCATGATCTCGGCTTCCTTGTGCTTCAGGAGGTCGTCGATCTTGTGCATGTAGTCGTCGTGCGCCTTCTGGAGGTCCTTCTCGGCGTGCTTGACGTCATCCTCGCTCACGCCGTTCAGCTTCTTGAGATGGTCGCGGGCTACCGTGCGCGCATGCCTAACGGCGATGCGCCCTTCCTCCGCGAGCTTGTGCACGACCTTCACCAGCTCCTTGCGACGCTGCTCGTTCATCTGCGGAAGAGGGACGCGGATCATGCCCCCCTGCGCCGAGGGCTCGAGACCAAGATCCGACTCTCGGATCGCCTTCTCGATGACCTTGATCTGCCCCTTGTCGAACGGCGTGACGATGATCACGCGTGGCTCGGGAGTGGTCACCTGCGCCACCTGGTTCAACCCCATCTGCGAGCCATACATCTCCACTCGCACGGTGTCGAGCATCGAAGGCGACGCCTTGCCCGAGCGAATGCCCGAGAACTCGCGCTTCGAGCTCTCGATGGCCTTGTCCATGTGGGCTCGGCACTCCTTCACGATTTGCGGAATCGAAGTGGCTGTAGTCATCGAACGATCGTCCCCACGCGCTCGCCGCGAACCGCGCTCGCGACGGCGCCCTCAGTGTGGATGTTCAACACGATGAGCGGCAGGTTGTTCTCCTTGCACAGCGTTACCGCGGTCTGATCCATCACACCCAGCTCCGACACCATCACCTCGCGATAGCTCAACGACTCGTAGCGCTTCGCCGCCGGATCCTTCTTGGGGTCGGCGGTATACACGCCGTCCACGCTCGTTGCCTTGATGATGACTTCGGCCTGGATCTGGATCGCCCGAAGCGCCGCCGCCGTGTCCGTCGAAAAATAGGGGTTGCCAGTACCGCCGGCGAAGATGACTGTCCGCCCCACCTCGAGGTGGCGTAGCGCGCGGCGGCGGATGTACGGCTCCGCAAGCTCCTCCATGCGGATCGCCGTCATCACGCGCGTGTCCAGGCCCTTGCGCTCCAGGACGTCCTGGAGCGCAAGGGCGTTGATGACCGTGCCGAGCATTCCCATGTAATCGGCGGTGACGCGGTCCATCCCATTTTTCGACAGCTGGGACCCACGTACGATGTTGCCGCCGCCGATCACGAGGCCGACGCTGACGCCCATGTCAGCGACTTCCTTCACTTCGTCACAGAACCGGTTGACGCGATCGAAGTCGAATACCGCTCCCGCTCCCTTGTCGCCGGCGAGCGCTTCGCCCGACAGCTTGAGAAGGACGCGCGAGTACGCGACGGCGGCGGTCGCCACCGGCTCTTACTCCTCACCCATCTGGAAGCGCGCGAACCGACGCACCGTGAGCGTCGAGCCGCTTTCCTTGCTCGCCTCGGTGACGAGCTGGCGAATCGTCTTCGAGTCGTCGCGCACCCACGGCTGGTCGAGCAGCGTGTTCTCGGCGTAGAACTTGTTGATCTGTCCGTCGACGATCTTGCCGATCATCGCCTCGGGCTTGCCCGCGGTGCGAGCCTGCTCCTCGTAGATGCGACGCTCGCGATCGATGATATCAGTCTTGATCTCGTCGCGATTGACGCCGAGTGGGACCTTCGGCACGCCGGCCGCGACGTGCTCGGCGATGGAGCGTGCGAGCGCCTTCACTGCGTCGCCCGTTCCGCCGACCACATCGACGATGACGGCGACGCGTCCATTGTGGTGCACGTACGAGCCGATCACGCCATCGGTCTTGAACCGTGCATAACGACGGACGACGACGTTCTCACCGGTCTTGCCCGAAGCTTCCTTCACGGCGTCACCAACCGTCTTGCCGGCGTCCTTGTGCCAGGGCTGCTTCATGAGCTCGCCCTCTTGCGCGACGGTGACGACGCCATCGAACGAGGCGTCGCCGAAGAGCTGGGAGGCCACAGCCTTCGCGAGCGCCTGGAACTCATCGTTGCGCGCGACGAAGTCGGTCTCGCTGTTGACCTCGACCAGCGCAGCCGTCTTGGCGTCGTCGCTCACGAGCGCGACGATGGCGCCCTCGGACGCGGCGCGGTCGGCGCGCTTCTCTGCCTTGGCAATGCCCTTCTTCCGGAGGTACTCGACTGCCTTCTCGACGTCACCGCCGGTTTCCTCGAGCGCCTTTTTACAATCCATCATGCCCGCGCCAGTACGCTGGCGCAGCAGCTGAACGTCCTTCGCGGTAATCGTCGTCGCAGACATTGGTCAGTCCTTCGTTTCGTGCGTTTCGTGGAAACGCCGCCGGCACTGCGCCGGCGGCGTTATGATTGTAGACGGTCGGAGAGGCTGGTGACAGTGGGCGATCGATACGTGTCTCAGCCTTCGCTGTCGCTTCCCTCGTCGGCTTCGCCGCCCTCACCGGTTTCGCCGCCCTCACCGGCTCCGCCCTTGAGGCGGGCCGCGATGGCTTCCGGCTTTGCCCGGCGGCGACGGGGCCGCCGACGGCGCCGCCGCTCGTCCTCGCCACCGGCCGCCGGCTCCATGCCGCGGTCGGAGCTGTACGTGCTCTCCTCGCCTTCCTCTTCCTGCGGCCGCACCGGCGCTTCTCGACGCGCTTCGGCGATCGAGTCGGAGATCGCGCGCGTGATCAGCTCGACGGAGCGAATCGCGTCGTCGTTGCCGGCGATCGGAACGCTGATGAGGTCGGGGTCGGAGTTGGTATCGCAGATGGCCACGATCGGAATCCCGAGCTTGTTGGCCTCGCTGACGCCGATGCGCTCCTTCTTCGCGTCGATGACGAACATGAGTCCCGGGAGCCGGGTCATGTTCTTGATGCCCGACAAGTTCTTGGAGAGCTTGTCGCGCTGACGGGACATGAGGAGCTGTTCTTTCTTCGTGTAGTTCTCGAACTCGCCACCAGCCTCGGAGCCTGCCTCGAGGTCCTTCAGCCGGCGAATCTGCTTCTTCACCGTCTGGAAGTTGGTGAGCAGTCCGCCGAGCCAGCGCTCGGTGACGTACATGGCGCTGCAGCGCTCGGCCTCAGCCTGCACGATCGCGGCGAGCTGGCGCTTGGTGCAGACGAACAGGACGTTCTCGCCGCGCATCACCACTTCGCGAACGAGCTTCTGCGCCAGCTCGAGCTGTCGGAGCGTCTTCTGAAGGTCGATGATGTGAATCCCGTTGCGCTCGGCGAAGATGAACCGGCGCATCTTGGGATTCCATCGGCGAGTCTGGTGTCCGAAGTGGACACCGGCCTCGAGGAGCTGTTGGAGACTGGGCTGCATTGGTTGTGGGACCTCGATTGGGTTAGTCGTCCGCTTCCGTCGGCGTCGCCGTCGACTGGCAGGGCCAGACCCCGCGGTGACTCGGGAAGCGTGTTTGGTTGTGAACTGCTATCAGCTTTCGACCGTCTGATGGCCGATGGCTGATAGCTGTCCTCGAAGCGCTTTAGCGCTTCGAGAACTGGAATCGCTTGCGAGCCTTTGGGCGGCCGGGCTTTTTGCGCTCGACCGCGCGAGCATCTCGCGTCAAGAGACCAAGATCGCGAAGCTTGCGGCGATGTGTCTCATCGAGGGCGACGAGCGCACGGGCGACCGCGAGGCGCAGCGCGCCCGCCTGTCCCGTCTGCCCACCTCCATCGACGTTCGCGCGAACATCGAACCGGCCAAGGGTGTCCGTGGCCGTGAACGGCTGCTGGATGGCCGACACGAGCGCGGCGCGCGGGAAGTAGTCGCCTAACGTGCGACCGTTCACATCCCACTTGCCGGAACCAGGGCGAATGTAGACGCGGCACACCGCTTCTTTGCGGCGGCCGACGGCGTGCGTCGTCGAGCTGTCAGCCATTACTTCGTCTCGTTGGTGCGGGCGTTGAGCTTCAGCACGGCGGGCTGCTGCGCGACGTGCGGGTGATTGGCCGTGGCATACACGCGAAGCTTGCGGCGGAGTGTCTGCCGACCCAGGGCGCTCTTGGGCAGCATGCCGTACACCGCCTTCTCGATCATGCGCTCGGGATGCTTCGCGCGCATGGACGCCGCGGGTGTGAAGCGCTCGTGGCCCATGTAGCCGGTGTGCGAGAAGTAGCGCTTCTGCTCGAGCTTGCGCCCGGTGAGCTTCACCTTGGCGGCGTTGATGACGATGACGTTATCGCCGGTGTCCATGTGCGGCGTGTACATCGGCTTGTGCTTGCCGCGCAGAACGCGCACGATTTCAGCGGCGAGACGACCGAGGACCATCCCGTCTGCATCGACGATGTACCACCGATGCTTGATGTCCTTTGGCGTCGCGGTATAGGTGCTCATGAGGTTTGATTCCGAACGTGAAGAGGCCGCGCGCTTGGCATCAACGCGGGCGGCGGACTGCAACTGCTACCCTAAAATTGGCAGACACGTAAGCTAGACAAGCATTTACGTGTTGTCAACGGAAGCGCTCCGACAGCTCATTCGAGCTCGACCAGGACCGCTCCACGCTCCACCGCCGTCCCCGGCTCCGCGCGAATCGCCTTCACTGTGCCCGCAGACGCGGACCGAAGCTCGTTCTCCATTTTCATCGCTTCCATCACGACCAGGCCCTGACCCGGTTGAACGGTGGCGCCGACCTCCACGGACACGCGCACGATGAGCCCGGGCATCGGGGCGACGAGTGGTGCCGGCCCTTTCGGTCCGCTTGCGCTGCTCGACAATTGTCGAATCGCCCGCGTTCGCTCGTCCAGCGCCTCGACGTCGTAGCGACGCCCATCGAGGGACAGCACATAACGCCCTCTCGAGGAGTCCCGTGCTACCACAACGCGATGGACGCTGGTGCCGAGCGACAGGAGCGCCACAGGCGTCCCGGTCAGCTCGGACAGGCTGGCTGGCAGAACCGTTCCGTCGACCGTTATCTGATCCCCATCGACCTCGACATCAACGCTCCGTCCACCCACGTCGACGACGTATTTCACACGACCTCCGGAACGAGCTCGCACACGGTTTCCACGTGCGCTGTCTGGGGGAACATGTCGAACGACGTGAGCGACGCGACGCGGTAGCGTGGCATGCGCAGCACATCACGCGCGAGCGTCGCCGGGTTGCAGCTCACGTACACGATCGCGCGCGGAGCGGTCGCGGCCTGCAGTGAACTGGCTACGCGCTCATCCACGCCGGCCCGGGGAGGATTCACGATCACCACGTCCGCGGGCAGTGCTTCATCGAGTGCGTCCTCGACGCGCGCCACCAGTGATGTGGAACCGGACGGGAGGTGCGCAGCGACCCACCGTGCAGCGGCCGGGTCGAGCTCGATCGCGGTGACGCGCACGCCGTGCTCCGCGAGCGCGATGGCCGTCGCGCCCGCGCCGGCATACGCGTCAATCAGGGTGACAGGCGCGTGTGCCATCGCGACCGCGATCACGTGCGCGTGAAGCAGCTCCGCCGCGGCCGTGTTGACCTGCGCGAACGACGCATCGGGTGTTTTCGTCTCGGCAGGCGCGCCCTCGGGCGTGTCGCGCCGATCCATCATCAGACGACGCCGGCCGCCCTGTGGCTCCCACCACACGGTGGTGAGCTCGGGAACGCGGTCGGCCAGCTCACGCGCTCGAGGCCACTGTGTCCCACCCTCGAGCAGGAAGGACGCGCCGTCACGTGTCAGCCTAACGGCGCCGCGCAGGCGCCGCGATCGCGGAAGCGACGACGAGGCCGCGACGATACCGCGCCAGATGTGCACGACGCGTTCGTCGGTGATCGGACATTGCTCGAGCTGAAAGACCGCGTTGGGATCGTCAAAGCGATGCAGGCCCGCGATCCAGCCCTCGCCGGACCATCGCAGCGCCAGCGTCAGCTTCGTCCGATATCTCCACGGGGCCGGACTGGGCACGACTGTCACCGACGGTGCCTCGCGCTTGCCAATGCGCTGAATCGCGTCCCGCACGATCGTGCTCTTGGCGCGGAGCTGGCTCTCGTACGTCATGTGCTGCAGCTGACACCCACCGCATCGATCGCGCGTGTAGTGGTGGCACGACGGGGCGATGCGGCTCGATGACGATTCGACCATGGATACCACCGATCCTCGAGCGAATCGGCCGTGGAACTCCAGGGTGACGTCGACGAGATCGCCCGGCGCGGTGCGAGGCACGAACACCGCCATGCCGTCGTGTCGCGCGACGCCATCGCCGCCGGCAGCGATCGAATCCACACGGAGACGCGCGTGTGTTGGCGCTACCATCGTTCGCCGATCGCTTCACGCCGAGCGGTCTGCTTCCATGCGTCAGTGGGGGAAGAATCCGCGGCTGCGGTCGTACTGCCGTTTCCGGCCGCGGATCGATCGGCCCTCCCGGTGCTGACCCTGCCCATTCGATCCCGGTGTGCGAGCAGCGCAGCGGCGACGGCCGCGGCGAGCACGCCGTCCTCCGGCGGAGTCGTCGTGACCAGCGTGGGCAACCGGCGCTCCAGCCACTGGATCTCAATGGCTCCGCGGCGGAACTCGTCGTCCTCCATCACACGAAGGTGAAA
>Ga0207675_100000074_pt1 | contig 76792 bp, 67 predicted proteins | sample KBSSwiS42_FD_184305 | JGI IMG/M metagenome (GOLD analysis project Ga0207675, IMG submission 184305) | Switchgrass rhizosphere microbial communities from Kellogg Biological Station, Michigan, USA - KBS Switchgrass S4-2 (SPAdes) (version 2) | ecosystem: Host-associated > Plants > Roots >...
CAGAGTTCCGCGTTTCATGGTGGCAACCTGGATGCTAGGCGGCTGATTCGCTAGCGCGCCGTCGTAGGGGCCCCTGGCTGCCAGTTACCCGATTGCCCTCGTGGGATGCTGAGGGTCTTCCAGTCCGCGGAGCGATAGTGCTTGGCGAGCAGCACGATCTGTCCGACGTGAAGGGAGATGTGCGTCATGCCGCGGTGCATCGCCGCCAGCGCAGTCATCGTCTCGCCGCGAATCAGTACGCTGGCTGTGAGGTCGGCGGGGCGGAGCTGGGCGAACGTGCTCGTAAGCGCGAGCCACCCGGCGTCCCACAGCGACATGATCGCGGCGCGCTGCGCGTTGGCACCTACAATGAACTCGCCGTCGCGATTCCGTGTTGGCTTCTCACCATCGGTCGTGAGGAAATCGGTCCATCGCGACTCGAGGTTTCCGCCGATGTGTTTCACGAGGATCGCGATGCTGTTCGACTCGGCATCGATCGTGCGAAAGAAGTCATCATCCGACACTTGGGCGAGCGCGCGTTCGGCAAGCTCCTTTGCGCGCTGGAACGTGAGAAGCGTGTCCTCGAGGACGGCAGCGCCCAAGGTGTCGATGCTGGTGGACATGGTCGGCTCCAGGTGTGAAATAAGATTGTGTTAATAGATTTGGATCCAAACGACAGCCTTACGGGCGAGACGTCGTATGTTCCTTCGTCTCATCGGGTTGGACATTGACAAATAACGTTACGTGTGCAACCCGTGATGGTGAGTGCCCCGCGGCGTGAACTCCGACTGGCTGCACGCATCGAAGGAGCCACCGCCAGGCTGCGGTGAAATTTTCGACCTGAAGATCGTGACGAACGGCGTTGGTTGCGATATCCATCACCAGCGGTCTGTTACGCGGAGTACTCGGGCCGTCACACGGTCTGCTCGTGACCGACGGGCGTCCTTGTGCGAAAGTGCGCGATATCCAATCTTAGCCTCGCTCTCATCCAACCCGGGACCGCATGCTTCCTCTCCAGTCGCCGCTCGAGGCGTATCGCGCTGATTTGAGCCGACACCCAAACCGAACGGATTTTGGGCGCTCCGACACGGTGTGGCTTCTGGTCGCGCATTGCCTGCATAGGCTTTCGCGCGCGCAGGGCGATGCGCGTCGGTCGATTGCGGAGAACTGCGCATCGGCTATCGGAGACCTCGCGAGCACCGTCGCGCCCGATACGCCGGAAGAAGCCGCGATGCTCGACCAGCTGGCGAGACTGCGGCGTGGCTTGCCGCTAATCGACACGAAGCGCACCGCCGGCGAAGTGGTGGCGTCCGCGCGGATCCTGGCTGAGCAGATGGGGGATGCTGGAGCGCTTTGGCTTTCGTTCAGCACGTTGGGGCACGTGCGGCTCGCCGCCACTGCGGCGCCGCATCGCGACCTCGGTCTCGCGATGGCGGACCAGGCGTGGGTCGCGCGCTCGTTAGGAGATCTTGACAGCGCCGACGAACTCTACGACGGCGTCGCGAGCGCAGGTGAGTCGTATGCGATCCCCGAATTGCAAGCGCGGGCGATGCTCGGCAAGGGCGTCACGGCCCGCGTGCGCGGTAACTATCCGAAGGCGCGTGCGTATCTGCGCGACGGCCTCGCGCTGGCCGAAGACGCTGGATTGTCCGATCTCGCCGCGGCTGGCCACCAGGGGTTGCTCATCGCCGCTGGAACGGCCGGAGATCTCAACACGGCGCTCGTGCATGGGTGGGCCGCGCACGAGCTGCTGGTGGCGGATCCGAATCGTCAGGCCGACGTCCTGCTCAACCTGTCACAGGCGAGTCTGGACGCTGGTCACGCGCAAGCCGCGCGCAGCGGATTCCTTGCCTCACTCTCGCGCAGCGACTCTGCGCGTTTCCGGCTCGCGTGCCTCGGCGGCGTCGTTGTGGCGTCGGCCGCGGTCGGCGACCGTGCGATGCTCGCGAAGATGGCGACTGTTGCGGAGGAGTGGCTCGCGGCGACGGCGTATCCGTATGAGAGTGCCGGCGTGCTGAAATCGCTCTACCACGCTTTCACGATCGCCGGCGACGCCGAGCGGGCCGAGGGATATCGGGTTCGCGCTCGCGCGCTGGCTCGAAAGAACGGATTCTTCGAGATCGTCTTGGCGACGGAGCCGGCGAAGGCTCCTGCCGTGGCGCAGCCGAGCGCGGCGAAGGCCCGGTTGAGCAGCGAGTCGATGCGGGTAATCCACTCGCTCGAAGCGCTCGAAACCGAGCCCGTCGCGGAAGTGCTCGCGCTTACACCCTAGGGTTGATATAGTCTAGCGACACGCACGACTGCGAGCTGTTCTGTGACTTTGCTGTGCACTTCGGAGCTGCGGTCGGTTCGGTGACCGAGCTCGAGCAGGCGGTTGTCGTGACCGCGAGGAAGAGAACAGCGCAGCGGATCGTGCGGGACATGTATCGCTCCGGAGGGGGTGGTTGGCGCGATACATTTACCACGTCGTGTGACCTTAGACCGACATCGTATGGGCAATGCCCATACGCCATGTAACCCGAGTCCGAATTTTCTGCGGTGATCGTCGCGGTATTGGTTCGCGAGCTGGCCGCACGCGCGCGCATCCAGGAAGCGCTCCGCGGTTATGCTGCTGTACGAACCTGCGATCAGCAAGACGAGTTGCTCGCGCTCGTGGCGGAAGGGCTCGTTGGCGTCGCCGTCGTCGACCTGCGCGATCGCACCGGAGCCACGACGCTCGGAATGGTCCGGACCATTCGCGAAGGATTTCCGAGTGTCCCGGTCGTCGCGTACTGCGCGCTCTCCCCGGATTCGTCGCGCGAGATTCTCGCGCTCGCGCGCGCGGGTGTGAACGATCTAATCCTCCGCGGTGTCGATGACGTGGGCGTGGCGCTTCGTTCCGTCATCGCGACGGCGCAGGAACACTGCGGCGCGAAGCACGTGCTCGAGGCGATCGCTCCACTCGTTCCAGCGAGCGTCGTCCCGTTCGTGCGCTATTCGCTTGAACACGCTCGTCAGGCGGTGACGGTTGCCGACGCGGCCGCGGCCCTCGGCGTGCATCGCAAGACGCTCGTCGACCGACTGGCGACCGCGCAGCTGCCGACGCCGAGCGCAATGATCGCGTGGTGCCGGCTCACGCTCGCGGCGCAGATGCTGGAGGACCCCGCGCGATCCGTGGAGCAGATCGCGCTGCTGCTCGACTTCTCGTCGGCGGCGTCGTTGCGCAACATGCTCAAGCGATACACGGGCCTTTCGCCGCGCGAAGTGCGTGAGAACGGGGGCCTTCGCTGCGTGCTTCACGCCTTCCGCCAGACTCTCGTCCCGCCCGCGCGCAGCGCAGCCGCATCCTGACGTCGCGCGGGGCCGGCGGCATTGGGCTTGATGATCTTGGGTCGTCATGCCGCCCCGTGCCAACACCGATCTCCATGGCAATGCGCCGGATTCGTCTCCGGTCGCACTGCTCATCATCGACGCGATCAACGACCTGGAGTTCGACGGCGGGGCCCGCATGCTCGCGCGGGCCGTCCGAATGGCCAGGCGCATCGCGCGGCTCAAAGCGAAGGCGTCCGCACTTCGTATCCCCACGATTTATGTGAATGACAACTTCGGGCGGTGGCGGTCCGACTTTCACCGGATCGTCGCACACTGCCTCGAGGACGGCATCCGCGGACGCCAGGTGGTCGAGCAGTTGGTGCCTGACGAGACGGACTATTTCGTTCTCAAGCCCAAGCACTCGGGCTTCTACAACACGACGCTCGATCTGCTCCTCGATTACCTCCAGACCAGGACCGTCATACTCACGGGTATGGCGACAGATGTCTGCGTGCTATTCACGGCCGCGGATGCGTACATGCGCGATCTTCGCGTCATCGTGCCGAGCGACTGCACGACGGCCCTAACGCCGGCGGCACATCACGCCGCACTGGCTCAGATGCGGAGCGTGTTGAAGGCGCAAGTGGTCGGCTCGGCATCCCTCGACCTTGCGCGACTCGCCCGATCGCGTCGCTCGTGAGCCTTGGACCGCGGACCGGCCACGACTAGCTTGCGCGGCTGACCCTACGATCCCACGCGTCATGCCATTCTCCTCATTCGGGCTACATCCCGACCTCCTTCGTGGTGTGAAGGAGCTCGGATTCACGCGGCCCACGCCGATTCAGACCGACGCCATCCCGCCGGCGATCGAGGGTCGTGATGTGCTCGCATGCGCGATGACGGGAAGCGGGAAGACCGCGGCCTTCATCCTCCCGATTCTCCAGCGTCTCATCGCGCGGCCGCGGGGCCGAACGCGCGCACTCGTCATCACGCCGACCCGCGAGCTGGCCGCGCAGATCGAGCAACACCTCTCGGAGCTCGCGGTCCACACGCCACTCTCCGGCGCCGCGATCTACGGCGGTGTCGGCATGGGCCCGCAGGAGCACGCGTTGCGGTCCGGCGTGGACGTCATCATCGCCACCCCGGGTCGCCTCCTCGATCACTTCAAACACGACTACGCGCGGATGGACGCGCTCGAGATCCTCGTGCTCGACGAGGCGGATCGGATGCTCGACATGGGCTTCCTGCCCGACATCAAGAAGGTGCTCAAACATCTGCCTGCGAAGCGGCAGACGATGCTGTTCTCGGCGACGATGCCCGCACCGATCCTGGATCTCGCGCGCGAACTCCAGCGTCATCCGGCAACGATCAATCTCGAACGCAAGTCTGCGCCGGCGGTCGGCATTACACAGGCCGTGTATCCAGTTCGTGAGGCGCTCAAGCCAACACTCTTTCTCGAGCTGATCCGCCGCGGCGATCTCAAGGATGTCATCGTCTTCACGCGAACGAAGCATCGCGCGAACCGGCTCACCGAAGTGCTGGAACAGGGCGGCGTGTCGGTGGCGCGCATCCACGGCAATCGCTCGCAGGCGCAGCGCACGATGGCGCTCGACGGGTTCAAGAACGGCAAGTTCCAGGTCCTGGTCGCGACGGACATCGTCGCGCGCGGGATCGACGTGGAGGAGCTCAGCCACGTCGTGAACTTCGATGTGCCTAGCGTACCCGACGACTACATCCACCGGGTTGGACGAACGGCGCGGGCGGACGCGACCGGGGATGCGTTCACCTTCGTCTCGCCGGAGGAAGAGGGCGACCTCCGCGCCATCGAACGCGCGGTTGGGCGTACGTTGCCACGCATCACCGTGGCCGGCTTCAACTACGAGCAGGCGCCGGCCGATCGATTCGAGGTGCCGATTGGCGAACGCATAGCCGCCATTCGCGCGCGCCGCGCGGAGGAACGGAAGCGCGCGCGAGAGAAGGCCGAACGCCGGGCGGAGCGGGCAGCGGGGCAGGGCCCATCGGCCCGCGAGCCGCGCCAGACCCATTCACCGAAGGTTGCGGCGCCACCAGCGCGTGAGCGAAGCTCGTCGCCTCCGGTCGCGACACCAACCAGTAGCGGCCGTGAACGCGTGCGCGGGGCGTGGTCTCCTGCGCGGTCGACGGATGGGAACAGTCGTCCGCGTCCGACCGAGGGGCACCCTCGTCCGCGGAGCCACGACGCGTCTCGCGGCGGTCGCGCCGGTGCCGCAGGGCACGGCGAGCGTGCGCGCCACAGTTCAACTCCCGCCGCGCAAGGCGCGTCGCAGGGACCGGCCGGACGTCGCCGCCGGCGGAGAGGCCGCGGCCCGGGCCGTGGCCCCGGCAGCGGTCGTACGCCTAACGCCTGACCGTTTTCGGCGCGGGAAGCGGACCGGCGGTCGCGACGCTCGCGCGAGCCGCGTCCGCGAACGATCGCACGACGTCGGCCGTCGCTACCTCCGCCTCGATCGTGGCCACGCTCTTGCCCGCCTGCCAGTAGTCCGCCGTCTCGTCCCCTCGCGACAGACCGCGCTTGAGTTGCCAGAGCGACCGCAGGGCATAGCCGGTTCGCATGAGGTGCTTCGTGCGCGGCCCGCGCAGCAGTCGTTTCGCCAGCCACCCCGCGCTCGTACCGATGCGACGGATATACGGGGTCTCGATGACCGACACGGGGATGCCAGTCAGGCGCTCGGTCAGGACGATGTCGCCCTCATCCGCGTCGATGATCGCCTGCTTGTAACGAGGGTGCGCGCGGCACTCCGCCGTCGCAATGAAGCGCGTGCCCAGCTGTGCTGCCGCATACCCCATCCGCAGCGCGGCGACGTAGTCGTGGGGAGATCCAATGCCACCGGCGCACACGACCGGAAGCCCCAGGTCAGCCACGTCGTCGAGAAGCTTGGCGGCAGAGAGCGGGCCCGCGTGGCCACCAGCTCGATCGTTCACGGCGATCAGGCCGTGGACGCCCGCCGAGAGTCCTTTCTGCGCCCAGCGGCGTTCTGTCACATCGTGGTACACGACGCCCCCGACCTGTGCCACGCGCTCCACGACCCACCGAGGGTTCCCGAGCGACGTGACAAAGAAGCGGATGCCTTCTTCCAGCGCTACGTCCACCCACGCGACCATGCGCTCGTGATAGCGGCGGGACGACCGCTCGATGAGCGCGTTGAAGCCGATCGGCCGGCTCGTTAGGCCACGAATGTACCGAAGCCCCGCGCGGAACTCGTGGCCGTGCACGTAGGTCAGCGAGATCGGCTGCACGATGCCGATGGCCCCCGCCTCCGAGACGGCCGCAACGAGCTCTGGGTTGCTGCATGGGTACATCGCACCGCACACGAGCGGCACGTCCACGTGGGCGTGCCTGGTAAATGGTGTGGCCAGCGCCTCGTGTCGATCCGCGACCGCTGTCGCGCTCATGAGCGCGTTGGGCCGACCAGCCACCGCACGGTTGCTCGCGCGACTTCGTCTCCTGCGCTGTCACGGATAGTCGCGTGGATCTGGACCTCGCGCGACTCTGTTATGGGCGGGAGGTCCACCGTCGACTCGGCGACGAGCGTGCCGCGCGCCTTCTTCAGATAGTTGATCGACAGCCCAACCACGATGGCCCGCAAGGTTGGCGGAAGGCCCGTCAGCATGGCGAGCCCGCTCGCCACTTCGGCGAGATTCACGAGCGCGACGGCGTGAATCGACTTCAGGTGATTGCGAACGATGCGTCGGTCGCGCATCTCAGCGCGCACGTACCCTGGGCGCAGCTCGACGATGCGGGCGCCGATGGTTCCGGTGTAGGGAACCTGGCGTCCGAGGATGAAGCTGAACAGCCAGCGCCCGCCGGGCCACGGGCTCAGCCTACGCCATAGCGAGAGGAGTCGGGCACCGGGCGAGTCTGACATAGCTTCAAAATCTAGGGTAGGCGTAAGGCAGGCATCCAGACAAAGGTGTTCACGGATCACGCGGAAACTGCTGATCGGACGGATGAAAGTTGAAGATCCGTTGCATCAGTCGTTTCTGTTGCAGCCGCGTTGACCTCTGTCTGGATGCCGTAAGCTAGAGATGACGAAGAAACGCCTCCGGGTCGTTCAGGAAATCTCTCGTCAGGCGCACGTGCTCGAGTTCCTCGTAGTCAACGCGTTTCGGCGGCTGTTCGTCGAACGTGTAGATCGTCGCGTTCGGGAACGCGAGCAGGATCGGCGAGTGCGTCGCGATGATGAACTGCGCCTCCTGGGTCAGCATCTCCTTGAGCATCGCGATCAGCCCGAGCTGACTCTGTGGTGAAAGCGGCGCTTCGGGCTCGTCGAGGAGATACAGGCCACCGGGCACGAACCTGGATCGGAACAGCTTGAGAAAGCTCTCACCGTGCGAGTTGGCGTCGAGGTCAACACCGTAACGGCGTTCCATGTCCGCCAGCGAACTCGCCATGGGCCCCCGCGCCAGACCGCGCGCATACCCCGAACGGTCTGCGTACTCCACCTCGATCTCCGCCAAGCGCGTTTGCAGCTCGGCGCGCAGTCGGGCGAGGTACTTGGTGAAGCCGAAGAAGTCTTCAGCACGAAGAAAGAAGCCCTTGTGCGTTCGATGAGTCCACGCGAGTCGGAGGTGCTTCGCGAGCGCGCGCTGCGCAGCGAGCGTTGCGTCATCGCGCACACCCTCGCTCCCCACAGTCGGTACCCCTACCGCAGCGGCGATGGCCTCGAGCAGCGTGGACTTACCGGACCCGTTCTCGCCGACGAAAAACGTGACCGCTGTTGGAAATTCCAGAGACTCGAGCGCGCGCACCACGGGTACCGAGAACGGGAACCCACGTGACCCGTCTCGAAGCGATGCCTTCGGTACGATCGAGTGAAGAAACGGCATGCGAGCGGATCCAGGCGTCGATGCGTAATTGTACATTCCGACACCGCCAATGACTCACCCGAGCGTGGAGCAATCGTGAAGCCAGCATCGACCCGTTCCGTTTCGACCGCAATGGCGCTCCTGTGGGTGGCGCTCGCGTTTCCCGTTGGAGCCCAGACAGGTCCCGCGCCCACGGCGCCCGGCGGTGGTGCGAAGCGGGCGTTCACGCCGGCTGACTGGTACAGGGTCACGACGTTGAGCGGGCCGGCCGTCTCTCCCGATGGGAAGCTCGTCGCATTCACGGTCACGACCGTTCGCGAGGTCGAGAACAAACGCCACAACGAGGTGTGGGTCGTGCCGGTGGCCGGCGGCGAGGCGACGCGATACACGTCGCCAAGCACCGAGAGCTCAAACCCCCGCTTTTCGCCTGACGGGAAGTACCTGCTCTTCAATTCCACTCGGCCCGGTTCACGTGCGCGCACCTGGGGCTTGCGCATGGACCAGCCCGGCGGTGAAGCGGCCGAGATGAACGACTATCCCAACGGGTCGCTGCCTCACGACAAGAGCTTCGCGGTGTGGAGTGACTCGGTCACTCCCGATTCGAGCGCGGACTCCACGCGACGGCGCGATCCATACGCGGCCATGCAGCCGATGGCCCGCCCGCCGTACGGCGCCGTCACCCAACCGCTCGATCCGAAGCGATTCGACGGCCGCCACATCTACGACATCCGGTACAAGGCGAACGGCCAGGGATTCGTTCCGGGGGCGCGTGAGGCGCGCGTGTGGCGCCCTGCCCAGATCTGGGTGCAGAAGCTCGACGGGTCGAAGAAGCGACTGCTCGATTCGACGTCGTACTCACGCCGAGGGGCCACGGTGTCGCCCGACGGAAAGTGGATCGCGTTCGTGGCCGACCCCGCCTTGCGTCCGGATTCGGTCGTCCAGGCGGAGCGGGATTCGCTCGCACGACTGCCGTACGACGCCAAGCGCGACGAGCCGCCGCGCAACGAGGCGGACATCTTCGTCGTGCCGATGACGGGCGGGCAGCCGCGCCGCGTTACGACGTTCGTGGGAAACGAGAGTGACCTCCGCTGGTCGCCGGACGGGAAACGGATCTCGTTCGTGTCGGCGCCGTCACGCGTCGCGTCGAGCCGCATCTACGCCGTCGACGTCGCCGGCGGCGAGCCGGTGAACTTGTTAGGCACCTGGCAGTACGAGCCCGAGTCGTACGAGTGGTTTCCCACCGGCGACATCGCCATCTCGGCCTCGGTCGGTGGCCGGTCGGCACTGTTCCGCCTCGACGCGCGCACGAAACAGCTCAAGGAATTGCTCGGTGGCCGTCGTCGACTCAACGGATTCGCGTACGACGCGGCGAACAAGACGGTGGCCTACGTCTCCACGAGTGTGGATCTGCCGACGGAGCTCTACGTCGCGAACGCCGACGGCACGGGCGAGCGCAAGCTTACGTCGTTCAACGACAAGCTGAACAGCGAGATCGCGTGGTCCACGGCCGAGCGATTCACGTATCCGTCCGTGGGTGGGCTCGAGATCGAAGGGTGGCTCATGAAGCCCGCGGGCTACGAGCCGGGAAAGAAGTATCCGCTCGTGCTCTACATCCACGGCGGCCCGCACTCGCAGTACAACGAAGGCTGGTTCGATGAGTTCCAGAGCCTCGCCGGCGCTGGCGTCTGGGTGCTCTACACGAACCCGCGCGGCTCGAGCGGCTACGGTGGGGACTTCACCTACTCCACGCGCGGTCGCTGGGGCGCGGAGGATTACGATGACCTGATGAAGGCGGTGGACATCGCCGCGAAGCGCGCCGACGTCGATTCCACGCGACTCGGCGTCACTGGTGGCTCATACGGTGGATTCATGACCGCGTGGATCACGACGAAGACGAATCGCTTCAAGGCGGCCGAGGCCGACCGGATGATCAGCGAGTGGACGTACTGGTACGGCGCGTCGGACGCTCAGGGCCTCACGGAGTTCGAGTTCTACGGCAAGCCGTGGGATAACTTTGCCATGTACGATTCGCTGTCGCCCATCCGTCACGTGACGAAGGTCCGTACGCCCACGCTCATCGTTCAGAGCGAAGAGGACTTCCGCACGCCGATGGGCAACGCGGACCTCTGGTTCATGGCGCTCAAGAAACAGGGCGTGCCGGTGGAGCTCGTTAGGTATCCGCGGTCGACGCACGACCTGTCACGGACCGGCGAGCCGTGGCTTCTCGTCGATCGGCTGGGCCGCATCCGCCAGTGGTTCGGGTACTGGCTGAAGGACGAGAAGCGCCAAACGGCGTCGACGTCGGAACGTTAGGCGGCAGGCGGCAGGGCGGCAGGCGGTAGGCGGTAGGCAAACGGTGCCCGGCCAGTCGCCAGTCGCCAGTCGCCAGTCGCCAGTCGCCAGTCGCCAGTCGCCAGTCGCCTAAGTCCGCGGCTGTCCCTGATACACCACGCACATCGGCCCCGTGATCTCGTCCTCGAGGTCGATCTTCACGCTGCCGTCCTTGATGAGGTGCTGAAGCAGCGTCAACACGTTGCGGCCGAACATCTGGCTCGCGTGCGTCGGCACGGAGCTGGGAATATCCACGGCACCGAATATGAGCACGCCGTTGGCATCGACGATCTCTCCCGGCCTCGTGAGGGCGCAGTTGCCACCCGTTTCTGCGGCGAGGTCGACGATCACCGTACCCGGTCGCATGTCCGCGACCATTGCTTCCGTGATGAGCCTGGGAGCGGGGCGCCCCGGGATCTGGGCCGTCGTGACGACGAGATCGACCTGCTTGAGGTGATCGTGCAGCAGCGCGGCGGTTCGCTGTTGCTGTTCCGCCGACTGCTCACGCGCATAGCCCCCTTTGTCCTCCGCGTCGGTCGCGATGGCCTCGGCCGCAACGAACGTGGCGCCAAGGCTCTGCACCTGCTCGCGCACGGCGGGTCGCACGTCGAACGCGGACACGATGGCGCCGAGGCGACGCGCGGTTGCTATCGCCTGAAGTCCGGCAACGCCAGCGCCGAGAATGAACGCCTTCGCCGGCGCGATGTTGCCTGCCGCGGTCGTGAGCATCGGGAGGAACTTCGGCATCATCGACGCGCCGATCAGAACCGCCTTGTAACCGGCCACGGTGCTCTGCGACGACAGCACGTCCATGGACTGTGCTCTCGTTATGCGCGGCACGCGCTCGAGGCTGAGTGCGGTGACGGCGCGCTCCGCCAGGGCGGGGAGGACGCTGTCTGCCGCAGTGGGCTGAAACAGGCTGACGAGCACCGCACCCGATTTGAGCGCGCGAGCCTCCGCCGCGGACGGCGCCTGCACCTTCGTCACGACATCGCTGTCGGCGAGCGCCTCGGCCAACGATCGCGCGATCGAGGCACCGGCCGCCGTATAAGCGGTGTCAGGAAATGAGGCGGCTGCGCCAGCGTCGTGCTCGACGACGACTCGCGCGCCGGTCTTTACGAGTCGACCGACGCTGTCGGGCGCAAGCGCCACGCGCCGCTCGCGCGGGGCGGTCTCCTTGGGAACTCCAATCTGCATTGGGGCTTCGGTTCAGGTGGCGGAGCCAAGGGTAACGAGGGAGTCGGGAATAGGGAATCGGAGACTGTGGGACTCAGGGACTGGGGACTCGGGACTCGGCTCGGAGACTATTACTGCCGAGGAAGACTCGTCGGCGCTAATAGCATCCCGGCCGAGTCCCGAGTCCCGAGTCCCGAGTCCCGAGTCCCGAGTCCCCAGTCCCCAGTCCCTACCTGTAACCGACCGCCTGCATTCCGAACAGCTCCGAATACAAGCCACCAGCGTCGACGAGATTCTCGTGCGTCCCCTGTTCGACTACCTCCCCACCTTTCAGCACAACGATCCGGTCCGCCATGCGCACCGTGGAAAAACGATGGGAGATGAGGACGCCCATCCGACCAGCCATGAGCTCGGAGAACCGCTTGAACACCTCGTACTCGGCCCGTGCGTCGAGGGCCGCCGTCGGCTCGTCGAGAATAAGCACCTGCGCGTCGCGCATGTAGGCGCGAGCCAGCGCGACCTTCTGCCACTCACCGCCAGACAGATCGACCCCATCCTCGAAGCGACGGCCAAGCATTTGTCGATATCCTGCCGGCAGACGCGGCAACAGAGACGATGCGAGCGACTGGTCGGCGGCATGGACGAGCGGTTCCGGCGCCGCAGCGCTGGCGCCGTTGTCGAGGTAGCCTCGCACCGACTCGATCTCGCCGACGCCGACGTTCTCGTCGAACCGCATGTCGTAGCGAACGAAGTCCTGGAAGATCACGCCGATCTCGCGACGAAGCGACGTGAGGTCGTATTCCCGAAGATCGACGCCGTCGAGGAGGATGCGTCCCTCGGTGGGATCGTACAGGCGCGCAAGGAGCTTCGTGAGTGTCGTCTTTCCAGCGCCGTTCTCGCCGACGAGCGCGATGCGTTCTCCGGGTCCGAGCGTGAAGCTCACGTGCCGGACCGCCCACCGTTCGCTCCCGGCGTACTTGAACCCAACGTTCTCGAACACGAACCCGCGTCGGATCGGCCGCGGCACCGGCGGCGCGCCGGGTGGTGAGCTGATCGTCGGCTTCATCTCGAAGAACAGGAACAGATCGCGGAGATACAGTCCCTGCTCGTAGATCGCGCTCGCGCCGAGCAGGAGCCGCTGGATGAGGTCCCGCCCGCGCGAGAACGACGCGGCGAGGAACGTCAGCGAGCCGAGCGTGATGCTTCCGGCGATCGCGCGGGCGATGATGACGATGTAGGCCGCGTAGTATCCGATCGTCCCGATGAACGACAGCACCGAGCTGACGACGGCCTTCCGTGTCGCGAGCTTGCGATTCTCCGCGTACCAGCGGTCGGAGAGCACGCGGTAGCGCTCCGTGAGCCACTCGGCGAGCCCGAACAGCTGAACTTCCTTCGCGGTGTCGTCGCTCGCGCCTACCCAGCGGAGATAATCGAGCTGCCGCCGCTCCGGGGTCCAGCGGAAGAGCAGGGAATACTCCATCGCGGCAAAGCGCGTCTCGCCGAGGAAGCTTGGTACGATCGCGATCACCAGCAGCACCATGAGCCACGGGCTGAACGCCAGCAGGGCCGCGCTCAAGGTGATGAGGGTCAGCGCGTCCTGCGCGAGACCGAGCAGCTGCGCGATGAGTCCGATGCGACCGACCGTCTGGCGCCGCGCGCGCTCGAGATGGTCGTAGAACTCGGGGTCTTCGAACTGCGCGAGATCCAGCGTCGCCGCGTGTTGCATGAGGCGGACGCTGATGCGGTTGCTGAAGAGATCACCCAGTAGACTCTCGACGAGACTCGACGCGCGCGCGAGCAGTTCGCCCACGATTACGATGCCGAGCTCGATGGCGACGAGCCCCGCGACGGACCGCCACGTCCCTCCATTCCGCTGCGCCGACACCACGCCGTCGATGATGAGCTTCCCGATCCACAGCGTGACGATCGGAACGAATGCGCGAACGAGACGGAGCACCGCCATCGCGACGGTGAACCCGCGATGCGTGTCCCACACCATGGCGAGAAGCTGCGGGACGTAGCGAAGCGCATCCATGCGCTCGCGGAACGACGGCTTCTCGCCCGGCTTCTCTGACTGTTCCGCCCGGCGGCCACGGCGGCCGCCAGGCGACACGAATACCACAAACGGTGAACCCATACCGAACCCTAACGCGCGTGCGCGGGGCGGCCGAATCGGTAAATCGGCGGACCATCGTCATCTCGAACCGTCAGGCGAGCGGGCTGTCATTCCGAGCGCAGCGAGGAATGGCCGTCATCCCGGTCGAGGGCTCTCTTTTCGGGATGAGCGCGATCCCTCGCCTGACGGCTCGGGATGACTGCGTCACTTCGTCAGGTACTTCTCCGGGATCGGGTTGTCGGGTCGCTCGGAATCCCAGAAGATCGTCACGACCCACCACCTCGTGCCGTCGTTCATGAGCTGGATGCTGTTGATGCCGCGGGCGAACGGCTTCGCATCCTCCTTGGTGTGGCGCGATTCGTAGGTGCTGAAGAGCTGCGTGATGTTTCCGAACGTATCCGTCTTGCGGCTGATCTCGCGTTCGAAGAAGCCATTCTTCTCGAGGTTCGGGCCGGCACGTCCGATGTACCCTTCGACGTCGAGCACTCGCGGAACGACCTTCCCCTGCGATGACGCGGTAGTCGGGATGAGCCGTGCGCCGGGGATGAAAAGCGAACGCATCCGATCCCAGTTACGCTGCTGTCCGGCGGGACCGGAGATCACGTCGTAGAGTGCCGCGATGATCGCGTCCAGCGAGCTGACGTCCGCGGGATTCGCCGCCGGTTGGTTCGCGGGCGTGGATGTGGTCGCTTGTGCGACGAGGCGTGGCGTGGGAACCGCCAGGAGGGGCAGGGCCAGGGCGGTGAGAGCGTATCGCGCGAGCCGTTGCATGATGAAAGGGGCGTTGAAGTGAACGAAACGAGGACTGGAGTCGCAAAGATGCGCGCGGGCCGAGCGATGGCTACCCCGGCCCCGTGGCCTTGCGCGCAACCGGTCTGCTCCGCTGCTTACGTGCTCTCCGCCACCGCTGATCATGCCGACATCGTCGTCCGTTCTCGCCGCCACCATTCCGGCGCCTAACGAGCCAGTTCGGATCACCGAGCTCGCGCGCCCGGCGCTCGAGCCCGGCGCGGCGCTGCTCCACGTGCTGTTCTCCGAGGTATGTGGGACGGACGTACATCTCCATCACGGCAAGCTGGCGGGCGTCCCGTACCCGCTCATCCCCGGCCACGTGTCCGTCGGGGTCATCGCGGAGCTCCGCGGGCCTCTGGCCGACGTGGAAGGCACGCCCTTTCGCGAGGGCGACGTCGTCACGTTCCTCGACGTGCACGAGACCTGTGGCGCGTGCTATCACTGCCTCGTGACGAAGCAGACGACCCGGTGTCCACACCGTAAGGTCTACGGGATCACGTACGGCGTGAAGGACGGGCTGCTCGGCGGGTGGTCGCAGGCGCTCTATGCGCGGCCGGGCGTGAGGCTCATTCATCTCCCCAAGGAGCTGGACCCGGAAACGTTCATCGGTGGAGGCTGCGGGCTCGTCACGTCGCTTCACGCCGTGGATCTCGCGGGCATCCGACTCGGGGAATCGGTCGCGGTGTTAGGCGCCGGACCGGTGGGGCAATCAGCGATCGCGCTGTCCGCTCTGTCAGGCGCCGGGGACGTCATTGCGGTCGGGGATCCGGCGAGCCGTCTCGAGTTCGCGAGGCGCATGGGCGCGACCGCTACGTTCGGTCTCGACATCCCGCCCGCCGAGCGCACGGACGCGATCCGGCGCCTAACGCGTGGCCACGGCGTGGACGTGGTCATCGAGGCCTCGGGAAGCCCGGCCGCCGTGAGCCAGGCGCTGGACATCGTGCGGGATGGCGGACGCGTGGTGATCTGCGGTCACTACACGGACAACGGGCCGGTCGAGATTCATCCGCACTGGCAGGTGAACCGCAGGCACGTCGAGATCCGCGGCTGCTGGGGGTGCGACTATTCCCACTTTCACCGGGCGGTGGGGCTGGCGGCGCGCTTCGGCGACCGCGTGCCGTGGCGCGCCATGATCGGCGGGCGATACCGCCTGGCGGACGCGGGCGGGGCGCTGGCCGCCGTCGAACAGCGCGCTGTGACGAAGGCCGTGATCGTGCCTAACGCCTAGCGAGGCCACCTGGCCGCGCCCCCGTGCCGCGCGCTCTGCTACGGTCGACATCGCCAGGGCGGGCCGAAGGTCCAATGGCGTCGAGTCTCAGTCGAGGCTGATCGTGAGATGCTTGCGCGGAGCCTAACTATGGCTGAGCAACCGAGCGCGGCCTCGATCGAGCCGGGGGTCGTGCACATCGACTTCCCGTATCACTACAGCGTCGACGGCCTCCAGCACACGGGGAGGGTGAGCTGCGACATCAACAACGGTGAGTTGGGCTGGAACGCTTCCACTTCACTCGATTCCAGGATCGTCCGATGATGCACACGCACCGACTTTTTGCCCTGGTGGCCGCCGGCGCCGCGGTCACGTTCTCTGCTTGCGCCTCGAAGAGCGGTAAAGTGACGGAGGAATCCGCCGGCGCCGTCGCGAGCAGCGCAAGCAGCGCGGCAGGCTCCGCGTCGTCCGCTCTGTCCGGCGCGCTCGCGCCCGCCTCGGCGCTGATCGGCGGGCTGACCAAGTCGATCCCGGGCATGTCACAGGCGCAGGCGATCCTCGGCGCCGGTTCCATGTTCGGGCTCGCGAAGGCGAAAATGCCCAGCGACCAGTTCTCGCAGCTCGCGAGTTCGGTCCCCGGGGCCTCGGCGCTCGTGGACGAGGCGGTCAAGGCCGGGTTGCCCGCCGCGGAACAACTGACGGGGCTTTCGAGCCTAACGCCGATGCTGTCGAAAGCTGGCATCAGCCCCGCCATGGTCAGCCAACTCGTTCCGGAACTGACGAAAGCTGTGACGTCGGGCGGGGGGAAGGCACTCGGCGACGCCTTTGCCGCGATACTGAAATAAGCGCGGGCGTCAGGCCGTCGCTTCGATGGCCTCGCCCAGCTGTTTCTTTTGCTGATATCCCATCGCCTTGAGTCGGGCGACGCGGATCGCCATGGGGGGATGGGTCCCGAACCAGTCGGCGACCTTCCCCTCGTGGAGCGACGATTGCCTGCCTAACGGGTCGGCGATGCACAGGTGGGCGCTTCCGCGCTTTATCGACACCGTCGGCGCGTCGGCGTGCTCGATCTTCTCGAGCGCGCTGGCCAGCGCCAGCGGGTTGCGCGTGAACTGAGCGCTCATCGCGTCGGCCAGATACTCCCGCTTGCGACTCACGCCAAGCGCGAGTAACCGCGTCACGAATGGCGCGACGAGCCAACTGAGCAGCCACAGCACCACCAGCACGATGACGAGCGGTCCCAGGTCCTTGTCGCGCTTGCCGCGCGACCCACCGCCCGTAACGGCCCCAAACCGCACGCCTCCGCGAAGCAGGCGGCCCATGCCATCCGACATGAGCGCGACCGCGCCGACGAGCGCGGCGAGAAGGGTCATGAGTCGCACGTCGAGGTTCTTCACATGCCCCATCTCGTGGGCAATCACTGCCTGGAGCTCGTCGCGGCTGCACGTGAGTAGCAGGCCCTCGGTCACGGCAACGTGAGCGTGCTCCGCGTCGAGGCCCGTCGCGAACGCGTTCGGGTCCGTATCCGCGATCAGCCAGATTCGCGGTCGCGGAAGCCCGGCGGCGATGGCCATCTCTTCCACCACATTCACGAGCCGCGTTTCCATCGCGCCGTCCGGCGTCTCGATCTCGCGGGCTCCTGCCGACCAGAGCACCCTGGTCGGGCCGGCCTTCCAGGCGAAGGCGGCAAGAAGTCCGCCGATCGCGGTGAGGACGAGCCCGAACCACGGCACGGAGTGGCGATAGGCGTTAGGCGGTGCGCCGCGCGTCAGCTCGTACAGGATCCAGTCGCCGCCGAACCCGAGCCAGGCGAAAAACGCGACGAACACGAACACCAGCCAGCGCGTCCGGCGCCGGTTGGCTTCCTGTTGCTCGAAGAGGTTTGCGGTTTCGAAATCGTCGGCCATTGGAGACGGGGACGGGCGACGGGCGATGGGCGACGGGGTACTGCGGACTGCGCAGTAATGCCGTCGTCCGTCCCCCGTCGCCAGTCCCCGAGCCCTGTTACGCCGTCGTGCGGGGCGGCGGAGACCCCAACGAAAGGTCCACGTTAGGCACCGCCCGCTCGGCCACGTCGGTGATCTCCCAGAGCTCCGCCGGCGACGCGCCGGCCATGCCGGCGACGAGGTTCGTCGGGAACTGCTGCTGCTTCGTGTTGTACTGCGTCGCCGTGTCGTTGTAGAGCTGCCGCGCGAACGCGATCTTGTTCTCGGTGGACGTCAGCTCTTCCTGCAACTGGGCCACGTTGCCCGTGGCCTTGAGGTCGGGATAGGACTCGACCACGGCCAGGAGCCGGCTCAGCGCGCCCGTGAGCTGCGATTCCGCCGCCGCCGTCTGGGACACCGACACGCCTGGGGCCTGCTGCACCTGGATCGCTTTGTTCCGCGCCGACACGACCGCCTCGAGCGTCTCTCGCTCGAACTGCATCGCGCCTTTGACCGTATTGACGAGATTCGGGATCAGGTCGTGCCGTCGCTTGAGCTGCACGTCGATCTGCTTCCAGGCATTCGCGACCTGATTCTTCAGCCCGATCAGCTTGTTGTACGCCCCGATGAACCAGAAGACCAGGAGCGCGAGGACGACAAGCAGGACGATGAAGGCCATTGATCCCCCAGTGTCAGGTCGATCGCCGTCGTTCGGACACCTTGTCCATCAGCCACGTGATTGGAATCAGAAACAAGGGGGTCAGCATGTGGCCCAGCAGCAGGTTCACCCAGGTGAGCGCCAGGTAGAACGCACCGAGTCCGAGGCCAACGACGAGTGTGCCGAGCGGTCCGTGTGTCTCCAAGGGAAGCCTCGCAAAACGTGGAGTGAGTCGGTGACAGGCACCGGTCAGAGCGAAAACTGCCATGCTCGCGGGTTACCTTCAAGACGCTTCGAGCCGTCTCCGGGTCGCGCCTTCTACGCCACTTCCTCCGTGACCGCCGTTCCTGACCTCCGCGCAGTCGACCAGGCGGCCGCCGCCTTCGTCAAGGCGAGCCGGCGCGACAACGCACCTGTGGTGCTCGCCGTTTCCGGTGGCTGCGACTCGATGGTCCTGATGCACGCCGTGGCGCGGGCGTGCGAGCGGTCCGCCGTCCTGTCAGGCGATGTCGCTGCGCGCGTGCTCACGTTCGACCATGGCACGGGTCCGGCGGCATCCGCCGCGGCGGCGCTGGTTGCGACCGAAGGCACGAGACTCGGGTTCGATGTGCGCACCGGTCATGCATCGCTGCCGACAGCCACCGAAGCCGAATGGCGTGCCGCGCGATGGCGATTCTTTCGAGAGGCGGCGCAGCCGGGTGCGCGCGTGGCCACGGCGCACACACGCGACGATCAACTGGAAACGGTCGTGATCCGCGTAATGCGACACGCTGGCGTCCGCGGCCTCGCGGGTCTGGCCGCCGAATCGCCTCGTGTGACGCGCCCATTTCTCGAGCTCACCCGCGCGACAATTCACGCGTATGGCAACGCTCGCGGCATTCCGTTTGTCGAAGATCCGTCGAACGCGTCGCGTCAGTACCTCAGAAATCGGGTGCGGCTCGACCTGTTGCCCGCGATCGACCGGGTCCGTCCTCGGTTTGGCGCCGAGATGCTGGCGCTGGCCGAGCGGGCGGTTGCCTGGCGTTGCGAGATCGACGCGCTTGCTCGCGAGCTCGTGTCCGAGAGCGCCGACGACGGCACCATTCGCGTTGCCAGGGAAGAGCTGGCAACATACGATTCATCAACGCTCTGCGTTCTATGGCCGGCGATCGCGGCGCGGGCTTCCGTCACCCTCGATCGTCGCGGAACTCTACGTCTGGCACAGTTTACCACTTCCGGCGCCCCAGGGACCCGGATGCAGTTGTCGGGGGGCATCGAAGTTTTTCGGCATCGCGACTTTTTGGTGCTTCGCCGTTCGTTACCGCAGCGGGAGGCGAGCTCGGTATCACTCGATGGCGCGGTCCGGTTCGGCGAGTGGCGATTCTGGCCAGTCCCCGGAGGCCAGGGTCGCGACGAGTGGACCTCCAACGACACGCGCGACGAGGATGGGCGCCTTCACGCCGAAGACCTTTGGGTCGCCATTCTCCCCGCGGACCGGCGCTTGTCGGTTCGTGCATGGCGTCCTGCCGACCGAATGCGCCCGCGAGCGCATGGGGCGGCACGTCGTGTGAAACGCTTCTTTGGTGACATGCGTATTCCGGGGCCGAGCCGAGCCGGCTGGCCGGTCGTCCTTGCGGACGACGAGATCGTATGGATTCCTGGTGTCCGCCGCAGCGACGCGGCGTCCGAACGGTCCGGCCGACCGGTAGTCCGATATGCCTGTGAACGCACCTTCGGTGAGCTCCGCAGCAATTGAAGACCCGCGCCTCGACGGGCGCCCGGTCAAGCGCATCGCGTTCACTGGCCAGGTGATCGCGGAGCGTGTGCGGGAACTGGGTCGCGAGATCACTGACGCCTACCCGGATGGCGAGCTTCTGGTGCTTGGACTGCTGAAGGGGAGCTTCATCTTCCTCAGCGACCTCGTGCGGGAGATACAGCGGCCGCTGCAAGTAGATTTCCTCGTCGCCTCGAGCTATGGCGACGCGACGGTGTCGAGCGGGAGCGTCCGCCTGGTGTACGATCCCGAAACGACCCTGGAGGGCAAGAACATTCTGTTGGTCGAGGATATCGTCGACTCCGGACGCACGCTGAGCCGGCTGCTCGATCTCCTCTCGGAGCGGAGTCCGCGCTCACTCGAGGTGTGCGCGCTCCTTCACAAGCACGTCGCCGAACATTTGCGGTACCCCACGAAGTTCGTGGGCTTCGATGCGCCAAATGAGTTCCTGGTAGGGTACGGACTCGATCATGCCGAGAACTTCCGTCACCTGCCGTATATTGCGAGCTTGCAGTAGTTGCAGGACGAGCAGAGGCCTATGCCACCGACTCCACCAAAAAAGCCATTCAACCTCGGGCGTTTCTCCAAGACGCTCTCGTTCTGGATCCTCGTGATCCTGATCCCGGTCGCGTTCATCCAGTTCTCGAGCTCGCGCTCGGACTCCGCGCCCGACATCAGCTACACGCTCTACGACCAGGAGCTGCAGCGGGACAACATCAAAGAGGTGAAGATCCAGGCGGGCAGCCGCGTCATCGGGGCGTTCAAGCAGGAAGTCTTCGTCGGGCAGAAGGCGGCGAAGCGCTTCACGCTCAAATACCCGATGGAGAACAACCCGGCGGAGCTCGAGCGCCTGCGCGCGAAAAACGTCAACATCATCGGCACGGACGCGCGGCCATCCTTTGGTGCGCTGCTGTTCAACTTCCTGCCGTACTTCCTGCTGATCGGCTTCTGGATCTTCCTCTTCAAGCAGATGCAGGCGGGTGGCGCGAAGGCGTTCTCGTTCGGCAAATCGAAGGCGAAACTGCTGACGGGCGACACGCCAAAGGTCACGTTCGCCGACGTCGCGGGTGCGGATGAGGCGAAGGTCGAGCTGCAGGAGATCATCGAGTTCCTGAAGGACCCGCAGAAGTTCACGAAGCTCGGCGGACGTCTCCCGAAGGGCGCGCTGCTCGTGGGTCCGCCAGGTACCGGCAAGACGCTCCTGGCGAAGGCCGTCGCTGGTGAGGCCGGCCGTCCGTTCTTCTCGATGTCCGGGTCCGACTTCGTCGAGATGTTCGTTGGGGTCGGAGCGAGCCGTGTGCGCGACCTGTTCGAGCAGGGCAAGGCACACGCGCCGTGCATCATCTTCATCGACGAGATCGACGCGGTCGGCCGCCATCGCGGCGCTGGTCTGGGCGGCGGTCACGACGAGCGCGAGCAGACGCTCAATCAGCTGCTCGTCGAGATGGACGGCTTCGAATCGAACGATGGCGTGATCCTCATCGCCGCGACGAACCGTCCTGACGTGCTCGATCCGGCGCTGCTCAGGCCGGGTCGCTTCGACCGCCAGATCGTGGTCGATTCGCCGGACCTTCGCGGCCGTGAGGGCATTCTGCGCGTGCATCTCCGCAACAAGCCGATTGCGGAAGACGTCGACATTACCGGTCTCGCCCGTGGTACCCCGGGCATGGCGGGCGCCGACCTCGCGAACCTCGTGAACGAGGGCGCACTGCTCGCCGCCCGCCGCAATCACGACAAGATCTACATGGCGGATTTCGAAGAGGCCAAGGACAAGGTGATGCTCGGCGCCGAGCGGAAGTCGCTCGTGATGAAGGAAGAGGAGCGCCGTCTGACGGCGTACCACGAGGCCGGTCACGCCGTGTGCGCGATGATGGTCAAGGGGAACGATCCGCTGCACAAGGTGACGATCGTGCCGCGCGGTCGCGCGTTAGGCGTTGCGTTCACGCTGCCCGAGGATGACCGCGTGTCGGTGACGCGCGAACAGATCGAGGCACGATTGGCAATGGCGTACGGTGGCCGTGCGGCGGAAGACCTGGTGTTCGGCCACGACCGAGTAACTACGGGCGCCGCGAGTGACATCCAGCAGGCGACCGGGATCGCGCGACGCTACGTGACGCAGTGGGGGCTCTCGGACACGATCGGCCCGATCCTCGTCGGCGACAACGAGCAGGAAGTTTTCCTGGGCCGTGAGCTGATGAGTCGGCGGGAGGTATCGGAAAAGACCGCGCAGCTCGTGGACACCGAAGTGAAGCGCGTGATCGACCACGCGTACAACCGGGCGAAGGCGGTGCTGACGGAGCACCTCGAGCTGCTGCACAAGGTGGCGGCCGCGCTGTTGGAGCGCGAGACGCTGACCCGTGAGGACATCGAGGTGCTGCGTCGTGGCGAGCAGCTGCCGCCTCGCACCCCGACAATGCCGCCTCCGCCGGCGCCGGCGACGCTGATTCCATCGTTGGCGGAGCCGCGGCGAGTGCCGCCCATCATTGGTGGGCCGGAGCCGTCGCCCGCGTAGTCGTCGCCGGCGGAGCCGGCGACGAGCGGGAACCGGGAACTGGGAACCGGGAACGGACTAACCTCTGTTCCCGGTTTCTTTGTAGGGATTGGATCAGCCGTGTGAGGAGGGCTGCCACAGTGTCCACTAGATCTCGGCACTCGCGGATGCCGTCCTGAGTTGCGTACCCGAGCCGATACGCGAGCTCGAGGTGCGTATCAATCTCTCGCAGAGATCCGCGCGCGTTGGACAGATGGTTGAGATATTCTCCTATGGTAAGTCGGCCATTGCCCTCGGCAATGTTGGCGGCAACCGAGACCGCTGCGCTGCGAATCTGAGCGGTGAGCCCGTACCGTTCCTCACGCGGAAACGTTCTCGATACTTCGTAGCATTGGATGCCGAGCTCGATGGCCGCTTGCCAGACCCTGAGGTCACGGTGATCACGCACGTTGCTCACAGCTCGCGTCCTGTGTCCGGTTGCTAGTACTCTCAGGCCAGGGACTGTCGTGAGCGTCATCGAAACCGCGGCGAGATATCCGAATCCTCGCGTGCCCGACAGCTGGCGGATTAGGGGGCGTTGGCTGGCTATTGATCGGCCCCTCCTCGTCGGAATTCTCAACGTCACACCCGACTCTTTCAGCGACGGCGGACAGTTCGACTCAACCGATGCCGCACTTGCACAAGTGGAACGAATGCTGGCAGAGGGCGCGGACGCGATAGACATCGGCGGTGAGTCCACCCGACCTCAGGGCGCACGCACCGTTTCAGCGGCGGAGGAGATGAGCCGGGTCCTTCCGATTATTCGCGCGGTTCGCGGCCGATTCGCTACTCTGCCGATTTCGGTCGATACGACGAAGTCCGTGGTTGCGTCAGCGGCAATCGCCGAGGGCGCCGACATCATCAATGACGTGTCCGGCTTTCGAATCGACCCGCGGATGGGCGAGATTGCGGCCGCGGCGAGTGCCGGCGTTGTCTTGATGCATTCACGCGGGTCCGTTGAAGAAATGGGTACGTATCGCCACGCCAACTATGGTGAGGATGTCGTGGCGGAAATTCTCGCCGAGTTGGGTGGTTCACTAACGTGCGCATTGGGGGCCGGGGTCGATCGCCAGGCGATCGTCCTCGATCCGGGGATAGGTTTTGCGAAACGCTCGGAGCACTCTCTTCTCGTGCTGGCAGGGTTGGAGCGGTTGACGTCGTTAGGTTGCGCGATCATGGTGGGCGTATCGAGAAAACGATTCATCGGAGAGCTGTCGGGAGTGGCGATCGCGAGAGACCGCGTGGCGGGTACCGTAGGTGCGAATGTCGCGGCGCTCCTGCACGGCGCGCGACTCTTTCGAGTGCATGACGTTGCACCCAATCGCCAGGCGCTCGATGTCGCTTGGGGCGTCATTCAGGCTGGGTACGGCGCAATGAACTCAGACGACTCGCAGTCGCCCGGTTCCCAGTTCCCCGTTCCCGGATCCCGCCGTCCATGAATTCCGTTCTCGATCAATTCCGCCTGCTTCATCCAGGTCCTCGCGATCTCCTCGAGATCGTGATCGTCGCGTACGTGTTCTATCGCGTGCTGTTGCTCATCCAGGGCACCCGCGCCGTGCAGATGCTTATCGGGATCGTCGTGCTCGTGCTCGTGTACGCGATTGCGTGGGTCGCGAAGCTCACCATGATCACGTACCTCCTCGAGCTCGTGTTCACGTACGGCGCGTTCGCGGCGCTCATCATTTTCCAGCCCGAGCTGCGCTCAGGGTTGGCGCATCTCGGCCAGTCGCGCGTGACGCGGTTCTTCCGCCGCATGGAGGAAGTCGAGGTCGGCGAGGAAGTGGCCGAGGCGGTCGAGCGACTAGGGCGATCGGGCATCGGTGCCATCATCGTCCTGGAGCGCGAGATGGTGCTCGGCGACTACGTCGAATCCGGGTCGGAGATGCAGGCCAAGGTGTCGGCGGACCTGCTGACGACGATCTTCACGCCCTACTCGCCGTTGCACGACGGGGCAGTGATCATCCGCGGCGATACCATCATAGGCGCCGGGTGCATCCTGCCGCTCTCGCAGGCGCCACTGCCCGATCGGTCGCTCGGCACTCGGCACCGGGCGGCCATCGGCCTCAGTCAGGAAACCGACGCGGTCGTCATCGTCGTGTCCGAGGAGACATCCACGATCTCGGTCGCTCTGACGGGTCGCCTGACGCGTAACCTGACCCCGGCCCAGGTGCGCGACCTCGTGTCGGGCCGTCCAGCGCGATCGGCCGCCGAGCAGCAACCGGTCGCCGAACTGCCGGCGTGAGGGCCGGGTCGCCGCGGCGCGCGTTCGTCCTCGTCGCGACGACGCTCGGCGTCGTTTACCTCGCGAGCCTCGCGCCGAGTGTCACGCTGTGGGATGCGGGTGAGTTCGCGTCGGCGATCGAATCGCTCGGGATCCCGCACCCACCAGGCACGCCACTGTTCATTCTCGTGGGGCGCGCTTGGAGATTGCTGCTCGATCTCCTGCCCACCGCGGTCGCGACGAACCTGCTCGCGGCGGCATGCACTGCCGTGGCCGGCGGACTCGCCGCGATTCTCGTCACGCGATGGACGCGCGACGTACCCGCGGCATTCGCGGCGGGTCTCGGGTTCGGCAGTTCGGCGACGGTATGGCTCAACGCGACCGAAACGGAGGTGTACTCCGCCTCGCTGCTCATGTCCGTCCTCATGCTGTACGTGGGCTTCAGGGCTCACGCGGATCGCCGGTATGCGCGCCTCGATGCCGGCGGTACGACGCCAGCCATGGCGTTAGGCAGGCATGATCTGCTGCTGGCGTACCTGTTCGCCCTCACGCCTCCACTGCATCTGAGCGCAATGGTCGCCGCACCCGCGGCGATCGCACTGGCGACCGTCGATCGGGACCTTCGGATCGACGCAGCGCGGGCGGGTATCCTCCTCGCCGCCGCCGTCCTGGCAACCGGCGTTGGCACGGGGTCCCTCCCGATCGCAGCGGCAGGCTTCGTATTGCTTACGATCTGGGCGTTGCCGACGCGGCGTCGGCACGTCGGCCACCTCGACGCCGCCGCGATCGCGGCCGTCATCGCCGTTGGCGCGTCCAGCTTCCTCTACCTGCTGGTCCGCGCTCGACACGACCCGGCGATCAACCAGGGCAATCCCGCGAGCATCGCCGGAGTCATCGAGGTAATCGCGCGCCGCCAGTACGACGTCCCCGGCCTCTGGCCCCGCCGCGCGCCGTTCTGGCTTCAGATCGGGAATCTCATCCAGTATGTCGATTGGCAGTTCGCCCTGGGGCTCGATCAATGGGTCGGCGCCTCACCGCTCCGGACGCCGGTGACGGCGGGGTTCGTAGCGTTAGGCGTTTTCGGGAGCCGATGGCACCTGCGCCGCGACCGGCGAAGCTGGGCGGCGCTCCTGATCCTCGTGGCGTCCGCCACCTTCGGGGTGGTGCTCTACCTCAACCTCAAAGCCGGGCCATCGTTCGGTTACGGCGTGCTTCCCGACACCGCGGACCGCGAGGCTCGGGAACGCGATTACTTCTTCGCGCTCGGGTTCGCCGGGTTCGGCCTCTGGATGGGGATGGGTGCGGTCTCTCTTGCGCGCCGCATCGCGCAACGGAGCGGACGCCCGGGTCTCGCGTTCGCGGGACCGATGCTCGCGGCGCTGCCGTTCCTGCTCAACTGGCGGGCGGTGGATCGTCGTCGGGAACCCGCGGCGACGCTGCCTGATGCGTTCGCTCGAGCCACGTTGGAGTCCACGCCGCCCGGCGCTGTACTGTTCGTCGCGGGTGACAACGACACGTACCCACTCTGGTACGTTCAGGTGGCGGAACGCGTGCGCCAGGACGTTACCGTCGTGACCGTGCCGCTCATCCCGGCGGAGTGGTACCGCGCCGAGCTGGCCCGGCGACACGGACTCTACGAGCTCGCCGACACCGCAAAGTGGAAGGGAACACCGCGTGAGCTCGCGTCCATCGCCGACCACGTGAGGCGTTCCGGGCGTCCCATCGCCGCGGCAGCGTCCCTCGAGCCCGAGCTTCGGTCGGCGCTAGGCACGGGCTGGACCTTTCGCGGCCTCGTCTACGTTTCCCACCAGTTTCCGGACTCCAACGCGATAACGGAGGTCGAGAAACCCGCGGTAGATTCCACGGCCGCAATGGTCGCGCGCTTCTTCGGCGGATCGGTAGACGCCGACCGAGTCTACGATCCGGCGGCTGTCTACATCGCGCATCTGCTCACCTGTCCCGCCCTCGCGAGTCAGGCGGCCCACAGCTCCCCAACCGACTCGGGCGGCTTACTTGCCTCGCGTTGTAACTTCCGATAAAATGTAATGTTATGCCATTTCCAGACCTCGCCGCTCGCGTCGCCGAGGTGCGCGAGCGCATCGCGGCGGCGGTCGCTCGAGGTGGCCATGCGCAACGGGTTACGGTCATTGCCGTGACCAAGACGTACAGCCCCGACGCGGTTCGGTCGGCGTGGGAGTGCGGTATCGCGGACGTCGGTGAGAACAGAGTGCAGGAAGCGCTGTCGAAGATGGACGAGGTGAGCGTCCCGGTCCGGTGGCACCTCATCGGACACCTTCAACGCAACAAGGCGAAAGCCGTCGATCGATTCGAGATGGTGCATTCGGTCGACAGTAGTCGTCTTGCTGACGCGGTTGCACGCGTCGGCGAGGAGCGCGGGAGTCCGATCCGCGGCCTGATGCAGGTGAACGCGTCGGGCGAGGAGGCAAAAGGTGGGCTTTCGCCCGCCGAGGCCGAGAACGAAGGGGAACGCTGGTTGCGCCTGCGTGGTTTGCGTGTCGACGGCGTCATGACGATGGCGCCGCTGGACGCGGACGAGCGCACTCTGCGCGCGACGTTCGGTGGTGCACGCACGGTGAGGGAGCGTCTCGTTGCGCTCGGACACCCGGCGGCGGAGCTCTCGATGGGGATGTCCAACGACTACGAGATCGCGGTGGAGGAAGGGGCCACGATGGTCAGACTCGGCACTGTCCTGTTCGGGGCGCGACACGCATGAGTGACGAAGCCTTTCATCTCACGGCGGTCGACATCCGCCGGTACGATTTCGGCTCGGCGCTGCGCGGCTACGACAAGGCGCGGGTCGACCAGTTCCGCGACCAGGTGGCCGCCGAAGTGGAGCGGCTTGGTCGCGCGAACCAGGAGCTCGAGCAGAAATCGAAGGGTCTCGTGGAGCAGCTTCGTGCGTTCCGCGAGCGCGACAAAGCGCTGAACGACGCGCTGGTCTCGGCGCAGCAGCTTCGCGCGGATATTCGTGAACAGGCCGACCGCGAAGCGCAGCTCCTGATGCGCGAGGCGCGGGCGCAGGCCGAGCGTGACCTGGACTCGATCCGTGCCGAAACGCGCAAGCTCGAGGATGAGATCCAGGGTCTCGTCCGGGCCAGGCGCACGTACCTGTCTCAGCTTCGCGCGATGATCGAGCGCCAGCTCGTAGAGATCGAAACGGCGGAAGCCGCATCGATGCCGCAGCCCGCTGCGGGTACGCCATCGGCGACGCCGAGGCCGGAAGAGCCGAAGCGCTCGGCGCACCCCACGCCCGCGTGGTTGGACTCGCTGGTGAAGGAATAGCGTGGCCGTACCGGCCGGCGGAACCCTCGCGAGCGATCGTCAGGTGATGCTCGACGGTCCGCACACGCTCGAGCAGGTCGAGCGTGCGACCGACGTCGTGCAAAGTCGCTTTGGTCGGGCGCCGGATGTTGCCGTCATTCTCGGGACGGGCCTCGGAGCGCTCGCGAGTCGAGTCGCGGTGGAGGCGAGCATCGACTACGCGGACATCCCGGGGTTCCCGTTGTCGACGGTCGAATCCCATGCGGGGCGACTCCTGTGCGGAACCCTCGCCGGGAAGACGGTCGTGGCCATGCAGGGACGGTTTCATCGCTACGAGGGCTATTCCCTGGCGCAGGTCACGTTCCCGGTGCGCGTGCTGCGCGCGTTAGGCGCGCGCACGCTGGTCGTCTCCAACGCCTGCGGCGGGATGCATCCGCTCTGGGCGCCGGGCGAACTGATGCTCATTGCCGACCACATCAACCTCCTCGGCGACAACCCGCTCATCGGGCCTAACGACGATCGGCTCGGACCGCGCTTCCCGGATATGTCGGAGCCGTACGATGGCCGGTTGCGGGCGATCGCGCGCGCGGTCGCGCTCGAGCATGGCATCACGCTGCGCGAAGGCGTCTACGTCGCCGTCCCGGGGCCGAACCTCGAGACGCGCGCCGAGTACCGCTTCCTCCGGGCGATCGGCGCCGACGTCGTCGGCATGTCCACGGTCCCGGAGGTCATCGTCGCGATCCACGGCGGCATGCGGGTCCTGGGGATCTCGATCATCACGGACCAGTGTCTGCCCGACGCGCTCGAGCCGGCGAGCGTGGAGAAGATCATCGCGGTCGCATCACGAGCGGAGCCGAACCTCACCACGCTCGTGTGCGGCATGCTGGAGCGCGTGTGACGGCCGTCGGATCCGAGCAGCGATTTCGACTGCTTCCGCCCGACGACGGAGCGAACGCGCTCGAGGAGGAACTGCTCGCACGGTGGCACGAGGAGGGACTCTTCGCGCGCACGCTCGAAGCACACGCCGATGCGACGTCGTGGGTCTTCTTCGAGGGACCGCCGACGGCAAATGGGCGGCCAGGCATCCATCACGTCTTCGCGCGAACGATCAAGGATCTGTTCTGCCGACACCGCGCGATGAGCGGCTTCCGCGTCCTCCGGAAAGCCGGCTGGGACACGCACGGGCTGCCGGTGGAGATCGAAGTCGAGAAGCAGCTGCCAGCACTCCTCCGCGCGCGCGGCATGAGCGAGGAGGAGATCGCGCGCTACAGCGGCAAGCCGCTCATCGAGGCGTTCGGGGTCGAGGAGTTCAATCGCCTGTGCCGCGAAAGCGTGTGGAAGTATCAGGGCGACTGGGAGACACTGAGCGAGCGCATTGGCTACTGGCTCGACTACGACAACGCGTACGTCACGTACACCAACGAGTACGTCGAAAGCGTGTGGTGGGCCCTCGCCACGCTGCATGAGAAAGGCTACCTGACGCGCGGCCACAAGGTCCTGCCGTACTGCCCGCGCTGCGGCACGACGTTGTCGAGCCACGAGGTGGCGCTCGGATACCAAGACGTTTCGGATCCCAGTATCTACTTCGCGCTTGATCTGAAAACGGGAACCGGGAACGGGGAACCGGGAAGCGAGCCTCCGCGAGGACCCACGGTTCCCGGTTCCCTGTTCCCAGTTCCCAGTCGGAGAAGAATCCTGGTGTGGACAACCACACCGTGGACCCTCGTCTCCAACGTCGCCCTCGCGGTACATCCGGAGCTCGATTACGTCGAGCTGAAAAAGAAGACCGGTACCGACTGGACGATCATTCTCGCCGAGGCGCGCGCGGGGGCGGTGCTGGGTGACGACTATCGCGATCGGTGGGAGACGGTTGGCCGGTTCCCGGGATCGATGCTCGTTGGGGCGCGCTATCAGCGGCCGTTGGACTGGGTGTCGTTCGACGGGGTGCAGGGCGATCACGGCGTGATCGTCGGTGAGGAATTCGTGTCGGCCGATGATGGCACCGGTGTCGTGCACATGGCGCCGGCGTTCGGCGCCGATGACTACGCCGCCGGGCAGCGGCACGGGCTCGCGTTCGTGCAACCGGTCAACCCGCGCGGCGAGTTCCCGGCGGACATGCCCGTCGTCGGCGGTCAGTTCGTCAAGAAAGCCGATCCGCTGATCATCGAGGAGCTCGACCGGCGTGACGTGCTGTGGAAGGCCGGGACGCTCATCCACGCCTACCCGCACTGCTGGCGGTGTGGAACGCCACTGTTGTACTACGCGCGTGCGTCGTGGTTTATCCGGACGACGGCGTTCAAGGACGACATGTTGGCGCGCAACGCGCGCGTCGACTGGCATCCCCGCGAGGTGGGCGCCGGGCGGTTCGGTGAGTGGCTTGAGAACAACATCGACTGGGCGATCTCGCGCGACCGCTACTGGGGCACACCGCTGCCGGTGTGGGTGAACGACGAGGATCCGGCCGAGATCGAAGTGATTGGGTCGTTCGCGGCCCTGGCTGACCGCGCCGGCACCTCGTTAGGCGCGGATTTCGACCCGCACAAGCCGTATATCGATCGCTACACGTGGCCCGCCAGGAGCGGCCGCGGCACGATGCGCCGCGTCCCCGAGGTGATCGACGCCTGGTTCGACTCCGGTGCGATGTCATTCGCGCAGTGGCATTACCCGTTCGAGAATCGCGAGACGCTCGCGAAGCAGTACCCGGCGGATTTCATCGCGGAGGGCGTTGATCAGACGCGCGGCTGGTTCTATAGCCTGCTAGCCATCGCAAGCGGGCTAGGCTCGGCGTTGCCAAATAACGAGCCGCTTGGAGAGCGGGAACCGGGAACAGGGAACCGGGAACAGAAACACCCAGGAAACGCGGTTCCCGGTTCCCAGTTCCCGGTTCCCAGCACGGCACCCTACAGATCTGTAGTTGTAAACGACCTCGTGCTGGATGCGCACGGCGTCAAGATGTCGAAGCGACTCGGGAACATCGTCGACCCCTGGGCGGTGATCCCCAAGTACGGCGCTGATGCGGTGCGGCTGTTCCTGCTCTCGTCCAGCCAGGTGTGGAAGCCCCGCGCGTTCGACGAGGCTCAGATTCGGGAAGGGGTCACGCAGTTCCTCGTGACCCTCAAGAACGTGTACAGCGGAATGTTCGCCCTCTACGCGAACTTCGGCTGGGAGCCCACGGCGCTCGACCCGGCGCCGTCCGACCGGCCGGCGATCGATCGGTGGATGCTCTCCCGCCTCGCGACCGTAGAAGCCGACGTCGATTCGCTGCTCGTGGCGTTCGACGCCACGGCCGCCGCCAGGACGCTCATGAGCTTTGTGGTCGACGATGTCTCCAACTGGTACGTGCGGCGGTCACGCGCTCGCTTCTATGAGGTAAGCTCACCGGACAACCGTGCGGCGTTTGCGACGCTGCACGAGGTGCTGGTAGTAACCGCGCGGCTGCTGGCTCCCCTGGCGCCGTTCCTGAGCGACTGGCTGCATCGCGAGTTGTCGGGAGTCTCGGTACACCTCGCGCCCTATCGTCGCTCTGACCCGGCGCCAAGCGACCCCGCGCTGGAGCGTGCAATGCGGGAGATCCGGACGCTCGCACGGCTCGGACGCGCGGCGCGCGAGGAGGCGGCCATCAAGGTACGGCAGCCGCTGTCACGACTGGTATGCGTTGTGCCTTCAGCGCTCGCCGTTGACGTCGGGTCGCTGTCCGACCTGCTCGAGGCCGAGCTCAACGTCAAACGTGTGGATCTCGCAACATCGGCGGATTCGCTCGTTACCCTTCATGCGAAACCGAACTTCCGGTCGCTGGGTAAGAAGTTCGGCAAAAACACCCCACTCGCGGCGCAGGCGGTTGCCGCGTTTACCAGCGAAGAGCTCCGATCGTTCGAGCACGGGCAGTCACTCGCCATCTCGGTTGGGAACGAGTCCCGTACGCTCGATCACGAGGACTTGAGCGTCGTACGGCGCGCCACGGGCGCGCTGACGGTGAAGGAAGAAAATGGCCGCGTTGCGGCAATCGATCCGACGGTAACCCCGGAGCTTCGGCGCGAAGGGATCGCGCGCGAGCTCGTGAGCCAGCTCCAGCGATTGCGGAGGGACTTAGGTTTTGTGGTGAGCGACCGGATCCGAGTGTGGATCGCCGCTCCCGCGGAGACGTACGAGGCGATCAACGAGTACGCTGGCTGGATCGCCAATGAACTCCTCGCCCGCGAGATTGTTGCGGGAGAGGCACCGGCCGGTCAACAGGTGCACGAGCTCGACCTCGATGGGTCGGTGGTTCGTGCCGCCCTTTCCAAGGAACTGTAGCAATGGCATCCGCAAGCAGCGCGAGCAGCGCCAAGAAGGCGAAGCCCATGAACAAGAAGAACCTTCAGCACTTCGAGAAGCGCCTGCTCGAAGAGCGACGTCGCGTGCTGAAGGAGCTGGGGCACTATGACGAGACCTTCGGTGCGACGCCGCAATCCGCCGATGGGGACCTGAGCTCGTATTCGTTCCACATGGCCGATCAGGGCACCGACGCCATGGAGCGGGAGAAGGCATTCCTGTTCGCGAGCCAGGAAGGCCGGTTCCTCTGGCACATCGACGAGGCGCTCCGCCGCCTCTACCGGTCGCCCGAGACGTTCGGGAAGTGCCACAACTGCGGCAACGAGATTGCCTTCGAGCGCCTCGACGCGTTACCGCACGCGCGGTATTGCATCGAGTGCAAGCAGCGCGAGGAAGATGCCAAGAAGTAGCACGCCTAACGCGGTCGTGTTCTGGCCCGTCGTCGCGGTCATCGTCATCGCGGACATCGTGACGAAGATGATCGCGCTCAACACGCTCGCGCCGTTCTCGCCGCAGCAGGTAATGGGCGATGCGCTGCGGCTCACGCTCGTCCGCAACCAGGGGGCGGCGTTCGGCCTGTACCTCGGAGAATACTCCAGGTACATCTTCATGATCCTGACGGTCGGCGCGCTGATCATTCTGTGGCGACTGTACCAGTCGACACGGGAAGGAGATCTTCCTCGGACGCTCGCGATCGCGCTCGTCTGTGCCGGCGCACTCGGCAACCTGATCGACCGGATTCGTTGGCACGAGGGCGTTGTCGACTTCATCGACGTCGGCTTCCGGGACATGCGCTGGCCCACGTTCAACGTGGCCGACATGGCGGTGAGTACCGGGGCATTCCTGCTGGCGTGGGTGCTCTGGGGCGATGACCGCGCCGAACGGACGCGGGCAGCCGAAGGCGGGGCGGTGAGCGGAAGCTCGAAAGCCGCGAGCGCGACCGCCGGGTCGCAGGATGCCCCGTAACCCGGAAGCGCGCCCGAGCCACCACGAGTTCACCATCGAGGCGGATGCCGGCGTCGGCGTCCGCCTCGATCTCTTGGTGGCGGAGCGCCTCGCGATCTCGCGCAACCAATCGGCGACGTTGATCGCGAACAAGCTCGTGACGGTCAACGGCAAGTTCGAGCGTGCCAGCTATCGCGCGACGCACGGCGATCGCCTGTCGGTTGACGTGCCGGCGCCGCCCGCGCGCGATATCGAGGGTGAGCGGATTCCCCTCGACGTCGTGTTCGAGGATGACGACATCGTCGTCGTGAACAAGGCGGCGGGCATGGTCGTGCATCCGGCGCCAGGCAATTGGACTGGCACGCTGGTGAACGCGCTCATTGGTCGCGGCAACGACCTCGCGGACTCGGGCGACTCCGACCGGGCTGGCATCGTCCACCGTCTTGACAAGGACACCTCCGGGCTGCTGCTCGTCGCGAAGACCGATCGGGCACACCGCATTCTCTCGAAGGCGATTGCCGACCGCCGCGTGCTCCGACGCTATGTGACTCTCGCGTGGGGACATCTCGACGCCGACCGCCTCACCGTCGACAAGCCGATCGCGCGCGACCCGCGAGACCGGAAGCGGATGGCGATCGTCAGTTCCGGAAGGTCGGCGAAGACGGACTTCCTGCGCCTCGCGCGGTTCGACGCCACCGATCTGCTGCGCGCGCACCTCTACACTGGCCGCACGCATCAGATTCGTGTGCACCTCGCGTCGGTCGGGCACCCGGTTGCCGGCGACGACACCTACGGTGGTGGGGGAGGGCGACGGCTGCTGGCACTGCCGCCGCGACGGCACTTTCTCCACGCCGCATGGTTGCGCTTTCGGCACCCGGTCTCCGGAAATGCGATCGACCTTCGTGCTCCATTGCCCGATGACCTCAGGCGGTCGCTCGTGGCGGCGGCGCAGGACCGTTCGCTCGAAACCCTTCCGGACCCGCTCGACTACTTTGGCTTCTACCGCGACGCCGACTGAGACGCCCGAGACAGTGTCACCAGGCACGCTGCGACTGCTGTTGTTCGCAGTCGCCGGGACCGTGTACGGCTGTGACATTGGCGCCGTCCGTGAGATCGTCCCGCTCCGGCACACGACGCGGCTGCCCGGCGCGCCGCCGTACGTGCGGGGGCTGATCAATCTGCGTGGTGCCATCGTCACCGTGATCGACCTGGCGGTCCGCCTCACTGGTGGCGGCACTCCGGACGAGGGCTCCGTGGTTCTCGCCGAATTCGGGAACAAGAATGTCGGCCTGGCGGTGGACGAGGTGCGTGACGTTCAGCTCCTCGCGCCGCAACAATTCGAGCCTGCCACTGGTGACATTGCGCGCGGGGGAATCGTGCGCGGTTTGGGACATCTGGACAGCGGAGTCGTCATAGTCCTAGAGGTCCCCGCAGTCATTCGGCAAGTAATGGCGTAAGGCACGCGGGGCAAGCAGCGCGGCCGGCGTGGCCAGTAACGAGTACGCCAGTGGTCAGTCCTCCGTGATGAGTCGTGAGTTCCTGGGACTCACGACTCATCACCGAAGACTCACGACTCACGACTTGTGACTGGCCAGGCTCGACCGAGGGCCCTCTACCGGGACGACGGCGATTCCTCGCTCCGCTCGGAATGACACCCACTCGGAGTTCGGACTGTGAGCCACACGGTATTGATCTGTGACGACGCGATCTTCATGCGCACGATGGTGGGCGACATCCTGCAGCAGGCTGGATTCGAGATCGTTGGCGAAGCGGAAACCGGCGTTCAGGCGGTCGAGAAGTATCAGCAGCTGCGACCCGACCTCGTCACGATGGATATCGTGATGCCCGATATGGGCGGCATCGACGCTGTGCGGGAGATCACGAAGTTCGACCCGCAGGCCAAGGTGCTCATGTGCAGCGCGATGGGCCAGCAGGCGCTCGTGGTCGAGGCCATTCAGGCCGGCGCGAAGGACTTCGTCGTCAAGCCGTTCCAGCCGAGCCGCGTATTGGAAGCGGTGCAGCGGGTGCTCGGATAGGTCGCGTTCGCTCCCCTGAACGCTCTCGCGCGAGCGTTTCATGGATACGGCACGCTACGCCGAGCTGTTCCTGACGGAGAGTCAGGACAACCTCTCGGCGATCAATCACGCGCTGCTGGAGCTCGAGCGGACGCCCGGAGCGCGTGAGCCGATCGGCGCGTTATTTCGCGCCGTCCACACGGTGAAGGGGATGAGTGCGACGATGGGGTACGCCGTCGTCGCCGAACTGTCCCACGAGCTCGAGACCCTCCTCGACCTCGTACGGCGGGGAGAGCGCGATGTGAGCGGGACGCTCATGGACACGCTGTTCTCCGCTGCCGACACCCTCGAGCGCGCTATCGAGCTATCGGTGGCGGGTCGCGAGGAAGAGATGGACGCCGCGGAGACGATTGCCGCGCTTCGTGCGGCGGCATCGCCGACGTCTGAAAGCGCCACGACGAGCGGCGTGTTATCCAAGCAGAAAAAAAAGAAACGCGCGACGCGCAGGTCCGTGGCCGTGCCGGCGCCAGCGACAATCCGCGTCACGCAGGAGCCCAACACCCCAATGGCGGGTGTTCGCGCCTACCTCGTGCTCGAGCGCGCGAAGACGCTCGGCACCGTGCTTCAGGTTGAGCCAGCCCCTGAGACCTTCACTGCCGACGCGTTCGATGGGCGCCTAACGATCGGCATCGACACTGGCGCATCGGACGAGGAGATCGACCGCGTCATCCGCTCAGCCGGCCAGGTGGCCGAGGTGGTTGTCACACGCGCTGGCGTGGCGGGCGCGGGGCAACGGCCCGCGGTGCCTAACGGGGATGGATTGCTGCCCGTTGGAAGCGCGGGTCGCGCGAGCGAGCTCGTCGCGGCGCGTCAGCACCGTCACATCCGAATCGACCTTCACCGGCTCGACACGCTGATGAATCTCATCGGCGAGCTGGTCATCACGCGCGGGCGCCTGCAACAGCTCGCCACGACGATGAACGAGCCGGCACTCACCGAGGCGGTCACCCAGACGTCGCGGCTCGTTGCGGACCTGCAGGATGGCATCATGACGAGCCGCATGGTGCCGGTCTGGCAGGTGTTCGATCGATTCCCGCGTGTCGTCCGCGACGCCGCGCGTGCGCTGGGCAAGCAGGTTGAGCTCATCGTCGAAGGCCAGGAGATCGAGCTCGATCGCTCGCTACTCGACGAGATCGGTGACCCGGTCGTGCACCTGCTCCGCAACGCGATCGATCACGGGCTCGAGACGCCCGAGGAACGTGTGAGGGCAGGGAAGTCTCCCACCGGGCGACTCACGCTCATCGCGGCACGTGATCGATCGGCGGTCGTGATCCGCGTCACCGATGACGGGAAGGGCATCGATCGCGATCGCGTGCTGGCGCGAGCGCAGCAGATGGGTCTCGTCGAGAGCAGTCGCACGGAGCTCACCGACGACGAGCTGTTTCGTCTCATCGGGCGTCCCGGATTCTCCACCGCCACGCAGGTCACCGACATCTCGGGTCGCGGTGTCGGGATCGACGCCGTTCATACGCGTGTCCGCGCGCTTGGCGGAACGGTGGACATGAAGTCCGCGAAGGGCGAGGGCACATCGGTGACGGTTCGGCTACCGGTTACGCTCGCGATCGTCCGCTCGCTGCTCGCGCGGATTGGTGATGAGACGTACGCGATTCCGATGACGCACGTCAACGAAACGGTGCAGGTGGAGTCCGACACGATTCGCCACGTGAAGGGACGCGAGGTCCTGGTGCTGCGCGACGACGTATTGCCCGTCGTCCATCTCCGCGACCTCGTGCGCTTGCCAAGGCGCGACGGAGGGGGAGGGCAAGTCGTCGTATTGGAGGTGGCCGACCGGCGCGCCGGGATGGTCGTGGACGAATTGACGGGCCAACAGGAGATCGTCATCAAGCCGTTCGACACGGTGAAGGACGGTCTCTCGGTATTCAGTGGGGCGACGATCCTCGGCGACGGGGTACCGGCGCTCATCCTCGACGTCAGCAGTCTCTTTTAGTGGAGCGGGAATGAACGACCTGAAGACTCTGAAGCCGGTCCAGGTGGATGCGTTGCGCGAGGTCGCAAACATCGGCGCCGGGCATGCCGCCACCGCACTCTCCCAGATGACGGGCAGCACGATCATGATCAGCGTCCCGACGATCACGATCGCGAAGCTGGAGGACGTGCCGCCGCAGATCTCGGGGCCGGAAGAGCCGGTCGCCGCGGTGCTCATGAACATGATGGGCGACCTCACTGGCCGGACGCTCCTGGTGTTCCCGAAGCAGACTGCCGTTAGGCTGTCCGAGCTCATGCTACGCCGGCCGGCGGGAACGTCGACGGAGCTGGGCGATCTCGAGCAGTCGGCGATCAAGGAGGCGGGGAACATTCTGAGCGGCGCCTACATGAATGCGCTCAGCGATTTCATGGGGCTCATGCTCCTACCCTCGCCGCCCAGCCTCGCCGTCGACATGTCGAGCGCAGTGCTGACGACCGCATACCTGCAGTTCGGCACCGACCGCGATTTCGTGTTCTGCGTGGAGAGCGAGTTCTACATGCACGATCTCCACGAGCGACTGCGTGGGTTTTTCCTGCTGTTGCCTGACGTGGCGTCGTTGCAAGCCATCCTGAAGGCCGTCCGTCTCGGATGAACCGAGCGGGGACCGGGAATCGGGAACCGGGAACCGAGGCTTCGTTCGTGGACAGTGATCCGCTCGCCAACCTCTCCCCGCGATCATCGGCGGCGCCGCAGGCGCCCGCCGATTCTTCCGTTCCCGGTTCCCAGTTCCCGGTTCCCGGCCAGGCGGCGTCGGGACTTCAGCCGAGCCTAACGTCCGAACGGGATCGCGATGTCCTGCGGTCATTCGCCAAGCGGATCGACCCGTCGGACGCCGGTGCGCACAACAACCTCGGGGTCCTCTACTACAACAAGGGCTTGTTGGGCGAGGCTGTTGCGGCGTTCTCGCGCGCGCTCGAGCTCGACCCAAAGATGCAGGTGGCGCAGCGCAACCTGGAGATCGCGTACTTCAACACCGGGTACTACGACCGCCGCGTCGCCGAGCTGAAGGACCGCCTGCGCGTTCAGGCCGACGACCGCGATGCACGCTGGGAGCTGGGCCGCACGTATGCGTTGCTCGGGCACGTGGACCACGCGGTCGAGGAGTTCAGCCAGCTGTTGCGCTTCTACCCCGACGATGTCGGCGCCATCGTGCAGCTCGGGCTCGCGGAAAAAGGAAGTGGAGACCTGGAGAACGCCCAGCGTTGGTTCTCGCGGGCCCTCGCCCTGGATCCGGGCAGCGCGATCGTTCAGTTCTACATCGGCGAGGTGCTATACAACCGCGGCCTCAACGACGAAGCGCTGCACGCACTGCGGCGATCGATCGAGCTCGCGCCCGATAACCCCGATGCGCACTACCTGCTCGGCTTCGTGTTAGGCGACATGGGTCGCCACGACGAAGCGCAGAAGGCGACGAAGCGGGCGATTCAGCTCAACCCGGCGCTGTCCCGGGCACACGCGAACCTGTCACTCGACCGGAGCACGTCGACCTCGTACGAGCCGGTCGTCGCGCAGCGCGCGGCGCGCGGCGGCGATCGCGAGATGGGCGTCGCGCCCGACGGGCAGCTCGCCCATTTCAGCCTCGGCCTGGCGTTCCGGCAGAAGGGCTACTACGCCGAGGCGTTGCGCGAGTACCGGCTGGCGGCCGAGCGAGGCGAAGATGGGGATTTGCTGGTGCAGGCCATGGCCGAGGTCCACCTGCTGAAAAAGGAGCCGGCGATCGCGGCGCAGCTCTACGAGAAGCTGCTGGTATCCCGTCCCGACAGCCCGAAACTCTGGAACGAGCGTGGGATCGCTCTTCACCAGGACGGGCGATATGTCGACGCCGCCGAGAGCTACCGGCGCGCGGTCGCTTGCGACGCGAAGTACGCGTTAGGCCTGAACAACCTCGGCGTTGCACTGTATCACGTCGGCAACGCGGAGGCATCGGTCGAAGCGTTCCGCTTCGCTCTCAAGGCGCAGCCGTCGTTCATCAAGGCGCGTCTCAACCTCGCGCTGCTGCTCTTCAAGAAGAAGCGGCTGCCGCTCTGTCTCGAGGCCTACCGCCAGGTGCTGCAACTGCAGCCCGAGCAGCCGGTGGCGTGGAATGGCGTGGGGCTCGTGCTGGTGGAGCTCAGGAAGCTCGAGGATGCGCGAAACGCGTACGGCCGCGCGATTCAGGCGCGACCCAACTACGCCGAAGCGCATTACAACCTGAGCTTCGTCCTCTCGAATCTTGGCGATTACGATGGCGCGCTTCGCGCGACCAAGCGGGCGCTCGAGATCGATCCGTACTACGTCCCGCAGAAGTTCGAGCTGGCGATCGACCTCGAGTTCGAGGACCCGGAGTTCACGATCGTCCCGGACCTCGCCGGCGAAAAGCGTACGGATGGATCGGTCGAGGAGTTCGCGCTCGACACGGGTGTGCTCGATTCGCTGTTCACGGAGCTGGCTCCGGTGGCACCGCCTCCGCCGCCGGTCGTGCGACCAGGCACGCCGTACGCCGCCGCAGCCGATTATCTGTCGAAGGGACTCCTCGATCGTGCCTCAGCCGAGGCGAGCCGCGTGCTCGCGCGCGGTGGTGACTCGGTCGAGGGACTGACGTTGCTCGGCGACGTCTACGCGAAGCAGGGCGCGTATGGAGAGGCGCTGGACCGCTATCGCGGTGCACGTGCGGCGGCGTCCGGAACCGCCGACGCGATCGCCGCCACGCGGCGTGCGGTGGCCGGAGAAGTGCGCGTGCTCATCATGCTCGGACGAGGTGGGGAAGCGCGTCCGCTCGCCGAAGACCTACTGGATGCGGCGCCAGCCGATGTCGAGATGCTGATTCTCGCCGCGACCGCGCGCGCGGACGGCGGAGATCCGGCGGCGGCACTGGACGCGCTCGAGCGGGCGCGCCGCGGCGCCCCCGCGCGAGCCGACGTGCTCAAGCAGATCGGGGATGTCGCTCGCTCCATCGGCGATTTCGAGAGTGCCGCCGAGTCGTATCGCTACGCGCTGACGCTGGACCCGGACTTCGCGGTCGTTCGCTATCAGCTCGCGACGATCCTCGAGATGAAGGGCTTCAACATCGATGCGGAGCGCGAGCTCGTGGCGGCACTCGATTCGGTTCCGACGTACACCGAGGCCACGCTCTCCCTGGCATCGCTGCGCCGGCGACTCCGGCGCCACGAGGAGTCGCTCAGGCTGCTCGTCGAGCTGCTCCAGCGCGATCCGTACAACCTGGATGCGCTCACGTCGCTTGGTGAAACACTGTTCGAGAGCGCGCGCCGTGCCGACGCGGCAGTCGCGTTCGCGCGCGTGCTGCGCTTCGACCCGGAGCACGTCGGCGCACTGTACTTCGAGGGTGTACTCGCCGCCGACCATCATCGGTACCGCGAAGCGATCGATCGCTGGCGTCGGGTCGTCGACCTCGAGCCGGCAAGCGAGTACGCCCGGCGTGCGCGTCGGGACACGCGCACGGCAGCCGATCTGCAGCGCATCTTCGTCGCACGGGGGCCGGTGGCGTAATGGCGATCGAAGGTCCGCTCCGCGAGCTCGGGATCCATGACGTCTTTCAGCTCCTCGATCTGAGTCGGAAGACGGGGTCGCTGCGCGTCACGTCGGCGCTGCGCGACAACGAAGGCGTCGTCTGCTTCGACGGCGGCCGCGTGGTCTCGGCGTCGATCCGCACGAATCCACATCCGCTTGGCGCAATGCTGGTGCGCGCTGGGAAGATTTCCGAAGGCGATCTGCAGCGTGCACGCACCGTCCAGCAGAGTCGAAGCGACGGCAAACGGCTCGGCGAGCTCCTCGTCGAAGCGGGCTGCCTGACGTGGCGTGAGCTCGAGCGCCAGGTCCGCCTCCAGATCGAGACGGTCGTCTTCGAGCTCATGTCGTGGCAGGAAGGCTTTTTCTCCTTCGTCGAGGGCGGCAATGCCGACTCGACGACCGAGGCGACCGCACGCATCTCGACCGAGTCGCTGCTCATGGAGGGCGCGCGCCGGATCGATGAGTGGGCGCGCATCGCGCACAAGATCCCGCACCTCGGCGTCGTTCCGGTGCTCGCACCGATCGACGAAGACCATCCGTCGCTGCTCGATCTCCTTCCGAGCGAGTGGGAGATGCTCGCGATGATCGATGGGCAGTCCGACCTGCGCGGCATCGCGAACCGCCTTGGGCGGAGCGAGTTCGATGTCGCCAAAGTGGCGTATGGGCTCCTGTCCACCGGTGTGATCGAGGTGCGCGCGGCAGAGCGGCCCGCGATCGTGGAACCGCTCGCCGGCGACGACCCGGTACCGCACATCGAACAGGCGCGTGTCGCGCTTCGCGAGGGACGTCTCGAGCATGCACTCGCGGCGGCGAGCGCAGCGACGCGAGCCGCACCGACGCGCGCCGATTCGCAACTGCTCGTCGCTCGCGCCCTCATGCGGCTGGAGCGCGAGCCCGAGGCCATCGAGGCCCTCCGTCGCGCGGCGCAGCTCGAGCCGAGGAATCCGGAGGTGTTGCTGGCGTTAGGCGCTGCCGCGGCGCGCAGCGCCGGGATGGACCAGGCCATCATCTCGTGGCAGCGTTACCTCGTCGAGGCAGGTGATCGCCCGGCCGTGACGCGTGTGCGAGAGATGCTCGATTGTGTCGTGCGCCTGCGCGCGCTGCTCAAGGGGGTCGAGGATGCCTGACGAGATTCGCCGACTGAGCGATGATCTCGCGCGCGACCCGTCGAGCCTCGTGTTCATGCCGCTTGCCGACGCGTTGCGGCGCGCCGGCCAGTTGGACGTCGCCCTGCGCGTGGCGCTCCGGGGGCTGGATCGGCATCCGTATCTGCCGGACGCCCACGACGTTCTCGCGCGCATCCACGCGGATCGCGGGGATCTCGAGCGCGCGTCGGACGAGTGGGAGATGGCGTTGCGGCTCGATCCCTCGCACGCCCAGGCGAATCTGGGGCTGGGCTTCGTGGAGTTCCGCCGCGGCGACCTCGAGAGCGCCGAGCGTCGCCTGTCGACTGTCCCGCCTGCGGAACAGACACCCGGAGTTGCCGCCGCGCTGGCGCACGTGCGCAGCGCGCTCGGCGCGCGCCCCACGAACGGTGCGCCAGTCGTCGTGCCTAACGGCTCCGGGCCGACCGAGCCGACCGTTGTACCACCGGCAGCCGCGCGGGTACCAACCCCTCCGCGTTCGACTCAACCGGTGCCCGAGTTTCCATCACCGGATCCGTCGCGCACGAAACAGCTCTTCGATTCCGTGCTCGATGGATCGGATCAGCACGCGCTCCTCGTCGACGGAGACGGGCTGGTGCTCGCCGGTGCGTACACCGATGGCGACGGTAAGGACGTCGCCGAGGTGGTCGCCGCCGAGCTGGCGGGGGTAAGCAGTGAGGCCGAGCGCGCGATGCGCCATCTCGGGCTGGGGGCCTGGACGTCACTGCTGGTCGAGGCCGACGACGCGATCGTCGCCATGACGCCGGGTCCGAACGGAAGCCTCCTCGTGGTGACCGCGTCGCGCAAGACGCCGGTCGGCCTCGTGCGCCTGCTCCTGGACCGCGTGCTCGCGCGCGCGCGTGACTGGCTCGTGAGGGTGTCATGACCAAAACGCCGTACGCCGAGCTCCTCGCGATGCTGTCCCGACACCGCGGTGTCGTGGGCAGCTTCGTGGTCTCCGAGCGCGACGGACTCGCCGTCGATTCGAACGTGCAGATCGGCGTGCATGCCGAGGCTGTGGCGGCGCTGGCGGCGTCGCTGCACCGCAAGGCGCGCCTTGCGTGTGGCGCGGCGGGATGCGGCGTCGTGACATTCCTGCGACTCGATGCGGAGAAGGGGGGCATCCTCGCAGCTGGGAGAGACGATCTCGTGCTGGTCACCATCTCGGAGGCCCGGGCCAACATCGGGCTGCTGCGCGTCGAGATGATGCGGGCCGCGAAGGCCCTCACATGAGCTCACCAAGCGCGAGTGCGGCCGCATGATGACCGCCGTCGAGTCCTGGATCGAGGAGCCGCTGATGACGTTCATCAACGACTCCCGCGTTAGGATCGCGGTCCTGCTCGAGTCGAGCGGGCGCGTGCTCGCGCAGCACGGCTTTACGCGATCGATCGACGTCATGTCCGCCTGTGCGCTCGCCGCGGCCATTCACGCCTCGGCGGCGGAGATCGGTCGTCAGCTCGACGGCACGCCATTCAAGACCATGCACCACCCGGGGCGCGAACGACAGATCTTTCTTGGCGAGCTCGCGACGGGGCACGGCGCGCATATTCTGCTCACGGTGTTCGACGATGCGACCTCGATCGGCCTCGTTCGGCTGTACTTTGCCGAGCTGAGTCGACGGCTCGCCGGCGCGGCGGCGGCAACGTCGTCGGCGCCGCCGACGTTGGTCGACTTCGAGTCCGACCTCAACCGCAACCTGGCGAAGTTGTTCGGCAGGATCTGACCACAGGCGTCTCCATGTCCCTCGTCAACTACGCCGCGCGCGAGATCACGTGCAAGATCGTCTACTACGGCCCGGGACGGTCCGGCAAGACGAGCAACCTGCACTACGTTTACAATCAGGTGCCGGGCGACCGCCGGGGCTCGATGGTGTCGCTGGCGACGCAGACCGATCGGACGCTCTTCTTCGATTTCCTTCCCCTCGACCTCGGAACGATCTCGGGCTTCACGACCCGCTTGCAGCTCTACACGGTTCCAGGGCAGGTATACTACGCCACGACGCGAAAGCTCGTGCTGCAGGGGGCGGACGGGGTCGTGTTCGTGGCGGACAGTCAGCGCCGCCAGATCGAAGAGAACGTCGAGAGTATGCAGGACCTGCACGCCAACCTCGCCGAACAGGGCGTTGACGCGCGCAACGTTCCACTCGTCATCCAGTACAACAAGCAGGATCTTCCTCGCGAGCTCATCATGGATGTCTCGGAGCTCGACGACATCCTCAATTTTCGCGGCGTGCCCTTCCACGCCGGCGACGCCCTCCGAGGCACCGGCGTGTTCGAGACGCTCCGGAGCATCTCGGAGCTCGTGCTGCGCCGGCTGAGCGGCGCGGCCGCTCCGCGGGTGGCTGTTGGGCAATGAGTGTCCTTCTGGACGGGCGGTTTCGGTTCGACAACTACGTCGTCGGCGCGTCAAACCGTCTGGCGGTGGCGGCCGCCCGCGCGGTCGCGGAATCGCCCGGTGCGAGCTATAACCCGCTCTTCATCTACAGCCCGTCCGGGTTAGGCAAGACGCACCTCATCGGGGCCATCGGCTTTGCCGCGAAGCAGCTGCAGCCGGATCTCGTCGTCGAGTACGTTCCGCTCGACGATTTCGTGGATCAGCTGCACCTCGCCATCTCGTCCGGCCAGGCCGAAGCGTTCAAGCAGCGCTATCAGCGCGTCGACATGTTGTTGCTCGACGACGTCCAGTTCCTCACCGGGCGGCGCGAGACACAGAGCGAGATGCTGCGCATCTTCAACGCGCTGCAGGGGAGTGGTCGCCAGATCATCATGGCGAGCGACCGGCCGCCGTCGGAGATTGCCGATGTCGATGAGCGCCTGGTCACTCGGTTGGCTGGTGGCCTGATCGTCGACATTGGTTTGCCGGAGTACGAAACCCGCGTTGCGATTCTTCGCAACAAGTGCGCGGAGCGCGAGATGACGTTCGCCGACGGCGTCCTCGAGGAGCTGGCGCGCATGCCCTGCGGGAGCGTGCGTGAGCTCCAGGGGGCCCTCAACCGGCTCGCCGCGCACGAGGCGTTAGGCGAGCGTTCGGTCACGCCGGCGAACGTGCGTTCGATCATTGCCGCCGGCCGCGTCACCCCCGACCTCGGCCGGGCGGGCGCCGTGGCGACGGACGAATTTGCTGGCTTCATCTCGGACATCGCAGTGGCGGTCGCACAGCACGTCGAGGGTTGGCGCGTCAGGCTCGGCCAGCGGATCGCGCACTGGCAGGCGGCCGGGTACCGAACGACCATGCTCGAGCGCACACTGGCAATGAACGAGGAAGCCGACGTCGACGCGCTCGATGCCGCCTTCGCGAGCGGAGTAGCGCGGCTGGAGCAGCTCGAGGCGCAGGCGGTCCTGCTCGACCCGCGGCTCGCCGGACTCGATGTGTTCCGCGACCCGCAGCACATCCCCGAAGCCGAGGCACGCGTCGAGCAGGCGATCGCGGCGCAGAATCCGCCGCCTGGTCCGTGGCCGGCGTTTACGCTGGAGACGATGATCGCGGGTAAATCCAACCAGCTCGCGTTGCGCGCAGCGGAAGCGACGATCGAGGCGCCAGGCGTTCGCTACAACCCACTATTCGTCCACGGCGGCCCTGGCGTCGGAAAGACGCATCTGGTGCACGCCGTTGGCAATGCACTGCGCCGCAAGGCGCCGCTCTCGGGACCGGTCGCGTGCGTGAGTGGATCGCAGTTCGTCGACGAGCTGATTGCCGCCCTGCAGGACGGCACGGTGGATCGGTGGCGGGCGCGGTACCGCACGGCGGGGGCGCTGATCGTAGACGACGTGCACGCGCTTGCCGGCAAGGAGCGCTCGCAAGACGAGTTGTTCCACCTGTTCAACGCGCTGCACAGCGCTGGGAAGCAGGTGGTCCTCGCGAGTGATCGGCCTCCCTCGGAGATCGGCGAGCTCGAGGCACGGCTTCGCTCCCGCTTCGACGGTGGGCTCGTCGTTGCCATTCAGCCCCCGGACCGCACGCTCCGCGAGTCACTCTACGTCCGAACGCTGCAGGATCGTGCGCCGGACGCGGAGCCGGGCGTCGCTGCGCTGCTGGCCGAGCTTCCCGTGTCGGGCGCCGCCGAGGTGGAATCGGTGATCGACCGGGTGCTGCACGCAGCGCGCGCGGCCGGCGGCGCGGTCACGCTGTCGCTCGTTAGGCGCGAGCTCGGCGCCGGAGGTGCGGCGACGCCCGTGTCGTCGCCGGCCGTGGCCGACAAGTCATTCCTCGATCTCGAGAAGATCGTGATGGAGTGGCCGGAGCCCGACGGGCGAGTGATCGAGGAGCTCCGCTGATGGCGATCAAGGGAAGCCTCAACGAGGCGAGTCTGCCCGATGTGCTCCAGCTGCTCGCGATGGGGAAGAAGAGCGGCTGCCTGAGCGTCACGCATCGACAGAACTTCGGTTACATCTTCTTCGACAAGGGCCGCATCTGCTACGCGTCGATCGTGAACCGGCGCGACCGGCTCGGTGACATCCTCGTCAAGAACGGACTGATCACGCAGGCGCAGCTCGAACAGTGCGTCTCCGTGCAGAACAGGCAGCGGGACAAGCGACTCGGAGAGATCCTCGTCGAGCGCAACTTCATCGCGCGGGAGGAGCTCCATCGGTACATCCGCATTCAGATCGAAGAGGCGGTGTACTACCTGTTCACGTGGAACCAGGGAACGTTCAACTTCGAGGCGGATGTCGCGCCCGACGAGCAGGACTTCCTCGTCTCCATCAATCCGGAATCACTGCTGCTCGAGGGCGCGCGGCGCATCGACGAGTGGAGTCTGATCGAGAAGAAGATTCCGAGCTTCGACCTCATCTTCGAGGTGGACCGAAACCGCCTCCAGGAAAGCGCAGCCGAGCTGACGGTCGAGCAGGAGACGCTCGTGCGACTCATCGACGGGAAGCGCGACGTCGCGGGGCTCGTCGACGAGTCCGGGCTGGGCGAGTTCGACGCCGGCAAGTCGCTCTACGGCCTGATCACCGCCGGGTTCCTGCATCGCGTCGGTCGCACGAAGCCGGCCGAGGCAGTGTCGTCGGACGCTCGCGTCACCGAGCATCGCAATCTGGGCGTGGCGTTCTACAAGGCCGGCATGCTCGACGAGGCGGTGCGGGAATTCCGCCGCGTCAACGAACTGCGCCCGGGTGACGATCTCGCGACCTTCTACGCGGGGCTCGTGCTGCTTCGCCAGGGACGCTGGCAGGATGCCGTGTCGCTGTTCCAGCAGATGGTCTCGCGCCGCGCCGTCGGCGCGTCCGTCTACCACAACCTCGCTTATGCCCTCGAGCGACTCGGACGGTACGATGAAGCCTCCGACGTGCTCGCGCAGGCAATGCGAATGGGAAGCAACGATCCGCGGACGCTCCTGTCGGCGGGCGTACTCGCACTGCGGCGCGGCGACATCATCGAGGCCGACGTGCTGCTCGCCGAAGCGGCGACGAACTGGGAACGCCGGCCCAAACCGGCTGCGTGGTATCACTACGCGTCGTTGACGGCGGCGCTAGCGAACGACATCGATCGCGCGATCAGCGTGCTGACCGATGGTGTCGCCGCGCACCCGCATTCCGCGGTGCTGCTCAACAATCTCGGCGTCGCGCTGGAGCGGCGTGGCCGCGTGAGCGACGCGGCGTCGACATTCGAGCGCGGTGCGCTCGAGGACGCGACGCTGCCGCAGCTCCACAAGAACCTCGGCGACAGCTACTACCGCGCCGGGCGCTACGACGACGCACTGGAGTCGTATACGCGAGCCGTCAAGCATCGACCCAACCTCGGCGCGGACGTGTACCTCAAGCTGGGGAACCTCCGGTACCGGCGGCAGGAGCGCGAAGAGGCCAACCGCTGTTGGAAGCGCGCGCTCGAGCTGGAGCCGACGAACGCCATCGCGCGGACCAATCTGGAAACCGCGAGGCGAGTCGGATGACTGCCCCCGCGCACGCGGACGAAGCCGGCTTCGCTGAACTGACCGCGAAGATCGCGCGCGAGCGTGCGTTCGGGTGCGGCGCATACAAGGAGCGGTGTCTCCGCCGGCGCATCGCGGTGCGCATGCGAGCTCGGGGCGTTCATCGGTTCGCGGACTACGCCGCGCTCCTGGATCGAGACGCGGCGGAGTACGAGCGGCTGCTCGACACGCTCACCATCAACGTCACAAAGCTGTTCCGGAACTGGTCGACGTTCGATGCGGTGGCCAGAACGGTGGTCCCGATACTCTTGGAGGGGTCTAAGCGTCCCATCAACGTATGGAGCGCGGGTTGCTCGTCAGGCGAAGAACCGTATTCGCTGGCGATTCTGTTTCATCGTCATGCCGCAGGGCGGGGCGAATCGGTCGACGCGTCGCGCGTGCACGTGCTCGGCTCGGATATCGATCGTGCAAGTCTCGACGCAGCGCGCCGGGGGCAGTTCGCCGAAGCCGCCTTCGCCGACACGCCGCCGGATATCCGGCGCGCGTACTTCTCGGCACAGCCTCCGTTCGAGGTCGTGCCGGAGATTCGGGCACTCGTCTCGTTCGAACGGAGGGACCTGATCGTCGACCCGCCCCAGCGGGAAATGGACCTCATTGCCTGTCGTAACGTGTTGATCTACTTCGACCGGGCCACTCAGGAGACGCTGTTCCAGCGGTTCCACGATGCGCTGGCACCGGGCGGCTTTCTCGTTCTGGGCAAAGTCGAAACGCTGCTGGGCCCGACTCGTTCGCTGTTCTCCGCGGTAGACCCGCGCGAGCGCATCTTCCGCCGCCGTTGACCCCGACGCCACGTGAATCCGCCTAACGCCGCCGACCAGAAGGTCCAGGAAATCCGGGTCAAGGTGGCCGACTACGCCGTCGCGAGCGGGAGCACGGTCATCTCGACCATCGGGCTGGGGTCGTGTGTGGCGATCATGCTGTACGATGGCTCGTCGCGCATCGGTGGGCTCGCACACATCCTGTTGCCGAGCGAGGGGCTGTCACTCGACAGCGAGAATCGCGCGAAATTCCCATCGACGGCCATTCCGTTGCTCGTCGAAGAGCTGCGGAAACGCGGCGCCTGGGGACGGCCGATTGCCAAGATCGTCGGGGGCGCGAGCATGTTCTCGTCGCTGCTGCCGTCCGGCGGCATCAACATGGGCGAACGGAACGTCGAAGCCACCAAGCGCGTGCTGCGCCTGGCCGAGATCCCCCTGGTCGCCTCCGACACGGGCGGTGAGCACGGGCGCAGCGTTTACTTCCACCTGACGGACGGTCGCGTGGTTGTGAAGTCGCTCCGAATGGGGGAGCGTGTCCTCTAGGAAACGCACTGTCCTGGTCGTCGATGACAGTGCGTTCACGCGAAGGCTCGTCAGCGACATCGTCGACGCGAGCGGGGAATTTCGAGTCGTTGGCACGGCGCGCAACGGCCTCGACGCGCTGAAACAGATCCACGCGCTCGACCCGGACATCGTCACGCTGGACATCGAGATGCCGGAGCTCGACGGGCTCCAGGCCCTCGGCTACATCATGAGCGAGACGCCTCGTCCCGTCGTGATGCTGAGCGCGCTCGACTCGCCTAACGGGGGCGAGCTGACGATCCGGGCCCTCGAGCTTGGCGCGGTGGAGTTCGTCCACAAGCCGACGGTCGGCGTGGTCAACGCCACGGAGGTGTTGGGGACCAGGCTTCTCGAGGCGCTTCGAACGGCGTCGTGCGTGAACCTCCGCGGCGTGGGGATGCTCGCTCGCCCGACGCTCGTCGAACGAGACCGGGCCAGCGTTGGTCCCGGCGCGGCGACCCATGCTGTCGTGATCGCGGCGTCTACCGGCGGTCCAAGAGCACTGGCCGAGGTGATTCCACACCTCACGGCGGATCTCGACGCCGCGGTGCTCGTGGTGCAGCACATGCCGTCCGGGTTCACGGCGAGCCTCGCGGAGCGACTGCACGCGATGAGCAGGCTCACGGTGACCGAGGCGCGCCACGGCGAGCGGATCGAGCACGCGCGCGTCTACGTCGCGCCGGGCGGAATGCACATGCGGGTCATCGACGTGAACGGCGTGCCTCTGATCGCGTTGGACCAGACGCCGCCGATCTGGGGTGTGCGTCCCTCGGCGGACCCACTGTTTCGATCGGCAGCGCGGCGGTTTGGCTCGTCGCTCATCGGCGTGGTCCTGACAGGCATGGGGCGCGATGGCGCTGAGGGGTTGCGCGCGGTGCGAGACGGTGGCGGTTACGCGATCGTGCAGGACCGCGAGACGTCGATCGTCTACGGCATGCCGCAGGCGGCTTTGGCGACGGCCGGTGCCGATCGTACGCTGCCGCTTTCCATGATTGCCGCCGAGATCGTGAGTCGCGTGCCTCAGCGTGTGGCGCAGATCACATCCGAATGAGCGTGCTGGCAGCCGTCAGCCGCCTGCCGCCCACCGCCAGTCGCCTGTCGCCTGCCGCCCGTGACGAGTGACTCAGTCGCCTTCAGGAATGTCTGGTTAGTAATGCCACGCCTTCGTCGGAAAACGCCCCACGAGCCAGTCCTCGCCGTTCCCGCACCCGCCGAGCGTGGGCGTGGAGCGTTGCCGCGGGCCACTCCGGTTGCCTCGAGGACGCTCCGGGACCTTGCCATTGCGCTCAATGGCGGCGCTTCTCGACCCCGAGGCCACGACCTCGAGGTTCCCAACTTCGAGGAGCTTGCGCCGCCGCCGCCGGTCGCACCGTTTCGCGATCGCGTACAAGCTCGCGAGGGGAGAGCAGAGCTGCTCGTGTTTCGCGTGGCCGGCGAGCTATTCGCGACGGAGCTGCGTAGCGTCGAGGAAGCCGTGGAGGGAGTCGAGGTGCGCGGCATTCCTGATGCCCCACGCGCGATGCTGGGCGTCTTCGCTCTTCGCGATCGGACGCTCCCGATGTACGCGCTCGTTCGGGTGCTCGACCTTCCGGACCGCGAGCCCGCGACGATGACACTCGTCGTGCGTCCGTCCGCCGCGCGCATCGCCCTCGCGGTGGATGCGGTCGATGACGTGTTCGACACACCCTTCGATGCGGTTCGTCCTGCACCTGTGCCGGAGAACGACGGCATGATCCTGGGTGTGGTGTGGCGCGGGAACGAGCTCGTCACGCTGCTGGATGCCGACTCGATCGTCGCCACCTGCCTGGGCGCCACCCCACCCGACTCGTTATGACCGCCGTCGCTCCTCAAGTGTCGCAGATCGTCACGTTTCGGCTTGGCGACGAGCTGTTCGCCGCCGACATCTTCTCGGTGGAGCGCGTCCTCCGCTACACCGCGCCGACGCCGGTGCCGAACGTCCCGGCGTGGATCGATGGCGTCATCGACTACCAGGGTCGTGTCGTGCCAGTGATCGACCTGCGAAAGCGGTTCGAGCTTCCCGAGGCGCCGGTGCCCGCCGACGGCAGGATTCTCGTGCTCACGGTCGACGGCGAGTGGGTGGCGGTGACGGTGGACGCCGTGCTGGACGTCAGTCTGCTCGACCCGTCGCGTCTGGCGCCGCCGCCGGCACTGTTCCGCGGGCTCGCCGCGGGGTACCTGCGAGGAGTTGTTAGGCGCGGCGAGCGCCTCGTGGTCTTCCTCGACGTCGCGCGGCTCTTTGCTACCGACGAGCGCATCGTGCTCGAGCGATCCGCGGAGGAGCCGGCGCGGCATGTCTGACGCCGTCGCGACCGACGTGCGGGGGCGGTACGCGGCCCTCTCGGCCCGACTCGATGGTGCCGACGGGTCTGTCGACCGGTCGGCGCTGAAAGCCGACATCATCGAGCTGTTTCGGACCGTCGAGCGCGAGCTCGCCGAGCTTGGCGCCCTCAAGGAGGACGTGAAGAAGCTCGTAGAGCGCTGGAAGGCGATCGGTGGTGCGACGCCAACGCCGGCGCTTCAGCCCGCGGCCCCGCCGCTTCGCGCGGATCACATCGGGGCGTCGACGTTCATCGAGAAAGGCTGGTCCCGCATCTCGCTCGGCGACTACCCGGCCGCGGAAACGGCGCTGCAAAAGGCGCTCGAGTTGTCGCCTAACGATCTGCAGGCCATGTCGTTGCTGGGCTGGGCGCAGATGCATCAGGAGAAATACGACGATGCCCTGTTGCACTTCCAGCAGGTCCTCATGAAGGAGCCGGCGAATGCGCTCGCGCGCATCAACGTCGGCTACATCTGCCTCAAGAAGGGCATCTTCGGTGAGGCGATCGAGCACCTGTCGAAGGCCATCCGTCTCGACAACGACGCGAAGGCGACGCTCTACGCGCACTACTACCTCGGATTGGTGTACCTCGAGCGCGAGATGTACGAGGACGCGCAGACCTTCTTCCGCAAGAGCCTGACGCTGGGGCCGAATCTCGTCGAGGCCTACTTCGAGCTCGGGCGGGCGCACTGGTTGGGCGGCCAGAAGGACGACGCGAAGGAGGCTTGGCGCGCCGGTGCGGCGGCGAACAAGTTCAATCCATGGGGAAAGCGCTGCGCCGAGGTGCTGGCAAAGGTGGAGGCGGGGGGGCAACCAGAGTAGCAGGGAACCGGGAACAGGGAACTGGGAACAGAGGCGCCTCTGAAGCACGGTTCCCGGTTCCCGGTTCCCGGTTCCCGGTTTGGCTGGCTGTAGGCATCCTGCTCAGTATCACGAACCTCGCGGGGGCCCAAGACTCGGCGTCGCGCTACGATGGGGGACGGTTCACGGTCGTCGCATATTCCACCGACGACCTGCTCGCGAAGTCGCTGCTCGCCTCAGCCGTCGGGCGCGACACGTTTCCTGGGCTCGCACGGCCGACGCAGCGCGTCGTCATCGCGATCGCGCCGGATCACCGACGGTTTCGCGAATGGATCGGCCCGACGGCGCCCGAGTGGGGAGCGGCCGTCGCATTCCCGGAGTCGAGCCGCATCGTTATGCAGGGGCGCGACGCCGCGTCCGACGCCGGCGATCCGGTCGAAGTGCTTCGCCACGAGCTCGCCCATCTGGCGCTCCATGAGGCGCTCGGCGACCTGCCGCCCCGGTGGTTCGACGAAGGCTACGCGAGCTACGCCGCCAACGAGGTGGCTCGCGAGGCGGTGCTCGGGGCGAACCTCGCCCTCCTGTTCCGCGGTATGCCGCCCCTCGATTCGCTCGACGCCGGGTTCGCCGGTGGGTCGTTGCGGGCGGAGGGGACATACGCGCTGGCGTACCGCGCCGTGGCCGAGCTCGCGGCGCGCGACCCCGAGCGGGGCCTAACGCTGTTTTTCCGGTACTGGAAAGAAACCGGTCGCTTCGAGGCCGCCGTGCGGAGCGCCTATGGTATCACGCAAGGACAATTCGAGGAGATCTGGCGGGCGCAAACCCGCCGGCGATACGGCGGGCTCGCCCTCGCCGCCGACCTCTCCATTGCGGCCGCGGTGACTCTGTTCATCGTCATGCCCTTCTACGTGATCAGGCGGCGTAGAGACCGTTTGCGAATGGCCGCGCTTGTCCGCGCTGATGAAGAGGCCGAACGGCGAGAGCGCGAGAGTGTCATCGAGGCGTTGCTCCGAAGCATCAGCCCGCCGATGACAAGCCCCGGTGACGCACCTCCGACGCCGCCGCCCGACGAGTCGGCGGGACCCGCGAGAGAGCAGCCGTAAGCATCCCCGCTGTGACTCGCGGGTGAGTACGTTGAGTTACGACTGAGGCTCGGTGCGCTTCAACCCCTCGAACAGAAGTGCCCGGCCCGTCGCTGACGACGCGGCTAATCGCGAGCTAACTCTTGACGTGACGCTTGCTTGACATGATTTCGGGCGCCCGATAAAATCCACCGATCATTATGGCCCAATCAAAATCGGCTCCACGGTCGCGGCCGCTGATTCTCTGGGGAATCGCTGCCGCCACGTTACTTGCAGGGTACATCGATCTGGCTCGCGGGGGCGAAACGCTCGCGCCGATTCTGCTCGTCATCGGCTACTGCGTGCTCGTTCCTCTCGCGATCCTGAAGTAGCAAACCGTGTTTTCGCCCTGTCAGTGCACACGAGTTGCGCTGGCAGAGCGATTGCATTTTTGGCTGCTGGAGAGGGGCTAAGGCCGGGCGAATAGCTCAGTTGGTTAGAGCGCCTGCCTTACACGCAGGAAGTCGGGGGTTCGAGTCCCTCTTCGCCCATGACGGCAAATAAACCGCGGGACCCTGTGATCCGGGTGGGGGGTACCATGATCAACGCTTCGTTCAACGCTTCGGAGGAGACGACAGTGACGGCACGGCGACGCCACGCACGAACCATGGTCGGGACGATCGTAGGGTTGATGGCCAGTGGTGCGTTCGCGACGGTGAGTGCGCAAACGCAAACGTTGCAGCGTGGCCAGACCGCGGGCCCGAGGTTCATGGTTCCCACGTTCAAGAGTCAGGAACGCGGACTCGGACTCCAGGCGGCCGAAGCGGTCCGCGAGCGAATGGGCCAGGACTTCCAGCTCAAGACGCTCTGGATCGTTCCCAAGTCCGACATCATGACGACGCTCGTGAACTCGGGCTATTCGACGACCGAAGCGTTGAGCTCCAACGACGCCCGCGCGCTTGCGCAGCTCCTGCGAGCCGAGGAGTACGTCGAGGGCAACGTCGAGAAGACCGGAAGCGGCTACCGCGTCACGGCGAACATGATGCTCGTTCGCCCCGACGGCATGGTGCAGCCACTGCCGCCGGTGGAGGTCGCCAAGGTGGGCGATGCCGCGAAGGGCATCTCGAGCGGTGTCGAGGCGGCGCGCAAGCAGATCGATCCGACCAAGAAGTGCATCGACCTCTATCGCGCCAAGAAGTACGCCGAGGCGATCGCCGAAGCCAAGAGGGGCATCGCCGTATATCCCAACGCGGTCATGCCGCGCGTTTGCATCGCCGAGGTCTACAACGATCAGAAGCTCGGCGCGGACTCGATGATCTCGATCAGCGAGTCGATCCTGAAGATCCACAAGGACAACAAGCGCGCACTCGCGTTCGCGGCCGACGCGTACGCCGAGAAGAAGATGGAGGACAAGCAGATCGAGGCGCTCACGCGACTCATCTCGTTGGATCCCAACAACACCCGCCTGCAAGCGCAGGTCGTCAACATTCTGGCCGGCAGCGGCAAGGCGTCGCTCGCACTGCCGATCGTCGATGACGCGGTGAAGAACAATCCTGGCGACGCCGCGCTCGTGAAGCTGCAGTGGCTCGTCCACTTCGCCGCGAAGGACATCAAGGGCGCGCTCGGCATCGGCGAAGAGATGGTGAAGCTCGACACGGCATCAGCCGACACCACGTTCTTCATCCGCCAGGCCTCCGCGTACGCCGCGGACAGCCAGTTCCAGAAGGCCGCCGAGACGCTCGCGCGTGGCCGCCAGAAGTTCCCCAACAACATGTCCATCTCGTCGACCTACGTGCAGCTGCTCATTCAGACGGGGCAGACCGCGCAGGCGATCGAAGTGGCGAAGGGAATACTGAAGGACAACCCGAAGATCCGCGGTATCTGGCTGCCGATCGCGAAGGCGCAGTCGGACGCCGGCGCGCCGCCCGACACGGTGATGGCGTCGCTTCGAGCCGCGATCGCGGCAGGCGACAGCGCTGCGCTCGTCGCAACGTACGCCACGGGACTCGGCCAGGCAGAGCAGAAGAAGGCGAACGCTGCGAACCCGAAAGACATCGACGGCTTCCGCCGCGCGCTCAACTATCTCCAGTTCAGCGACAGTGTGAATAAGTCCGCAGCCGCCGCCTTCCTCCAGGGCGCGACGCACCTGCAGAAAGGACAGGCGCTCCTGGAGCAGGCCCGCGACAAGAAGAGCTGCGACATGGCCAAGGAAGCAACGCAGGACTTCACCGACGCGCAGATCTTCATTCCACGCGGCGCGGCGGAGTTCCGCGATCAGGCCGGAGCGCTCATGAACGCGCTGCAGCAGTTGTCGCCGTATGGCGACCAGATGGTGAAGGCCCTCTGTAAGGGCAAGTAACCAACTCCGCGGACTGTGCACGAACGAAGCGCCCGCCGTCAGCTTGACGGCGGGCGCTTCGTTTGGAGTCAGAGGTCACGTTCAACTGAACGACGATGACCAGGCAAGCGCGGAAGATGAATGAGCAGGTCACGAGCGCAGGCCTCGTATCGCGCCTGTCGGATCTCCGTCGACTCGCCGTCGACGTTCACCGTCATCGGTTTCGCGGACGTGAAGCGAAACCACGGTACCTGGAGATAGCGAACGCCATCGCTCTCGAGATGCTCGCCGCGCTTCACACGCAGCACGAGCTTCGCGAACTCCTTCCGCGGCATTGCGCCCACGATGCAGACATCCAGCAGACCGTCGCGAACGCTCGCTCGCGGCGTGACCAGTGTGCCGCCTCCGGTCGCGCGAGCGTTGCCGACCGCGAACAGGAGGAAATCGCTCTGGAGTCGAAAGCCGGGTGCCTCGAACAGCGCCGGTCGCGGTTCGAGCGCTGCGAGTTTGCGAAGACCCGAGATGAAATAGGCGACTGGCCCGAGCGACGCTTTCGCATCCGCCGGCGTCTCGGCGGTGACTTCGGCTCCGACGCCTCCCGACGACACGTTGAGAAAGCGCCGTCCATTCATCGCGGCGGTGTCGATGATGACCGGTTTGCGCTTGAGCACGATGTCCATCGCGGCGCTTGGCTCGTCGGGTATGCCAACCTGGCGTGCGAAGTCGTTCGCGGTGCCGGCGGGGATGATGCCGAGGGAGACTTTCGTTCCGCTGATGCCGTTCAGCACCTCGTTGATTGTGCCGTCACCTCCGCACGCGACGATCGTGTCCGCCCCGGCGTCGATTGCCTCGCGCGCCAACATCTCGCCATCGCCAGGCTCCCAGGTGACGCGAAGTCGGACGACGTGTCCCTTCGCGCGCATCCACTCCACCAGGTGACGCAGCCCGGCAAGCTCGGCCCGCGCGCCATGCACGACGAGCGCGATGTGTCGTCGCCGTCGCCCGTGTGCGCCGGGGCGGCTTTCCGCGGCCCGACGATCGGAGCCTCGTGCGCGAACACCGCGTCTTCGGTCATTCATCGCGTCTTGATCGCTACCTTATCGTTAGGGAGTTGGTCTCCGTATGTCGCTCGCCTTGGCGGTTTCAATCTCAGCAAGAAAAGATCTCGCATGCGCATGTGGCGACTAACGACTATCGACCAACGACTAACGACTCGCGATGGCTGTCGCTAGCATGACCGAATCATCCGCTGGGCCGTGGGCCAGTACGTATCATGCGCCAGTTCTCGCTGACGAGGTGGTTGGCCTCCTCGCCGGCGTGCGTTCGGTGTTGGATGGCACCCTCGGCGGCGGCGGACATTCGCTCGCGCTGCTGGAGCGCGGCGCGGACGTGACGGCGATCGATCGTGATCCCGAAGCAATCGGCGCCGCAAGGCGACGACTCGCGAGTTTCGAGATCGGCGGTCGGTTCCGCACGGTGCTCGGCAACTACGCGGATGTCGACCAAATCCCGGAGCTCGACGGCCGGAGATTCGATGGCATTCTCCTCGACCTCGGAGTCTCCTCCCATCAGCTCGACGATCCCTCGCGCGGCTTCTCGTTTCGCGAAGGTGTTCCGCTCGACATGCGCATGGGCACGGACGCCGTTCGCGACGCGGCAACACTGCTCTCCATCGCGGATGAGATGGAGCTCGGTGCGATCTTTCGAGAATACGCCGATGAGCGGCGCGCCATGCGTCTCGCGCGCGAGATCGTTCGGCGACGCGCGAATCGGCCCTTCGCTACCAGCGATGACCTGGTGGGCGCGATCCGGGGCGCGCTCGGCCCACGTACCGGCCCGGCGGATTTCGCCCGGCTCTTTCAGGCCGTGCGCATTGCCGTGAACGACGAGATCGGAGGCCTCGAGCGTGCGCTCGACCGGCTCCGCGAACGGTTGCGGCCCGAAGGGATCCTGGTCGTGATTGCCTACCACTCCGGCGAAGACCGCGTGGTGAAGAACGCCTTTCGCGACTGGAGTGCCTCGTGTGTCTGCCCGCCGCGCCAGCCTACGTGCACGTGCCGCGGCCATCCCCTGGGCACGCTGCTGACCAAAAGGCCGGTGACGGCCGCGCCGGAGGAAGCCGATCGGAATCCACGCGCGCGGAGCGCGAGGTTGAGGGCATGGCGAAGCGCGCCGTAGGGGCCAAGAGCGGCGGCCGCGTGACGCGACGCCGGGGTCGGTCGGTGGTCGCCCTCACACTTTTTGGTTTCGTCCTCGTGGCAACGAGCGTCATCTGGAGGCGCACGTTCGGCCTGTCGCAATCGCGGACGCTGCAACAGCTCGAGCGCCAGCGATCGGACCTCCGCGCTCAACGGGCGCAGTTGCAGCGCGAGATCCGGGACGCCGCCAGTCGAGACAAGCTTACGCCGCTGGTGGAGCAGCGGCTGCATCTGCGAATGCCGAGCGATAGTCAGGTCATCGTGATCGAGAGAAAAGACGTTCTGCCACCAGCACGCGATGCTTCGAAATAACCGAATCGCCGTCGTGCACCTTGTCCTCGGGGGCTTTGCGGCGGCCATCGTCGCGCGAGCTGCGCAGGTTCAGGTATGGCAGGGCAAGCAGTGGCAGGCGAAGGCGACCCGGCAGCACGTGGCTGCGTCGTCCACCCCGGCGCCACGGGGGCTGATCGTCGACGCCTCCGGCAATCCGCTCGCCGAGAGCCGTGAGCGCGTTCAGATCGCGATCGCCACGCGGGAGTTGCGCGACGCTCGGCGAGTGAATCGCGAGCTCGCGCGCGTCGGCATCGACGCGTCGTGGCTCGCGCGGCTCGCGGACCCGAAGCGCAAGTGGGTTCAGCTTCCCGGCAGCTTTCTCCAGGCGGACGTTCAAAACCTGCTCGCTATGCGCGGCGTCTACGGGACCCCGGTGGGTGAGCGCGTCTATGCCGCGAGCGGAGGGGCAGAGCGCATCATCGGACACGCGGACGCGCAGGGCGCTGGCGTGGACGGCATCGAGCTGGTGCTGGATAGTCTGCTGCGGGGCACGAGGGGAACGGTCTCAATGGTGAAGGACGTCCGCGGCGACGTTTTCGAGACCCCGGACGCTGAGAGCGCCGAGCCCCGACCCGGGAAGACCGTGGCGCTCACGATCAACAGTGCGCTTCAGGAGATCAGCGACGGCGCGCTCGGAAACGCCGTCGCGCAGATGGGTGCGGATGGCGGCGACATCATCGTGCTCGATCCGAACAGCGGCGAGATCCGCGCAATGGCATCGCGCCGCAAGGATCCTGCGTCCACGGCGGCGATGGCGATCATCGAGCCGTATCAGCCGGGGTCCACGCTCAAGCCATTCATCGCTGCTGCACTGCTGGCCCGCGGTAAGGCGCGCGTCGATGAGGTGATCGACACGTACAACGGTACGTACAAGACGGCCGGCCGCACGATCCACGACGTGCACTCGGCGCCGCGGTTGTCGCTGGCCGACGTGATTCGCTTCTCGAGCAACATCGGCATCGTGCGGTTTTCCGAGCGCCTCACGCGGAGAGAGCAGTACGAATCAATGCGGGATTTTGGCTTCGGCACGCCCACCGGAATTGCGTACCCGCTCGAATCGGCCGGCATTCTTAGGGAGCCACGGGTCTGGGGTCCGCAGTCTCAGGCATCGCTCGCGATGGGCTACGAGATCTCGGTGACGCCGCTGCAGCTCGCGCTGGCGTATGGGTCGATCGCCAACGGTGGAGAGCTGCTCGAGCCGCTGCTCGTGAAGGAAGTGCGGGATCTCGATGGGAAAGTCATCTACACTGCGAAGCGGCGAGTCGTGCGACGAGTACTGACGCCGCAGGGCGCGGCACAACTCCGGCGTCTGCTCACGGGGGTCGTCGACAGCGGCACCGCGAAAGACGCCGAGATGCAGACGTTCGCTGTTGGCGGAAAGAGTGGGACCGTTCGTGGCATGTCGCGCGGTCGCTACGTTGCGGGATCGTACACGGCGTCATTCGTCGGCCTGTTCCCGGCGGACAACCCGCAATACGTCATCCTCGTGAAGCTCGACAACCCGAAGGGTGCGTACTACGGCGGCAAGACGGCTGCGCCGGTCTCCAAGATCGTGCTCGAGGCGGCGATTGCCGCGCGCGACGCGGCGATCGACCGCAACGCCCTAACGCGACGGCGCAACGAACCGGTGTTCGCGTCGAAGGACAGTGGGCCGAAGTCGAGCTCCGACACGCCGAAGGCCCGTGAGATCACGGTGGCCGCCGGTTCGGTTGACGAGATCAAGCCCGATTCGGCTCGTGACCCCGGGGAGAGCGCGAGCGTGCCGTTTGTGGTGAACCTTTCTGACCGGAAGCGCGCGCCCGCTCCGCCGATTCGCGTACGTCCGATTCCTGATGTGCGCGGCCTCGCGCTTCGGGAAGCGGTGCACACGCTGCACGAATCCGGCTTCCGCGTTCAGCTCGGGCCGGGCGCAACCGGGACGACTGTGCCGGAAGCGGGGACGCCGCTGCGGACGGGCTCGATCGTCCGGCTCTACACGCAGCAATGACGTCGTTCGCCTCGCGCGCCGTGCGAGACGCGCTCGCGCGCGCTGGAGTTCTTCGGGAAGTTCGCGGCGTGCTGCCTGACGAGTTGACCGGCATCACCGATGACAGCCGGCAGGTCGGACCGGGCTCGCTGTTCGTCGCGGTGCGGGGAACGGCGCGCGATGGCCACGATTTCCTGCCGGCGATCGCGGACCGTGCGAGTGCGGCGATCGTCGAGGACGCGTCTCGCACGTCGCTGCCGGCGCTCGTCGTAGCCGATGCGCGCCGCGCCGCGCCGATTGCCGCGGCGGCCGCCTACGGCGAGCCCGGTGCGAAGCTCGAGCTCGTGGCCGTTACCGGCACGAACGGCAAGACGACCACCGTTGGAATGCTGCGCCACCTGCTCGACGAGCGTGGCGGCGGTCGATGCGCTTCCATCGGGACGTTAGGCGTGCTGGTGGCGAGTGAAGGGACGCCCCAGGCGGGTGGCGGCGGGCTCACGACGCCAGGGCCCGTGGAGCTGCAGCGCGTGCTGCGCGTGCTGGTCGATGCTGGCGTGACCACGGTCGCCATGGAAGTCTCGTCGCACAGTCTCGACCAGCGACGTGTCGACGGCCTCGCGTTCGATGCCGCGGTGTTCACGAACCTGACGCGCGACCATCTCGACTACCACAAGACGATGGAAGCGTACGTCGCGGCGAAAGCGCGGCTGATCGACTACCTCACGCCCACCGGGACGGCCGTCATCAACGCCGACGATGACGCCTGGCAGGTGCTCGCGCGCGCGCCGCGGCAGGTTCGCTTTTCCCTGGCGGGCAACAGCGCCGACGTACGCGCGTCGAATGTGCGTTACACGCCGCGCGGGAGCGCATGGGAGCTCGAGGCGGGCGGTGGCCGCGCGGCGGTGCAGCTGCCCCTGGTCGGGGACTTCAACGTGGCCAACGCGCTCGGCGCCGCCGCCGCCGCGTGGGCGCTGGGGTTACCTAACGACGAGATCGCACGCCGCCTCTCGACGCTCCCGCAGGTCCCCGGTCGGCTCGAGCGCATCAACGAGCGGCCGACGGTGCTTCGCGACTACGCGCACACGCCCGACGCGCTCGAGCGCGCTCTCACGGCCGTTCGGCCCTTCGCGGAGCGCCGGCTGATCGTCGTCTTCGGGTGCGGTGGGGATCGCGACCGCGGCAAGCGTCCGCAGATGGGCGCCATCGCCGAGCGGCTCGCGGATCATGCGATCGTGACGAGCGACAATCCGCGAACCGAAGATCCCGATCGTATCATCGATGACATCGAGGCCGGCATGCATGGCGCGAAGCACGAGCGCATCACGGATCGGCACGACGCCATTGCCCGCGCCCTCACAATCGCCGCTCCGGACGACGTCGTAGTCCTGGCGGGGAAGGGCCACGAGACCTATCAGATCCGTGGTACCATCGCGTACCCGTTCGACGAGCGCGAGATCGTCCGCGAGCTCGTTTCACCGATTCGCCGCTGACCGAAGTGACCCACGCTGTTTCCGGAACAACCAACTTCTCTCCGTCGTCGGACGGACCGCGTCCGTTCTGGACGCTCGACCGCGTAGCCGAAGCGCTCGCGTCTCTTGCCGTGACGCCGCCGCCGCGGGGCTCTAGTCCACTGTCGTCGGTCAGCACCGACACACGCACTGTCGCCGCGGGCAATCTCTTCGTCGCGCTCCGCGGCGAGCGGTTCGACGCCCACGAATTCCTCGCTGACGCCGTGGCGAAAGGCGCCACGGCGCTCGTGGTGAGCGACGCGAAGGCCGCCGCGACGCTCGGTGTCCCGGCCTTCGTAGTCAGCGACACGACCGTCGCGTTAGGTCTGCTCGGACGGTATCGTCGCCGGGCGTGGGGGCGGACGATCGTGGCCGTTGCCGGATCGAACGGCAAGACGAGCACGAAGGAGCTCACCTCGGCAGCACTCGGCACCCGACTTTCGATCTACGCCACACGCGGGAATCTGAACAACCACGTTGGTGTTCCGCTCACGCTGCTTGCCATCCCGGACGATGCCGACGTCGCCGTCGTGGAGATCGGCACGAACCATCCCGGTGAGGTCGCTGCACTGCGCGCGTTCGTGGAGCCCGACGTCGCCATCGTGACGTCGATCGGCGAGGAGCACCTCGAGGGGTTGGGTGATCTCGCCGGCGTGCTCCGCGAGGAGAGCGCGGTGTTCGCTGGGGTAGGCGTTGCGATTACACCCGCTGCTCAGCCCGAGGTCGGAGAGGCGGCGCGTACTCTTGCGCAGTCGACCGTGTCCGCGGGGCTCACCGCGGGCGATGTCCATCCGGACTCGTGGACCATCTCGCCCGACGGCGCGGGCGTTCTCCGCTTCGGCGACGTCGAAGTTCGGCCGCCGCTCCGCGGAGAGCACAACCTGCGCAACGCCATGCTCGCCATCGCGGCGGCGCGCTCGCTCGGCATCTCGATCGAGGACGCCGCAGCGGGGATTGCGCGGACGCCCGCGTTGCCAATGCGCAGCGCATGGGTCGAGATCGGCCGCTTCACGGTGATCAACGACGCGTACAACGCGAACCCTGCATCGGCCCGTGAATCGCTGCGCATGCTTGCTGCGCTCGACACGACACGCCAGCGCGTCGCGATCCTGGGCTCGATGCTCGAGCTGGGCTCGGCCGGCCCGGCGTTGCATGACGAGATTGCCAGGCTCGCCTTGCGCGGCCCCGCCCAGATCATCGCGGGCGTCGGCGAGTTCGATCGAGCTTTGACCGCTGCTGCGCCGAACGACGCGCGTATCATTACGGCTGCTGACGCGCCGGACCTTTGGCCAGCCATATCCCAGCGCCTGGCGCCTGATGCCGTCATACTTTTGAAAGGCTCTCGCGGAACTCGCCTCGAGCGCTTGATTCCGCTGATCGAAACAGCTTCCAAAGGGTAGCTGCCAGCAGCGTCACCCAGCCATCAGCTCGCCTTGCTCTACTATCTCCTCATCCCGCTGACGAAGTACGTCTCCGCGTTCCGCATCGTCCGGTACATCTCGTTCCGGGCGGCGGCCGCCGCGGTCACGGCGCTGCTCGTGGCGTTCATCGTTGGACCTGTCATCGTCCGCGCGCTGCGCCGACTGCAGATGCATCAGGTCGTGCGCGAAGGCACTCCGGACTCGCACCAGGCAAAGAGTCAGACGCCGACCATGGGCGGCCTGATCATCCTCACCGCGACGATCGTCCCGACGCTGCTCTGGGTGCGTCTCGACAATCGTTATGCGCTGTGCGCGCTCCTCGTGATGATCTGGATGGGGGGAATCGGGTTCCTGGACGACTATCTCAAGTTCCGGCAGAAGCGCGAAGGCAAGAAGAACGAGGGACTGGTCGAGCGCTACAAGCTCGCGGGGCAGGTGACCGCCGGCCTCGCGCTTGGACTTTACGTCTGGCAGTACCCGCTTTCGACGCTACCCGGTGCCTCGACGACGCTGCCGTTCTACAAGTGGATGTTGATCGTCCCGGCCGCCGCATGGCTCGGCTGGCTGTACGTGGCGTTCGTGACGTTCATCCTCACCGGGACCAGCAACGCGGTGAACCTCACCGACGGTCTCGACGGACTCGCCGCCGGTCTCTGCGCCATTGCCGCCGCGACGTTCGCGGTGTTTGCGTACGTGATGGGTCGCGTGGATACGAGCACGTACCTGAACATCTTCTACCTGCGCAACGCCGGCGAGCTGACGATCTTCTGCTCCGCGATCTTCGGCGCGTGTGTTGGCTTCCTCTGGTACAACTCCCATCCCGCCGACGTGTTCATGGGCGACACCGGCTCGCTCGCGCTGGGTGGCGCGCTCGGTGCCGTGGCGATTCTGCTCAAGTCGGAGTTCCTGCTGCTCATCGTCGGTGGCGTGTTCGTGGCCGAGACGGCATCCGTGATTCTGCAGCGCTCTGTCTTCAAGTACCGTAAACGTCGCCATGGGGAGGAGTATGCGAAGGCCAACCGCGTCTTCCGCCGAGCGCCGCTGCACCATCACTTCGAGCTGAAGGGGTGGTACGAAGTGCAGGTCGTCACGCGATTCTGGATCCTCGGCATCCTCTGTGCGTTTTTCGCCCTAACGACGCTCAAGCTTCGGTGATTCCCGACATCTGGCGTATCGGCGAGATTGCCGTCGTCGGCCTCGGCAAGAGCGGAACGGCGGTCTCCACGCTGCTCGCTCGTGAGGGCGCGCGCGTGTACGCCTCCGACTCGGGTGGCACCTCGGGCGTGGCCACCAGCGCAGCCGTGCTCCGACCGCTGGGTGTGGAGGTTGACACGGGGCGCCATGACCTGGAGCGGATTGCCAAAGCGACGCTGGTCGTGGCCAGTCCCGGTGTTCCGCCCAGCGCACCGCCACTCCAGCGAGCGCGCGAGGCCGGACTGCCGATCATCGGCGAGATCGAGGTAGCGCTTCACGCCATCCCGGCGCTGCGCTACATCGCGATCACCGGAACGAACGGCAAATCGACCGTTACCGCGCTCACGGCACACCTTCTCCGTGGGCTCGGCCTCGACGCTGTTGCCGCTGGCAACATCGGCACTCCGCTGTCGGAGGTCGCACTGCGCGATCGTCGACCCGACTGGGTCGCGCTCGAAGTCTCGTCGTTTCAGCTCCATGACACGCCGAGCATCAACCCGGCGGTCGGCGTGGTGACGAACCTGAGCGCCGACCACCTCGATCGTTATGCCTCCGTGGACGAGTACTATGCCGACAAGGCCATGCTCTTCCGCAACGCACACGATCGCTCGAAGTGGGTGCTCAACGGCGACGACCAGGACGTGATGCGACTCGCCGAGCGGAGGCCGGTAACGCCGCCGCGTGGAAGCCGCCGAGTGAAGGCGGACGGGCAGGAGGTCGCCGGCGGTAACGCCGCCGGCCGCGGCGCCCTGCGGGGCGACACGTATCAGGTTTCCCTCGAGCGTCGCGATGCCGCCGCCTGGTACGATCACGAGCAGGGCCATCTCGTGGTGCTCGGCAAGCCGGTGGCGTCGCGGTCGGAAGTTCCGCTGCTCGGGGACCATAACGTGGCCAATGCGCTGTTCTCTCTGCTCGCTGTGATGGTCGCCGATCCGGTGCACGAGACGGAGGACGCGCGCTCGCGCCTCGCCGAATCGCTCCGCACGTTCCAGGGCCTGCCGCATCGATTGGAGCTCGCGGGCGAGTACGGCGGCGTCCGCTGGATCAACGACTCGAAGGCTACTAACGTCAGCTCGACGCTCGTAGCGCTTCGCGGCATGCATCAGCCGACGGTTCTTCTGCTCGGCGGTCGCCACAAGGGGGAGCCATACACGCGGCTCGAGCCCGAGCTGCGTCGCACCGTGAAGGCGGTGATCGCGTACGGCGAAGCGGGCCCTCTCATCGCGAAAGACATTGGCGGGGTCGTGCCGACCGAACAGATGGGTCGCTCGTTCGAGCAGGTCATTGATCGCGCGCGCTCTCTCGCGGCTCCCGGCGATGCCGTGCTCCTGTCTCCCGCCTGCTCGAGCTTCGACATGTTCAAGAACTACGAGGAACGCGGAACGATCTACAAGCGTCTCGCTGCCGCCGTGGAGGACCAGAAGACATGACCGCCGTAGCCCAGACGCGCGATCGGTGGAGAACGGGGGTGGAAGCGCGTGCCCTCGTGCTGCTCACCGCGGTCCTGCTCGCGTTCGGCCTGGCCGTGCTGTACAGCGCCAGCGCCATGGTCGCATTCTCGGATAATCTCGGCAGCGCGCACTACCTGATTCGCCAGATCATCGGCCTGGCAGTGGGCATGCTGACGTTCGCCATCGCCGCAAAGATGGACGCGGAGCGGTGGAGCAAATGGGCGTGGCCGTTAATGGCCGGGACAATCCTGCTGCTGCTCGTGATCGTTTTGCCGTTCACGACGTCGATCGCTCCGCGCATCAACGGCTCACGGCGATTCCTGTTCGGCGGATCGATTCAGCCATCGGAGATCGGTAAGCTCGCCGTCATCATGTGGACGTCGATGCTGCTGGTGAAGAAAGGCGATCAGATGCGGCGATTGACGAAGGGACTCTTGCCGTTCCTGCTCGTGATCGGAGTTCTCGACCTTCTCGTCGTGCTGGAGCCCGATCTCTCCGTTGCCATGATGTACACGCTCGTCATGGGCATCATTCTGTTCGCTGGCGGGGTGCGCATTGGCCACTTCGTGGCGCTCGGCATTCTGGCCATTCCCGTGCTTTGGCACGAGATGGAGAAATTGCAGTACGTCATGCTGCGAATGTCGACGTTCCTCGATCCCGGCAAAGCGCCGGACGTGAGCTATCAGCTCAAGCAGTCGCTCATCGCGGTCGGATCGGGTGGCGCACTCGGGCGAGGATTCGGCGAGGGTCGCCAGCAGCTCGGGTTCGTGCCGTTCGGCTACAATGACTTCATCGCGAGCAACATCGGCGAGGAATGGGGGTTCGTTGGCCTTCTCCTGCTCACGATGGCGTTCGCGTTGTACGCCTGGCTGGGCTTCCGGATTGCCCGGTCAGCGCGGTCTCCTTTCCTGCAGCTCGTCGCGTTAGGGCTGACGGTGACGGTCGTCATCACTGCATTCCTGCACATCGGGGTCGTGGTCGGCCTATTGCCCACGACCGGCCTCACATTGCCCTTTATCTCGTACGGTCGCTCGAACCTCGTGTTGTCGCTGTTCATGACTGGGGTCCTCGTGAACATCGGCAGCCACAAGGAACGCGTGCACGGCGTCGCGGCGACCAATCCGCTCGCGGCTCCGGCCTGGTGACCGCCGGTTGAGGATCTTCGTTACCGGCGGCGGTACCGGCGGGCATCTGTACCCGGCTCTGGCGATCGCGCGGGCGCTCGTGAAGGTGGAGCCGCGGATCGAGCCGGTCTTCATCGGAGCCCGTCGCGGCATCGAGCGTGACGTCCTGCCCACGACCGAGTTCCGACACGAGCTGCTCGATCTTCATCCGTTGTACCGCTCGCGGCCATGGCAGAACTGGCGCACGGTACGCGGCCTCGCATCGGCATGGGCCCGGATATCCGCACTCGCGGGTGAGGCGACGCCGCGGTTCGTGATTGGGACCGGCGGATACGCTGCGGGGGCCACGATGATGTTCGCGGCTCGCCGCGGCGTTCCGCTTTTCATCCAGGAGCAGAACAGCTTTCCTGGCAGGACGGTTCGCGCATTCAGCCGCTTCGCGCGTGAGATCTACCTCGGCTTCCCGGAGGGCGGGGACCTGTTACCCGCAGCGGCGCGCGGCAGGGCGGTGTACACAGGAAATCCAATCGCCCCGCCGCCGTCGCCGCTGCCGGACAAGCGCGCCGCTCGGGAGTCATGGGAGCTCTCCGACGGCGGTATCGTCATCCTCGTCTTCGGTGGAAGCCAGGGGTCCGCGGCGCTCAACACCGTGATCGATGCCTGGATTGCGCGAGGCCTTCCTGATGGCGTCCAGATGATTTGGGCAACGGGGAAGGCGCACTATGGTCGACATATTCGATGTGAATCGACTCGGGTTCGCGTGCTGCCGTACCTGGCGCCTATCGCGGATGCCTATGCGGCATCCGACCTCGCCATCACGCGCGCCGGCGCCATGACCACGGCGGAGCTCGCGGCGTGGCAGATACCTCCGATCCTCGTTCCATTGCCGACTGCTGCCGCGGACCATCAAACCGTGAACGCGAAGGCGTTGGCTGCCGCCGGCGCGGCGCGCTGGATTGCACAGAGCCAACTCACGGTCGACCGGCTGGATGCGACGGTTCGAGAGCTCATGCTCATGCCCCGAGCACTGGCGGCGATCGCAAACGCTGAACGAGAAAGAGCTAGACCTGACGCAGCTGATGCTATTGCTCGTCGGATACTTAGCAACGTGGATCTCACCTAAACCTTTCGCACACGCTATATTCCGCCGGCCAACATGCCTCTCGTCGACCCCGCCGATAGCCGCCCGGTTCACTTCGTCGGAATAGCCGGCGCCGGCATGAGCGCGTTGGCTGAGCTGTTCGTCAGGCGCGGCGCAACGGTGACCGGCTGCGATGCGGCTGGTGATCCGACTGGCGACCTCGGTCGCCTCGGAATCTCCGTCAGCACCGGCCACGATCCGTCTCACGTCGAGGGCGCGCGCGCCGTCGTCGTCACCTCCGCGCTGCCGAAAACACACCCCGAGCTTCAGCGCGCCCGCGAGCTCGGAATCCCCGTGATCCGCCGTGCCGAGGCGCTTGGGGAAGCCGTCAGCGGTGGCGATCTCGTTGCCATTGCGGGAACACACGGGAAGACCACGACGACGGTCATGACTACCGAGGCGTTGCAGGCGGCTGGCCTCCAACCGACCGGTGTCGTCGGCGGCCGAGTCGGCAGTTGGGGCGGGAACCTTCGGTACGGCTCGGATCGAGTGTTCGTCGTCGAGGCCGATGAATACGACCGATCGTTCCTGGCGCTCACCCCGACGGTCGCCGTGATCACGAACGTCGAAGCGGACCACCTCGACATCTACGCCGACCTCGCGGACATCCACCGCACGTTCGAACAGTTCGCGTCGCCCGCTCGCACCATCGTACTCTGCGGTGACGACGCGGGAGCCAACGGCCTCACGACGCCGAGCTCCGCGGAGATCATCCGATACGGTATTCATTCGCGAGACGCGCGACTGCTGGCGGTCGACGTCCGGTCCGAAGGTGGAGGCTCGATCTTCGAGGTCGAGTTCGATGACGAGATGCTCGGGGAAGTCGAGCTGTCAGTTCCGGGGCTGCATAACGTGATGAACGCGCTCGCCGCCATTGCGAGCGGTCTCACGCTTGGCGCGACGCTCGACGCGATGCGTCCCGGGCTCGCCGCGTTTCGCGGAGTCGAGCGCCGCTTCCAGCGCCTCGGAACCGCCAACGGCGTCGACGTGGTGGACGACTACGCACACCATCCGACCGAGATTCGCGCGACGCTGGCGGCGGCCCGCACGGCGTTCCCCGGCCGCCGCATCGTCGCAGCGTTTCAGCCTCACCTCTTCTCGCGAACACGCGACTTCGCGCGGGAGTTCGGCGAAGCGCTCGCGGCGGCGGATGCGGTGTATATCGCGGATATCTATCCCGCGCGCGAGCAGCCCATTCCCGGCGTGACGGCGGACATCATCGTCGCATCGACGCGCGACGCGGGAGGCTCGGTGGCCTGGCAGGGTGAGCGAGGTTCGCTGTCGAAGGAGCTTGCTCGCACGGTGCGAGGTGGCGATGTCGTTCTCACGATCGGCGCCGGGGACATCACGAAAACGGGACCGGAATTGCTGCGGGCGCTCGAGGGAAGCGCCTGACGCGACGAGCGGTCACGCGGGATGAGCCCCCTCTCCGATGTCGGGCGATCGCGACTGCGCCGAGGCGCGGTCGCGCTGGCCGCGCTCCTCGTGCTTGCGAGTCCCTGGTGGGCCCGCCTCATCGCGTCTCAGCTTTCGTTCTTCCGCGTGCGGCGCGTAGAGATCGTCGGCGTCCGGTATCTCTCGCCGAACGACATCCTCATGCGGTTGCGGGTCGACACGACGAGATCGGTGTGGGACGATCCCACGCCACTCGAGCGACGCGTCGCTGCGCACCCACAGGTGGCGAACGTGTCGATCAGCCGAAGGCTTCCGGGAACGCTGGTCGTCAACGTGGTGGAAAACATGCCGATCGCGATGGTGTCGACGGACCGGGGCTTTCTCGTGTTCGATGAGCGGGGACGCCAGCTGCCGCTGGACCCGAGTCAGGTTCCCGTCGATCTGCCTATTGCGGCGCGGCGCGACACGACGCTGTTTCGACTGCTCGCGCAGGTGAAAGCGGAACGACCGCGCGTCTTCGCTCGTCTCGACGATGTCTCGCGTGTCGGCGATCGCGAGCTGCTCCTGCATTTCAAGTCCCTTCAGGTTCGTGCAATGTTGGACGTGACGCCGGACCGTCTAGCGGAGATATTTCCCGTCGAAGCCGATCTGGCCAAGCGACAAGCCCGCGTCGCGGAGCTCGATCTTCGTTTTCGTGACCAGGTGATCGCCAGACTCCAATGAACGTCGAAAGACTCGTAGCCGGGCTCGACATCGGATCGGCCAAGACCACCGCGATCATCGCGGAAGTCGTGGGCGATCTCCCGCGCAACCCGTCCATTCGCATCCTCGGCGTGGGGCAAGCGAGAACTACGGGACTCCGTCGCGGTGTGGTGTCGGACATTGAGGAGACCACGCGGTCGATCCAGAAGGCGATGACCGACGCGGAGCGCATGGCGGGCGCGCAGATTGGCGAGGTCTACTCGGGAATCGCCGGCGAGCACGTGCAGGCGATGACGAGCAAGGGCATCGTCGCGATCAACGGCGATGAGATCACGAAGGCCGACGTCGAGCGCGCGAACGCGGTCGCGCGCGCTCAGGCCTTTCCGCAGGATCGCGAGTTGTTGCACGCGATCCCGCAGGAGTACACGGTCGACAAGAATCACGGCATCCGTGATCCCATCGGGATGATCGGCACGCGTCTCGAGACCGAGATGTACCTCGTGACGATCGGCGGTTCGCCGGCGATGAATCTGCGCAAGGCGGTCGAGAAGGCGGGCTACAAAGTGCGCGAGCTCGTGCTCGAGCCGCTCGCGAGCGCGCTCAGCGTGCTCACGGAGGACGAGAAGGAGCTCGGTGTCGCACTCGTCGAGATGGGCGCGGGCACGACGGACATCGCGGTATTTCACGAAGCGAAGATCCGTCATCTGGGCACGGTGAACTTCGGTGGCAACAACGTCACCAGCGACATCGTGCATGGACTCGGCGTGACGCAGGCGGACGCGGAGCGACTGAAGGAGCGCTACGGGTGTGCCTATGAGCCAATGGTCGATCCGTCCGAAGTGCTCCAGCTTCCGAGCACGGTGGCCCAGGGCGATCGCCAGATTCCGCGCGAGCTGCTCGCTCACATCATCCACCAGCGCATGGACGAGATCTTCGATCTCGTCCAGCGTGACATTGCGGCGGCGGGGTACGCCGGGAAGTTGAGCGCGGGCATGGTGCTGACGGGCGGCGCGGCGGCGATGCAGGGCGTAGTCGAGCTTGCGAGCGACGTGTTCGGAACCGGTGTTCGCATCGGAGTGCCATCGGAAAACATCGGTGGACTGACCGACTCGGTAGAAGCGCCGCGCTTCGCGACCGTGACGGGGCTTGCGCAGTACGCGGCGCATCGTTTCGCGCTCGGCGGCGCAGGCGTCGGAGGAAAACGACTCGCGCTGAGTGCGCCGGGAGTGGATCGTCTCGCGCAGCGCGTGAAGACCTGGCTGCAAGATTTCTTTTGAGATCCGGCCTGGTGCCGGCTGCCACCAGCCATCGGCCATCAGCCATCGGCTGACTACTTGAATTAGCCGCGTCTCACGCTCATCCGGAGACGCGCATCTGACGCCACCATTCCTAACGTGAATGGTGGCGTCCGTGCATCGGGACGCGCGCAACACTCGCCCAGCTCGCGCACGATGATGAGAGCATCGCACGCATCGCGGCGTCCCTTTTTCATCGGGAGCAACGTGATGTCTTCGGTCGTTAGTCGTTCGATGCGACTACGTGTGTCTGCGTGTTTCAGTCGTGAATATCAAAAAAATTTCGCGCGCGATTTCACTGTGGAAAACGCGACACAGAAAGTCTGTAATCTTTCGCACCGTCGCTCGTCATGCACGGTAGCCAGGAGGGCAAATCGCGTTATATTGGACCCGCACTTCTCGCCGTTCGTGCTGCCGTCGCGCGCTGCGCAGCTCCCGCTACAACGCCTCGTCGTTGCAGTTTCTCACAGTGATCCCGCGGGTCATCTGTTCATCCTTGCCGTAGTGGAGTCTCGCTCGCAATGATCTTCGAGTTCGAGGAGAGCGCAACACAGAACGCCCGCATGAAGGTGGTGGGCGTGGGCGGTGGCGGCGGAAACGCCGTCAACCGCATGATCGAGGAGCGCCTCGAGGGCGTCGAGTTCATCTCGGTGAACACGGACGCGCAGGCACTGCTCAGCTCAAAGTCCGACGTCAAGATTCAGATCGGGAAGAAGCTGACGCGTGGGCTTGGCGCTGGTGCGCGACCTGAGATCGGCCGCCAGGCGATCGAAGAAAATCGCGATGAGGTGGGTCGCTGCATGCAGGGCGCCGATCTCGTCTTCATCACGTGCGGCATGGGCGGGGGCACCGGCACCGGCGCCGCTCCCGTGATCGCCGAGCTCGCGAAGGAAGCGGGCGCGCTCACCGTCGGCATCGTCACCAGGCCGTTCCTCTTCGAGGGCCGCAAGCGGATGCGGCAGGCCGAGCAGGGGATCGGTGACATGCGACGCCACGTGGACACGATGATCATCGTGCCCAACGAGCGACTGCTCGCCGTCGTGGGCAAGGGCATTCCGTTCCAGGACGCGCTCAAGAAGGCCGACGAGGTCCTGCTCCACGCCACGCAGGGCATCTCTTCGCTGATCAGCGTTACCGGCCTCGTGAACGTCGACTTCGCCGACGTGCGCACCGTCATGTCAAACGGCGGCTCCGCGCTCATGGGGACCGGCATCGGCCGCGGCGACAATCGCGCTATGGAAGCCGCTCAGCAGGCGATCTCGAGCCCGCTGCTCGACAACGTGTCGATCGCGGGCGCGATGGGCGTTCTCGTCAACATCACCGGCGGTGCGGACCTAACGCTGGGCGAGGTCCACCAGATCAACGAGATCATCCACGATGCCGTCGGCGACGAGGCCGAGATCATCTTCGGCGCGGTGCACGAGCCGGCGATGCAGGGTGAGATTCGCGTGACGGTAATCGCCACCGGCTTCGACAAGGCTGCGCCAATCATCGCGCCGGTCGTCGAAACCGCGGCCTCCAAGGGCGCGCCGGTCATTCCGTTGCACGCACAGCGCACCCCAAGCATCCAGCGGCTCAACACCGCGCCGCCGCCGCGTCCCGCTGCCAGCACCGATATCGGTGCGCGTCGTCCTTCGCCAACGCCCTCGGGCGAGCGAGTGGAACAGGACCTCAGTGACATGGAGATCCCGACGTTCATTCGGAGACAGATGGATTGAGCGACACCGGTACCGCGGGACATAGCGCACAGGCCCCGAAGTCGAAGACGGCGCGCGCGAGGAGCACGGTCCTCGCGCGCGTCGTCACGTACGGCATCGTCCTCATCCTCGGCACAATCGCCGTGGCATTCACTCCGCGGCTTCCCGATCCGAAGCCCGCGGCAGAAGTGTTGGACTCCGCACCAACGCCAGCGGCACCCGCTGCGCCCGTCTGGCGGCAGCGCCACGATACGCTCGGGCGCGGCGAGACGCTCACCGCCCTCCTCGGGCGCGCCGGAATTGTCGGACGGGAGCTCTCTCGCGTGCTCGAGTCCGCAACACCGCTCGACGAGCGCCGGGTCCCTGCCGGGCTCACCCTCGTTTCTCGCGCGCTCGAGTCGGACTCGCTGCCCTCCGAGCTCGTGTTCCAGCTCGCCGTCGACCACATCCTCACCGTGCGTCGATCGGATTCAGGCTGGGTCAGCACGGAGGAGAAGCTGCCGTGGGTGACTGACACCATCGCGCTGGGCGGATCGATCACCTCCACGCTGTACGACGCCCTCGATGCGGCCCCGAGTGACCTCCCTGCGGCGAATCGCGCCGAGCTTGCGTGGGCACTCGCCGACATCTACGAGTATCGCGTGGACATGAGTCGGGATCTGCAGCCGAACGACGTGTTCCGCGTTCTCGTCGAACGGAAGCGGGGGCCGCAGGGCGCCGTGCGCGTCGGCTCCATTCTCGCGGCGACGTTCACCGTCGGCGGATCGGAGTTGCAGGCGATTCGCCACCAGCGGAGCGATACGCGTTTCGGATACTTCGATCAGGATGGGAGATCGATGCGTGCCGCGTTCCTCCGCGCTCCGCTCGAGTTCCGTCGCATCTCGAGCGTGTTCGGCATGCGCAAGCACCCGATTCTCGGCATCTGGCGGCAGCATGCGGGGACGGACTACGCCGCCGCGCAGGGCACACCAGTGCGCGCCGTCGGCGATGGCGTCGTGATCTTCGCTGGCCGCAAGGGTGGATACGGGAACGCGATCGAAGTGCGCCATCCGAACGGTTTCGTCACCCGTTACGGGCACCTTCGATCGTTTGCGAAGGTGACTCGCCGGGGTGCGCGCGTAGACATCGGTCAGACCATCGGATTCGTGGGGATGACCGGACTCGCCACGGCGCCGCACCTCCACTTCGAGGTGCTGGTCGGTGGGGTGCAGCGAAACCCGCGCGTCGCGCTCGCGATGAAAGGCGGAGAGCCGTTGCCCGCGTCCGAGCGAGATACATTCGCGCGCGAGCGCGGTGAGCTCATCGCGCTGCTGGAGCGCGACGCAGCTCCTTCTCGCCTCGCCGCCAGACCGTAGCGCGTGTGGGGCGCCAGACCGCTCAACCACGGTCGCCGCGATAGATTGTCCGCATGACGATCTGGATGGTGGCGGTGGTGGGCGGGGTTCTCCTCGCCCTCCTTTCATATCGGTGGCGAGCTGCGTCTGCGGGAGCGACCATGCTCGTCGCGCTGCTGCGCGCCCTGGCGCTCACGCTGCTCATCGCACTGCTGCTCGACGCCGTTGCCGGCTTGCCGCACCCGGTCCCGCCGATCGTCGCGCTCGATGTGTCGCAGAGCTGGTCGCGCGGCGGCGATACGCTCGCCTGGCACAACGCGCGTAACCGTGCGCGCTCCGACGCAACCGACTCGCTGTTCCTCGTCGGAGATTCCGTGCGCTCCGGCGCGGTGCCCGACAAGCCGATGGACGCGGCAACGCGACTTCGGCCGCTCGTCGAGCGAGCGCTTTCCACAGGGCGGCCGCTGCAGCTCGTTACCGACGGCGAGGTGGACGACGCGGACGCGCTGGCGACGGTGCCCGCCGGCTCGCGAGTCATCGTGGTAGACGGATACGGCGGACAGGACGCCGCCTTGGGCGATATCCAGGCGCCGCGCGCGGCGGTTGGCAACGACACGGCCGAGTTCCGCATTCAAGTCTCGAGCGGCCGCGGTGGCGCGGGAGCGGGCACGGTCTCCCTCGTTATCGGCAACGTACGCGTGGCGCAGGTGTCCGTGCAGCCGCTGACGCCGTTGGCCGATCGCACGGTGACCGCTCGGGCCCCGGTGCCTAACGTTGCCGGCGCGAGTCTCGTCCGCGCCATCGTCGCCACGTCTGGCGACGCCGAGCCGAGAAACGATACCCTAACGACAGTGCTCGAGGTCTCGCCCGCCGCCGGAGCGGTCCTCGTATCGACATCACCTGACCTGGACTCGCGCGAAGCGCTGGCGCTGCTCCGCGGGGCGCTCGCGCTGCCGACGCGCGGATTCTATCGCATCGCGCCCGGCCTGTGGCGCCAGGACGGATCGCTCGGTCCCGCGAACGAGTCCGACATCCGGTCGATCGTGCGCGACGCGCCGCTCGTGGTACTGCATGGCGACACGGCGGTCTTCGGTGCGCCGCGCACGGCGACCAAGGGTGCCCTCGCGCTGTTCGCGCCGCCGCCCGAGGGCAGCGCCGATTGGTACGCAACGGGGGCTCCGGCATCGCCCGTCTCTGCGGCGTTGTCGGCGGCGGCGTGGGATAGCCTGCCGCCGCTCGACGTGGCGGGCGACGTGCCCGCCGGAGATTGGGTCGCGCTCGAGACGCGTCGGGGGCGCCGCTTCGAGCGCCGCAACGCCATCGTGGGCCGAGAGGGCGCACGGCGCACGGTCATCGTCGGAGCGTCGGGCTTCTGGCGCTGGCGCGTGCGCGGCGGCGCGGCCTCCGACACGTTCGGTGCGCTCTGGGGAGGGCTCTTCGACTGGCTGTCCGGCGGTCGGACAGACGTGCGCGCCGCGGTGAACGCGGATGCAGTCGTGCACGCGGGCGACCCCATTCGCTGGCGCCGAGGCGCGGGCGATGACTCGGTGGTGTCCGTCGTCCTAACGCGGCGCGGCGGTGACGCGCGCGCGGATTCGATGATGCTCCGCTTCACCGAAGGCGATAACATCGTCGAGAGCCGGCCTCTCGCGCCGGGCGTGTACGACGTCCGCACCGCGGGCGGCAAATCGGTGCTGGCAGTGAATCCGTCGCGCGAGCTCTATCCGCGTCGGGCTATCCGTTCCGGCGCCGTGGGCCGTGGCAGCTCACTTTCCGACGCGCCGAGGCTGCGTTCGCTCGGATGGGTGTACGCGATCGTGATCATCGCGCTGTGCGTGGAGTGGTTCCTGCGGAGACGGCTGGGGATGCGATAACTGCAGGCGACAGGCGACAGGCGACGGGCGGCAGGCGACGGGCAGGAAACCTTCTGCCGCAGAGGAGGTCTCCTCGGCGCTAACAGCTCTGGCCGAATCCCTAGACCTGACCGGCGGTCTCCAGTCGCCAGTCGCCAGTCGCCAGTACTTAGGTTTACAGAATGGCCAGACTAGTTCAGCGCGCCGGCGAAAAAAAGTCGCTCTGGCAGCGGATAAAGGACATTGCGCTCACCGACGTCGGCGTCATCGCCCGCGGTGGCGTGAAAGAAGGTTCGCTCGAGCAGCTCGAGGAACTGC
>Ga0207675_100000076_pt1 | contig 76131 bp, 131 predicted proteins | sample KBSSwiS42_FD_184305 | JGI IMG/M metagenome (GOLD analysis project Ga0207675, IMG submission 184305) | Switchgrass rhizosphere microbial communities from Kellogg Biological Station, Michigan, USA - KBS Switchgrass S4-2 (SPAdes) (version 2) | ecosystem: Host-associated > Plants > Roots >...
AGGGCAAAGCCCTGTTTCAAGTCTTGTTATGAAATTTTCGATGGCTTATATTAAGCCGGATTTCCTCAAAAAGCCGGGCTGCATGGCTAACTAAGACCACTATTGCATAGGGGGTGCCTTTATATTGAAGGTAAGGCTTATGAATGAAATATTATATATGAGTTCGTCGAAGTAGTCTGCCGACGCAGAGTGAATCGGGTTCAGATTCTTTGTGTCGTCATCGACTATTATACCAGCCTCCTTCAGAACATCTTGTATGGTCTGCTGCTTATTTACTATATCTGTTACGTAACGATCCTTGAAGTACAACCTCAGCGTTAAAGTAGATTTAGGTATCGGGAATGCAAGCCCTTTGTCTCCAAGCTTGCTCACCCACCATGCAGACTGCTCCTGTAGTATAGGCTTAACCTTATCAACAAACGCTTTGTAATCCTTATTTCCTATAACCTTCGAGTACACCATACCGATAGCCCTATGAACATCCGCCCACGTTGGCTGTCTACCTGATTTCTGTTCTTCGTTTGCCCATTTACGTGCGTCTTTCCTTATAGCAACAGATTGATTATTGTTTTTTTTGCTCGGAATCTTGCCCGTTAACACGAATCTTATCGTAGTTGATGCAGAGCCATACTTCTCTTCTTTCCACGGAGGCAGTGGAACCCCAAACCATGTCTGAAATCGTTTAGCCATCCCCGTTTTTCCTCTTTCTTTTTCGCTCCTTAACAGCGTTTTCTAACAAAATCGTCACCATTTCGGAAAAACTTCTTCGCTCACGGTCTGCCATGATCTCTATTTCTTCTATCAAAGAAACCCTAACAGATGGGAATATTTGCTTTTTTGCCTCTTTAACCATATAAATTACATATTTTACATAAATTTACATATTTTCATTGTTTCGACCAATTAAATAATGAATTTGACACAAAAAAGCCCACATTTCTGTGGGCCATTCAGTGATGCCATCTGTTTGGGCTACTGAACTATCATCCAATCCTCAGCAAGCGAGTCTGAGCCACTTGGTGCCCATGTGGCCACGTCATTCTGAGCTGTTTTTAACGCCCAATATGCCCTGTATGGCACCATATCACCGAATTGATCCCTTGCGGCCTGTGTGACGGCGTTATACAGCCCAGCGGGTACGATATAAGCATACATTCCGGCTCCATTCCAGCCGATTCTGGCAATTTTGCCCCCGGCCTTAGCGTGTCTTATTGCTTCTCCAAAATCCATTTTACGAAATTTTTACAGATTAAAGGTTAAATACTTGACAATAGCCATTTGCGCATGTAAAATGCACCTTATAGCGTCCCCTCTGAGGGTGTTTTGCAAATAAGGCTCTTTTGTTTCCCTTTGCAGATCGTTTACCATGTCTGCCAGTTTTGCGTTTATAGCTTTTGCTTCGTCTACATCAGGCCTTCCAGACGGATTAAAATTCAATCCTACCAGTTTTTCACCGAACGTTAGCTCTCTTTGTTCTTGCATGTTTGTTTGATTTTATTTATTTGTGATTTTACTGAACTAATTATCATTGGCATCATACAGCCATGTGGGCAGTACGGTGTGTGATTCAGCGGCTCATTACTGCTGTATTTTTTGTCTTTTTGCACTTTGGGCACTTGGCTGTAACTGTGATTAGTTGTTTTGACTTCTGTTTCATCTACATTTCTTTTACTATCCCATTATCAATTAGCCAATTCTTGTAGCTACATAGGAAATAATCAAGGCTTATTATATGTTTGCCATTAGCACTGGTATACAAATAAACGCCATGCTCATTTGCTTCGCCGTAGCCTTCTTCTGATTTCAAGAAAGCAACCTCATTTTTTGTCATCTCTTTTAGTTGTTCTTCAGGAGTCATTGCAGTTGATTTAAGAAGATTTTGTATAATTGTTCTGTTGTATCACACACATACTCCATATTACAGTCAACTGGCATCATCCATTCATTGTCAACCCTATAATACCCATTCGCTTGCACCCATTCTGCAAACGGCACAGCCATATTCATTGCATGTTGATCCATTGCGCCATGCATTGTTTCTCTGTAAACACTAAATAAGAAGTCTATCATTTATTAACTTTTGGGTTGCAAATTGGACATAGCAAGCGTGAATTTTTCCTGTTTTTCAACTCCCTTTCTTGTGTTCGCGTATATCCGGGCCAGCAACGTGCGATAAAATAATCTATACCGGCACCATTAACTGCTTTTAGCATCTTGCTACCAATCCCCTTTTTATGCTTTTCAAGGCGCTGCAAAACATCTTCGTCTTCTTCTACAAAGCCTATGTAATGATGGGCGTGTTTATATGGTTCGGATAAATGTATCAAGTATACCATAGTCAAAGTATTGCTTCTTTAATGTATACCCATCCGTTATTGCCAATGCCTACAGTGACTGGCTGCTCATCCAATAGCAACAAGAATTTCATCAGATTAGAAACCCCTTTAAACGGAACCACAAACCTACCGCCCCCTTGGCAACAACAGTCGATCGTCATCCCGTCAATGTGAATCTCTTCCTTTGCGGGGTATGTGTCAACTATATATTCCTCTTGGGCTTTAAGCTCTTTTAGCTTTTTCAAAAGATAGCCACTGCTTACTATTGCTTTTGTCATTTACTTTCGGATTGTTGTTTAATGAATTGAGAGTATCGTTCTTCCATCCTGTCCTTTTCTACGCTTTCCGGGTCTGGGGTTTGCCGCAATGATTTAAGCCACGTCAACTTCCTTTGAGCGTAATCAATAGCAAATGCAATAGCTTGTTGTTTTGCGTATTCATCCATTGACTTTATTATAAATTCACGTGAATGGACAATACTTCTCATGTCGCCGTTCTTTTGCAGCATTTCTTCTTTTGTCATTTGCTTTTTGTTTTACCTATTTTCAATGAAACTTTCTTTCCGCACCTGAAGCAATTGCATGAGGTTGGGCGCATATACTCCCACTCTAAATCATTGCCATAATTACAGTGAGGGCATTTAAAATATATTCTATATACCGTCCTTTCTTCTATATCTTCCTCTTGTATTATTACTGCTTTAGTCGGCATTTGCTTTCATTTATTTGATTGTTGGTATAGTTGATAAAGTTGTTCTGTGGTGATACTATCTCCGGTTTCTGTATGAGTCCATTGATCTTCATCTGTTGCAGAATACATGCAATCTCCTTGTAATGTCCATTTCATGAAAGCCACCGCATCACTTTCCTTTGATGGTGATTCGTCGAGGTAGTAAACCGTAACATCTTTCTTTTGTGCTTCCTCTTTCCCTAATGTAGTTTTATTCAAAAATGTAATTAAAACAACCTCCCCTCCTACCACTGACCCTACACCACGCATTACAATATTACCTAAATTCGATTCTACTTTCATGTTATAAATGCCATCTCTCATGCCAGTGAATGCCTTAACCCACACTGCTCCTTCTGGCTTAAATTGCAATGATTCAAGCCACTGCCTGAACTTATACACAGCAGACGACGCGCTGCACTCCTTGCCGATATTTTCTTCGAACCAATTTTGAACTGCATCATCGGCTGGTAGTGCGTAACTGCCTATGGGGTATTTGTTTTGCATTATCATGGTTTGATAAGTTCCAGTGAATATCCAAGATTTCCGCATGGCGCTTTGCTAATAGCAGAGGCAAAAATATCGTCCATCAGAATGTAGAAGATAATTTTTGGCAATCCCTTCCATTTTGTCCCTTCTATGAATTGCTTAAAAAGTTCATGCTTCGGGATGCAAATATCTGATGGCTGAAAGTATTGCTCGATTTGCATTTCACTTTTTGCGCGTTCGATTAATTCAGGTGATAGTACCATTATTTATTGTTTGAGTGGGTTATACATTAATTTCTCTGAGTTGTTTTCGCGCCTCTCGCAATTGCTTAACTGCGCCTTCCAATGCTCTTGCTTTATCAAATAGGCTTTTGATGTGTTTTTCATGTGGTTCTATGTAGTGCTTTCCAAGATTGCGCTTAAACCATTCTAAAAATTCTTTAGGCCCATAACCACAAATTGCATCTAACGCCATTGCTTCTCCTTCCGTTAGTTCCAGATATATCTTAGATTCGAAGGTGGTTATTATCTTACTCATTATCCATTGTTTAAATCGTTAGTGGGGAACAAAAAAGATGCTTCGTATTCTTCTTTGGTGGCGGGCAGTTTGCCTTCTGGTGCGGGTATTTATCAAGCCACTCGCATTTGCCCTTTACAAACATTGCCGTCCCTGTTATCGTGAGTATGTCACCCGTACAATGAGAACTCATTGGATATTGCGCAATTACTTTGTAGCGCGGTATTAGTAGTTCTTCTTTGGTCATTGTTTATCCTCCTTTTTAATTTCATGCTGCTTTAATTTTTCAACCAGCTTTTGAAGGTTGTAAATCGGGCGGTGATAGGTAGCATTTGCCTTACCTCTTACATATTGTTCTTTCCATATTTGAACAGAATACCAATTAATATTAAACCAGTATTCCACATAATGGCATGAGCTATGCTTTGAAATATTGCACCGCCCGTAAATTGCAACCCCATTATTGGTATGGATATAAATATCAGACGCATGAGGGGTATGCCATTCGCCATCATCCATAGCAGTGTTAAGCAGGTCGGCGACGTCCTCATCTGTCCACTTTTCAAATTCAATTACTTTTTCCGCCATTTTTGTCTCCTTTTAGTTTAAAAAACACTTCATAAAACTCTTTCGTGGTAAACCGGAATTGATCGTTGATAGACTTGCCTTCCTCATAGAAATTCCAAAGGCGGTATTCATCATCAAAGTATGCAAGCTCCACAGCCCATTCAACAAAGTGGATCATTTCGTCACTTATAATACTGGTATTGGCTTCCTCCTTCTCCCCTTCCCCTGCGGATAGGGCTTCGTTGGCTATCTCCTGCAAGTCTTCATGTATTCTGCCAGAGCCGCCACAGTTGCCGCAATTAACGGTAGGACCATCATAGGACGGAAGATGCGCGTTGCCATCAGCCCATAGCTTTGCGTTTCCCTCACAACGCATGCAACACTCGCCTTCGTTTTCTGAAATTTGACGCAACGCTGCCTCCTGCCTATCACACTTAGCTTGTAGGGCTTTGTCGCTATCACTAAACGACATTAATTCTTGCGGGAACTGAAGTCTTTGCATAGCCATCGGTATAAGCCATTCGAGGTTTGGAATATGAGCATATTCGTTAGCCAGCAACCTGTTGACTTCAATCTTTGCTATTTCCTCATCTTCTTTGGTCTCCACATACTCAAACTCATTCACTTTGCCTATTGCGCAAAAGAAGTATACTCGCCAATCTTCACCTTGTAACACAATAAGGTCAACCCACTCGTTATGAAATATTCCAGTTTCTTCATGAAACTCCCTTCGCATAGCAGTTATAGGCAATTCGCCTTTTTCAATTTTACCACCTACCCCGTTTAATTTCCCGGCCTGCCATTTGGGTTTATTTTTCCAAATCAGAACTACCTGCTCAAATGTGGAATCAAAATAGAATCCACACACGTAATTTGTTGTATTATTTTCCATCCAAAAATGTTTTTATTTCATTGATAAACTCCCATGACATAGTATCAGATTCGTGGCGGGAGATGAATTTTTCCAGTAGGGCGCGGGCGGCATCGAACTGCTTGCATCTTTCAAGAACCGTATCGGTGATACTTTGTCCTAAAGGAATACCCGCTTCTTTAGATTGCCCGTACTCTAAAATCGGGTTAAGCAATTCGGTGGCTTCACTTTTCCACTGCTTCAGTTCCTTTATCTCCTGCTCTGCCTGATGCAGCTTAGCGTCCTTGCCCCTTAATGCTGTGCTTAAATTCTTTATCTCGTCAATATTAATCTTGTTGTCTTCTTGTTCCATGTGCAGCTTAGTGGCGTATTCGGTGGCACCGGCTTGCCAGTCATTTGCCGCATCTTCTTTAGCTCCGTCTCTTCTGTCAGTTGACCATGTGGAAGGCCATTGCAGTTTTTTTGCGTATTCTTTTGATTGCTGAATTATAATATCAAGCGCCTCAGCCGGTAATTGTGTGTTATTGCTCATTGGCTTTTCAGTGCCTTGCTTCGCCTGCTCTTCGGCTAACCTTTCTGCCCATGTTTTTCTTTTAGTCACTGGAATATCCGGGTTTATTTCCCCGCGTTCCAAACCGCAGGTATGCTCCAGCGCGATTCTTGTTTTTACTCCATGTTCCTGTGTTGAACAAGCGGGGCAATATGCTATTCTGCTCATCGTTAAAAATGTTTGTGTTGGGAGATGATTTCGACTTATACCTAAATATCTCTGATGGCGTTCCGGGCTTCGTCTATTTTTCTAATCGCATGCTTAAGTTCACGAGCCTTATTAAATAAGGTTGGTATGCTTGATTCAAAAGGCTGCAAATATGCTTTGCCAAGTTTAGCATAGAACCATTCCGTGAAAGGTCTGGGGTTGTATGCGCATATTGCAGCCAATGCCCTGGCTTCCCCTTCTGTAAGTTCAAGATATACCTTAGCCTCTACTGTTGTAATTACTTTACTGCTCATTGGTTACCTCCTTGTATTTAGTAAGGGCAGCAGTAATTGCATTATCAACAACTGGCTCTATAGGTGCATGCATTTGAATCCATTTAAGCGTATTGGCTAAGTCCTCTGCCTTACCCGCCCATTCGGTAGCGCCGTCAATACTGCCCTCTTCGTAACCATCCAAGAAGGCTATGTAGTTGGTTGAACGAGGCGCGAACTGAGTCTTAATTTCCCTACCCTTTGCTTCTGTTTTTACTTCGGCGTCTTTTACTATCTTATCAATAGTTTCCTGTGGTAGTATCATTGGTGGTGGTTGATTGTTTATTGTATTCTGGATTCAGCTCAACTTCATTCGTCAAAACCATTACCATATGAAGTAGGTCAAACATTGCCTTTGTCATGTTATCTGTATTTGGGTCTACAGGGTAAGCTAATATTTCAGTAGCTATGGCTAAACTCCTGCATTCCCTTTTATATTTATGGTTGTAGACCCTTGACACGCCTTTTATTGGCATCCATTGTTTGCCTATAATATTATTTGTGCCACCTGAATAATCGCCTTCAAGTTCTAACTCATTTTCACTAATCCCCACAATTTTAAGCGGCTCTTTATGATCATAGATATCCCTATGGTAAACAGTTTGCCCGAGTTTAAATTCAGCTTTATTGTTTAGTATCATTTGATTGTTGTTTATTGTGATACTCTGCTACTTCATATACTGCCATATGAGCGGCTTCGATTAATGTTGGCGCAGTATGCAGGCTGAACCCACTAAAGCGAACCATGAGACGCTTACCATCTTCTGTGGGCATTCCGAAAGTTCTCGGGTAACATACATCTTGCGGGTCAGTGCAGAGTGTGTTGTCATTATCAATGAGGGGGAGTTTGGAAATCTTCTCAACCACCGGCATCAACCAATCCCATGATGAATGGTACCGCAATGCATGTTTGCCAATTCCAATTAACCCAATACCATCGGCGGGTAATATAAATTTCACATTCCCATTGCCGTCGATCACTGCTCCCGTAAACAAGGCTATCGCCTCATTCATCTGTTCTATTGTAGGCTCATTGCTCATTGTTGATATTTTGGTTCGTCGCCATCAACCCATCCTTTTGAAAGTTGATTTAATTCTGTTGAAGCTCCTGTGTATTCTTCATACCTTTCCCACTCCCCATTGCAATGGTAAACCACAAAAGCAATATCTTTCTTTACAGATTTTATTCGGCCATTTTCTTTTTGCCCATACATTGGCGTATAATGCACGAAATCCCCAGCATTAAATGTATTCTCTAAATCTACCATATCTATTGTAAATTAATTTTCTGATATTGTTCATGAAAGTTATATAACCATTCCCGGCAAACATTAACGCGATCATATAGCCTTTGTCGTTCAAAATCACTGAATGGATTTATTTTAATCTTATGCACACGCTTGTGCTCTGGTATTTTGCTGAATCGCATTGAATGCTCCCATGTAGGCCACACATCCAACACCTCTGGCGATTCAGGCGTAGCAGCCCCTAATTTACGAGTCAATGTCCATCTCATGGCCTCAATCATTTCTTCAGGGTAATCAACAAGTATGTTTGCAATATACCCTTCCGGCGCTCCCGTTATGTCCATATAACCCTGCACCTGTTCCTCTTGTCCGTTTTCAAGCCCAGTATGAATCTTAGAAAGAAAAATAGGGTAGTCGCTGGATTGTTTTATATCTGTAATTATTTTAGCGTTCATAACGCTTTCGCCTACATATAAATCAATTTGCCCAGACAAATATTCGTTATATATTCTATCCTTATGAATCGAATAAGGAACGCCGTCAACCTTTGTCAATAAGAACGCAGAAGTCAATTCTGTCTTATTCCCTTTCTTAATAGCAACCAAATCAAGCGCTTCTTTCCCGACTGGAATCATTCCTTCTGTTACAAAAGCGTAATCCTCCATAAGGTACTTGATACATGTGTCTGAAAGTATTATTTTCTTGCCATTTTTTTCTTTCACTTTTAACTCGGCTAATTTCTCTTGTTGCTTTTCAGTTAAGCCCTTTTTTTGCAGCTTATCTTCAAGGTCAGCCATTTCCTTTTCTTGGTTCTCGGTCAGCACAGGATTTGCACGACTATTTGAAAGAACCTTATTTATTGCAGAGCATCTAACCTTGAAGTCGTTAAAATTAATTTCCTTACCCATTGATTATTTTTTGATGTAATAAATTCTCGGCCCCATATTATACAGCATATCATTTGTTACATGCTGTATTTGGTCTGAAATATGCTTTAACTTTTTGCCATGCTTCCCCCACATCGTAAGACCTTTCAAATTTGCACTTACCATTTGTTTGACTAACTTATCCGGGTGCGTATTCCCTTTGTTGTTATTGCACCCAAAACAGCTTATTACGTATTTTTCTGTCTGCCCTAATGATAATGGCATCCAATGATCTACTGTAGGAAACAAATCACCAGTTGACCTAAATTTTTCACCACAATAATAACAGTGTGTTGCAATTGATTTTGTGTGATCTATTGTTCCGGGGATTATATACGCATGCCGTCTGTGAAGAAATGTTTCAAACGACCAGCTACACGTTGGCCATTTATCTATCCAAAAACTCATGTATTCTTTAAGAAGCTCTAATCTGCGGATAGGGTCTACTATTGCTATCATTGGGGCTTTATTTTTCTTTTCAAATCACAAATAGATAAATATCGTTGATTTAATACTGTTTTTTCTTTGACACCTAATTTAGCCGCGACCTCCTTATATGTCAGACCTTTCAAAAACAACTTAACGACATTTTTCTGCTTTTCCGGGAGTGATTCTATATGCCTATGCAACGAGGCTATCACTTCTGCATCGATAACCATTAGGTTTGATTCATCTTCAATATCAACCAATTCGCATGTGCTAACCCGGCGCTTAACTATATTAATACACTGGTTCTTGATTGTTATCATCAAGAATGCTTTTGCCTTATACTCGGTATCGAAGTTGCCAAATCGCTCCCATAATTTCACAAAAGCCTCCATGACTACATCTTCTGCTTCTGTCCTTTCAACAAAGGAAGAGGCTAAGTACATGCACTGCCGAACGTATTTTTCATATATAGCGGCAAAAGGAGGCATTTACATGATTTTATTTTTTAGAATGGCTCTCGTTGGTTTTGTTCAATATATCCTGACTTTCTATTTCAACCAATTCCTCCCTGCGCTTCATATAAGCCTTTTCAAGAGTCTCGCTGCCCTTAATCAGCCCCTTGTAAATATCAATAGATTTCAGATCATTACACGAAAGAAGCACCTCTGTTGTAATGCCTATATTCCTTTTTTCTTGATTAACCTGAATCACCGGGAGATCGTTTGATGTTGAGTTGCGATGTGTTGATGAGTGATACGAATGTATTATTTCTTCCAGCTTATGAAGTGCTTTTATTGGGTCATCGTCTTCTTCAACAGTAGCCTCAAAGCCAACCCATTTTTTGTCAAATTGAGTTTCCACTTGAATAGTAAGTTTTGCGCGATCAATTTTCATCGGTTGATTTTTTATGTGTAAAAAAAAGGGCTAACAAAAATGAAAGCCCCGACATTATAAACACCTTAGACTATTGAGAAAATGTTAAGTTTTAAAAAATGCCCCGGTCAAGCTACCGGGGCAGCACTAATCAAATACCATTAACCATTAAACCTTATCCGAGCCTCATGGGTCACTCGAATACCCTTGTCATGATTACAAGTCGTGCGGATCACCATCAATCCTTATGAGGCTGTTATTATTCCATGTCCATGTATCCAGCATGAAGTAAGGCTATCAGCACTCGAATGGGAGTTTTCTGTTGGCTTACGACGCCTTTACATCCTTACCCATCCATCAAGCAGCGCTACTGGTATAGCTTCGGCAAATGATTTTACTCACTGGGCCTTTCGTGGTGCGAAGGTCTTGCCGATGTTTAAATTCAGGCAGGGAATAACTATTTAAAAGAACTTAAAAACGCAGGTGTTCTGCCAATTTAAACTACCACCCCCGTGCAGGGGGACGCGGGATTCGAACCACGGCTTCCTGCTGCTATTTAAAATAGCTTCATTGAACTTCATTTGTCTTAACAAGTATTTCATCAGCCAACTCCGAACACTCATATTGATTTAACTTACCACTTGCAAAAAGAATATTCTCAATAACCTCTCTTCTTTTCCCTGAATGAACCGGGCACATGTCATAGCCCGCAACAACTGGCTCACCAACATTATTTAACTCGCATATACATCCAGTCAATCTATTGGCATTTAATTTGTCAGACATAAAGCATTAATTAAAAGTAAAAAATAAGAGTCCGCTATAAAGATAGCCATCTCCTTTTAATTCCCTCTAAACCTTATGAAGAGTGGAGCGGAATGGGTTCGAACCATTAACCTTTCGATATGTGCCGACTTCTCTACCAATTGAGCTACCGCTCCAAGTAGTAGCTTACCTACCAGCAAGTTTTATATAATGTACGAATAAACTAAGTAAGCAACAGGACGGAGATTCAATGACTTTTAAAAACGCCCCAATGTAGAAACATTGGGACTATCTAACGATTGCTTGCCATATGAAAATTAGATTAACTTTAATATATCAAATAGCGCTCTTAATATCATCCTCAGCCTCCACGTACTCGTTAAGAAATTGATGAATCCTTTCACTAACGGTAACCCATTCAGAAATCGCCCGCCTCATGGCAGCTTCATATATAGAAGGGTATGTAGAATATGTACACGTGACCTTATGGTTAGGCTTAACAACGTCCATGCTTCTGCGTATATTAGGAACTTTATTTTCGTAATTAAGATAATTTGGTGATTGAAAAAGACGAATGCCTATCGATACGTACTTTTCATAATAAAACCGCTCCCTGCTGCCTCCTTCATCAAGAGGAACAATTTCAAGTAAAACAATCCCAACATTAAACCCACTTTCTATAATCTCTTTTATATAGTTAGCCCTATCATGCCGATAACCTACCCTACACATGCCTTTAGATGAATTTAAATGCTCGCGCAACCTATGCAGCAATGGCTTACTCGTAACACCTACATAAAACAAAACACCTGTCCTTGTGTCAATAAGCCCATAAACTCTTGCTCTATTTACTTTTTTCTTTGGCATGATTGATGATGACTTTTTCCATGTACCTTTTTACCGGCAACCTGTCTTTTTTTGCAAGAGAAGATAATTTATTTATCACAGCCACCGGCAAACTAATCAGCTTGTTTTTATCTCCTTTCATATACCAAAGATATATACATTTTATATACGGCCAAATTTATTTTGGCATTTTTATGAATAAAATTTCATCTAACTGAAACATGATGTATTACATGTAATAAAAAAAGCTCAGACGACACTGAGCTTTAAAGTTATGAATAGTTTTCAATGAATAATGGAACAGCCTGCCTGATAAGCGAGAGTAAATATAATGAAAAAAGGCTACCGAAGTAGCCGAAAACCTAACCCATGAAAAACCAACCCAGAGTAGAAACACAGGTTGGACTAAAAAGAAAATTGATAAGTATCCGGGGCAAACATACAATGTAACGCTCATGCGCCAAAATATTAATTACTAACCTTTAATTTACAATATTAAAAAATAAAGCCCCGGCACTGCTAATGCAATTCAAACCGGGACTTTATGACGGAACTTTTCAAAAACCGTCAATTAATTATCAGCAATGGAATTTATTTCGTCCATAGCCGTTGACATTCCTGCACTCGCTTCTTCAAGTGCATTTATAACATCAACCAGAGAGTCTATTGCAGACTGCATCGCTTCGCCTTTATCCCCATTCTGAAGACTCTCTGGCATGTTATCGAATTTATTTTGTTCATTCTCTTGTATTTGCTCTATTTCGCCCTTCAGTTCTTCTATCAAATCCTGAATAGAGCCGCATCGTTCACTGAACTTAGTTAGTTGTTTGCGATCCTGTTTGTTCATGGTGAAAAGTTTTTTAATTATGAATTAATGACACGCAAGATAACACCATCAACCAACAACCGCAAGCGTAAAAATACTCAATTTCAACAACGGCCTGCGAACAACAATCAATCATTCTATAAATTAGAATAACTCACATCATATTCCCGGCATCAGGAAGATGATCACGGTTACCCTCCATCAACTCCTTAAGCCGAGCAAGATATCTATCCAATTCTTCTCTGGTCGGGACATAGGGCACATCCGGGCTTTCGGGTATATTACTACCATCGCAAGTATGCTCAATAGGGACGCGCGTTTTTACTCCATGACGGATAAATGAACACGCCTGACAAAAATTTCTTCTCATAAAATAGTTGCCCGCATTTGTGCGGCCTCCTATTAGTAATATCCATTCAGGTTACAGCCGGTCAACAAAATCCAAATCAATGTGGATAACTAAAGTTTAGGATTCTGTCACGCTTCGCCGGTAAACACCGCTAAAAATACGCCCGACAACCGATACGCCATTTCGTCACGGCCAACCAAAATCCACCGGCTACAGGTAAGACCAGCCCCCTTTACTCGCGTGTCGGCCAGCGAAGCACCCCCGTGGATAAACGACCCCGCGCGCCTTCGGGTTTCGCAAAACTGCTGACCGGGTAGGTATGCTTTCGACTTTTCGCGTTCATTATTAATGACTTATCGCTGGTTCGCGGGCGTTTTGGGCTTCGGATGAACTGTTTTTGCCGTTTGTAGCCGATATTGATCTGTTGCCGGGCGCTGTTGTGGCGTTGTTATAGCCTGTTTGCGGGGCTATTTGGGGTTTGTGCTGGGTTTGGTGTGTTTGTGTGGAGATCAGGCCCTTGGCGGGGGCGTGGGGGGGGAGGGGAGGCACACGTGGGCGAAGGTGTTAAAATATAGTTAAGGAGGAACTAGATTGAGTAGTTTTTGGGGGATTATAAAAAATAACCGGAATATTATTTGGTATTTATAACGTTACACCATACCTTTACATAAACAAGCAAACAATATACAATAACAAGCTAAACGTTTAGCAAATGTCGAACACATTAACAAACACCGAAGTATTAGTTACAGAATACCCTTCTTTTGAAACAGCATGGAGCGCAGCCACCAACACCGTTACTACATTCGCGGCCTTTCAAGGCATGGAAAGTAAAATTAAATACATTAAGCAGGCGCAACGTTGGTTTGTTACGGAAGACAATGAACTGTACTATTCATATATGACTAATGACGGCGTTCGTATCGTAACAAAAGCTGAGGTTCACAGTATGTTAAGCAATAGTGCCTTTCAGTACATACAAATAATGGTTAGCCCTGACACTGAATCGAACCCTAAGCGTACCGGTAAATTACGCTTCAGCGGTCAATTTACAGACAGGAAGGGAGCAATCAACCTGTCAAAGCAATCTGAAGTATTTGCTTTTGACAAATAACATATCGCTGGCCCGGTTAAATGCCGGGCCACAATACCTAACGAAATAAACAACTTGTATTATGAACACCTTCTTAAACTTGTACAACGAATTTAATTGCGATCGTTACGAAATGATTAGGCAAATCACGGACATTAACACCACGCCATTAATCGCACGGATTTACGAACGCGGCATTCAGGAACAATACAACGCAAAATACCGACCGCATTATTACGGCCAAAATGCAACAAAACGGCTATCGCGTCAATATGCGCACAATTCATTGCTTTTATCATTGCACTAAACAATTAACATCATGCGTACAATAGAATTATTAGAAGATATGAAGAGTTGTGTTACACAAGGGGAAAAGAATATACCAGCGGGAACTATTATGGTAGAATACTATTCACAACTTTCATGGGTTTACTTCAAAGACAAACAAGGCAACACCATGATAATTATGGGGCATAGTTCCACCGACTGGAATAAAGTTAAACAAATAAATTAAACACTTAATGTATGAAACCAACAAATCATTACATAGATATGTTTCAGCCTGTTATTGACGCATGCAAAACCAGTGAAGAGTATGGGAAGGCATATATACGCATTTCGTCCTGTGTTGCTGGCATAATATTAGGTCGTGGCGTTAATCAATCACTGGAAGATTATTTGGCCGCAAACCCAGTAAAGAAAGTGTTTTTTGATTGGTGGCATTCGGTTAGGCATGATATTAACGCAAAATCTACATTTTAAATATACCTGTATGGTTTACTACGAATGGAGTTTAGAATACACTGATAAAGACGGCGATATAACAAACAGTGATTTTGCTGACAAGGTTGCAGATTTTGGCGCAGATGTTTTACAGGGGCGGCTGTGTCTTGTCAGAAATACAGGCAATGAAATAGACGGATTACAGGAAAGACACTGGGCATATGTAAAAGATGGCAAGCTGCCGGTATTCTTTGAAGATAGCGCAGCCAGTGAAACCACTATTAAAGTACCTAAGCGTTTTCATGTAGAACTTGCGCATGCTGAAAAACATTTCCAAAAATAACTGGAATATTATTTGGTATTTATAACGTTACATTATATATTTACAACATCAAATCAGAACAACATGAAACAGACTAAAGTATTACCTCAATTACGCTACAACCAACTGAATATAATTCAGAAAATAAACGCAAAATCTAATGTGTTGACTATTATTTTAAACCCTACTGTGAGGGTTAGCAAATTGGCTCATTTATACAGCTCGGTATCTTACATATGGCCACAATATTATACTATTCCTTTTGTGGATACTTATAAGTAAAGGTTAACTGATGAGCTGTTATTCAGCGAAACCGGTGTAATATCCGGTCTTAACCACACAAACTGAAACAATATGAACACAACAACACACATTCATCCGCTGTTCCAGCTATTAATAGGAGCTATCATAATAGGCATTGGATTTTATTTTGCATACTATAAAAAGTACAATAACTAATACAATCACCCTTTAATAACCTTTTAATCATGCCACAACAATCAGATAATCAAATAGGTATAAATTTTCGCTCCTTATTGGATGGCGAATTGTCCCAATTCATTCCTGATTACAATCAGCGTAATGAGTTCATTACACGGCTGGAAACCAGATTGATTCAAAACGACTGGATTACATTATCGGCTGGTACTACATTTGATCGCTCATTTATCGCTGGTCTTGACATAAAATTAATTAACCCATGAGCAATACAATTGATCAGCGCGAAAAAGATATTCAGGCGTTATGTGATGCCGTATTATATATGTCACCAAACTTTTACGACAACCCAAATGGTGGCTATGAAAGTACTTGCCCTATTTGTCAGGCAATGGAAAGTCGGGGTGGCAGTACAGATATATGGGCCTCAATGGGCGAATTAACACACAAACCGAATTGCGCCTATCTTATAGCCAAAGATTTATCTACAGGACACTAAATTGATTAACTAATAAACTGTATGTATTTATGAAACTAACATTAACCCGTAGTAAATCATCCCTAGAAAGATACTACTTAATACCCGGCTCAATGGGATGCGCGGGAGAACCGTTAAATCATGCAAATCACAAATACCTAATAGCTAATGGCGTTGATAATGGCAACGGATATCAGGGGTATATGTCAATATCTTATTTTTTAAAACAGGATTATATCCCAAAATCCGCAAAACAGAAAGTAATCAGATTATTATCGTCGGAGAATCTAATATTTGATTAAATCAAACACTATTCAATAACATTTAAATCATTAATGATGGGAAACAATTATGAAGTAATAGTAGGCAATGCCGGTACTATGCAATACGAAAATTACACCCTTGCTAAAGAGTGCTATGATACATATGTAAGACTTTCTAAGGATAGCGAAACAAGAGTGTCAAATGAGCCGGTAACACTAATGAAAGACGGTGAAATAATTGCCGAATATATTCCTGAGGACCGCAATAGTTTAATTGATTAAATCAAACACTCTTCAATCATGCCTCCTATACCATATACTTTAGTCTTAGGCCATACAGGCGGTTGGCACTGGCCAGCAAGCGATACAACCGTTATCAATACGCCTGATTATAATTTCTGGTTTACATTTCATTTCATAACAATAAACTGAAACCACAATGAAAACACAAATTAAAATCAATGGGCAAATCGGTGGCAATCACAGATTAGCAAACCGAATTTTAGCAGTTGGTAGCCGAATAGAATCATGCGTAAATGGCATGTTTAATTCAAAGCTACTCACCTTTGAAACTAAACGGGCAGCAAAACAAGCGCTTTGGAAGTCCTATACTTCATTATGTGCCGAAGAGCCAACCGCCCGTGGTCATTTTGGCGGCATTAGGTATTCATCCGGATCAGCACTTTATTACGATGCCTCAGAAGCCGTTATTATCGATAATAAATAAACACAAGACTACAACCCTAACCTTCTAAACTCAAAATCATGAAACGTTTATTCAAATCAATTTCACCCTTTTTCATTGGCATTCTTATTATGGTAGCCATATTCCTACTATTACACCATACCTCATTCAGTAACTTAAACTATTCGCGGTAAAAACTAATTGAAACTTTTATTTGGTATTTATAACCTCATTAAATACCTTTGTGTATATGGGACGAAAATCAACAAAACATTCAGGCGAAATGTACGCATTAGCTCAGACTACAATTGAAGGCATGCGAATTGGAGAAGTACGCATTATTGCATTGCCTTCAGATATGCCGTTTTTCAGAAAATATTTAAGCGAAATTGGCAAGCGCACAGACTGTAAGTATACAACAAAAACAATGTCTGACAAGCTACACATAATGCGTATTAAATACTCAAATATCTATTCCAAAAAAGTAGAATGATTTTAGTTAACAAAGTTTTCACTAAAACAATTGAAGTATTATTTGGTATTTATAACGTTATGTATTATCTTTACACTATCAAACTAAAAACACATGCTGTACTACAAAGTAAAACCACACGCCGACCAAATAAACAAAGGAATCAGAACTAAAAAAGGATTTCTTATTAAAGATGAATTGTTTACGCCACGTGAAATAGAAAAAGCAATACAAGCTGGTAGAATTGATCACGAGTTCACAAAAAACCATTTTAGCCGTATAGAAATAAGCCCCAAACGAACCTATTTCTTTTTTGGTGCCAGAAAATCAGCAGCAGATACTAAATAAATTTATTTAAAAAACACCTATGCAACTACTTACAACATATTCATTCACAGCCAGTGACATTAACCTTATAACATTTGCGTTACGTCGGTTCGCTGAAACAGCTACCGTAGGCTCATTGGCGAAAGACGCAAAGAACTTAATTGAATACATAGAAGAGCAGAAAAAAGAAAAGGGCATTAAATAGCCGATGTTACGTAACACTATAACTAATTAACTATAAACTTATGGCACGCAGAAAATATCATACCGAAGCTACAGTTATACCGAAAACATTTGGGTCTGGGCATTCAGTAAATCATACTAAATACGGCAAAGGAAAGTGTGTTGGGTTTGTTCAGGGGAAATATTGGCGCATTCATTTTGACAGCGGGGATGTTCGAGATTTTTTACCCGCTAAATTATTTTCAAGTCTAATAAACTAATTAACTCTATTGTATGAATCATTTTGCCGCTATAGAACATTCCGTAAAAACCTCTTTTAGAGAAAATTATTCACTGTATAAAGAAAAATACCCTTCGATTAATTCAATTCCAACAAACCGGGCGTGTGCTAATGCACTTGATTACGCCGACAGCATATATCATTTACGTGAAATAGAGCAGGAACAAAATGAAATAAAAGCCGGGGTCACATTAACACATTACGAAGACTGGGTTATTTCTGAATTAAAAGATTTAGCAAAAACAATATAACTAATTACTATAACACCTTAAATGCCTTATATTATGATCACCACAAAAAACAGACAAGACGAAAACCTGCACACAGTTGAACAAATAAAAGCAGCAGGCAATAAAATATACACAACCAAAGGAGACGAAGGGCTGCATACATCATACGGCAATACCCATACATTATGGACAGAAGCAGAGCCGGGACTATATAAGCCATACCACGCATACACGCGCAATTAACAATGCATTATAACACCTTAAATACTTTACTATTATGAACACAACAACACAACAACCAATAGAATTTACTAAATTAAAACATGATCAAAATGGTAACCCGCGATATGTATGTAGCTGGCTGGCATTCAAAACAAAAACATACGCTGAAGCTATTAAGTTGGCAAATAAAATAGGCGGCAGAAAGTACAACAATAAAACGTTTGGTGGTGGTATCGTATTCACTTCATTTAATCCAAAAATAGAAGAAAAGCTGATTCGTGAAATTGCGGCAAAACAATAAAATTAACAAACACATTAAAAACACAACACAATGAACACAACAACACAACAACCCGCATCAAACGACCTCCGCTATACCATCAATACACATGATGCAGACGGAAATACAATGACTATAAAAATAAGGCTTAACGACGAATTCAAAAACGGTCATCAGGATTTTGCAATCACTGCCGACATATACCAAAAAGGGAAGCCAAAAACAGACCGCTACTTTATAGCCGGTGGTTGCTGCCATGATGAAATATTAGCCGCCCGCCCGGACTTGAAATTGTTTGTCGATCTTCACTTATGTGATTATAAAGGCATCCCAATGCATGCAGTCCAAAATGGGTTTTATCATTTATATAATGGGTTTAATAACACAAAAGCTGATAACCCATCATTTGTTAGTGAGTTTTGCCAATACTACAGAATAACAACCATACAATTTGCTGCACTTTGCGAATGCGAAAATACAACTCAATACGCCTTACAGCTTCAGAATTTAGGCATATTAAAACAATGGGAAACACAAGCAAACGAAGCAATTAGTCTATTAGAAAAAATGACAGGTAAAAAGTTTTTGGTTGATAGTAAAAGAACACAATACAACGCCCCAACCCCCGAACAAATACAGGAAGAAAAAGAAAAACAGGCAAACGGGTACTATACACCCGCGGCCAAAGAACAACGAGAAAATGACAAAAAGAATGCATTGCACGCCAAAATAGATGCCGAATGGGATCAAAAAGTAAAAGAAATTAGCACAGAATACAGCCTTAAAAAACGCGTATTAGACATCGGGGGCGAAGCAGCACTAAAAAATTGCATCTATTATAATCATACAAAACAATTAGCATTTAACTGGAAAGGATACGACCGCATAAGCGACGAGCTTATAAACAAAATAAAGGCTGAAATAATATTGCCTGACGGCGTAACAATTAGAGACGAAAAGAAATAACTACTACCGAACCACTACAAGACTAAGGCATGAAAATATACAAATATGAGCCCACCTATTTTGTAAGATTGCAAATAGTAAAACAAAAAGAAGAGGCCGAATACTTGACTCTGCACGAAACCACCATTGAAGAAGTAAAAGAAATGTGCAAAAAAGTAGTAGTAAGCCAAAACATTACCCCATTTGAAAAAGGGTATAAAACAACTATCAACATAAGAGAAGCAACAGGAGGCACCAATGGAAAATCCACTTCTTTATCATTCAGGGGTATTAATCCAATCAAAGTAAAAGATCTTATTGTTGATTACATTGAATCTAATTATAAATAGTTGTGTTGTTCATTAATGGCTGAAACCTATCAGCACAACCAAATAGGGAGTAGGCCATTTAATTTAAATATTTAAAACTATGCAAACAGAATTTACATGCGGGATATATCACGCGATACAGGTTGAAAGCAGATGGGAGATAACCGTAAATAAATATACATTAGCCGTAGTAACTATTGATGGCAAAAATGTAAAATTCTCTGATTTGCCAGTTCATTTGAAAATTGACGATCTAATAGAAATAGTCGTATTAATGAACAACATTAAACGACAATACAAGCAATTTCACAATGCGTAAATTAACCTACAAACAAAAGCGCATCATAGAGGCGCATCAATCAAACTCTTTAAAAAAAGACAACAAAGGGTACTACTATAGCGTACCCACGTCAATAAGACGTAGCGGCGAAATGAGAGTGCAACAAAAAGAAATTAACACATTAATAAAATTAGGACTATGGAACAAATAAAGCCTTTATCTAAGGCGCTAAAAATAGCTGAAGAACAAATACCAATAACACCGGATGATTCAGAATTATTAAAAGCAGGCAAATTATTGGCGCGAACTTCTTTTGTTTCTGGTGCTAAATGGCAGAAAGACGAAGACGCCGAAATATTAAAAGCATTGTCTAGTGTATACAACGAATACATGCAGAGCACAAAAAAGAATGGCAAACAACCATACACGGTACTTGTTTCCATGAATTTTCAAACAATGCAACACGTAGCAACTATTTTAAACAAACACCTATAATTTATGTCTAAATCAATTTTGAAACTCGTTAAAACAGAAAACCTAAAAGGGGAAATATGGTATCACATTTACCACAATGACACATGCCTTAAAGCTTTTGTTGACGACACGTGCATTGATAGCGGAACGCCATCAGAAAAGACACTAAATGAAGCCTTAGACTTTTTCAATAAAATGAAGCTCCGCCAAAAGGATGGCTACCCGAAAGTAACAACACTTGAATCATACGGAATGGATTAATTTAACATATGAAACTTACAAAACAACAGAGGCGCGAAATATATAAAAAGGCTTTAAAAATGCTGCATAATGAAATAAGTAACGGAACACAATGCACAGCCGTTTGCCCTAACTTATTCGATGTTTCACAACAAATGGGCATTGAAGAAGGGTTCCTATCGATTTCAGTAGATTTCCCCGAATTTTATTCGCAGAAACCAGCCGACCGAAAACTAATTGACGTGTGGTGGGATTATGACAAAAACGGCAACCTACAAAGGGAAGAAGCTTTATTAAAAGCAATAGAACTGACTAAAGACTAAGCCCTACAAAAATACTAACCAAAAAAACATCAGTATGCCCCACTGAGCTACGCGGTAGCAAAACGAGGGTTCACGAAATCAGTCGTTATGAAAAACTAAATGATGGTCAGATTTGCGTCGCACACTTACTATATCGGTAAAGTCTGACTAATAGTTGTTCACAGTTATTGATTTGTTGTAACCCGGCCAACCACCGGGTTACATGGGAGGCAATGGAAGCGTAGGTTCGACTCCTACCCCTCCCGCTAAATATTTAAAACTAAAACCACGATCTAAAAATCATGAATCCACAACAACTTATTGGAACCGCCTTTGAATATTCCACAATTTCAAGCTTATCCATTGGCATATCAAACGACATGGTAACATTGATTTCTTTAATGCGTATGTACGACCGACCGCATGAAGAAATGAAACTCCTTTCTGATGTGCGCCTATTGCTAACTCAATACCACTTCACATACACACAATCAGCACTTGAAAAAAGTCTATTAAACAAATAAATATAATCAACAAATGAACACCCCACACAAATACAGAAGATCAGCAATTCACTTTTGGATACTGCTCCCTCTTGCTATTATCATTGCAGTTATATTATTGAGCAGTTGCCGCCCACAACGTGGCTGCAATGGCACACGCGGAATGTCCGGCTATTCCAGCGTTGACAAAAAAATATTCACCACATTACACCTCGCATGGCTGAAGTGTCGTGAAACCGGCAAAGTAATCGCAACTGATATGAATGGAAATATTATCTGTACATACTACGAAACCCCATCTATATGCAAGGAACGATAACATGGATAAACTGTGATGACAAGTTGCCGGAAAATGAACACGGTCAACCTTGCTCTAATGACATTTTACTTATTGCACCGGGTCAGAGACCAACTACAGGGTCTTACTGGGCACTCGCAGATCAATTTTCTCATTCAGCCGGGAATTGGCGACCGACTCATTGGGCTTACATAAATTACCCATAAACAAAAACAAACATGAAACAAAAAACAACCCAAGACCCACTAATTAAAAAGTTCGGCGTTCCTAAATACAAGGAAGGCGACAAAGTAACTACTTCGGTTACCGGAAAAGAAGTACTTACAATAAAAGGCGAAGCATGGAACAATGGCTTTAGCTGGATGTATAACTTTAAAGAAAAAACAATGTCTGCTGGTCAATCGTATATAAAACCAGCAAACTAAATCTCTAAACAAAATAAACAAAATCAAAAATGAAACATTTAATCTTTGCCCTATTAATGGGGATCGGTATTGCCAGCATGGCACAGAACGGTGGCCAATATCCCGAAAACAATACAGCCAAACTTGAATACATGGGAGGCGGTAAAATTAAGATCATAAACAAACAATCTTTCCCATGCGACTTCAAAGTGAACGACAGCAAGACTGAGAGCGATATAACAATCCCAGCCAATTCGAACTACCTGTATCAACTGCCTCCTGACTTATTAACAAATATCCACTTTAAGGTTAAGTGCGTTACAAACAATGGCATTACTGACTTAGGATGGATTGAACTATTCTTAACGTCACTACCATTGAAGTTTGTTAGCTTCAGCACAACGAGAATATCAGACACAGAGTTCTGGGTTGACTTTGAAGTAGCAGAAGTAACAAACGTGAAACAATTCAATATAAAAGCATCCTTAGATGCAAAGGTGTGGAAGGTTATTACTATCTTATTCCCTGATGAAATACAACCTAATCGTAAATATTCGGTAAAAATAAATCTAAGTCAATGGAAATGAAACACACGCCGGGGCCGTGGAAATTCCCTTTCAATCAACTCCCGGAAACGACCACAAAGATTACTGTATTGCCTGAAAATGACCCCAATAACGGCATTGGTTGGGATTTTAAAACAATTTACATATCAGACAACGACAACAACGTATTAGCAGAGGTGAAGGCATTTACATGCAAAGGCTTCATTAACGACTTTAATCAATGGGAAGCGAACGCCAAGCTAATCGCCGCAGCACCAGCCATGTACGACGCCATTCAATGCGCATTAAACATAAAAGACCTTTGGAGCGCTGACCCACAGGGTACTATATCTGCTGATCGCGAAGGCGAAATGCAAGCCCTTAAACTAATGCAAGAAAAGTTTGAAGCAATCATCAAAACTCTTGACTAACCAATAATAATTATCAATTAAATAAAAACAACATGAAAAAAACACTTTTAGCGTTAACTATTGTCTCTTTGGCTACTGCATGTAAAAAAGACTACATTTCCAAAGACCACAAAACAGAAACAACTGTTTATCTACAAATCGAAGCTCCTGACAATGACAACTTAACAACAACGGTATCGGATATTAAAACCGTAAAAGTAAAGCAATGACGAAGTGGCCCGTAAATGCCATTACTAAATAGCTTCTTTGTAGTCACCACCAACCAAAAGCCGGGGTATTGGGCAGTGTGGCCCCGGCAATTTTAATTTAAAACTATGCATACAGAAAAACACTTTCAATTCGCCACACTCCTACAACAACACACCGGCATCGTATACAGCACCATATCGAAATATGGGCACGAAGGCATCAGCCATGAGGACTTGTTTCAGGAGGTAGCCCTTAGAGCGTGGCAGGCTTATGATAGATTCAGGGGTGATGCAAAATTTAGCACATGGCTGGCATATATCACCCGTAACACATGCGTTGATGCGTGGAGAAGATTAAAAACAACCGTTCAAACTGTAGCCTTTAGCAACTGTTTGTTTGAGGTAGATTTAGCAGACAATACTGAGGAATATCAAGAGCCGGTTTCGCTACCCACAATCGACTCCTTTACTACTATTGAAAAAACAACCCTTAACTACATTTTAGAGGGTTTAAGCTATAAACAAATAAGCGCTCTTACAGGAGAACCAACTAATAGAATCGCAGTGAGAATGCACCGGATCAAAAAAGAATTTGCAAAGCACTTATAACTATTTAGTTCGAGAAGGTAACACAAAAAAGGGGCGATCACTCTTGATCTGGCCCCTTACTTACTCTTTAAGAACCCGCGAAACATCCAAAAATCGGGGTTTAGTTAATAATCGCCTTGCATCTTTCGTAAAACATTTCCCGTTCATCGAGCCCGTTAAAGCCGCCATTAATCCTTAACGTTATATATTCAACAGGATGAATGTATTTTATTTTTTTCTGGTATTTAACTTTAATTAGAACATGATCCCCCATGTTGGCGATAGTGTTGAAATCATGATGCGCCCAATAATCACAGGCGCTCCACACGGCATAATTTGGTTCAGCCAACAACGTAGGATTACCCCTGAAATCTACGTGTGATCGCCCTGATTCATTCCACGATATAGTAGCCCTTGTATAATTAGCCGCTCCGGTTACCATAAATATCCCTCTCCCTTTATACAATCTACCATCCCCGTCTTTTTGAGGCGTATTACCTAAATCAACTCTTGTGTCGTATGCATCACCCGTAGCGTATTCTTGCAGAGAATTAAATGAATCCGTTTCGTACGCCGCCTGTGCTATAAAATGGCAATACTCCGATTTTGTATCTATGCCATAATGCGGGAAATAATCATTCATGCGATCTGCCAATGGTGCCAAGAGCTTGTACCCGCTTTTTTTACTCCCCGGTGCAATTTGTTTAAGTATATCTGCTGTAATGATCATAAAAATACCTTCCACGCAATAGTTATAGAATAAAACATCGAGTACCAGAATACGATTTTCTTGCCGTCATAGTCAATGCCAAATATCCTCCTTTCAACCTTGTCCCACCACGCCTTAGGTGGATTAGCCGCAGACTGATGATACCACGGCAAATGTCTGCGCAAATTCAACGGAATGTCAAAAGATAATTGCCGATTACAAAATGCAGACATACAATATACAATTACATCTATGTATGGAAATTTACACCACGTTATTTCAGGCTTATTTGCCAACCAGTAAAGAATAATTGAAAATACAGCATACGAGATGAAATTTACGCCATGCGCAATAGCCTTATCTTTTAATATTCGGTATGCATCAATACGAGAATTGATCAGATTGAACCCGACAAGACAGCATTGATTTACGAGATACGCAATCATGACTTACTTTTGTCACCAAACCAAAAATAGCACCATCCAATAACGAGAGTAACCCCAGAGGCAATTGCGAGAATATCCCAGAACCTCCACCAGAAAGAATGGTTGGCGTAGTCACTAAGCCCCGGATATATAACAGGGCCAAACACGCAATTAAGCGCCGTAAACAACCAAAGCAAGTCTTTTAAGTTTTCTTTGAACCATGATTTTTGTGCTGACATATAAATTGTTTTGATTAAATTAATTACTTACGCCTTCTTAATGACAGCGGTAAATTCATTTGTGTTTCAACCATTGTCCCATGTGTTCCCCAATAGCCCTTTACTCCATATTGCACCTTATACTTAGTTTGATACATTAAACCAACGCCAGCCATTTCAGGAAATGGCGACCATAAAACGCCCCATGAAAAATAAAGCTGCCCCTTAACGCCGGAGGCATTAACCGCATCCTTACTTATGTCCTTACTATCCTGAAGACTTTGGCCTAATTTTGATTTCTCTTGATCTTGTTGCGCTATCCTGTCTGTCTGTAGTTTTTCTTTAATACGTAACGAAAGTTTAAGCTGCTCATTATCTGACTTATATTGTTGCACTAATTTCTGCCCATTAGAAAGTTCAGTAAAACAACCATTACAATCAACTATAAATTCGTTTGGGACATATGTATGTGACGTATCTGTATCCGGCGTGATTTCTTTATGCTTTGCAAGTAGCAAACTAATTCTTATATTCGCCACATCCAATTCATTGTTGATTCTTTCAACCTGATTTTCTTTTATTTCTAATTGCCCATTAGCGACTTCCAGAGCGACTTCATAGTCTCTTTTGTTTGCCGCAAACTCAACGCTATCCCTTTTTGTTTTAGCAATAAGCGAATCATTTTTCGTTTTTAACTCATTACTTTCTTTAAAAGCATATTTTGCATTACCGCAACCTCTAAATAGCATAAATATCAATAAGGCCACACCAACAATTGATATTATAATAAGAACCGGACTAATTTTTATACTCATATTGTCATTGTTTTAACACGGCCAAATATAATATCTATTGTTTGAATATGTGTTTCTTGTTAGAAAATCCTATCAACATTGCACTAATAGTGCTTACGGTTAAAACACACATATATAAGATATAAGATGTTTTATAATTGTATATAAACATCGACAAATCAAATACATGATATGCAAAATAAATCAGCCACACTAAATACAAGCGAAAACTATACCGTTGCCATTGAAGATAATTTTCATAGTTTATAGAATACGCCTGACATGCGCCTGCATAAAGTATAGATGTTAGCAACATGCCGTCTTCGATCATTTTGAAATACCACAAAATATTCAGATCGGGCACTGAAAATCCCGGTTTAATAAACCACCCGGAAACTATATAATTTACAGACTTTGGGCTTGCCCACATTATCAATGTATGTAGTTCTGTTAACAGGTGTGCGCCTATTAACAGAACTATTATTGTATAGTATCTTTTCTTCATGGTGGAGTTCCGGGGCCATGTGGGGGATTGCTTCCTCCTTCACTATTGATACTTTGTCTTTCTAACTTAACACACGCTTCACGGTGCAATACCTCTCGCGCCCGTTCCATTATAAGCCACGCGTCTGCATAAGTAATACCATTTAATGAAGCAATCAATTCTCTCGCTTTTTGTAAAATTTGATCTGAATCCATATTGTTGCGTTATTTTTGTTTTATGCTGCTTTTTTTTTACGATTTTGTATCTTTCTTTTTATTGTCATGCGTTTCCACTTTGACTTTATCCAAAGCGCTAAATCGTTGCCAAGCACTGTTGCACATCCAGACACGATAGCACTCAGCCCAACTGCAATAATCTTCAATAACCCTTCAATGATAATAGAAGTAGCTCCATGTAATGAGCTACCAAACAGAAAAACACCAGAAATAAGGCCACCGCCAAAGCTTCCTTTAATAAATAGATTAATCTTCTCTTGCCATACAGCTTTGAGCCATTCATAGATACGGTGCATTGTATATTTGATTTTTGGTTAATGTGCTGCATGGTTTTTTAATTTTGACCGGGTAGTATTATTCCTTCCTTATCGGCTTGCGCCTTGAGTAGTTTTTCACTTTTACCGAAAATAAACCACCCTATATTTTGACACAAGTACCCGAATACTACTGCCACGACATTTAAAAAATTAATGAAATAAACCTTCCATTTAGCTGCCTCCATATTCTTTAGCTCTTCTTTGTTCAACTCCATATTTATGAAATTAGGAAGAACAAACAACCCTATCAGCAAAATTACTACAGCGAAAGCAAAAGATGCCGTTTCTTTTGTAAAATGCATCTTTAATGCATCTGAAAATGTTACCGTAGGTTTGTTCCTTTGTATCTCCCAGCTCTTTTTAAAGGCGTACGCTAATTGACCCAGAAACCAACCTATAACCAAGATTACATAATTACTCATTTCATTTGAATTTATGTGATTATTTAATACTTCCTTATTAGCCTCCACGCAAGAGACTGATCAACCATGAAATCATATGTTTTCCCCCAATCAAGTGTTGTAAATGTCGACCCGGTAGCATTATCTGTTACAGCAGCGGACAAGCTATATTTGTTGCTGCCCGCTGAAAATCTCATAAGCAACGTCACCGACTGACCATTAATTACAGCAGATGGCAATGTTAGTGTTCTCCCTGTTGTTAACACATCTGACACTTCTGCAATAATCGTATTAGACGCAACTGTGTAATCAGCATCGGTATTGTTCGCATCTACATCATACGTAATGCCAGAAAACAGATTAACCCTTCCGCTGGATGTAACGGTAAAGGCCGAAACTGTGCTGCCTCCTGTCCCAACAGATAAAGAATTACCCCCGCCTGAAATAATTCTATTCCCCGCCAATGTTGCATCCCCGCTATACAATGTAGTTATAGATGAAGCGATGGAACTTTGTGCAACCTTTCTCACTATACTATCCGCGCCAAGCACTAATACAGAGTCTGTACTCAGCCCGTTCCCTCTCACCCTCATCAACTTAACCGTGTCCGATACTCTTAAGGCTGTTCCTATTATAGTTCCTTCTAAAGACGCATCCGTTTCCTGACCTATCCAAACCCTACTCGTACCGCCATTGCTTGAAGCTGCACCTATAACAACATTACCGGCAATTGAACCCGTGTTTCTATTAAATCCGTATAAGTAAACCTTATTAGATGCATCCGACCTATATTGACCTATAAATCCCGTAGATGATGTAACGCCACCGGTTAATACGGACGCAGACGCAGATATATTATTATCGACAAAAAGTCCATTAGCCGTAGGGTTGGATGTTGAATTAATCACAACATTGCTACCAAAAGCATTCAATCTAATTACACGCGTAGTTGAAAATGGAACACCACCTTGAACTTGTGCATCACCGTTATAAAATAAGTTTATTCCAGCGGTTGACATATTTGTTAAATCAATCCCCGTAGCTGTTACACTTGTTCCTGATTTAATATATCCGTCAGTTTGTATAAGACTCGATTTTATTCCGCCATAAATGTTTATCGCCCCAAACTGTCTTTCGCTATTCGTAATTGGGGTATTCATTATAATAGAACTGTAAGGCATTTTAAGCAGCCTGCCAACACTATCTACCCCTAATGGTATTGTTTGCCCGCTTCCGGTTTTCAAATTTCTTACCACAATACTATCGAATTCGGATTGCCTGTTTACTATTAGCTGCCGCCCATTATCGTACGCGCTATAATGAAAGCTATCTATGATAGCTTTCGTCCATATATCCTGCCCGGTAGAATCTGGGTGTAATGCATCTGGGATAATAGTAGTTCCATATTGTTGTGTTGCATTAAGCATATTAACGAAACTGGTGCCATAAACTGTATGTATAGAATCTATTCCATTTACGTATTGCTGAATGCGTGCTAACGGGGTACTGAAAATAGTAAAGTATGCGGGACTTACTAATAGTATATCCCGCATGTAAGAACCCCAGCCACGCGCAATACATGTATCTAATGTTCTTTTCCACCATACAATAAAATTTACATATGTTAAGGTTGTTCCATTTTCATTAGTTATATCATTTGTACCAAACTCAAAAATTATACCTCTTAGCGAATCTGATTTAACCGGAATATTCGACAGCATTGTTGTATTGTTCTGCACTGTAGTCCCTGATTGACATAAGTTTCGCTCCCGCATACCAAAAAACCTCGTAACCTTCCCACTAAATCTTTGAGTTAAGGGTACGGTTAAACCGGATGAACCTGCGCCAATGGAATTTCCAAAAAAATACAACGCCGTGCCCGTGTCGGCAGATTTCCTAAGATACATTGACCTATCGGTTGCATTGCCTATCCTAAGAACTGTATCGATATTGGCGTTATTGGCCCCAACTCCACTGCCACTTCCGACCCAGCTTGCCATTGGTTGAATTAGCCCCGTTGTAGTGTTATACCCAATTGGTTTTATATTTGCAGTGTCTGTTTGTTGCGTTAAGGAAGGGAATCCATTAAATAATATTCTTCCTGTTGATTTCTGAATTATTATTCCAGTATAAATGCCAGAAACATTTTCCCCGATTTGAATACCCGTCGTTGAGTCTATTAATATACGCCTTGAATTTAATGGCTGAGTAGATATCAACTGTATGTGATCTTGATTAGCATACACTGTATTTATGCTACTAAAATCCTCATATCTTCCAGACATAACCGCATTCGTGTTATCTATAGTAAATCTGGTAGTACTCGCCACCCCATTAGCTGCTATAATATCAAGTTCATTTGTTCCTACGGATATGTTTGTTGTTTTAACTAAAGGGCCACCTAATTGAATCGTATCAGCATCCTTAGATAGACCATTATTCGCATAAGAAGGGAATGACAATTGCGTTAAATCATATTGCGTTGCTATTTCTGTACTATCAACATCCGTAGTAATGGAGGTGGTAGTGGTAGTATGATTAATCCCAAATCCCGGATTCAATCTCTTAATTGTATCATTTATCAAAAGCGTATCTCCTGCCCCTGATGCATTTGCCAAAGGAGGCGTCAATGTCCCATTTGTTGCTGATGTGATTTGCCCTTTTGAATTAAAAGTAATATCACAATTCGTACAACTGCTACCAGTAATTACATCTATCAACGAAATCAATCCACTCCCATTATCTGAAAAGTTGCTGGCACTGAATGTGGCGGCTCCTTTAGTTCCAGATGTATTTGCATTCGTTATGCCTATCGCACCAGTTGTTGAACTATACGTTATTGGAGAGGTGCCAGACAACAACCCTCGTACTTTTAAGTAAAAATTTGGTATCGCTCCCGTATCGAGTGTTGCCAGCGTTCCGTTGCCGCGAATATATTGCAGCGTAGTGCCAGCACCCGTAACCGAAAGAGTCCCGGCCCCCGTAACGGGAGAGTTGTTAACAGTAAACGCAGAAGGCATTGACAACCCAACACTTGTCACAGTCCCAGAACCGCTCGTATTAAATACATGAATAAATGACTCTGAGCCATTTTTTTGCTTAAACAAACTATCATTTCTGGAATAAACATTCTGAACCCATTTATTAGCAGTATCAATCTTTCTTAGGTACGGCAACAACATGGCTGTTGTATCAGAAATACTCAGCTTTAGGTTTATCCTATTACTTAATGAAGTCGTATCAATAGTAGTACCTATGCCATCTTGAATCCAGCGACTCCCAATCCAAATCCACTGAGTCGTGTCTACTCCGGGACGCGGCCATGTAATCGTCATGCCGAATTTAGTTGGAGTCCAACTTGTATCCCTACGCGAAACAACCGTGCCGGAGTCAGGCACGGTATATGTATTCTTAATCCATCCATTTATCGTTTGCGAAGGCACCCCGCTTTGAGATTGAGCGCTTAAATAAAACAAACAAAACAGTACTATATAAACTATATATCTCATAATGCAATATATTGTAATCCTTGTATAACAAATAGATCGTTGTTTTGGAATGAGGTTCCCGTTGGCCCTATTGTAATCGTAACAGATGTTGGCGTATATACGGGCGTAAATGAAACTCTATCAGTTGCGCCAATAGGCAACTCAACGCCATCCTTGATCACAAATATAGATTTATCAATAATCCCGCTCAACGACAAAACAATTTGCGTTTGCCCATTAGTTGGCAATGTTACATTAACGCCATTTACACTCTGAGGCGACGATGTGACCCCAACGGTAAACTGCAAGTATACTTGCTGAATTGTAGAAATAACGCCTGTTGCCGGATTCACGATTGTGCCACTGCCGCCACTTCCTATTATTTGCAATGCCTGTCCGACAAAAGGCTGACACAATGAAAAAAGATAATTCATCCTACCGGCTAAAGAGCTACTTGATGGGTTGTAACTATTCAGCCAGTTAACAGCACTCTTTACAATGTATATTAATCTGGATAATCCAGTACGTTCATATTTGCCGCGAAACAAATACCCTTTGGATTCTGAATCTTTAGCCAGAAACTGACACACATCCGCTATTTGCAATATTTCCGTTACAGTGTATGCCATTAGAAATATTTATTTTGATTTACAATCAAATTTTGTATTCTCGAAAGAGCAGCCTGCGCTGATGCTTGTTGCCCCTTTGAAGCAGCCTGAATAGAATTATCTATCTCAGTTTGTAAAACTCCCAAATAATGGTAGAAAGTAGAATCATTCAAAATACTTGGATTTGATTGAATGGCTCCTATTTGCTGATCTTCAAACTGCCGAGAATTACCAATAAAATTAAACAAATCAGATGCGCTATACGCAGAAGGGGGCGGCAATGGCGAAGATGATTGCCAAGTCAAAACAATTAATAAGCAAAGATCAACATTAAGAACATTCAATGTAATCGATGCGCCTGAAGATAATGGGAAATCAATCGTATCACCCCCAACCAATGTGCCATCCGCCTGATATAAACTTATTGTTCGACCAGTCAAGTTACCATCTGATCCGGTGCTTGTATCTGTAATCACAAAACTGCCGGGGCTTATCAAGCTGCTAACCGTAAATGCTCCGTTAAAGGCCATGGTAAATATTAATTTTTAATATGCATTATTGATTTTTAACCTTAATCATTATTTTCTTTTGCCCATCCGTAGGGGCAACATTAACATCCATCGGCACTCTTCCTGCTAATTGTTGATTAATTTGACTAATAGAGGTTCTGAATCCGGGGCCAACGCCATACCCAAGTGCCTTTGTTTTTGAAAGAACATCTTTGATATATGGATCACTTGACCCAATGTCATAAAAGGCGTTTAATTTTTCCTCTACAGGAAGTTTCTGCACATCCGGTCTGGTGTTAAATATATAAGCGTGGTTCATTAATTTTTGCGCAGCATCATTGCCAATCAAACGAGTTAAGCTACCGTATATCCCCGCCTTATCTTCAGGCTTTAATATATTCCCCTTGCCTACCAACTCCATCAACCTATCCCTAATGTCTAAATCCCTATCAATGGTTGTTCCTCCGGCAGCATGATATGTAGCTCCTTTTACGCCCCCTCCGCTATTTATTGGATCACCAGTTGCGGGATTAGCTATTCTCAATACTATTTTTTTGTTTTCCATTATTGGTGTGGTTTATGTGGTTTACTTATTTTTGTTTTTGATACTTTTGTTGGCTTCGTACCGGAGTTTACACTTCCACCTCCACCACTTTCATACGTTGTTGTACCAACGCCCACAAAGCTCGGCAATCCAGTATACAGTAGCGACATTGGGCCTTGCTCCTGCCACGCGTCTTTCACGTCGTTTATGATCATTGGTGTTAAGTGTTCCTTTACCTCGTCCGTCAGGTTAACATCTGCACCTACTGCTGTTCTTCCAGATAGAACATCTAATCCTATTGATGGAACTGGTGCTAATTTGCCACGGAAAAAACTAAACAACTTATCGGCTTTTGTATGTTGACCAAACCCACTGCCAAGCGGAACGATATTCCCATTGCTTTTCTTTTCCACCCCAGACATTAATTGTGAAGCAACCCTTATGTATTGCTGAAACCCGCCCCATATGTCCCATCTGGTATCTCCTGCATGTATTTTCCCGAAATCAGGGCTATTTGGGTTAGCCTCAACTTTAACGCCCGGAATCATTGCAAACAAAGTTAACGTTGTCGTGCCAGCCATAATCAAATTAGCCATATCATTCAACGCCATTAATCTCACCTCTTTAGGCAATGACGCATACCATACTGGATTTAGTAGATTTATTCTTGATGCTATCAATCTGGGTGAGAAGAACATACTATTTAAAACTTTTGCCGCAGGCTCTAAATCTCCCAACTCGCCTCTACCAGTAGCTGCATTTATAAATGCCCCCAGACCCTCGTATACATCCGGCCTCGTTTGTGGAGTTATACCTCGATCCGCCAAATCCTTAGCATACATAGTAAATACATCAACTCTTAACTTATTCAAATACGCCACATAAGCACGTTCACTTTTAGAAATAAGACCAGCCCCCGGAATTAATTTCTTGCCTCCCACTTTAAGGGTTTCTCCTATTATTGGTATTTTCTCAGCAAGATTCGTCATAAATGCTTCCTCTTTCGCTGACAAATGTAAATTGTTTGGATCGGCTATGTATAATCCGAATTTAGATAAAACATTTTTATAGTAATCACTTTCCTTTAAATCATAAAGCCACTTATCAAACCTATCTGGATTAATTGCCTGTCTAATGCTTTCCGCAAACGCCTTAGCGGCCATAAGCGGATGCGAAGTAGTAAGCACCAGCCCCTGCCTTAAAGGTGCTGATAAATCCACAGAAGCCATAAGCGTACGCGGGATGCCCAAAAATTCCCTAAATCGATCCCATCCCTTTTGCCCTCTTGTTCTGTTATTATACGCATTCTGCGCTATCTGCTTTTGCCATTCAATTTTCTTTTTAACATAAGCCTCTTTTAGCGTTTGTGCTTCCTTATCAAGCTCAATAGTGTTTTTTTCTTCTGGTTCAAAATCACCGGCATCTATTTTTCGCTGTATTTCCTCTGTCATTTTTTTATACCTTGACTTCAATGCTATCAATTTCTCTGACTCTGCTTTCTCTGGCCTGCCTTGCAATTCTTTTATTTGTTTTCGCAAATCCTCTATTTCCGCACTACGAAGCAATCTCGCTCGATTGCTTTTGGGTTGCGGCCCAGCTTTCAAAGCTTCCAGCCTATTTATATACTTTGCCTGAAGGTGTATTTCATAAGCCTTTTCTTGGAGGTCGTTTTTTGTTTGCTTTTTTGAATATTCCCCTGCTATTATATCGTGAATGTTTTTTTCACTTATCCCTTCAACTACGTCCTTCAGTTGCTCATGTATGTTATTTATTATTTCAGGCAATTTCTCAATCCCCTCTTCAATTAAACTCTTAACCAATTTAGCCACATGAGGCGCTATTGCCGCCAACTGCGCAGTGCCGGGCAGGCTTATCATTGCTCCCTTTTCTCCCTTCGCTACTTTAAGCAAATCATCCCTCATTTTTGCTATAATATCTTTCCGTTCATTTACATAGTCTTCGTGAGTTCTTGATTTTGACGTTTGCTTCTTCTCAGATACCGCCTTCTTTAAAACACCTTCCGCCTTTAGTTTTGCATTTTCTGCGGCAAGCTTTTCAACTCTTGCTCGATACGCGTCCCTGCTTGCCTGCATATCATCATATCTTGCCTTCACTCCTGCCGCCTGTTCTTCCGTCAATGGAACACCTAAATTTGCGTCTTTTGCCTGCTGGAAAAACGACGAAAGCGTTTCATCATTAAGCATAAACATTCTTCTGGCTCTAAATGCGGCCCCTTCTTCCGATCCGGCCTTGTCGCTGGCCCGGCTAAGTCGTTCAATTGCATCAAGCGTAGAATTAAATTCAGGAGTATTAACTTCTAAATTTTTCAACTTCACGTTTAACGCTCCCACCATTTTTGCAAACGCTACCTGCTCTGTATCTGTCATTGATTTGTCTCTGCCAGATAATAGCCTATCGGCTTTACCTTCAAAATCATACCCGTCTCTTATTAGGCTGTCGGCTTCTCTTTCAAGCGTTATATCGTCTTTTGTTGCGCGTGGTATCCTGTCAGTAAGCCCTAACTCACTGTATATTTTTTCAGTATCAGCATGAGCCAATCTACCAACATCCCCATCTTCTGGATTAAATGGCAAATCAAACATATTTGGAGGTATCCCATCGCTCATTTTTGTTTCACTCTGACCAGCACTTTCTCCTTCGGTTGCACCTTGCGCTCCGGCAACTTCACCTGAATCGGGTATTCCTTCGCCCATCTGCTGGCTATCTCCGGGTGTTTCGCCCATAGAAACTTCCTCTGGGCCTCCGATTTGAACGGCATTTTCTTCTGGTTTTGTTTTAAATTCTTCAAAATCTATATCTTCGGCATTGATTTTTTTGCCCTTATTCTTATTTAATAACACATTAGCCCATTTATCAAAATCTCCATTTTTTATATCAGCAATATCAACATGCGTATATTTGGATATTTCACTTTCACTCATGACCCCTTGCTTATACTGCCTATATAAAATTCTTTTTTCTTCAGCCGACAATACTTTAGAAGCCTTTAGCATGCCCAAAACATCCACTTCTTGTTGATTAATTTGCTCTGTGTAGGATTGCGGATATAATTCTTTTGCCTTATTCACTATCTCTTCGCCAAATGTCTCAATAGTTTGATTTAATGAATTTGGATCAGCAGCCTGTTCTGCTATATCTTTAAAATACCCCTCCAATTCCTTTTCGGTAGCATTCCTTAATGTATCAGTAACGAACCCCTCAATATTTCCTTTCTTAAATTCCTTATCAACGACTTTTTGCAATTCGCCTCGATCAGCCCCTTTCGATATATTTACAATTTCCTCATCCAGTTTTTTTATATCCTCTTTAATATCCGGATGATATGCTTTGTCTACTCTTTCAAGTTCTTCTTGAAGCAAATTCCTTTCTTTTATTTTTGCCTGAACCTTCAGGCGATCTAATTCAGGAATGTCTTCCGGAATGGAAGCATTTAATTGTTTTTGATCTCTTATTGCCTTTTGTGCTGCTTGTAACTCCTCAGTACTTATATACCCTGTCTCTTGGAGATTATTAAACTCCTGATCTATCACGTGCTCCGGCAATTTAGCCACACTGTGCACTATTTCATTGTATGTTGATTTTTTCAACAACTTAGGCGCTTTCGCAAGCATAGCAATACCTGCCGTCATAGTCACACCGCCTACCAGTTGAGGCAAAGTTCCTTCCATTGTATCAACAGGTATCCCAGCTTTTTGCGACATTAAATTCTTAACAACTTGCCCGCTGGCCCCTATTGCGCCAACTCCTAACCCTTCCATTATTTTCTTTGCGCCCTCTTCCCCAATTTGCTTCAACCCGCTACGAACCGAATTTTGTAGCAATGGAGTTGCTATATTAGTTGGCTTCAATGCCGCCTCGCCGCCTACAAAACCCATTGCGGCCCCGGTTGCAGCATCTACTGTTGCCTGTTTTTCGGCTAACTCCTTCGCTTGCTGATAAGCGGTGTAATCGGCCATTTCAGGATGCGTCCTTTTTATTTCAGCATAATTCATTTGCAACGCAGAAGCATAACCTAACTTATACATTTCATGCGCAGATATCCCAGACGCAGCAGCAGCCCCGGCGATAGGAGTGCCTAAGTAATTAGCTATCGCTCCCCCAACAATTGGCTTTATGGGTTGACCGCCTATCATAGCCCCGGCCTCTCCTGAAGTTCCAACAGGCACATCAATCGGGGTGTCCGGGTCTTGCTCTTTTATTTTACTATTTAGTTCTGATATTATTGCCGATTCGTTATCCGTTTTAGTGTACAATTCGTAATCCTTAAACAATTCATTCTTCTGCCTAAACCCTAAAGCCAAACTCCCCAAAAAACCATGTGGGGTATACAATACCCCTCTCAATGGGTCATAGTCAACATCACCTTTTATTATCTTGTCTACATTTTTACTTATTTTATTTTCCTTATCAGGATTATCTTGTCGATCTAACCTGTATATGTCAGCTTTTAGTCTATTTGCTTCTGATGGATTTGTTTTGCTTAAATCTTTAACCCGTTGATTGATGGCAGTTCTTACCATGCCGGGGTTTTCTGCCATTTCTGCTTTAAACTGCTGTATCTCATCATTGGTCACAGTAGTTTGCGGCCTTAGCTTACTTTCAATTTCAGCAACCTGCGGGCTTACCGGCATACCCTCTTTTGGATTACCCCCCAACAAAATGCTTTTCGATCTCCCCTCAATATCTTTTTTGTTATTATATATAAGATTGCCAATATTCCTATCAATATCTTGTATATGCGCATTAACTCTATCAGAGGCCTGTGCCGTCTTTATTGTATGATCATCGATAGGCACCACATTCGCCTCTACCATCGGCTTGTATTTCTGACTTGGCACATTCAACCAATCTGTCATTGGCTTGAATTGGACTTGCGTTTGCTCTTGCTGTTTTGGCTTAGGCTGCTCCTGAACAGCTTCTTCTGTTACAACAGGATCATATGTTGCCTTTGGGTTGAAAGTTGGTTTTTTACCTTTAGGCGTAGGCGTATCCTGAACGGCTTCGTAAGAAGCATTCGGATCAAACGATGGCTTTTCGCCAGTAGAAGGAAATGTTCTGCTACTCATACTGCCCAGTTTTTTCATTCCAAGTATACGTATAACCGCCCTGCTTAACGACTCTTGGCTTACCGGCTGGCAACGGGTGTGATTCCGTTTTTGTCGCCCCTTTCATTGTCCCGCTTAATTGTTTTTTTGTTTGCCCTTTATACCCCAATGCCAAATATGCCTGATCCAAAGATATCGGCTTACTAAAATCTTCGTCTATTACCGGATTGCCACTTTCGTCCTTCGCTACGCTTACGCCTATCTTTTTACCGCTTTTATCGTGTTCCTCTTGATATTTATAAAATATCGGCAACACCTTATCATCCAGCGTAACGAATAACCTATCTGGCTCCTGCCCATTTCTTGACAAAGATTTAGCAACTACTCCATCTAATTGTATTTCATGCGCTCCTTTAATTGTAAGTGGATTGTTTGGGTCTTGAAATGTTGTTGGCTGTCCCTGTCTTGCTTCATCAATCCGCTTGCTCCAATAATTATCAACCCACGAATCATTCAATTCTGCATCATTTGGATTTAATTTTTTCCTTAATGCTATCAAGTCTTTTGCATCCGCTTGTTTTATTGCCTGCATTTGTTTTTGCCTATTGAACTTCAAATCCTCAATGGCCTTTAGATTTTGTCTGAAGGCAGGCGCTACCTCGCGTGGCGCATTGTCAATAGCATACTTCATTGCCTGATATGACGCAAAATTTTCTGCTTTACTGTCTGGATTTTTAGGCAACAACTCTTGTGGCTCTTGCAACCCTATTTTCTCCCAATATTCCTTTGGCAATGATTGGTATTTTTTTATAGTGCTTGCAATTTCTTCTTCTGGCAAATGATCCCATTGATATGCAGCATCTCTCCCGGATTGACGCATAGCCATTGCCCCCAACAAATAATCCTTCACCTGACCCGGAGTGTTCCCATATTCGTGCATTGGTGTTTTAAACTGTAACCCATCATCAACCAACACCTCTTTACCTGCAATCTTTCTCGGAGTACCCACCGCCTCTTTTATCATTTTACCAAAATCAGTGCTCATCCCTTTATATCTGTAGTCGTCAAAATTAGTCAAGTCCCCATATTCAGGATGATTCCCGACTGCACTTAATGGCGTATTCATCAAAGTTGCTATTCTTTTCCCATAGTCATCCGCCATTCCATTTGGATTTCGCATAGCCTCAGATACAAGATTTTTTTGCAATTCCTTTAACTCTTGACTTTTATTAGAAGCAGAAAACACATTCTGATATGCCCTTTGGGCGGCTTGCTGTAATTGATTATACGCAAGCGGGTCTTTCTGCAAATCTTTATTAAATAATAACTGTTGTTTTAACCCTTTATAATCCTGCCATGACTTTATCACTTCAGGAGTATCTACGGCCCGAACCTTGCCTATTTCCTTTTGAATGCTGGCATCCAAAGCAGCATTTTCTTGCTGTTGCCTAACTTGCCTTATCTTTTGCTCCTGATATAATTGTTGCGCAGCCCGATCTAAATAAGGCGTAGTTACCGCTACAATATCCCCATACGGAGCGTTGATTCTTTGTGTTGCCATTTATTAATACGGATTTTCAAAACCAGAGTAATCTGAACCAGCCCCATATCCATTATAATACGTAGGATCGCCTGTTGATCCTGCGTTCATTTTCTTTTGCCCCCCCGCGCCTCCGCCTCCTTGCCCAAACAATAACTGAGCACCACCGCCCAATAATCTGTCCGCACCAGACAACAAATTTTGATTTCCCTGCCCGAGTAACCCCATATAGTAATTCTTATCCTCTTGGTATGGCTGCATTTTGTTTACACTAAAAGCCTTATCTCTGTACTGGGCTGTTTGCGCACCTATGCCATACAGCGTTCTTTGATTTTGCATCCTTGCCTGTGCATCTGCGGCATCTAAGTTCAATGTCGCATCATTTGATTGACGCGCTAATTTAGGTAGCGCCATTAATGCGGAGCGCCTATCAGCAGCCCCGGCCAATAATGAATTTTGTGTTCTTTGGATGTTCTGCATAGCATTGTTATACTGCTGAGAAGGCAACCCTTCATTAGCCGATAGCTCTGCCATCTTTTGATTCCGAAGAATCTCCTGCGGTATATCATACTGAGGTCGGCTTAGTTTTGCCAACTCCTTTTTCGCTTTCCTCCTTTGAAAAAAACCTACCGCCCCAGACAATAGGCCTCCCGCAATGTTTGACGTTGCCTGAGCGAGACCACCGCCTCCCTGCCCTCCGCCTGAAGAACCCATACTGCTCATTAACATGCTTGCAACTGGCATAATTAAATACTTAAAAGTGTTATTAAATTATTCGACTTTTCCACCCTCATCCCAAATCTTTTTAGAAAATTTATGGCCCTTGTATTAACATTGAAAAGGAAACATTCAAAATGCTCCCCCACGTTGTCTTTAATAAATTCAGAAAAAAGAATAAGATTCTCCTTGTTTCTAAATTTCGGATTTAGACAGAAACTTATCAACAGTCGTTCCGAATAAAATACATACCCAATTTCCGAATTTACAAAAATACATTTCCTATCACGTGAATGTTCAACTATTTTTCTATACACATCTTCAGCCGCCTCTTCTATAGTTGTGACCATACTTGTCGGGTCGTAGTACCTTAAAAGATCAACATCTTCTTTGAAATGATTGTATATATCTTCTTTCATCATAAATTTCTCGGATCGGCCTTCCACGTTACATATGGCGCGTATAAATACGAGTCAGTATTTCCAGAATAAGACAACTTGACTATGATAATATTCCCCGTCATATAATCGCCTTCCCATAATGCAACGGCTTCGTCCGACATGCTATTTTGATCTCTATTAAAGGCGGCATATCTACTTGGGTTTTCAAGAATATCAAAATCCTCTTCCATAATCAGGCTTTCCTGCTGAACCAACGTTTGACTATTTACCCTATTAGTTGCAATATCCCCTTTCGTTGGCGCGGCCCATGTTTTATTACTCTGATAAGAAATGGCATTGAATACCTTCTTTACCGCCTCCGATTCATTAAACACGACCGTTATGCTTGGCGTATATTGTACTCCAAAAAAATTAGAAACAAATGCATCACTACTTTGCTCCCACAATTCGCCATTCTTAAACGCATATAATTTGTTTTCTGCACAAATTATACTATCTGCATCAATGTCTATTTTCGAATAAAATGAATTATATGATTCTTCGAAAGCGAAAACCTCACCCGGAGCATCTTGCGTACCTTGCGCCAAAAGCAAATATTCGGCAACATTATCCGGTCTTATATTAAACGTTCCAAGCACCTTTTGTTTACCTCCAAATTCGTAATCTCCCGGATTCAAGTATTTTGGCAGATTGTCAGAAGCCCATGTTTTCACTTTATACAGCTCCGAGAGGTCAGTCATGCCATCCCTCGACAGCCTCCATATAACGTTTTTAATTGGGTCAACCCCATAATAAACAAAGCCACTTTGCACAACGCTCATCGGCAAAGACCCAACCCCATATTCTCCTGCATAATATTGGACATTATTTTTCGTAATTATACCATCAGTAGTTACAACTTGATTATTGCCATCATTACTCGCGATATACTTAGAATATATTCCAGTTTGCCCACATTTTCGTTCTTGGAAAAACGTAAGCACCCTATCCCATACACTCATACGCATAATGCCTCCCTTAGATCGATCCACTGTGTCAAAATTCTCCGGGTAAAACCGGCTTGTTTGATTGACGTTAGTATCCTCCTGATATGGCATAGACCATCTGTGCATTGTAGGGTATGTTACCCGGTTTGCATTTTCATCAAATATCCACTCCCTCCCATTTGAGTTTACCGCAGACTGATAATAATCGGAAAAATTCGGGTCAATGCATTTTTGACTTATAACATGGTCAATGGTAAATGTTAATTCTGATGCCGAAAACGTTATGCTTCTTTTTTTGCTCCCTACGGATGCAGCAATTAAAAATATCCTGTCGTTTTCTAATGTAATAGAACTATTAATTGTAAACGTATGCGCCCCTTCAGAGGCATCAAACGCCCCTACTAAATTCAATTGATCAGTATATATATTCTGCAAATAAATTCGCCATGCATCACCCCCCGGATTCACTTCCCCAAAAGTCAGCGTTATTGTTCCTGAAATTTTAAATGTTGTAGAAGCTACTGCCTTTAAAAACCACCGGGAGTCCGCTGGCGGATCAAAGCTGCCGCCTAAATTTGCTAAAGGAGCGCTTTGCGCCGTTACATTAGAATCAGTATATGTTGACCCGGTAAAATTCAATCCTATTAAAAACGTATCGCTTTGGCTCCCAGTGCTGCCTTGCGTTACAGAATATCTATATACATTCCCTGTTTGTATAGCTCTGTTTTTAATGTAAAAATCCCCTTTAAAAAATTCGTACGTAGCCGGTGTGGCATAATTCGATGTTTGATTTTGAAGCATGCCTTGATGAAATCTATTGCTTAGTGTCGGATTGGCAATGGCATATCTCTGACCAAATTCATAATACAAATTAAGATTATTTGCTACCGGGCGCGCTGGCGTATAAATCTCAATAAAATAATTATCGTACCCAGTTCCAAAATCAAAAGACCCGTCTGTTGGCGGTAGTATGATTTTAATAAATTGACCGGATTTCGCTTCCCCATTTATTGCCGGGTTTATTACTGATGCGACCACTTCATAGTCCCGTACATCGCCATATATATTCGCTGTTGACCCGTCTCCATTATAACGCTTCATTACCTTTACACGGTCCCCCGGCGTGAACCCATAGGCAAGTGGACTTCCGGGATTTAAATTAACAAACGCATTCAATGACTCAATACTGAAATATGCGTATTTCACAATCCCCGTTATATCTACTGTATCCTTAAATGTTCTATCTGAAATCCATTGAACAAAAGTTTGCTTACTAAGGTCTTTTGTCCGAACCCATTGAAAATAATAAGCCCAATCAGGTGGCTGATGATAAATACTGGCCAAAAAACGCTGAATAAACGGCGACGTAGGAGATGCCTCCAAATACGCCAAAGATGTGACAGAAAAACCAGATGTATATACGGCACCATTTGTCCTGTATTTTTCATCAAAATACACAATCGCATAGCCATGCCTGCTCGACCAATCATACGCGGGGAAAGATGTGTTGATAGTCGAATTGTATGAATAATCTGACAATATATTAGTTCTTGCCAAACTAATTCCGGCCTTAGAAATATACAAATCATTAGGCCCACTACTTATTATGGTGTACCCTTGCGAAAGAGCGTCTACCCTTAACCCCTCAATCACCGCTGCGGCATCATCCCCGGTAGAAAGAGAATACGATACCGTTGATCCGTTTGTTAAATAAACCACATAATCATCAAGAGAAGACGATGGGGATTGAACTGTGCCCCTCACAACTATATGTATAACCCCCGTCCCAAACCCACTTTTCCCGTCTTGATTTGCTATCAAATTACTGAACAATACCCCGCTGTAGTACGGCGTCACATCGGATTGCGTTATGTTGCTTGTGTTGCCATTAAATGAAAAATCCGTTAAATTAGGGTACCCCTCTGTTACGTTACCGTAATCAAGCGTGTTGCCGTTTAATAGGGCTTGCGCTATACAAGCCTGTGGCACGTAGTCCTGCAACTGATCGCTTTCCGCAATTAAAATATTATTATACCCTTTGTCATTATAGAATAGATATGTTGCTATGTCATTATCCGGTATCCCTTCTGCGTCTTTATCAATTGAGGCTATAACATACCAATCACTCATTACATTCCCGAAAGAATGTGCTGCCATTAATTCCACCTTTCTCACATTAGCTGGCCCTGTTTGATATGTTATTGCAATCCTACAATTTTTTGTAGGATCGGCATCGGTAGTCTGATCAAATGCATTGTATGGTATTGGCATTTCACTTTGACTACTTGTTATTGACTTATCGTGATCGTCGAAATCCCACCTTGTTTTAAAGCGAAATATTTTTTTTCTTAAATTATTTACAATACTTGATGCATCATTTTCATAAACAACGTACGGCGGTATGTCTGCTGGCTCTTTTGCAACATCTATATAAGATCGCTGTATACTACCATACCCAGAAGCTAATGCCCGATCTATGTTTATTTTAGTCGGCCTCCCAATAGAATCTACAAAATACAATATATCCCCCTGCGTACTATCCCCATATATAACATCGATATTGTACAAGATATTAGCCGTAAACGCAAGAGGATCGCCGGTTGTATTTATACCTACCTCTATTAACCTTTGAAATGTCTTGGGGATGGTGTTATATACATAAATACCGTGATTGCCACTTGAATTATAGTTAAAAACATAAATACGCTTTGATATTGTATCGTACTTGTTTCCTATGTTTTTATTCACCCCAACTATAGGAAGTAAAGGGTTGGCCAAAAGTAAGTTGCCAGCCTTAACCTTTACGCGCCTGTTTGGGGGCACCCCATCAAACTCAACATTCCTTGCATCTCGATGCAATACCTTCCCTATCGATTCCAGTGGAGAATCCAAATCAAGTGTGCCTGCTAATTGTTTTAATTCCGTTGGCATTTATGCTAATAATTTTTGCCCATTAGATTCTCTAATCACGGCATTTATATTCTGTAAATTCACTTTCTTCTTCGGCATCCTTCTCCGAGCATTTATCTTTTCTGCTATATATTCATCCCGCGTCCCCTGTTTAGACTTCCATTTTATAAATGCGATAACAGCCTCCTGACATGCCGTTAATATTTGATAATCGCCGTTATTTTCAGGGCTACTTATGTATTCAAGGATTATACTATCAAACCTAAATTCAGGCGAAAGTATAATCAAGTTATTTGCTTCATCCACCTTACACTCACCGTATTGCACAAGCCCACCACCAACACCAAATAATGGCTGATATTGACCGTTATAATAATAATTCAAATAATATGGATTATTTAATAATGATGGGAAGGCATCTGTAATGTCAGATGACAGTTTAGATATCCTATTTGGATTTGTATCGGCATACGTAGTTATGGCATTATTTATTTTAAGGGTACTAACTTCCCCGTTGTTATTCAAAATTCCTATTTTAACCCATGAAATGTAATCATGTGGGAATGCCACGGTTTTATTTCCTCCAACCGGCAATCTCACCGTAATTGTTTCAGCGGTAATATCAAATAATAAATCAACAAGCGCCCTGAACCCGAGAACCCACGCTCTATCAAACTCGCCACCAGATTGATTGTTTTCGTCGAGACAGTATGAAACAACTGTTTTCAAAGGAACATACTTTGCTATATCTGTAGGCATTTAATTTATGATTTTTGTGTTGTATTACCAGCCCCTATATTATCTTCAATAACATCTTTAGGCATCTTATATCGCTGCGTCAATTTTTGATACGCTAAATTATAAATGCCTTCTATGGCATCATCTGGCAGATTTAACCGTTCCGTCATAGACGATGTTCGCGTATTCAACATTTCTACATATACTGGCATATCAAATAACGGAGTTCCATCGTTCGCGGTAATATAAATAGTCTCACCTCTTATTATGGCCTCTGCCCCTGCCGGTCGAGGCATGTTTTTTCTATACCCAGCCCTCTTTGTTTTTATAAGAGCTATCTCTTGCCCGATGCCATTCGCGGCATTCGCGAAATATACCCTGCTTATGCTATATCCTAATGGTAAAGACACAGGCGGCTGAGGCAATGTAGCATACCATTCCCCCGTAACCGCATCTTGAACGAGCGCAGACAAGGCGTATCTTGTCATATATCCATCCGGCACTTCCAATGTTCCCAACACCTTAGCCCCGGCGTACACTTGCCCTACTGCATTGTAAGCTAATGCCTGATCAATATGCAACAATGCTTCTTTTTCAGAAAACGAAAACTCATCATCTGGGAAATCATTTGCAATGTCTTGTCTCAGCCTTTGAACAAGTAACTTTTTTGTATATGGTATTAATGATGCCATTAGTTTCCTGTATTAATTACGCTTTTGCCGTATTGAGTAAAGTCATTGTCGTGGTACGAAACACCAAATGAATCAAGTGTTCTTTTGGTTATTTCAAGGATATCTTCTTGCATCCATTGCGGCTGCACACTTGCCCCGGAACTATACACTTGCCTTCCTGATACTATCGTGTACCCCCAAACTACATCTGTAGGTGTAGCTATGTAGTCTATCTCCGCCTCGGTTACAGTTGATGGAAAGAAGGTGTACTTATTTAAGTAAGGCGTATAATAATAACAGTCCTCCGAAATTAATGGCGGATCAATTACATTGTCGTTAACAGTAGCTATCTGGTTTTTATTTATATGTAAAACGGCTTTGCCATTTATCCTAAGAGCAAGTAAGTATGAAAAATCAGAAGGTTTAGGCCCATCACCAGAAGTTATTGTAATAGTGTCATTTTTTGTAAATGGCGATAACTTGGTCTCTATTGTTTCGTTTTCAATTAACCCTGTATTCGCCCCCGACTTGCCATTGCTCCGGGCCTGAAATCTCCCTTTTAAATCCATAAAATACGCCAACTGCTCACTATTCCACGCATAAAAAAACTCAGTAGCCGACACGCTGCCGCTTTGATTTTTTCTTAGTAAGAATCTAAGAAACCCATAAAGTTGATCAACATTCCATGCCATAATAAAGAATAAAAGCCTACCACTATAGGATAGGCTTTATTTTAGATGATATTTATGAAAGAACTTAATCAAACAACGCCTTCAGTTGAACCGCAAAATCTTCTCCTTCCTGCAATTGCGAGAACTCGAACAATTTTTGCCCAATCGCCTCATTTGATTTCATGCCAGAAATATCACAAATCACATTATTGCTACCTCTCCATGTCGCTTTATTAGGATTAAATTTATTTGAAATCAACCCTTCTGTCAACGCCTTTTCAATGTAATATTTCATCTCAATGCTCTTATTGCCATAGCTCTCTATAAAATTGGCTGCATTTTTAATTGCTTCCTTCTTATAAAGAACCCGCACTTCTTCTGGTGTCAATTCGTTTTCAGAATCAAAATCAAAAAGAGGTATTTCAAGATATGATGCATGAATCATCATTTTCTTAACCGTAGCTTCTTTTGCCAGTTGCATTGCTTTGTCAATCTCTTCGAGTTTTTTATTTTCTTTTGACATTCTCAAAGTAGGATCAACTGACACAAAGATGGCATCTGCCGATCTGGTTCTAAACGGGCTGTTGGCGTTCCAGCTACAAATATTCAAATACAAAAGCAACATGCGCTCGTCCCCATAACATCCGAACTTGCCTTCAAGAAAATTACGAGGCTTTGTTGATTTTATAAATATTTCAATATCCTCCCTCTCCTTTGGTTGCTCGTCTGCAAATATTGAGCTACACCCATCATAATATCTCACTATCCGACGCTGGCCCTTCCAAATCACTTGCGATGTGAATACTATGTTCTGAAAAGGCTTAAACCGTTTGTGAGGCTCAGGACGGGCTTTCTGCCCAACTATGCCAATTACAGGCAATTCTCTTTCAATGTTTTCCGTAGCCAACTCAAACACATATTTCTTAAATGGGTCAAATTCCATTCTTAAGTATTCCGCTTCAAGTGGATATCTTTCTTTTTCAATTGTTTGCTGTTGAGCTATAGGCGGTGTTGCAGATAGCCGCTTTTTCTCTTTTTTTGGGGCTAACTCTTTATTAGCTTGTGCCATATTTTTAAATTATATAAGGGGCAATACATGTCATCATGCATTGCCCCTTACGGATTAAGAAATCAAACCTTTTAATATAGAAAATTGCTCGGCTGCTGTTACACGTGATCCAACATATGCGATTTGTTCATATTTGTTAGATGCCTCTGTTGTTTTTGTAGGCTTTGTATAACCTAAATCCCAACTGTAAATACGCTGTGAAGTTGGTATATCCGGGTTTTGCTGATATACCCATTGCATATAAGGACGCGTAGAACTATCTTTTGCATCCTGTGTCATGCCCTGTGGAACGCCAAACCCGAAGTTTGCCCGATAATCGCCTACCGTTGGAGTATACCCGAAAACCGCCTGTGCGGTAAACCCTTTGTAACGGTGAAAGTGGAAGTCAAAAGTATCAGTAGAGAAACTCTTGAAGCCGTAGCTTACAGAAGCTTCTGCACTTTGCCCTACGCTGCCATAACTTATTGCTCCGTTACGATAAATACCAAACAGCAAGTTGTTTATATCCTGCCGTTGCTTTAAATCCTGAAGGAAGTGGTATTCACGTGGGCCACCATTCGCATCTAATACATTGGTGAAATTCTGAAAATCGCCAATCATGAAGTTATTTGTCACATAATCCACTTCAGAGCCACGTGCAATTACATCAGGCAAAACCCCCACCGTACCAACGGTGCCGGAAATGTTCGCGTAAGGCACCCCTTCCATTACAGCATCTTCAATATTCAGCATCATTTGGTCATTCATGGTCTTAACCGCCAAATATGGCAGGTAATAATTACCACCACCAAAATCAATCTGAGTTTTGTTCATGCCAGCCAAGTCGCTCGCCTTAACAGAAGCACGTGCAACTGTAGCAGTGTTGTCATAACGATACAACTTCTGCTGCTGTGTGCCCTGACTGTCGGACGCCTCCCCAGCTAACTGATTACCGAAGGTTTCCAGCCCCTCACCAGCCAATACAGTTGTGCCGGTTCCAGAGTGCACAGTATATGCCCCCATTGGGGTAAGCTCCAATACAAAGGCACTTGTGGTTCGCGTTACATTGGTAACCTTAAACTTCAAACCATTTGAGCGGAATTTTACCGTCTGGTTCAAAAGGAACGGCGATTGTGTCCCGGCAGTTCCATCATTATAGGATTGGGGGCTTTTAAGTGTCACATTCACAGCAGCACCACTTGCTCCCTGCGCAACAGTTGTAGCCACTAAACCAGAACCATAAGGACGGCCCTTTTCAAAATGCGAAAAAGTATTAGTAGTTGTATTTGTTTCCTCGATATTGGTTCTGCCCAAAATCTCCATTGCCAACATGTACGAGTTGTTACCGTACTTAGCAATAAGACCCGGAATATAATCAGGGATAACAAAATTCAAGTCATTAAAAATACCGGTTGTTAGCCCGAGTGGATAACCCACCGGGCCGGGCTGACCGGTTGCGCCTCTTACTATAGCACTTGGCATATTAAAAAATTAAAAAATTAGGAGTTATTGTTAATACCCTCCGTACCCCTTCAACGAAGCCCTCATTTGCTTATCTAATTCACTTGGCTCTTGCGTTTGCGCTATTTGCCTTACTAAGCCGCCTTGTGTATTATCTGGCAAACTTGCCTTTATAGCTGCGTTTTTCCCCTGATTGATTGCTGCCATAATAATTTTATCCTTATTATTGGCATAATAGATGGCATCCAAAAACAATTGTCTATTCGGGCTTCCATCCGAATTAGTAAATGTCTGCCAAAACTTATCAGCGTCACACGCAGTTTCTACAGCTTTTGAAAATCCTTCCGCATCTGGCTCGTAATGAAACTCGAAGGCAATTTTATTGGCTTCATCATTAAAATTGATCTTAGTTTCGATAGCCTTTGGGGTCAAAGATTTATAAGCTTCTTTTGTCTCCAAATCCGACTTAGCTTTTTCTTCCAACATTTTCTTATATTGGATATAGCCTTCATCGGTAGGAGTTTCTATATCTGGGATGGAGAATTTCGTTCTTGCTTTTTCGAGATCGGGCCTTGTTAATTTAGCCTCAATCATCAAGTCCATTTGTTTTTCCGTAACCTGATCCTGCCAGTTGGATATTCTTTCCTGATACTCGGCATCTTCCTCTCCAACATTCTGTGCGGGTTTTGGCGGGATTGAAAATTGCTTACCAAACCGGTAGTTTATTTCATCGGGGGTGAGGTCTTTGTATTTTAGCTGCATCCCCATTTTCACAATGTCTGCTGCCGTTTCCTTTGTCACTTCGCCGGTCATGAGACTTTCAAGCCTCATTTCGCGATCCAAGTGCTGCCAAACTTCTTTTCTATCCCCCTTAGCAATAGCTCTCAAAAAAGCTGCACTTTCATCATCGGGCACCTGAAATTCTTGTGGCCGAGGCGCTGCCCTGAAAGCTCGCAAGTCCTCTATGTCTTTTACTGCTGCTTCCGGGGTGTCATATCCGAATTTCTCCTTAAAAAGATCGAATGGATTAGACGCAACGGTTGTTGCGGAAGCGCCTGCGCCATCTGTTGACGAAGTGGCGCTTTCTATTCCACGTGAAACATCTGAACTTTCTGAATTTTCAGTAGAAGCAGGGGGCATGCCGCCATTAAGGCTTAATGCCATTTGCTGTGCTAATTCCGTCTTAAAATCTGGTTGTACTGTTTCCGTAGACTGATGTACTACTACAGGTTCATTAACATTGTCTGCCATATTGATTGGGAATGTTTTATGGCAGTAAAATTAGTTTTATATCCAGCAGTTTCTTTTGGAGTAATAAGCATAGGGTATCAAAGTGATACCCTCATTGTATATAAACGTATAATTAATTGAGTTTCGCCCTGTATGTGCGTAGTATTTGCTTTGGTTTTGTCTTTGGCTTGTCGCCGCCTCTGGGTCGCGGCCTGCCTAACATTGGCAATAAGCTCATCATAAAGCTAACGGTAAGGTGAAATGGCGTTCGTTCGGAGTGGTTATAATGCATCGAGTCTTCAAGTAAAGGAATATATTCGACCCTGTGTACATTTCCGTTGTACACCACCATGCTATCTCCGTCGTAATACTTTTTGGCAACCTCCAATTGCTTTGCAAGCTCAAATGGGTTGCCAGATTGGGTTCCGGGAAGTATTTTTTGTTTTGGCTTTGTAAGATCGACTGCCGGAGTCCATTCAAGGCACTGCAACGCATCCCATTCTAAAAAATCTTCATAGAACCATGTCCCTGCATCAATTTCAACATTCATTTTACACCCAAAAAACAAACAAGTCAGGAACATTTGTCGGTTGAATTGCTTTATTAATTTTGGCCTATCTAAGAAAAAGAAAACAGGCCTTAGCCCGGTTTCTTTGCCATCTATAATGCATGATTTTTTAGTCACACATATAGCCCCATCCGATCCCCCGTCCGCAAAGATGTTTTTATATGTATCTGCCCCGCCGCTATACATCAGCGTATTTTCAGGTTCTATGGTGCCGTTGCTATCCCTATACAAATTAGGCTCTACTGGAAGCTCTTTGATCCAACAAGGCCCACTTTTATCGTCAACCCATTTTACAATTATTTTCTTTTCTTCGTTATCATAATCTTCATCCCATCTTCCTTGTCTCCAAAACGCCACCTCTGGATTCTTTTTTAAAAACTCTATGCGCTCTATGAAGTTTTCCTCATTAAATTCACATGTTCCTGTTTCGAACGCGAACATGTCGTATTCATCGAGTGGGTAATCCCTTCGATGATCCATTAGCTCTTTATCCTTTAGCCCTTCTCGTTCACGTAATATTATTGTCCGTGAGCCTTCGGTAATCCAGCAACCATCGTTACCCAATACAGGCTCGACAGGATCATCAATAACACTTTCGCCAAATTTATCTATACACCCATCGTACCCTTCAAGGGCAGTGTCGAATATCCTTACAACCTTACTTGGTGTATGTATACCATATGGCTTGCCTGTTTTAGGGTTTATTTCATTCTGATCGGCGGCATCCCAAAATTTCCTGAAATTCTCGCCGCCTTTTTTCTTTGGATTAACTGTTGTCGGTATATACGCAAAGCCTACCTTTTTCTTACCTCTTCTTAGACATGACTTTACTTTACTCCAATATGTATTAACATCTACTTTCTCCCATTTCCCCCACTCATCTCCTAAGAAATAAGATAAGCGACCGCTATCATAACTATTGAGTGTTGTTGGCTGGTAGTCGATGTAGCTATTAAGCCCTTCCCTTTTTATGTTAGCGCCTTTTTTCTTTTTTTCTGTGGGCTTAATGAATTTCACGTATGTATCACTACTACCATCCATGTCTTCTACAAAGCAAGGCAACATGGCCCTGAAACCGCGAAGAAAAAGCATTTGGAATATTTTCTTAATGGATTCATCATTATATGAAACCATCCCTCCAATCATCTCTTTATTGCGGCCACATATCCACCACTCAAAAAACGTACCCTCCGTTGTGGCCCCTTTACGGCGAGACTTACCGCGTGTCATTGCTAACACCGGTATATCATCTCTTAATAAATATTCTTTTAAAATGAAAATTTTTCTTGTGCAGTTTCTGTAGTCAGGCCTATCCCCGGTTTCAAGAGTCCAATAATTAACATACCCATACATGGAGCCGGGAATAAACGTCAATACTCCATTTATCATGGCATAGATGCCATGCGTCATTCTGTCTTTTTCTCTTTCAACCCATTTTTTCTGTACGTCTGTATATGTATGTTCTTTGTTTACGATAGCTACAATATCGTCATCAGTAAATGGGACTTCCGTTCTGCGGAAAAATTGCTCCGATTGAGGGAGGTCAGAATACATTATTTCTTCCCCTTCAATGTACTCGCCATCTTCCGTAACCGAAGCCTTTCTTAATTCTCTGTACTCTGCATCTATTCCCTGTATGTGTAATACTCCCATGCTACTGTGCCATTTCTTGTTGCTGCATTTGTTGCATAACCTGTTGCTGTTGTTCGGGTGGCATTTGTGCTAATTGTTGCTGCATCTGCGCCTGTTGTTGCTTTTCTTGTTCTTCTTCAATCAGGGCTTCCTCCATTTCCTGATTCTCTTTGGCAAGAGGTATTGTTATATTAGGAACCAATTGCTGAATAGCAGGCAAGAACATTTTTATCATTTGACCACTTTCGTCTTTAGCTGCACTTGCTAACACGCCTTTAAGCAATTCCAGTTCTTTTTGCTTAGACACCCTGAAATCCTCCATGTCCTTTTCGGCAGATAATTTTTCAGCCTGCAATTGCTTATCCGAATCTGCTTTCATTTGCAAACTTTGCTGCTGAATCTGGGCGTTTTGCTGCTGCAACTTTTGACTATCCTCAATCGCTTTTCTGCGATTGCTTTCATATGTAGTGGTTAAATACCAATTAGCCAGCTTGTAATTATATTCATCCATTATCTCACGAATCATCAAAGCATCCTTCAGTGTAATTGAAGGGTTGCCTTGCGCATCTGGCATTTGACTGAACCGATCAATATCCCGCTCTAATCGTTGTCTCTCATACTCAGTAGACTTGGTTTTAACTTTTAAATCAAATCTGGTATTAATCATGTCATTTTCAGACTCAGGTTCTTCCTTCACAATATCATTCCATTTCAAAAGACATAACTTATAAAATGTTTCTTCCCAAAGCTGATTATTTGCGTTTAATATAAAATCTGTTACGTTAAATGAGCTTTCGTTTTGCCCTTCAGCAAGTTTGGCAGGCGTTCTATCGCCAACGTCGCTACCATCTCTGTATTGTGGCACACCCCAAAGTTGCCTAAGCTCCATTATTTGACCGGCCAAGACATTTGTTAGCCCAATAATCTTGTCAATACTTTCGTCACGAACCGTATTGCTAAGTGGCGGCGTTTCCCGCTGCAAAGGATCGACTCCTTTACTACTCCACAATTCATTCCCGGTTTGATCATATATGCGAACAACTTCTTCCCACTCAATCGTATCCCCATTGCCAAAGTCTAAATTACGAGCGCTTTCAACGTCAATGCGTATCCCAGATGGCTTTACCTTTGCAACAAGTTGCTTTCTTTTTAATTTAGTTGTTTGATATTCCCGCAGTACTTCCATGCCGCGCTCAAACAACCCCGGAACGTATTCACCATCATTGTTTGGGATATTAACAGTGTACGAAGACAGCGGCTTTGATACCTTTGTATATGGTGTAATTATTATATCGGGTTGGCCCCAATACAGCATTTTATCTCCGTAAGGAGCATATATGCCCCTCATCCATGTATTCTTCTGCCTCTTTAAAATCTCTACATTATCCGGCTTCGGCTGCTCAATAGTTTGACCATCCTTTGTGGTCTGCTGATAAGGGATTGATTTTTTCTGGGTTATATTTGTCTTCCCGTAGGCATCTGTTTTTTCAACATAATAAACATCTTCCCCACAATTTATTTCGCAGTCGAATACAAGTATTGAGCAATCGTCATAAGGTCTGCTTTGATTGTATGTAGTGAACGCGTAATTATCATTCCACATGTAATTAAATGTGCCAATATTCTTATTTGTTGACAGCTTTGCAAGCTCGTATATTTCCTTCTCTGTTAGGCCATTTGGATTCTCGGGAGATTTACCCAATCTATATCTCGCATCCTTTACTTTTAAATTATAGAACTCTCCTATTTTTGCTATTTCATGCTCCCCGCTATCGTTAAGAAAAAAGTCATACACCATATTTGTTGGAATACATTTCCTAACAGTGTATTCTTTTGGCGCACATCGTTCAATTTTTGTACACCCGAAGTTGAGTACCGTTAAGTCGAATAACGTTTTCCTGTTAAGTATGCGTTCGAACTTAATATCATTTTGAACTTTATTAAGAAATTTTTCAAACTTTATTTCTTTTGGCAATCTGTCTTCCAATTCAAAATGCACTTTAGCAGACATTTCATCATCCGGAACATACGCGTTTGGCGGCTCTAAAATAAGACCGGTGGCTTCCTGAGCCTGATTGATATTATCAACATCATGCATCCGGTATAATGCCTCAAACACTCGTTGCTCTTTTTCGGTCATAGACCCATCATCAATAGCCGTAACGCATGGATAAGTTTTATTCTTGGCCATGCTTTCTATTAAAGTCCCCATGAACTGGGCCGCAATCCTGCTCTGGGTATAATCGATATTAATATATGATTTGTTTGCGTCGGATACATTTATGTAGTCAAGAAATTCATTCATTTTTTGACTACCCTTGCACCAAAGAAGCAGTTCAATCCACCGGGCGTTACGCATCTTGAAATAGTTAAGACTCGTATCATCCGATGTTTGCTGTGAGTGAAAAGCTTTAACAATTAGCTTTCCTTTTTCCTTATTTCTTTTTTCTTCCGGGGATAAAAAAAACCTACCTAAGAGCGGATCGGTGAACTGGGGATTGGACGTGTCATTATATATATCGGGCATTTTTGCTGAAATTTAATTAAAATTAGTTAAATTTCTAATTAAATCATCCCCACTACCATGTCCTCATGAACTTTGGTTACCCTTTTCTCTATACCATTCCAGTTATACACAATGTCGTAGGCCGCGTTTGGGCGATGGAAAATTAGCTGTTCAAATTGATATGGCGCTCGGCCAGCATTAATTACTTTTACCCGGTTTATATGCGTTTTCATTTGCTCTACCGGGATCGGTATTTCGTATTCTATGGGAACTCGCCTGCAAATTATATTCCCACACATAGGCTTTATGTTGCCAAATGTATCCAAAACACCGAACAGGGTTTTATTAAACGGCACACTGTAAAGGTCATCCATAAGGTAGTATGGAGATGGAGGATAGAAGTGATTATGATGAAAAATCGCAATGTCCCCCTCCTTGATATACGTGTTGCCTTGCACTATAACGCCAACTACCGGGCTTTTTTCCCGGTAGTTGTGTTCAAAAGGAAGGGCTGTTCTTACTGTTATACCTCCGATTGATATGCGATCCTTCTGCTTCATATCAACCCGAACAATTATCTTGTTATTTACTGGTTTCATATACGATACCGATTATTTCTTCGCCTTGTAAGACTAAATATGTTTGACCTTCGTACTCTATTTCAAAACCGCACCCTTTATGAAATAGCGCTTTCTTGCCTTTCCCATTCTTTATATTATGGTCTTTCACCAAAGACCCGATACTGAATATCGTTCCCTTGTTAGGCTTAACCTTCCCTTCAGATGGGAGCAATAAACCAGATGTTTCTGATTCTGTCTTGTCCCTAAGTACAAAAACGCAATTATTTGTTGCTTTTGGTTGATTGTTCATATTATACAGATTACATTGTGTCACAAATAAGGCATTCGGAGGTAAGGATCATCCCAGCAGATGAGGCTGCATTCTGTAAAGCGCACCTAAGCACCTTGGTTGGGTCGATTACACCAGCCTCAACCAAATCCTCAATAACATCTGTCTTTGCATTATATCCGAAACTTCCGGCCAACCCTTTAACTTGTTTTAATATTTGCTCTGCATCTGTTCCGGCATTAAGGCAAATTTGCTTAAGAACCATTTCCATTGCAGAATCAACAACTTCATTCCCAGATTTAACCCTTAACAATGTTGTTCCGCCGCCTGCCACATACCCTTCAGAAATGGCTGCTTTGGTGGCCCTTACTGAATCATCAAACCGATCTAATCTTTCTTTCATTTCGGTTTCCGTAGCAGCGCCAACCTGAATAACAGCAACGCCCCCAGTTAATTTTGCTATTCGCTTTTCAATTGGAAATTTTTCGTCTTCGTTTTTAGCTTGTGCTAAATTCATACGCAATTCATCCAGCAAATTTTGAAGCAAATCCTTATCTGTATCGCCGCCAATTATAACAGTTTCTTCTTTGTTAACGATAACCTTTTTCGCGAAACCTAAATTAGCTGGCTCTATTTCTTTTATATTGACACCACGCAAATCGCTAACATAGGAGCCCCCTGTTAATAATGCAATATCTTCCATTTCCAAGCGTCTCGCCTCGCCAAAAGCAGGAGCCTTAACAACACAAACCCGTACCCGACCCTGAATAGTATTCATGGCCAAAAAAGCAAGACCCTCATCAACAGCATCTTCGCATATTATCAACAACGGATGCCCTTGTTTCATTGATATTTCAAGCGCTCTTTGAATTTGAGTATGATGATTTATCCTGTTTTGGTAAATCAAAATCAATGCTTCCTCAAACTCGCATATTTGCTTTTCCTTGTTGTTTACAAATAAAGGAGAAACCCAACTCTGCTCCCACTTATACCCATCAGAGATTTTTATTTCAGTGTCAACACTTTTACTTGGCTCCAAATCAATTATACCCTCATCCCCGATCTTTTCAAACGCCTTCGCAATCCACTCCCCGATTTCCGGGTCATTATTGGCTGAAATGGTGGCTATTTGTCGAATACGATTTATATCCCCCTTTATTGGCGTGGAAACATCTTTTAGCCTATCAACAACAAGCCCAACAGCTTTGTCAATTTCTTTTTTCAATTCCATTGGATTAGCTCCTTGATTTATCAAGGCGATACCCTTTTCAGCAATCGCCTCGGCTAAAACAACGGTAGTCGTCGTCCCATCACCGGCCTGATCAACTGATTTCTGGGATGCTTCCTTTATCATTAAAACTCCCGCTTGCTCAAATGGATCATCATGCACTTCAAATGCCTTGGCAGTAGTATACCCATCTTTGGTAACGTGTATTGGTAAGTTATGTACCCCATAATCAACAACCATGCTTTGTGATATTAATACATTTCTGCCCATTGGTCCTAATGTAACCTTCACAGCAGCCGCGATCTTCTTAATGCCAGATAGCAATTTTGCACGAGCATCAGGCCCGTACAACGTCTTTTTGTTCATATTGTTTTTTTAAAAAATTGATTGATAATAAATCTTACCGCAGCCCGAATAGACATGCCATTATCATCTGCGTAGAGTTTTAGTTTTTCGTATATCCACCAATTGAGGGATATGCCGAATTTCTTGTGGGTACTATTCTTATCTGCCATTGATACCTATTTGGTATCCAAAGATATTTGAAATCTTAATTATACACAAAAACTGATAGAATTTTACTATCAACATTAGATAACTTTTTAATATATACCTAAAATGGCAAGTAATGTAACCGCGTTGTTGAACGTGTACCAAATGGATCAATCAGTAATGGATCGTAATGCTCCTAAGAAATTCGCATTCCCAACACAAGGATGCCTGCTTAGTGATTGTTCCGATTCACCTGCTCGAAGTTTAAGTTCTGGTTATAACGTTTATTCGTTAATAACCGTTCCTTCCAGTGCTGCCGCCAATTCTACCGGGCACCTTTATTATGTGGCTGAAACATTGGCCCAATTGGTTACCATCTTCAACGCTTAAAATTAAAAACCGCTCTACTGGGCGGTTTTTTTTATTCTTTCCCTAACCTTTTCATAGTACTGTTTCGATGTTCCATTTAATTCATGGAAGTAACTCTCTAATCCCTCCTGTGCAAAAAAATCATACGCCTTTTCACCAATAGGAATACAGTTAGGAGCAGCCCCGCACAATTCTAATATTCTGGGAACCTTTTGCCCTTCCGATAATTGAAATGCCTGCGTTTGGTTTGTAATATGAAACTTGCACTGCTTAATAGCCTGTGCAAGCTCTAAAAAGTTATTAACATTCAGCTTCCTTATGTTCAGATCATGGGTCATGGTGAACACATTGTATTCGCGCATTGTGCCACAAAACAACAAATCGTCTTCATAAGGCTTCAGGAATGAATAGTTGATGTTGTGGTTCAAATACCGCTCTGACCGGGTAATGAGGATTTTACCTTTTGCGAAATCTTTTTCAGCATCAGGTACATTTAACCATACGCCTGAAAGATCACATGCCATGTCTGGATATACGTAGAAATACCACCGGTTAATCGAAAAAGAAGGCATACCCACGTATGTATCTCTGAATGCCCCTAATGGCACTTCAATTTCCTCGCCATCCCATGTTTTAACATCGGCTATACAAGGCTGTTCCATTAGCAGGGGGATCATCATATCGATCATTTTTTGATTTAGCATGACCTGCTTACCGTCTTCTGATTTTGTCGGATGCACGGCCCCTTCGTAATATAACGCTGGTATATCCTTGACTAAATAAAGAATTATCCTCCTTTTTGTCTTTCTATAAAACTCATTCATTGCTGGTATACTCGCGTGTACGTCACCGATATTTCCCGTGTGGGAGAATGTGGCTAATTTTTCCATTTCTTATTTTGCTTTATTTTTTTAATATGTGAAATGCTTACTTTGTATCTTTCTGAAAGTGCCTTATCCGATTCTAATGATGCTCTTATGTTGTATGCTTGTTGTATCGATAACTTAGTGCTGCTCCTGTTTTGATTATTAACAGAGGCGGTAACAAATGAACATCTTTCAGGAGAGTATAAGTCGGGCGTTACCCCTAACTGATTAGCTTTAATGTCTTTATCCAATTGAAGTCCTTCCTTCCAGCCGTTTTCTATAGCCCAATTAAAAAACGAAACAAAGTTTTTATCCCATATATCACAAACACGAACTCCTTTGTCTACGTAATTTTTATGTGATGCATGATTTTTGCTCCTGCATCTTGCCTTCATGCCCTTCCAGACATCGTACAAGGGATGTTCCCTGTACTCGAAAGTAGTTCTTGGCGTTCTATTACAACCGCAACTTTTCCAATGCCCCCTATTCAACTCATAGCCAACAACTATCTTTTCATTCCCACAATCGCATAAACAAAGAAACCTTGTTGCCTTGTTATTTGATGGCATCTTTTCTTTTACTAAAAGCATTCCGAATCTTTGGCCGATCAGGTCAAGTCTTTTGGGGCCTCCCTTATTCACCATCACTGAATATCTTTAATCAGCCACAAATATATTTCTTCTGCGTTTTCCAATAACGTACTTGTTACATGAGCCTGACCGGTGCTTTGGGCGTACTGAACAGCTAATTTTCTACAGGCAATTTTTTCTATATTAACCCATAATTCGTGTTGTGCTTTTTGGTTGCTTTTTGAAATTTCTTCTGGTGTCATATTTTTATTTTTTGATGTTCTTAATTTCCGTTGCCGTCTTTGAAACACTCATATAATTTAGGATTTTCTGTTTTGTCTTTTTTTAATAATTCATATTCATCTGTCCAATTAATATTACCATACTTTTCAATCAGCTTAGGCATATAATCTGGCACAATAAAATTCATGTTCTGAAGTAGATTCCTTGTGTTTGGTACTCCCGGTGGCTTTACCTGAAGCTGAGTAATAATATCTGGTGCCACCACAATCATAACTATTTGCCTCAAAAAACTACCTCTATTCATGCTGGTATTTTTTGATGATTAGGTAATGTTTCGTAAAGTTGTTCCGGGATGGTTTGCTTTATTTTAGCAACATCCGAATCATTAAGCTGCGTATCGTGATATGCAGATATTGCCCATAAATGCGTTAACCCATTCTCCATAATCGTTCTTTCCTGTTGTTGTCTTTCTTTTCCCGGCAACCATCTAACCTCTGTTGGGATATTATAAATCTTTTTATTATTTGCCAATAACCAATAGTTAAACCATTGGCCCGGTTCGTACCCAATTCTGTATATTATTTTTGCCCGATTATCCAATAGTAAATTCGGAACATCATCAGAGTATGTTCGTTGCCCATATGTTCTTACTGATTCCTGTAATCTTCCCATGCCGTTATGCATAGGCCCGACAACAGGCATGTAGTGAGTAGCCTTTTGCTCTGCCTTCTGCGGGAAATATGGTTTATATCCTTCAGACAACTCAATATAATCTTCCGGGCAAATCAAAAAGTTATTGACTATGCTTTTATGAACCATAATATGGCAAGCAAAAGACTCCTTCATAGCCATATTCGGGAAATAAAAATACTCTATATTTTTGCAATACAAAGCTGCTTCAAGCCATGCGCCTCTTCTGTATAATGCACCTGCCGGATGCATATAAGCGCCACCAGATAATTCAAGGTGAGAACCAGCAGCATCACAACCAGAGTCTATGAATTGCAAATAATAATCCAGCCAACCTTCCTTAGTTGGGAAGCTATCGCTCTCCATGCATATAACCCATTCATTGGAGGCCATTTCAAATAGCACATCATACCCTATGCCATGTGATTGCAGCTTATCTTTAGGATACGGGAACACGGTTATTTGATCTTTGAATGGTTCAAGATATTTTATACTCCCATCATCTGCGTTGTTGTCGCATATGAGTATTTCAATGTCATGATCGCCTTTATACTTTAATATTTGCGCAACAGTATAGGCTGTCATTTTGCCTGTCTTCCAGTGGCATAAAATTATGCTAAACTTCATTTTATGTTTATTTTTTTTCAACTACCCATTTGTACCCGTCATAATCAAATGTAATAGCAGTTACATCTGGCCATGAAACAACCTTATACGTGTTTAACGATTCAGCATATTTAACAAACTCTTCATATTCTATGCCTGTAAGATACAATCTCGACATGAATGAGGCCGGAGCGCCAGCATAGTCCAATATTCTCGCATACGCTTTCAATAAACCAGAGCAACTAATTTCACCAGTAAATGAATTATCTGTGTATAAATCATTGCTTTTAAAGAATGCCAACAATCTTCTGCAATTTTCAATAATTGTCTCTCTGGTCATTTTAATTTTTTTTGCCTAAAAAAAGAGGGTTCCCTTGATACTCAATTCCAATATTGCTTTCAAATCTTTGTTTTTCAAATTCGTTATTTGAATAAATGTCTTTTAGATACATATTCTTATCTCGTCTCTCAAACGCAGCATATCTATCCCCTTTTTTAAGCAAGCGTTCCTTCATGCTGTTATAGTTTTCAGTTGCGAATTTTACCCACCCCGGATCGGTACCCCCTAAGTTATCTATATCATCTACAATAGACATGTAATTTTTAAAATACACAATCTCCTTTACATCGTTAAAAACTTGCGCTTTAAATGAATTATCCATGTCTTTTTCCAAATCTGCCATACGAAACGCCGCCTTATGGTATGGCCTAAAATCGCTGTACCCTATAGGTACCAAAGATTCATGTATTCTGCCTGACCATTTCAATTCGTGTCTGTTATAGAATCTAAACCATCTATGCGGATCGGTAGCGTGATCAAAGTAATAACAATTGTAATCAGGGCATACAATATTCAAAATGCCATTATCTTTTTCAATAATTTCACTTGTATTCAAATACAGGATAGTACTATTAAATGCCCACCCTGCCAAAATATTAAGTATTGAGCTAAACCCGTTATGGAAGATATAGTCGAATGGAACTGGTATTATTTTCAAGTTGAATATGTGACGATAAGATTGCAATATCTCTCTATCTTCATCAAAAAGAAGCATATCGCCATATACTATTTCGTCGCATATTGTTGACAATGATTCGAATGTTTTCCTTAGAACCTTAACATTGCCACATCCCATCGTAATTCCAGTAATACCTGTTTTCATTTTACATCTTTAAATTTAACGTATAAACGACAATTGTCATCAAAGTGCCTTTTGGGAATAAACCCCTTCATGCACATCAAAAGGTCAAATGAATGGTGCGAGAAGATAGTGCTATGACCGGCTTCGGGGGCCAAATATACATAATCTTCAAGTTCAACATTATCTCTTTTTGCTACATCCAGAAAGCCGGTTTCAAAATATGCGAGGCCACCCATAACCAATGAACGATTAATAACATCCAACTCCATGAACGGGCTGCTGCAATGTTCAATACACTCTACGCAAGTAACAACATGAAATTTGTTTTTTTCGGGCAGCTTTATGAAATCTTCATTGTAGGCATCATATCCAACGGCATTATATCCAGCTTTATTCAAGTCATTAACAAGCCATCCATAACCGCAGCCAAAATCAAGAACATGAACATCTTCTTTTTTTATGCCGTTGGTCATAGTAGCTATACGATCTATGCGTATTGGATTTTGGGTTACATTTCTGCCTTCGTGATGTTGCCCACCTACTAACCCTGTTTGATCAATAGGGTCACTAAAAACAACCTTACAGGATTCGCATTGGCAATACTCTGTGTTTTGTTTTACAATTCTTAAAGGGGCCGGATTATTGCAAATAGGACAATTTTTTTTCATGTTTTATTTTTTATATCTCCGTGTTCTTATATCATTTAACATCAAGAAGTGATCTCATTTTATTTTAGTGTTTGTAATTGTTTTGAAAATGATTTAGGAGTCCATTTTGAGTGCCCGTAGCGTTCTCTACTTTTCATCATTGAATGCCAAAAATAAAGCGCTGCATCATACATCCGGATATTTCTATTGAAATAGATCGGTTATTTTTAAGGTACCACCATTTTCTTTTATTAAATCCCATAACTTAGTTTATTTGAATTGACTCTTTTGATTTAATACTTAAAATGCAAAATCCCTTCTTGCAAAATCTATCATCTGCAAGAATGTGCGTTATTGTGCCATACCATTCTTCCCCTGAATATTGCTTCAGTTCAGTATCCCATTCCTGCAAGCAAACATCATCGCCAACCATAAACGGGCGATCATGTTTTCTAACTTCAAATGTTTTTTTGTTCGAAATAATTTCAGCGAAAAATGGCCTTTCTGTTTTTAATGCGTGTAACATTTTAACTTTGTTTTTTTATTTCAATATTAATTTCTCTCGGGTCTTTATGTACTCCGACTTTTAGTTTTTCAATTAATTCATCGGCCTTTTTCTCATAATATTTTTTTTGCTGCTTCAGAACTACGCCATAATTTTTCTCCCATAGTAAAGTAAACTTACGCAAGTTGGTTATTACATGGATTAGTTCTTCAGCAACCTGAATAAGTTCTTCTTCTGAATTTATTTTCACAATCATTGGTGTGGTTTTTAAATATCAAAATGGCAAGTCAGAGTCATCCGTGGATGCATTTGGGGGATCGCCAAACGGCTTATAACCTTGATCACTGCTTGCCGGTGCTGATTGTGCTTGTGATTGGTTCTGCGTACTATCGTCTCTTCTGCCGCTACTCAATAACTGAAGAGAGAATACTCTTAAATTCAAATACGGCTGCGGCTCCCCTTCTTTCTTTTTCCATATCTTAGCTTCAGGTATTCCCTCTACGTACACCAGAGTACCTTTCCTCATATATTGAGCAATATTTGTATTTTCTACCCACCAAGAGCAGCTTACCCATGTAGTTTTTTCTTTTTGTATGCCGTTGTCTCTCCATTTATCTGTGTGGGCTACACTGAAATTCAAAACGCTTTCAGTGCCGTGATATTTAACTTCAACGTCTTTACCAAGATGCCCAATTGCTACCATTTTTAACATTTGTTATCATTTTTCATTTATAAAAAATTCAATCACATAGAACGCTTTTGCGATTTCTTTCATTCGTTGTATGTCATCTGTTTTTCCGCTGCACACATCCTTAACGAATATCCACATTTTTTCTTTTACCTCTTTTTCTAAAAGTTCAATAGCCGTTAATTTGCCATAATTAACAAGAAGGCAATATATCCATACCAATAATTTTCTTGTCCCTGTTAACATTATAACTGATTCGGTAAAAGCAATGTTATTATTTTCAAAATCGCGCACATGCTTTCTGCCTAACTCCCACATGTATTCCGTTTGTTTATTTCCTATTTCAACTGGATTCATCCGCGCATATCTTTTCCTGTTACATCAATAATGTTAAACATATCCTTTATCCTACTCCTAACTCTAAACCCATACTTTTGTTCTAATTCTAAAAAAGAATTATTTGTGCTCATCATAATATGGTTAAAAGTCTGCTTTCTTAAGTATGTCCCCTCTATGAAATTTTTGAAAAAGTTTATCACATTGCCATAATGCTTTGCTGATGATTCTTCAGTACCTACATCGTCTAAATACAAAATACCATATCCATCTAAGCGGATATTAACCTCCCCGTTCAATCTTATCTCATCTGAAATTTCAAGCATACTCAAAATCAAAATCGGATTGAACCCGTTTTTGCAAATACATTTCACAAGATGTGTTTTGCCTAATCCAGAAACACCACGTATCAATAGCCCCTTTTTAAAAGAATATCCAAGCTCTGTTTCAAACCTATTATCTCTGGAAACAAAAAAGCAAAGAGCCGTAATAAGTTTAGTGAAGTCATTGCCATTCTTTTCTTTTATTATGAGTTTTTTACCAAACTCATTTTGACTTGTCCACGCCATTAATTTATAAATATTAGCGGCTGTCCATGTTTCTTGTAGTTCCTTTAATTTTCTCGCCTCTTCTAAAACATCTTTTACACGCTGTTCTTTCACCCACTTATCATAATGCTTTATTGAATTTGCGCGTTGAAGAATAAAGTCTTTGTCTATTTTTTCATCCCAATTAATTTGAGATATTTTAAAATCAATTTCATCTTCTGTTTTCAAAATACCCCTCATCTTCCATGCGCAATGTTCTTTTGCCGATCTTATTTCATGTTCAATAATTTTAGCTTCTTCATCAGGAGTAAGAATGTATTCTTCAATAGCATCATCAGGGCCGATCAAATTCAATCGTTTTGCCAACCGTTGAAGATTGTTGTTGATGTGTTCCATTTTTATAATTATTTTTTAACCCAAAAAGACCTTGCCATCCTTTATTAAGAGATTGCTCAATTATTTTTATTGCAATTTGATAATCATCCCCACTCATCTCTTTAAGCTCGTTTAAGACTCTAACTACCCCTCTTTCAGTATATGATTTAATTTTTTTCTTACTGCGTTCATCTATCCACTCGGCCCACTTTTCAATAAACTCTGGCTCTGAGAAAGGTAATGCTACTTTAAGTTGGTCGTTTTTTGTCATATGATTGTTTTTTGAATTAATATTTTTACCCTGCTTTAATCCTGTATTTATATCTTCATTTATATCTTCATTTTCATCTTCCATATGAGATGACATATGATTGTTCTTATGTGGTGATTTATGTGAACCCCCATTTCTGTTGTTTTTCCTTGAATTACAATAGTTTGAGCGTAGATACTTCTCTATACGAAGCCTCTCATTCCAGTATCTACCTTCTTTCACAAGAAACTTATCACTTATTTGTGGCCATATATGTTCATGCCTGTGACCTAACACTTGTTTTATCATATGTATCGACATATGATCTTTTTGAAATTGCAACATTAGCAAGTCGATATACGCCCCTTTGCATTCAAAATCAAGATACATTGTACCTGAAATATAATCTCCGGGGTAAAATAAAAACGCAGGGTCTTTTGCCATTTTAAATTTTGGATTAAGGGGTTATTTTACCATGTTCATGGCGTCTTCTTTTTGTTGCCCTGTTAGCTTGTTGTGCCTTCTGATTCGATTGTATATAGTTCTGCGAGTGATGCCTAATATGTTCGCCGCGCTGCCTTGATTGAAATTTGTGCGCTTTAGGGCTTCTACGACGGCATTGTATTCTAACTGTATTTTTAATGCCTTAGCCGGGGTTATTTTCATTAAGATAAAAATTATACGGCTAAATTATTGTGGTTAATCGATGTTTCAAATTATATTTCTCAATTGTGGATATTTATTCCCTTTTGGGAAATTGTTTTCACAATGGCCGTATCTGTTTATGCAAAACAGGGGGGGGTGTAAAAATTTACACCCCCCCCCAGAATTCGCAACCGGCTTTTATTTAGTATTTCATAAATAAATCAAACTCGCTTTCATGAAACACGTTATGCCTCCCGTTTAAAAAATAATTCTCTACTGAGGCACCTCCTAACTCTACTAATATAGGAGCAGGCTGGCCCCCATTTAGATGTGCAATTAATTTTGCTTCAACCCCTTTTCTGGTATGCATTGGCACCCCTTGTTTGGCTCTTTCCAAGTTAAACTGTATCATAATAATTCCATTATAAGTGAAGTAAATCCAGAATCGCCGGTAATGTACATCATGCCTTTTACTCGGCAAAAAGTCAGTTCTTCATCCGGTGCAGTCTTTAATAGACGGTTAAGGATAACCGCATCATAATTAAATTTATCACCCATTGAGCCAATAACATCTATTTCTTTTTCATTATCCACACCATAATCACTATTAACGGCTGACATTAACAATTTCCCATTAACTACTTCTAAATACGGGTGGCATAGTTTCTGTTTTGACATAGCCAAACTCATTTCATTAAACGCTATCAGCTCTGATTTAGGGGCATGGAAATAAGTGGTCTTGTTGTAGTTAAAAAAGCTACGCATATCAACGTGAGTTGCTTCAGTTTTTTGAAAACCATAAAGGACTTTCCCGGCCTTAAAAAAAAGTTTCTTTTCGGTTTGTGAAAACTCCGCTGGGTCTATTGAGCTTACCCTTTCGGCAACACTTTTAGGAATGGCTGTTTTTGGCAATACCCGATCAATCTTTCTATAGAAAGCGATAAACCGGTCTGATGCCAATATGGAGTCGTCGCCTATAAATATATGAGATATAATAAGATCATACTGCTCATCTTTTGTATATTTAGCTGCTGCGCCAAACAATTTAAGGATTGTATCTGTTAACGTAACTGTTTCTGTTGGCGGTTCTTCTGTTACCGGGTACAAGGCAATATCGCCCTGCTCGGAAGTGGTTTTTTGAGACCCATCGGAAATGGTTATTCTTTTGCCGCCGTCTACATGAAATGATATATCTGATGCGTTCGTATATTCAATAAAATTAAATAGAACTCTTTCTTCAATAAGAAATGACCCATTGAAAGTTGACTCCTGAACTACAAACTCATTTAGATTTGTCTTAGTGATTGTCCCATTGTTAAATTTGATATAATCAAGAATAGGTATAATGCCATTCTTTTTGATATGCGCTGAATTTTTTTTGAGTGACCGTATGTCTGCCACAGGGACGTTAATAGTTTGTTTCATGTTGTTTTAGAAAAGTTTATTTATTTGAGATTCTGTTTTTTGTTCTGATTTATCGGTATTCTTTTTAACATACTCTATCATTTTTTGAATACCTTCGGCATTGTAATCTGTTTGGTTTAGTCGGTATTTTAAATAAACACCTTCCCTGCCATATTTTGATTTAAACTTTACTGGGGTTTTACTAACCTCTACGCCAAACTTCTTCTCTATGCCTCTACTTATTTCCCGAGGGGCATTAGTACATCCGAATTGCCTGAATGCGGTCATTATACTTATAACTTCTCCTTTTAGTAGCGCTTGTGCGATTGCTGCTGTTTGTGTCATGGGCTTTAATTAAGGTTGGTTTTCTTTTAATCTTATGTCGTTATACGAAATATAACAAGCATCAATGCCGTATAGTTTTTCAATTTTAATACAGGCGTCTATACACCATTGTACAGCCTTTGATTGATTATCTGCCGCATCTTCATGCTGAAGCAACTGTAAAAACTCATGTTGCTTTTTCGTTATCTTAACTGTTAATTTTTTATCGTTCATTTTTTGAGGCTTAGTTGTTAGGCAAATATTGATTGAATTTACTACACAAGAATTGCATTGATCTTTTTTTGCCATCTTCAGACATGCCATTTAATGATTGGCATATAATTGACAATAGCTCAATTTCGTTGTCCGGAATTAATGTATCTACTCTTCTGGTGTAAGCTCTTTTTGGCTTAGTTGTTTCAACCGATTTTTTTGTACGTGCCATAATTTAAGTTTGTTTTATATATAAATTCAAATGAATTGCAATGCAGCAAATTCCGATTTTGCCATTTGAAGTTGCGCATCAAAATATTTAACATTTAATATTGCAGCTTCATGGCTAATGAGCCTCTTATCCGCCTTATGCTTTCTGGCTTTTTCTTGCCATTTAGCAACGCCATTTTCGGCTATAATAATTTTACTTCGCCACATGTTTGCCTTTTTCATTATTATTCTGGCATGCTTATATGATTCTTCTGTCATGGTTTATTATATTTTCCATTCATGATTAGGGTCAGGAACAAATGTTAATGATGTTCTCCATTCGTATCCTTCTGTGTAATCTGGCTGATTATAACCGGTGTTAATTGGGCTTCTAACTTCATCAATAGAAGCTACAAGCCAACCTCCGAATATTTTTGCCCTGCGCAAACTGAAGCCGTGATCATGCTTTATGTTTTCCCATTTTAATTCAGCCATGTGTGTTTTTTGTTTGATTAAAATATTTACCAAATAACAAGGTATTACTTACGTAAGTGTCCCATTGCGACATGAATTTAGGTTCGCCAATCCTAAACCAATCCGCACAGTTTTCTATGTGAAATAGATAGGTGGTGTGATCCTTATTTATTTTTCCGGCTATTGCATCGCATGATTCATTCGTAAGTACGTTTGCGAGGTAGAAGTAAATACGCCTGCATTTAACGAGGTCTTCTTTTCGTTTTTTGCCCAATACGGCCTCAATGGGTTCGTTAAAAGAATTGCAAACATCTAAAAGGATTTCATCAAGCGTTGGTGGGTTCTTTTTGCGGTTCTTCTTAATATGGCCACGGATGGGAAGTGGGATTAAATTTTCTCGGATCATGGTTTGTCTTTTTAGTTTCCACAAAACTAACAATAATTTTCAAAACAAAAGATATTTTTTTGCATCTTCGTATACTTTGTATACTTTAGCGTCATGAAAGAGGCGAAAGTAAAAAACAAATACGGCTCTATACGGGTTGAGCCGGGGGTAGCACAAGAGGCAAAAGAGTTATGTAAAAAGACAGGAATGTTATTGACATACTTTTGCAATGAAGCAATAAAAGAAAAGATTAACAAAACAAAAATAGAATTAAAATCTAAAAACTCAAATCATGAAAAAAAAGATTGATGTAGTCCTTACACAGTACTCTCAGCCACATGTTCTAAAACACAGAATGAATGAGGCTGATTTGAAGCATGGGGATACTGTAACTGCTAATATATCTCCGGTTAGAATTGAAAGCGTTTTTGGCAAAATGGTAATGTATTTTTGTCCTACACAAAATATAAACATCTTAAATAAGCTTGAAACGGGAGACGGCCTTCCACTTCCTGAGGAAGCCACTATAAAGAATATCACGGTTCCGGATGACATTAAGCCGGGGTTATATAATATTATAAATGCCACGCTTCACTCAAACGGCACTATGCAAGTTATCGCAAATGAAAATACATTCTTCGAGGAATACAACGAAGCTGATGAGTTTAAGAAGCGATTCCCGGCACATATTCCAGACGCACCCAAAAATACAGGTATTTTAAGCCGGTTTACTGAGCGTACATTTTTATCATTCTTGCATTGATATAATTGCAAATATCAAATGAAGGCGACATGTGCTTACTGCGGAAATAAATTTGAAATACATACAGGCCACTTTAACAGAGCTAATAAGGTCGGCCTTAATGTTTATTGTTGCAAAAAACACTCAACATTGGGGCGAAGGAGCAGTGAAACAAAAGAAGAAAAAAAGGCTGTTAAAATGTGGTACGATATGCTTTTGAGAGTATCCATGACCGAAGATGACAGGATGCTCCACAGTCTTCAGAATGCCGTTTATTTCAATATTGATTACGCTAATAATCCAGAAAAATACAAAGAAATAAGAAGGATTAAAATGCCTAAGCATGTAGAATACTGCCGACAGCCTGCATATAAAAAGCGCAAAAAAAAGTACGATGAGCAGTACCGGGCAAAAATAAACTACGGCTCTTTCTGGGAAGCGGCAGTAGTTTTAAAGGAGCTTGAAAACGTAATCGATGCTCGGGAGGCAAAAAAAGAAAATAAATTATTTAACAAATCAACATCAAAAAGAAAAAGGTTATGGCAAAAGATGTTAAAAACAAACTTACGGCAGTTAACTTGAAAAACGTGCTATGGGATACACTAAATCAGGTTAAGGATGGTAAAATGGATGCCGGTGCAGCAGACTCTATAGCAACCCAAGGCCGCTAAATAGTACGCACCATCAATCTTCAGTTGCAGGTAGCAAGACAGTCTAAACGGCAAATACCAACCGAGATTATCGACTTCAGTGAAAAATCAGAATAAAACTCAATATGACCGATATTTCAGTCTTTTAAGGCACTTTTGACTGAAATATCGGTCACTTCAATAAAACCAATGGGGAAAATATTAACAATTACAGTAACCGGTAGCCAATTAAGGAAATGGGACTACATAAAGACTCATTCAAACGGCGGCACGGCTATAGTAATAAAAACAAAACCGGGCGTGTGTTTAGATACAATAACGTGCTACCCTTATAGCCAGCCAAAAAATAAATTCTCGGCTTTCTTTAAATTCCAGTGGTTGCGTATACGTTTATTTTTAAAGATTATATAATGGGATTGCGAGAGATTAGAGCCTTAAAAGAAGCCGCAGGTCAGCCTAAACCTAAAAAACAATATAATATCCCCAAAAAAAGCGCAAAGAAATTAAAGCAGGAATCTGAAGATAAAAAAGCAAAGAAAGACAGTAGCGCCGAAAAAGAACGGTGGTTTCAGGATCGCCGTAAGGAAATGAAAGGGGTATGTAAAAACTGTGGCAAGCCATCATTCAAAAAAAGCCATGAATATTTCAGATTTTCAATAGCACATATTCTGGCAAAGCGCAAAAGCATGTTTCCATCAGTAGCAACACATCCCGAAAACTGGGTGGAACTTTGCGCAGATTGCCACCATAATCTCGATACTTGTATGATAGGATTAAGCGACCTATCTTGCTGGGATGAGGTAGTAGTTAAATTCCAAAAAATCTACCCATTTATTGCGTATAAAGAAAAGAAACGCATTCCTGATATTTTATTACAATACATAAATACAGATCAATAAATAAACTATGACTAAATATCAAATAAGATTCTGCGATAGTAAAGGGAATGGCTCCTTCGAGTACATTGATGTTAAATCAAAGAAAGGAGTAGAGAAAAAGGCTGCTGATAAGGCTACGGAATATATCGCTAATATAAGAAGCAGATATTCGAATTGGAACCCCTTCAGACAACCAGAGAAAGCAAAGAGAATTGTCCATGTATGGGAATGGGATTCAGATAAAAAGCAACCAAAGAGAGGCGGTCATCGGTTTAAGTTGGAATTGTATTTCATTGAAATGACATATGTAAGCGGCAGAAAGGCAAGAAACGAGTGGTATGAACCGGTAGAGACAACAATAAGTAGTAAATAAAAAACTAAAAAATGGCAGACAAGATAACAACAGTTCCTATACCCAACGCAGAGCTATTTTCGCACAACTTATCAGATTTACTATGTTGGTGGGAAGGATTTAAATTTGGTCTTAAAATATCTGGAACTGATCATTTCATTGTTGCAGAATACGGGATCGAAGCAATTAGAAAACTTAACGAACAGGTTAAAGCTGAAATACAAAGACAAAACCCCAACAATATATGAAATGCTTTCTCGGAGAAATATACATAACACACAGAAAAACCTTTTTTGGTTCCATCCCGCTCTCACACTTAGTGACTACCGAATTAATAGAAGCTGATAACTTGAAGGCGGCAAAAGAAAAATTTAATCTATATATTGAAGAACATTATGCGCCTAAGCTTAAAAAGTTCAAATACGTATCATTTGTAAGTAGCCCTATTTAGAACTTAAATTTTAAACAAAACACATAATGAAAAAGCAATTTTTAATTTTAATTTCCGTAATTTATTTGTCATCATGTTCTGAGAATTATTCTAATGGCGAACGAATTGGATTGGTTACACAATTTTCTAATTCAGGTCAATTCTGGAAATCATGGGAGGGTCATTTAAACATGACGCAAACAGGCATGAACAGCAGCACCCCATTCGACTTTTCCATAGACAATGATAACGAGCCGGAAGGCTTAGTGAAAGTATTGGATAGCGCTGCAACATTAGGCTGGAAGGTTAAAATAGTATACCACGAAACAAACTTCAAAAACATTTTTAAAAATAGAGGGGAAACAGATCACTTTGTTACAAAGTGCGAAATACTTGATCGATCACCAATCCAAACGGCATTTGGCAACACACACCAAAATACAGGAAGAGTTATAGACACAATTTATGTAGTAATTGATAAAACAAAATAAAAAAATATATGAAAATGAGAAAGCAACTTGGGTTACAATTCGGGATCGTTATTATTGCAGTAGCCGCCACCTATTCATTAATGTCGTTTAATCCAAATCAGGATAGAAAAATAACAATAACATTGCCAGAACAGGAGTGGAATGTAGTATTGCAGGGGCTTTCAGAATTGCCATTTAAAACATCTCAGGCAACAATCAACAGCATTATACAGCAAGCAAGCAATCAATTGACTGCGCCAAAGCAAAAGCCGGTAATTGATAGTGTTACTAAAATTAAAAGGCCATGATGAAAGGTGACATTGGCGATGCTTTTGAAAAGCTAAAGCAAGAAGTGTTTGTTAAGTATAAAGGGTGCTTAATAGATATTATTGGCACTGGCTACTACTGGAATGGGGTAAGGTACAACAGTTTGACATTAGCTAAGGAGCGAATTGATCAAGAATTCAAATCATTAGGGGAATCAATTACAAAATAACTTATCTTCGTTGTTTACCAATGGCTTAGTCATAAAATGGCCGAGGTTTCTACCTCGGCTTTATTTTTAAATGATTCGATTCACAATTCAAGTTGCTTTCCTTTTTCAGTTAAAACAATATAATCATAAGAGTGGTCGAAATCAACCAGCCCGTATTCAATTAATTTAATGTATGTTCTTCTAATTCTATCCTCGCATCTTACTTTCCCTTTTTGTCTAATAAGTTCTAATAAATTAACTTGCGGGGATGATAACTTCCTTGCTGTAATACTCATCGTAATCAATTTTTTTAAGATTTGTTTTTTGATAGAATGGGTTCATGTTCATCCATCTTTCATGTTTTAGGTTTTCACATCTAAAAAGGAGTTTTGAAAGCTGATGAAAAACTATATCCCCTACTCTTATATTCATTTTAATTGCTAAGGTTTTATTGTATCATTTTAAGTACTTTGTTCATGGCTGCGTCGTACTCTCTTTTGGTGCATTTATTTAATTGAGCAGAGAAGCCGTAATTGCCTAAAAGCGTAAGCCTCCTAATTATATAAACTCCAATACAATTTGCTCTCCCTTTTTTGGTGGTGCCCGGTGAAAGGCAAACCTGAATTACTTTTTCATCATCCGGGAAGTTTAATTCGTTGTTTAATTTAAAATAACGAATGCCTTTGTTCCCGTCGTATTTGTAGTAGGTCATTTTAATTTGATTGGTACAGAATTAAGGTTTATTTATTACTTCTAATTCTATCCCTTCATTTGCCAGCAACTCCCTGAGCAATTCTATTTTTTCTTCAGGCGTTGTTTTCGTGTTGTCATTTATGTCAATGGCGTCCAACGAAAGCCTTGTATTTGATTTTTCATTATCTTCTACATAGTTCGTTTCTTCGATGCCGGTTACTGGATTGTATTCCGTTACTGGATATTTAAGCGCTTTAGCAAATAACGGAAGAAGGGGTTTTATTTCTTGCGGTTCCCCAAAGTTCAGTATTTCTTCTTTTTTAGCGCCGCATTGAAGCCCCCATTGTCCCAAGCAACACATAAATCCATCTTCATTCAGCAGAGCTACGGCACCCGAGCCTAATGCATGTGCGCCACCTGCCCCGCATATCCATTTACTGTAATCAAGGATTAACTTCTTTGGTTTGTCCATTTTAAATTATTTCTGATTGTTTATATTGTCTGGATTTGTTGCCCCGGCAAATGATTCCAAGTCAGCCATAGCATTCATTATTCTGGTTCTTGAAGTAACATCATAATCTGGGAGCGCATCGGTTAAGCGCCTTTTAAATTCCATCCATTTATCCATTGGGAAGGCTTCTATTTCAAGAGTGTTTAATATTCTAAACCTTTGGCAATCCTCTTTCCATCCAAATATTTCACCTATTTTGGCCCCAATTTCATCCTCCCGCTTTTTCTTATAGGAAGAAACTATTTTGGCGTAATTTGGATGATCATACCCGTCATACGTAGTCTCAAATTCAGTTATAAATCTCATTGTTTATTTATTGTTTTTAATTTTAAATTATACGCAACTGCGAATGTTTCAAAAAACTCTTTCTTGTCTTTCTTTGGGCACAGGTTAAGGCCGACAACAATAAGAGCACGTTCTATAGAACCAAACAATTTCAATTGTTTTTCCATGAATAAGTTCCTTACAGAAAAAATCGCCTTAGCGCCTGAAATAGTAGCGTAAACGGCATCTACTTTATCAATACCAAATTCACAAAGCATTCCACGATAGTTAGCATTCCATGTAACAATAAACTTATCATTGGAGTAGTAATCGCCACTCCTGCTTTCAAACTGGGCATCTACGTCATTAACGCGTAGGTATTCTTTTATCTTTTCAAGTGCCTTTCGTTTTGACTCCTTAATCTCTTTATCTGTCATATTTATGGTTTATTGATTACTTCTATAGTTCTATTTCTTTTATTTTTTTGGCTTCTACGCATTTATATAATTTCCGAATGCCTCCGCGTGACCTTGAAACAAATAGTTGATCTCCCGGTTGCAAAGCATCAACCGCAGCAAGTATGCTTTTATCAGCCTCTGTCAATGGCGGCGGTTTTTGGCCATCAATAAGCCAATGATTTTCATAAAACTCCTGATGACTCATTTTAGAATAATCAAGTATTAGTTTCTTTGGCTTGCCCATGTTTAATTTATTTTATTATTATGCAATTCGAATTTCGTTCGCGCAAACAGGATGCACGGATATGGCATCCACTAAATTTGCCCCAGATTTTGTGATGACAAAGCCGCCTTGATTACTAATCTGTACCCGATATTCATTCCCGTGAATATCCTTTAATGTTATTAACGAATGCCTACTTGTAGTGGCTGCGTCAAACTCATAAATACTTGGCATATAATTAATATTTAAGGTTAAATGCCATACTTCTGTCTTTCGGTGGAAATCCACGCACTTCTATCGAAGCCGGAAAGCTCCTTCGGGCATAAGCCCTTCAATTCTTCAAGGTTTTTGGGTTTTGTAGGATTGGCCTGCGCAACTGCAACCGGAGCAACATCCGTAGCTACAGGCTTCTTTTTTATTGCTTGCTTTTTGGGCAAGGCATTTTTAGGTGGCGCTGGCTCCCTTTTCGCCACTCCCTTTTCCCTATTTGCATAAACCCGGTGAACATCTGAGCAATATTGTTGCCGGGGCTTGTTTGGGGTAAACTCTTTCCCGCATTTCGAGTATTGGCATTTCTTTTTCATTCAACAATGTTACGTAACAATCTTGAATAAGTGTTACGTAACAGGATTTTTCTTTTCCACATCCCCCAAAAACTACTCAATCTAGTTCCTCCTTAACTATATTTTAACACCTTCGCCCACGTGTGCCTCCCCTCCCCCCCCACG
>Ga0207675_100000077_pt1 | contig 75568 bp, 65 predicted proteins | sample KBSSwiS42_FD_184305 | JGI IMG/M metagenome (GOLD analysis project Ga0207675, IMG submission 184305) | Switchgrass rhizosphere microbial communities from Kellogg Biological Station, Michigan, USA - KBS Switchgrass S4-2 (SPAdes) (version 2) | ecosystem: Host-associated > Plants > Roots >...
GATGATGTTCATCACTTCGGATTCGCCCGGCCGCTCGCGGCGCTTGTCGACGATCGCGAGCGGAGCATTGTCGAGCCGCTTCGCCAGCGCGCGCGCGCGCACCACCCCTCCCACGTCGGGCGAAACCACCATCAGATTGGCGTCGGGGAAACGCGCCTTGATGTCCTCGGACATCACCGGCGCGGCATAGAGGTTGTCGGTCGGGATATCGAAGAAGCCTTGGATCTGGCCGGCGTGCAGGTCGACCGACAGCACGCGATTGGCACCGGCGATGGTGATCAGATTGGCGACCAGTTTGGCCGAGATCGGCGTGCGCGGACCGGGTTTGCGGTCCTGGCGCGCATAACCGAAATAGGGGAGCACTGCCGTGATGCGCCGCGCCGACGAGCGCTTAAGCGCGTCGATCATGATCAGCAGCTCCATCAGATTGTCGTTCGCCGGATAGCCGGTCGACTGGAGCACGAACACGTCCTCGCCGCGGACGTTCTCGAGGATCTCGACGAAAATCTCTTCGTCGGCGAAGCGGCGGACGTTCGCACGCGTCAGTTCGATCTCGAGATAGCTGGCGATGGCCTGGGCCAAGGGCAGGTTCGAATTGCCGGCGATCAATTTCATAGCGGCCCCTTAGCTACGCGATTCGCTTAGTGCCATAGGCCGAGCACGAGCGCGAAGATCAGGAATTGCACGAGGTGGTAGCCGGCGTTGATCGCGAAAAACGTGAAGCTTCGGTTCTCGTAGAGATACTGGATCGCAAAGCACGGCGCGACCAAAGCTCCGGCGACTGCGATTGCCATCGCCAGGGCATGGCCGAGATTGGGCGCCGGACCGAGAATCAATGCGAACACAATCGCGGCGGCAAGCGACGGGAGCAATCCGATCGCCACTTTCATCCCGGCGTGCTTGGGATGCACCGAGCGCGTGAGGTCGATACCCTGCTCGCGCGCCCAGGGCTTGAGAAACAGCAGCGGCGAATACCAGACCGCACCCGGAAAATAGCCGACTACACCCGCGACGATTGCGGCCGCCCAATTGATCTCCACCGTGCCACTCCTTGGACACCCCTTGGCGCAGGCTAATCGTTTCGTGCGCGGTTGCAACGTCGCCCAAACATTGCCCGCAGTCGCGTGCGCTCCTAAGCGGCGGCGATGGTCGTCACTCGCTTCGCTCCCAGCCCGACCGGGCTGATCCATGTCGGCAATCTCAAGACTGCCGTGCACAATTGGCTATGGGCGCGAAAGACCGGCGGGCGCTTCCTGTTGCGTTTCGACGATACCGATGTCGCGCGCAGTCGCATCGAATATGCCGAGGCGATCGAGCGCGATCTCGCCTGGCTCGGCATGGTGCCCGACGCGACCTTCCGCCAGTCGGAGCGCTTCGATCTTTATGGCGCACGCTTTGCCGAACTGGTCGCGGCGGGGCGCGTCTATCCGGCCTATGAAAGCGCGCAGGAGCTCGAACTCAAGCGCAAGGTGCTACTCGGCCGCGGGCTGCCGCCGGTGTACGACCGCGCTGCGCTCACGCTGAGCGATGCCGAACGTGCGCGGCTCGAAAGCGACGGCGTGCAGCCGCATTGGCGGTTCAAGCTCGACCATGATGCGCCGATCGAATGGGACGATCTGATCCGCGGTCACCAGAAATTCGATCCCGCGCTGATGAGCGACCCGGTGGTGCGCCGCGCCGACGGCAGCTGGCTCTACATGCTGCCATCGGTGATCGACGACGCGGATCTCGGCATAACCCATGTCGTGCGCGGCGAGGATCACGTCACCAACACCGCGGCGCAGCTGCAGATGTTCGCAGCGCTCGGCGCCACTCCACCGGCATTCGCGCACGAAGCATTGCTCACCGGCGCCGACGGAAAGCTGTCGAAGCGACTCGGCGCGATCGGCGTTGCCGATTTCCGCGCGGCGGGGATCGAGCCGCAAGCGCTGATCGCGCTGCTTGCGCGGCTTGGGACCAGCGACGCAGTCGAGCCGTTCGTCGATTCGGCGCCGCTCGTCGCGAGTTTCGATTTCGCGCGCTTCGGCCGCGCGCCGGCGCGCTTCGACGAAGCCGAACTCGCGACGCTTAGCGCGCGGATCGTGCATCAGCTGCCCTTCGCCGCGGTGCGCGATCGGCTGCCGGAGGGCATGGGCGAATCGGCGTGGCTCGCGGTCCGGCCGAATCTCGCGTCGGTTGCCGACGCCGCGGCATGGTGGGACGTGGTCGAGGGGCGGTTCGCCCCCGTACCACCCGAGCCCGACGACCGCGCGTTCCTCGAACAGGCGGCTGCGATCGCGGCCGGGCTCGATTGGACCGGCGACACGTGGCACGCGCTGACCGACGCGCTGAAGGCGGCAACCGGCCGCAAGGGCCGCGCGCTGTTCCTGCCGCTGCGGCGGGCGCTTACCGGCCAGGACCATGGACCTGAGATGGCTGCGCTGCTGCCGCTGATTGGCCGCGAACGCGCGGTGGCGCGCCTCCAAAACTGACGAATCGATCGACGCTGTACGGGTCATGCAAACCGCCTGTTTACCTCTCGGATGTAATGTTGTATCATTACTTCGAGCCGGCAAACCGGCGGGACAAGGAGAGAGGCCATGTACGCAGACCATTTACGCGCACGCCGAATCGATCCGGTCGGTTTGACGGGCGCAGCGCTGATCGGCGGGGCAATCCTGGCAGCGCTGATCAACGTCGCGCCGCACATTATGCCCAATATCGACAAAGGGCTCACTTGGGTCGACGTCCCCCCCGAACCCGTTCCGACCCCCATCCCCGACGTGAAAAAGGACGTGAAGCCGAAGCAGCCGACCGAGGAGAAGGTTGTTACGCCCGACCCGCTCGTCACCACGACGACGCGCAACGATTTTGTCGACACGACGAAGGTTGAGCCCCCTTCCGTGACTGCCCTGGTTATCGGTTCGGCCGAGCCCGTCGTCGTCGAACCGCCGGTGGCGCCGCCGCCGCCGCTGATCCCCGCCGATATCGATCCGCGCTACGCCGATGATTTCCAGCCACCCTATCCCGCCGTCGAGCTGCGCGCCGAAATGGAAGGCGTGATCACCGTGCGGGTGCAGATCGGCGCCGACGGGCGGGTCAAGTCGATCGAGCCGGTCGGCAAAGGCAGCCCGGGGTTCTTCGATGCGACCCGGCGCCAGGCGCTCAGCCGCTGGCGGTTCAAGCCGGCGACGCGTGGCGGCGTTGCGATCGAAAGCTGGAAGACGATGACGGTACGCTTCCAGATCAACTGATCTTCCTGCGCTCCTCGCTCTGGGGAGCGCTCCTGCGGGGCGGGCATCGCCGGTGCAGCGGTGCCCGCCCCACCCTTTGCCACCTTGCGTCCAGCGGGACTGGCCCTCGGCTTCGCCCGGTCTTATCTTGATCGCCATGGGATACTTCACCCGCTTCAACCCGGTCCGCGCGGTCAACGACATCCGGCTCTATTTCCATCGCCGGGGGCCGATCGAACTTGCGTTCGTGAGCGCTGCGCTGATCGGGACCAGCGTGATCATCGGGATGTTCATCATCGACTCGCCGCCCGCGCCGGCGCGCGAGCAGAACATCATCTATTTCAAACAGTGGCGCGCCGACCGCACTGACGCGGAGATCATCGCGCAGCAGAAGAAGGACAAGCCGCTCGAGGACGCTGCGCGTGCCCGCTTCCAGGCGGCGCAGCTGCGCCACCAGGCGCAGCTCAAGCGGCTCGACGACAAGCTCAAGAGCTGGGGTTTTTGAGCGACGCGCGCTGGATGGGGGCGGCGCTGGCGCTCGCCGAGCGCGGGCGCGGCCAGAGCTGGCCCAATCCCAGCGTTGGTTGCGTGCTCGTTCGCCAGGGCCGAGTCGTCGGGCGCGGCTGGACCCGACATGGGGGGCGGCCGCACGCCGAAGCGGTCGCGCTCACCGAAGCCGGCGAAGCGGCAGCAGGGGCGACTGCCTACGTCACGCTCGAACCCTGCGCGCACGTCTCGCCGCGTGGCCCTGCCTGCGCCGACAGCCTGATCGCCATACGGCTGGCGCGGGTCGTGGTCGCCATGATCGATCCCGATCCGCGCACAGCCGGCAAAGGCATCGAACGGCTGCGCGACGCCGGCATCGAAGTCGTTGTCGGCGTGCGCGAAGCCGAGGCCCGCGCCGCGACCGGCGGGTTCCTCGCACGACAGGCGCATGGCCGCCCATTCGTCACGCTCAAGCTCGCGACTTCGCTCGACGGCTGCATCGCGCTGCCGAGTGGCGAAAGCCGCTGGATCACCGGTCCCGAGGCGCGCGCACACGCACATCTCGAACGCGCCCGCCACGAGGCAATTCTGGTTGGACGCGGCACGTTCGAAGCCGATGCGCCGCGACTCGACGTGCGGTTGCCAGGGCTCGAGAGCCGCGCGCCGCGACGCGTGCTGCTGTCTACGAGTATTCGGCACGACGATTGGATAGTGATCGACTCGCCCCAAGCGATTGCCGACCTGTTGTGCGACCATCTGCTGGTCGAAGGCGGTGCGCGCACGGCCGCGAGCTTCCTGCGCGCCGGCTTGGTCGACCGGCTGTTGCTCTATCGCGCGCCGATCCTGCTCGGCGGGAGGCCGGGACTCGCCGACCTCGGGCTCGAGTTGCTGGCGGATGCGCACGGCCAATGGACGCTCGCCGACACGCGGATGCTTGGCAGCGACCGTCTCGAAGTCTACCGGCGAGCGTAATGTTTACCGGCATTGTATCCGATATCGGCACGATCGAAGCCGCCGAGCACCGCGGCGACCTGCGGCTGCGCGTGGCTACCCATTATGACACGGCCGAGATCGATCTCGGGGCGTCGATTGCCTGCTCGGGCGTGTGCCTGACAGTGGTCGACAAAGGCCCCGGCTGGGTAGCGTTCGACGTCTCGAGCGAAACCGTGTCGCGCACTGCGCAGGGCCAATGGGCGCCCGGCCGCAAGCTCAATCTCGAGCGCGCGCTCAAGCTCGGTGACGAGCTCGGCGGCCATATCGTCACCGGCCATGTCGACGGCATCGGCGAAGTGGTCAGCGTGCGCGAGGAGGGCGGATCGCACCGCGTGGTGATCGCGGCGCCGCACGAACTTGCGCCCTATATCGCCGCCAAGGGCTCGATCACGGTCGACGGCGTATCGCTCACGGTGAACGAAATCGAGGATGTGGCCGAGGGCGTGCGCTTCGGGCTCAACATCATCCCGCACACCGCGGAAGTCACAACTTTTGGCACGCTTCGAATCGGCCAGACGGTCAATCTCGAAATCGACGTGCTGGCGCGCTATTTGCAGCGCATGGAGGTGCTGCGTGCCCGAACGCAATAAGTCCGCCGATCTCGCACGGCTAAAGCATGGCTTCCTATCGTCGCCCGAGGAGCTGATCGACGAGGCCCGCAACGGCCGGATGTTCATCCTGGTCGATGACGAGGATCGCGAGAACGAAGGCGATCTCGTGATCCCCGCGCAGATGGCAACGCCCGACGCGATCAACTTCATGGCCCGGTTCGGTCGCGGGCTGATCTGCCTTGCGCTTACCAAGACGCGCACCGAGCAACTCGGGCTCGAGCTGATGAGCCGTCACAATGGGACACGCCATCAGACGGCATTCACGGTCTCGATCGAAGCGCGCGAAGGGGTCGACACCGGCATTTCGGCGGCCGATCGCGCGCGCACCATCTCAGTCGCGATCGACGGTTCCAAGGGCAAGGACGACATCGTCACTCCCGGCCATGTCTTCCCGCTGGTCGCGCGCGAAGGCGGCGTGCTGGTGCGCGCAGGGCATACCGAAGCCGCAGTCGATATTGCGCGGCTCGCCGGGCTCAATCCGTCGGGTGTGATCTGTGAGATCATGAACGAGGACGGGACGATGGCACGGCTGCCCGATCTCGTCTCGTTCGCGCAATTCCACAATCTCAAGATCGGCACGATCCGCGACCTGATCGCCTATCGCCGCCGGCACGACCATCTCGTGCAGAAAGTCGCCGAGATGCGCTTCGCCAGCCAGTTCGGCGGCGACTGGAACGCCGTGACCTTCCGCAACAAAGCGACCGGCACCGAATCCCTGGCGCTGATCAAGGGCAAGATCGACGCGACGCGGCCGGTGCTGGTGCGCATGCACACCTTCGGGCTGTTCTCCGACGCGCTCGGCGAAGTCGGCGACCGCTCGGGGCTGCTCGCCCAGGCAATGCGCATCATCAGTGAGGAAGGCGCGGGCGTGGTGGTGATCATCAATCGCGACGTGCCGAACATCCTGTCGACCGTGCTCACGCGGCGCGGCGCCGAAGGGCGGCCGCTCGCGCCCGAGGAAATGAACGAGCTGCGCGATTATGGCGTCGGCGCACAGATCCTCGCCGAGCTCGGCATCCACGACATGGTGCTGCTCACCAATTCGCACCACACGCTGATCGCGCTCGACGGCTACGGCCTGTCGATCGTCGGCGAGCGGCCGATCAACTGCGGGACCCAGGACTGACCATGGCGCGAATGCTGATCGTCGAAGCGCGATTCTATGATCATCTGGCGGACATGCTGCTCGCCGGTGCCAAGGCGGCGATCGCCGATGCCGGCCATCACGTCGATGTCGTGACCGTTCCCGGCGCGCTCGAAATCCCGGGCGCAGTCGCCATGGCCGCCGAAACCGGCCGCTGGGACGCGTTCGTCGCGCTCGGCACCGTGATCCGCGGCGAGACCTATCATTTCGAAGTCGTCGCCAACGAAAGCGCGCGCGGGCTGATGGCGCTGACAATGGACGGCATTCCGATCGGCAACGGCATTCTCACCACCGAAAACGAGGAACAGGCGCTGGTGCGTGCCGACCGCAAGCAGCTCGACAAGGGCGGCGGGGCCGCCCAGGCGGCACTCGCGATGCTCGAGCTCAAGGGGCGGCTGGGCTGACTGCCGCCGCTTAAACCGCCGTCCCCGCAAAGGCGGAAACCCAACTGCCCCTATAGCTCGCGACGCGCGTTCCTAAGCGACCTTCTCCAGCGTGGGATAATCGATATATCCCTTCGCGCCCGGGACGTAGAGCGTCTCGAAATCCGGCGCATTGTACGGTGCGTCGACCAGCCGCAGCCGCTCGACGAGATCGGGATTCGCCAGGAACCGCCGGCCGAACGCAATCGCGTCGGCCACGCCCAAATCGAGCGCCGCCTGTGCACTGGCACGGTCATAGTCCTGGTTGAGCACCAGCGGCCCGGCGAACACTTTGCGGATCGCCGGGGAGAGCTTGGGCACGTCGGTGCTTCCGAAGGTACCGTCGGGGCCCTGCTCGCGCAGCTCGAGAAACGCGATGCCTTGCTCGCTCAGCCAGCGCGCGGCGGGCACGAACACGCTCTCAGGGTTTGAATCGTCCACGCCCTGGCTCGGGCCGTTGGGCGAGAAGCGCACCGCCGTGCGGTCGGCCCCGGCCTCGGCAATCAACCGCGCCACGGCTTCGCGCAGCAGCCGCGCGCGATTTTCGGGAGTGCCGCCGTATGCGTCGGTGCGGAAATTGCTCGAATCGCGCAGGAACTGGTCGATCAGATAGCCATTCGCCGCGTGGAGCTGGACGCCGTCGAATCCTGCGCGAAGCGCGTTGCGCGTCGCTGCCGAATAATCATCGAGCACGCGCGCGATGTCGTCGAGCGTCGCGGGACGCGCGTCGACATAGTCCTGCTTGCCGTCATATGTGTGCGCCTGTCCGGGCGCAGTGGTGGCGGATGCCGAGATCGGCTGGGCGCCGTCGAGGAAGCTGGGGTGGACGATACGGCCCATGTGCCACAGCTGTGCGAAGATCCGTCCGCCCGCCGCATGCACCGCGTCGGTAACCGGCTTCCACGCCTCGACCTGATCTTCGCGCCACAGGCCCGGCGCATAGGGCCAGCCCAGACCTTCCCGGCTGATCCCGGTAGCCTCGGAGATGATCAGTCCGGCCGCGGCGCGCTGCGCATAATATTCGGCCATGATCGGCGTCGGCACATGGTCGCGAGTGCCGCGGGCGCGCGTCAGCGGCGCCATCAGGATACGATTGGGCGCGTGTACCACGCCGAACTGGATGGGGTCGAACAGATTGGGCACGATCATCTCCGCTTGGGTGACGCGCCGCAGATGGGGCGCTAGAGGGCGGCATGCATCAGCGGGTAACCCCAAGAAAAACTAGTCATGTGCATATTTCGGGCTCGGCGCTCGCCATGCTGGTGCTCGCCAATGCCGCACTGGCAATCGGCCCGCTGTTCGTGCGCGAGGCAGATGTCGGACCCGTTTCATCGGGACTATGGCGCATGGCGCTCGCCGTGCCGCTGTTGCTCGCGTTCGCGGCGCGCACGCCTGCCAGCTTCGCACCGGCCCGCGGCGTCGCGCTGCCGCTGCTGTTGGGCGGATTAGCGTTCGCGGGCGATCTAGCGAGCTGGCACCTGGGGATCGTGCGCACCACGCTCGCCAATGCGACGCTGTTCGGCAATTCGGCGACGTTGATGTACCCGATCTATGGTTTCGTCGCCGCACGGGCGCTGCCGAGCAAGGGCCAGGTCGCGGCGCTGCTGCTCGCCGCGCTCGGCGCCGCGTTGCTGCTCGGGCGGTCGGCCGAACTGTCGTCGCGGCACTTGGCAGGCGACTTGCTCTGCGTGCTCGCTGGGCTGCTCTACACCCTTTATTTCATCACCATGGCCCAGGTCCGCGCGCGGCTTTCGCCGGCCCCGGCGCTGGCATTGTCGACGATCTCGTCTATCCCGCCGCTGCTGTTGCTCGCTTATGCAATGGGCGAGCAGGTCTGGCCGCATCTCTGGTGGCCGCTGCTGGCGCTGATGTTCCTGAGTCAGATCTTCGGCCAGGGATTGATGACGCGTGCGCTCGGCCAGCTCCCGCCGCTGGTGATCGGCGTCGCCTTGCTGATCCAGCCGCTCGTCGCGGCGACGCTGGGCTGGGTCCGCTATGGCGAGCGCCTTGCGACGCTCGATCTGGTCGGCGCGGCGATGGTCGCCGCGGCGCTGGTGCTGGTGCGCGGCGGCGCCAAGGTTGCGCCGCCGCCCGAGGGCGTTATGACCGCCGAAGAGGATGCGATTTGATGGATTTCGCCGCCCATTCTGCCGATTTCACGCTCGACGAGCTGCGGCCTGCGCTCGCGCCGCTGGTCGCCAGCAACGCGGCGTTCGATGGTTGGAACGCGCGCGCGGTCAAGGCCGCCGCCGAGTCGCTCGGCGTCGATGCCGATGTCGCGGCGCTGTGCTTCGAAGGCCCGGTCGCGATGATCGACGCCTGGTTTGCCTCGGTCGATGCGGCGATGGCCGTACGGCTTCCCGCCGAGCGGCTCGCCATGATGAAGATCCGCGAGCGTATTACGCGGTTGGTCGAGACGCGGCTCGATCTGCTCGCGCCGAACCGCGAGGCGCTGCGCCGAGCGATCGCGATCCTCGCAATGCCGCAGAACGCAGCCAGCGGGCTCAAGCTCGGGTGGCGTTCGGCCGACGCCATGTGGCGGCTCTCCGGCGACACCGCGACCGATTACAATCACTATACCAAGCGCGCGATCCTCGCCGGCGTCTATGCCGCGACGATCACCGTGTTCCTCGATGACGAGAGCGACGGTCTCGCCGATACGCGCGGCTTCCTCGCGCGGCGCGTCGACGGAATCATGCGGTTCGAGAAGACAAAGGCGCAGTGGCTCGGCCATCCCGAACGGCGCTTCAGCATGTCGCGGTTCATTGGCCGGCTACGCTATCCGGCGGTGTAGAAGGAAATAGTGTCGGGGCCTGTGCGCCGGTTTATCGATCGCTCACACCGCGCCTCCGCATTTGCGTTTCGTCAATGCGCTCATGGCACGTCGCGGCAAGGTGCAATGGCGTCTCGCTATCGCTCGCAATTTGAACTGGCATTGTTGCGCTACTATTGATAATCAATCGCAGTATGAATGCTCCATCCCGCCTCTCGCTGCCCCGGCCGCTCGCATCGCTTGCGCACGCACAGCGCGGCCGCGTCGCGGCGGTCGACTGGCAACGGCTGACTGCGCCCGAGGCGCGGCGGCTGCGCGAACTGGGGCTCGACGAAGGGGTCGAGGTCGAACTGGTGCGCAAGCCCGGCTGGCTCGGCGGGCCGATGGCATGCCGAATCGGCCGAATGACGGTCGCGCTGCGCCGCCATGTCGCGCAGGCGATACACATCGCTCCCGCCGGCTGACGTCCGATGAACCCGGCGCCGCTGGTCGCGCTGGTCGGCAACCCCAACGCCGGCAAGAGCGCGCTGTTCAATGCGCTCACGGGCGCGCGGCAAAAGGTCGGCAACTATCCCGGCGTCACGGTCGAGCGGCATTCGGGGCGGATGGCGCTGCCCGATGGGCGTCCGGTCGAGCTCGTGGACTTACCCGGCACCTATAGCCTCGATCCGTCGAGCCCGGACGAACGCGTCACGCGCGACGTGGTGATGGGCAAGCAGCAAGGCGAGCGACTGCCCGACGCGCTGATCGTCGTGATCGACGCCTCCAATCTCGACAACCATCTGCGCTTTGCGCTGCAGCTGATCCAACTCGGCCTCCCGATCGTGATCGCGCTCAACATGGTCGATCTCGCCGAGCGCGACGGCCTGACGCTCGACGTCGCCGTGCTCGAGGCCGAACTCGGCGTGCCCGTGGTGCCGACGGTGGCGGTGCGCAAGCGCGGGCTCGACGATCTGCGCGCGCGGCTCGCCGACGCGGTGCGCAGCGGCGCGCTCAAGGTTCGGCCCGGTGGCGGCGTGCAGCACGACATTGTCGTGCTCCAGCGCCGCGCGCGCCAGATCGCCACTGCCGCGACCGTGTCCGAAACTGCGGTGCGGCGCTGGACGCACCGGCTCGACGCAGTCGCGCTGCACCCCATCGCCGGCCCGGCATTGCTGCTCGGCCTGTTGTTCGTGATGTTCCAAGCGGTGTTCAGCTGGGCCAAGCCGCCGCAGGACGCGATCGAAATCGGGTTCGGCTGGCTCCAGCAACTTGCTGTCACCGGGCTGCCCGCCGGGTTCCTCCGCGATTTCCTTACGCAGGGCATCCTCGCCGGTGTCGGGGCAGTGATCGTGTTCCTGCCGCAGATCCTGATCCTGTTCGCGTTCATCCTCGTCCTCGAAGCGTCGGGCTATATGGTCCGCGCGGCATTCCTGATGGACCGGCTGATGGCGACCGTGGGCCTGTCCGGACGCGCGTTCATTCCGTTGCTGTCGAGTTTCGCCTGCGCGGTTCCGGGCATCATGGCGACGCGCACGATCGACGATGAAAAGGACCGGCTGACCACGATCCTGATCGCGCCGCTGATGACCTGCTCGGCGCGCTGGCCGGTCTATACGCTGGTCATCGCAGCGATGATCCCCGACACGCGGCTGCTGCCGTTGGTGCACCTCCAGGGTCTGGTGATGTTCGCGCTGCTGCTGATCGGCGTGATCGGCGCCTATGGCGTCGCGCTGGTGCTGCGGCGGACCGTGACGCGCGGCGTCTCGTCGGGCTTCATGATGGAAATGCCCAAATATCAATGGCCGCGGCTGAGCGACGTCGTGCTCGGACTGTGGCAGCGCGCCTGGATCTTCCTCAAGCGCGCCGGCACTACGATCGCGCTCACCGTCGCGCTGCTTTGGGTGCTCGCCAGCTATCCGATCGCGCCGGCCGGTGTGAAACAGAGCGAATATTCGATCGCCGGCCATATCGCGAGCGGGATCGAAGTCGTGGTCAAGCCGATCGGCTTCAATCACGATATCGCGCTCGCGCTATTGCCGGCGATGGCGGCGCGCGAAGCCGCGGTCGCGGCGATTGGGACGGTCTATGCGGTCGATAACCCCGATGACGACGCCGGTCAGGCCAAGGTCGTGGACCAGCTTCGCCACCGCTGGAGCCTGGCGACCGCGCTCGCTTTTCTGATGTGGTTCGTGTTCGCGCCGCAGTGCATCTCGACCATAGCGGTCACGCGGCGCGAAACGAATGGTTGGAAATGGCCCTTGTTCATGGTTGGCTATTTGTTCTCATTGGCCTACATCGCTGCTGGGGCGACCTATTGGACGGCTGTCGCCTTCGGATTGTAGGAGCGGCGGACGACATGGCAGGTTCGGTCAACAAGGTGATTCTGGTCGGCAATCTCGGCCGCGATCCCGAATCGCGCAGCTTCCAGAACGGCGGCAAGGTGGTCGAGCTGCGCATCGCCACGTCGGAGAACTGGAAGGACAAGCAAAGCGGCGAGCGCAAGGAGAAGACCGAGTGGCACACGGTCAAGATCTTCTCCGAAGGCCTTGCCAACGTCGCCGAGCGCTATCTGCGCAAGGGCAGCAAGGTCTATGTCGAAGGCCAGCTCGAGACTCGCAAGTGGCAGGACCAGTCGGGTGCCGACCGCTATTCGACCGAGATCGTGCTCAAGGGCTTCAACGCTCAGATGGTGCTGCTCGACAGCCAGGGCGGCGGCGCCGGGCGCGGCAGCAGCGGCGGCGACGATTGGAGCAGCGACAGTGATTTCGCCGGCCAGTCGAGCAGCGGTGGCGGCCGTGGCGGCGGGTACAACAGCGGCGCACGCGCCGGCGCTGCAGCTGGCGGCGGCCGCGATTTCGGCGGCGGCGGTTTCCCGAGCGACGATCTCGACGACGACGTGCCGTTCTAAGTGACGGAGGGCACCCGCGGGGTTGATCCTAATCACTCCTCTCCCGTTTACGGGAGGGGGAGGGGCCCGTCGCGAAGCGATGGGAGGGTGAGGGAGTGACGGGGAAGTCGGGCCCAGCAGCTATTTCTGACCCTCACCCTTCCGCCGCCTCCGGCGGCTCCCTCCCTCTCCCGCAAGCGGGAGAGGGACCAGATACTGCTAGCCGCGCCCCGGCGCGCGCGCCGCTGGTGCGCCGCGCGCCGACTTCCGCATCGGACAAGCTGCGCCGCGGACTGTGGAGCGCCGCCTGGATGATCCTTTGCCGCTGGACGCCGCGCCCGCTCCATGGCTGGCGCAGGCTGGTGCTGCGCGCGTTCGGCGCGCGCGTCGCCGCCGGTGCGAAAATCTATCCCGACGCGCGGATCTGGGCGCCGTGGCTGCTCGAGATGGCGTCCGGCAGCACGCTCGGCGACGGCGTCGAATGCTATAACGTCGATTGGGTACGGCTCGGACCGGATGCGACGGTCAGTCAGCGCGCGTTCCTGTGCACCGCGACTCGCGACATCGACGACCCGGACAACTCGCTGATGACCGCGCCTGTGGTGCTCGAGCGCCGCGCCTGGGTCGGCGCGGAGGCCTATGTCGGGCCGGGAGTCACGCTGCACGAAGGCGGAGTGCTCGCGGCACGGGGCGTCGCGGTGCGGCCGGTTCCGGCCTGGACGGTCGTTGGCGGCAATCCGGCGAAGGCGATCCGCGCGCGCAACCCGCGCTGACGCTCAGGCGCCCACCAGCTCGGCGCCGAACTTGCCTGCCTGATAGTCGCGGATTGCCTCGCGGATCTCCTGCTCGGTGTTCATCACGAACGGTCCATAGGCGACCACCGGCTCGTCGATCGGATCGGCATGGCCGAACAGCACCAGCGACTGCTCCCGTGCCTCGATCGCGATGCTGTCGCCTGGCCCGAGCTGGGCGAGGTTGAAGCTGGGCACATCGGTGCCGCCAATCCGCACGGCACCGTGCGCGACATAGAAGAAAACGTCGCGGCCAGTGATTCCACCAAAGTTCAGCTGGCTGCCGGATTGCATGGTGAGGAAGGTCATGAACACGCCAGTGAGCGAATCGATCGGCCCGTGGCGCCCGTGCCATTCACCCGAAACGAGATGCACCTGCGCGCCGTCGCAGCCGATTGCCGGGATCGCATCGGCCTGGACGCCGGTGTAGCGCGGGCGCGTCATCTTGAGCTCCGACGGCAGATTGACCCACAGCTGGAGAATTTCGAGCGGCCCGCCGCTGCGCTTGAACGCTTCGGGCGAGACTTCGGCATGGATCAGTCCGCTGCCGGCGGTCATCCACTGCACGCCGCCCGGTCCGATCACGCTTTCGTTCCCCGCCGAATCACGATGCGCGAGCTCGCCCCCGAGGATGAAAGTCACGGTCTCGAATCCACGATGCGGGTGCGGGCCGAACGGCAGGCCATGGTTGTCGGCGGGATAGGTCTGGGGACCATGATGGTTGAGGAACAGGAAGGCGCCGAGGTGGTCGAGCCCCGGCCCAGGCAATGGGCGGCGCGTCACCAGATCGCCGATGTCGTCGCGATGGGCCGGGTGAAGGCTCAACACACACGCGTCGGTCATAGGTCTCCTATCGTCGCAGCAGGAACACCACATGTTCCGCAAGCGACATGTTCTGCTTCGTCCGACAAGAACCAACAACCCTCCACGGCGATCCCGCGATCGGCGACCATTAATCAATCTAGCATATCTGTCTGCTAGACCCGGACTGACTCGCATGTGCCATGCGGGTCGTGTGGAGGGTATCCAGTGGCAAGCTCTTTTGCGTTTGCCGGGGATACGCCGCGCACTCACCCCCGTGTGCTCGGCTGGGTGAGCAACGCCGCGCTGGCGATGGGCGGCAGCAATCAGATGATTTTCCTGATCACGGTGTTGTTCGTGGGTCAGGGTGACATTCCCGGCCAGGGCAGTGCCGCCGTCGCGCTGCTCATCGCCGGGATGTTGCTGAGCTGGGCGGCCGCTCCGGCGTGGACGGAACTCGTTCTGATGTGGCCAAACCGGGTTGGCGGCGTAGCCGCTGCCTGCACCGAGGCGTTCCGGCCCTACAGCCTGATCCTGTCCGCGCTGACAGGCACCTGTTATTGGTGGGGTTGGGTGCCGGCCTGCGGGCTCAGCGCGCTGCTGTCGGCCTCGGCGATCCATCAGTGGATCCTGCCGCACGTTCCGCTGGAACTGATCGCCTTGACGCTCGTGGGTTTCTTCACTGCAGTCAATCTTTGCGGCGTAAAATGGGTCGGAAGGTTGGCGGTTCCCGTCGCGGCTGCCTCGGCCTCCCTGGCGTTCGTCTCGTCATTCGCCCCGATCCTGGCTGGGCAGGTGGATTGGCGGCAGGCGATGGATTTCACGCTCACGTCGCCGTTCGCGGGCCGATTCGGCGACGTGACTTCGGTGATGGCGGGTCTCTACCTGATCGGGTTCGCGGCCCCGGCCTTCGAAGCGGCCGCCTGCCACGTCGGCGAAACGAGGGACCCCAACCGCAACGTGCCGCGCGCCATGTTGGCTGCCGCCGTCATGGCGGGCATCTACTTCATTGTTCTGCCGATGGTCTGGCTGGGCGCGCTCGGGCCACAACCGCTCGGCAGGCCGCTCACAGATGTCCTCGGTCCGACCTTTGCACCGCTGTTCGGCAGCGTCGGCAAAGCTGCGGCGGTGTTCTTCATCATGCTGAACATGTTCCACGGGACGATGCAGCCGCTGGCCGGGGCCGCCCGCACGCTGGCGCAGCTCAGCGAAGACGGCCTGCTGCCGCGGTTCCTCGCGCGGCGCTCGAGCACCGACTGCCCTTGGGCAGCGACCACACTGACGGCAGTGATGGCGAGCGTCTTCCTGCTGATGGGCGTTCCGCTTTGGATGATCGCCGCCGCCAATTTCACCTATCTGATCAGCGTCTGCATGACGATCGTCGCCGTCTGGCTGCTGCGGCGCGACATGCCCGCTGCAGAGCGGCCGTTTCGCGCCGGCAAGGGTATGATCGGGCTCGGATTGGCCGCGGCCATGATCTGGCTGATCACGGCGATGCTCGGCTTTCAGCAGTTTGGCCTACCCACCGTCCTGTTCGGCCTGGTATTGGCCTATTCGGGCGCCGCGCTCTACGCCTGGCGGGTCATCGAGGACCGCCGACGCGACAAGCTTCCCATCCTCGGACGCAGCCTTCATTTGAAGCTCACCGGCGCCATGCTGCTCGTGCTGGTGCTCGACGGTGCCGGATATCTGCTTGCCGTCGGGAATGTCCCGAGCGAGCGGAGCGCGCTCATCACGGCGCTCGAGGACATCTTCGTTGTCGTCGCGCTCTTGAGCATCAGCGTGGGATTGGTTCTGCCGGGAATGATCACCCACTCGGCAGCCGAGGTCAGCAGTGCCGCCAAGCGGCTGACCTCGGGTACGTTGCGCGAGTTCTCGCACGCCATGGCGGCCCTTGGGAGAGGCGATCTCGAAGGCGCGCATGCTGCGGTGAACATCGTTCCGGTGCGCATCAATTCGCGCGACGAACTCGGGGAAATGGCAAAGGACTTCAATATTCTTCAGCAAGAGGTGCACGAAGCCGCGCTGAGCCTGGACCACGCGCGCGAGAATATGGTCAGGGCTCGTGCCGAGCTGACGGCGCGCCACGCGACGATCGAGCATCTCGCGCACCACGATGCCCTGACCGGGCTGCCAAACCGGCCGTCTTTCGATGCCCATTTGGTAGAGACAATCGCGCGCGCCAGCGCGAGCGGCGAGAGCTTCGCCATTCTCAGCATCGATCTCGACCAGTTCAAGGAAACAAACGATGTGTTCGGCCATGTGGTCGGCGATGAACTCCTGTGTGCGATCACGGCGCGGATTACCGAAGCAGCCGGAGGCTCGTTCGTCGCGCGGATCGGCGGCGATGAGTTCATGCTGGTCAGCCGGATCGGCTGCGAGCCTCTGCCGATCCATGGTCTGACCGCGGATCTGATCAACGCGATGGCGGACCGGTTTACGATCCGCGGCCATCAGATCGTTGGCGCGCTGAGCATCGGCGTGGTGATCTACCCCGGCGATGGAACGGATCCGACGACGCTGCTCGCGAATGCGGACGCTGCGCTCTACCGCGCCAAGAGCGATGGCCGGCGGCTGGTCCGGTTCTTCGATCCGGAAATGGATCGCCACTTGCGCGAACGCTATGCGCTCCAGCAGGATCTCCGATCTGCCGTGACGAACGGCGAACTCGCGCTGAACTACCAGCCCCTGGCGGAGCTCGACGGGACAATAGTCGGGTTCGAGGCGTTGGCCCGCTGGCATCATCCGACACGTGGCCTCGTCAGTCCGGCCTTGTTCATTCCGCTCGCCGAGCAGAGTGGCCTAATCATGGAGATCGGCGAGTGGGCGCTGCGGCAGGCCTGCACGGACGCGGCGTCATGGATTTCGCCACTGCAGGTCGCGGTCAACATGTCACCGGTACAATTTCATCACGGCGACCTGGTCGAGGTGGTCCGGCGCGTGCTCGACGAGACGGGGCTCGCACCGGATCGTCTGGAGTTGGAGATCACCGAAGGTGTGCTGATCAACGATTCAGCGCGCGCCCTCACCATCCTGCAGCAACTGAAGTCGCTGGGCGTGAGTATTGCGATGGATGATTTCGGCACCGGCTACGCCTCGCTATCTTCCTTGCAATCGTTTCCGTTCGACAAAATCAAGATCGACCGCAGCTTCATCGCCGATCTCGGTCCGAGCGAACAGTCGAGAGCGGTCGTCCGTGCCGTCGTTGGTCTTGGGAAGACCCTGGGTATCCGCGTTATTGCCGAGGGTGTCGAAACAGAAGCCCAGCTTTTCATTCTGCTGCAGGAGGGTTGCCGCCTCATCCAGGGCTATCTGATCGGCCGCCCTCAGTTGATTTCCTTTTACGCAGACGTGACCGGGGCGGCGAACGGTGCCGGACTGCTCGATTCGGGGCGTGTCACCGGCAGCGCGCCGCCGACCGGCAGCGTACGACTCCGGAACGCCTAGGCCGACCGGATCGAGACTCGGCCCTCGGCACGCACCTCGCTCTTCTTATCGGCGCAGCAGGAACACTGCATGTTCCGCGAGCAGATTGGCGGCTGCCGAGGTGGTCTGTTTGTCGCCCGACAAGAACCAGCAACCCTCCACGGTGATCCCGCGATCGGCGACCAGCGCGCGAAAATCGTCGACCGTCACATGATGGATGTTCGGCGTCTCATACCATTTGAGCGGCAATAGCCGCGTGACCGGCATGCGCCCCCCCCACAGCAACGAGCCGCGTACGCGCCAATGCGCGAAATTGGGGAATGAGACGAACGCACGCTTGCCGATGCGCAGCAGATGCTCGAGCACTACGTCGGGCCGACGCGTGGTTTGCAGCGTCTGGCTCAGGATCGCATAGTCGACGCTGGCGTCCGGATAGTCGGCGAGATCGGTGTCGGCATCGCCTTGCACCACCGATAGCCCGCGCGCGACGGCGGTCGCCACGTCGCCCGAGTCGAGCTCGAGCCCGCGCGCGTCACAGCCGAGCTTGTCTCGCAGTGCCGCCATCAGTTCGCCGTCGCCGCAGCCGACGTCGAGCACGCGTGCACCCCGCGCGACATGCCCGGCGATGATCGCCAGGTCGGGACGCAGGCTCACAATCCACCCCGAGTGTAGAGATCGGCGTCATGCTTCTCCATGCACCGCTCGGGATGCGGGATCGGCGACCAGCCGAGCTGGGCATAGAGCGGCTGCATGTCGCGCGTGAACAGCAGCCAGCGCCGCAGTCCCTGGAGGTCGGGGTGGGCGTCGAGCGCTTCGAGCATCCGCCGCGCCAGCCCCTGGCCGCGATGCGCCGGCAGCACGAACACGTCCGCCAGATAGGCCATGGTCGCACGGTCGGTGACGACGCGCGCGAAGGCGACTTGGTCGCCCTCGGCATCGAACACGCCGACGCACAGCGAGTTGGCGATCGAACGCTCGACGATGTGCCGCGGGATCCCCTGCGCCCAATAGGAGCCTTCGAGGAAGGCGTGAACAATCTCGATCTGCTGGTCGGCGAGCTCGAAGGAAAGGCGATAGGTCATTTCGCTTGCCCCTTCGTCCAAATGGCTATGAATTCGAGGGGGTGCGCATCGAGCGTCACGATCGGATCAATGTCGTCGGCTGACGGCCAAGTGAATGGCTGGTCGTAGAAGTCGATTCCGATCAGCGTCCCGAAGCCGAAATCGCTCGCGCGATTCGGATAGCGATCGATGTCGTCGCACAACATCCGCCCATCGGGAAAGATCTCGATCAGGCGAAGCACCGACCCTTCATGGTCGACTTCGTACCATAGGGTGATCGGTTCGTCGGTGGTGCCGTGCTTCCAGCTGCAGCGATAATAGGCAAGCCGCCCCGCCTCCGGACGTCCGCTTGCAGTCATTTCCGCTCCCCCGCGCGCAGAAAGCCGTCGACCACGCGGTTGAGCTCGGGCGCGTCGAGCAGGAAGGCATCGTGTCCGAACGGCGAGTGGAGCTCGACGAAGCTCGCGGGCGCACCCGCGGCGTTGAGCGCATGGACGATCGCGCGCGACTCGGCCGTCGGATAGAGCCAGTCGGTGTCGAAGCTCACCAGGCAGAACCGTGTCTTCCCGTTCTTGAACGCATCGGCGAGCCGGCCGCCATGCTCCTCGGCCAGGTCGAAATAGTCGAGCGCCCGCGTGATATAGAGGTAGGAGTTCGCGTCGAACCGCTCGACGAAACTGATCCCCTGGTGGCGCAGATAGCTTTCGACCTGGAAATCGGCGTCGAACCCGAAGGTCTTCGCTCCGTCGGGATTATTGGCGCGCGCCTGGAGCTTGCGCCCGAATTTGGCGGTGAGCCCGGCTTCGGACAGATAGGTGATATGCGCCGCCATCCGCGCGACGGCGAGACCCGCGGACGGCGGGTCGTTGGCGGCATAGTAATCGCCTTCGCGCCATTTGGGGTCGGCCATGATCGCCTGGCGGCCGACTTCGTGGAATGCGATATTCTGCGCCGAATGCCGCGCCGCCGAGGCGATCACCACCGCAGCGCCGACGCGTTCGGGAAAGGTCGCTGCCCAGCTCAGTATTTGCATCCCGCCCATCGATCCGCCGATCGCCGCGAACAGCCGCGCGATGCCGAGATGGTCGAGCAGCATCGCCTGCGCGCGCACCATGTCGCGGATCGTGATCACCGGGAAGCTCATGCCCCATGGCGTGCCCGTCGCCGGGTTGATGCTCGCCGGTCCCGACGAGCCGAGACAGCTGCCGAGCACGTTGACGCAGATTACGCAGAAACGATCGGTGTCGACCGGCTTGCCCGGTCCCACCATCCGCGTCCACCAGCCGGGCTTGCCCGTCCGCGGGTGGTTCGAGGCGACATGCTGGTCGCCGGTCAGCGCATGGCAGACCAGGATCGCGTTCCCGCCGTCGGGCGCGAGCGTGCCATAGGTCTCATAGGCGATCTCGACTGGCGACAGCAGCGCGCCGCCGTCGAGCCGTAGCGGCCCTGGCAGCGTCACGTGGCGGGAGAGGCCGAACCTTGGGTCGAAACGGGTGTCAGCGGACATTGCGCGGGAGTTAGGCTTGTGTGGCGAAGCGTTCAAGCGCGCCGGCCTTGCCATTTGCCCGCGGGTCCGCCAATCCGCCCCGCCATGGACGCCCCCGAACCCAAGCCCTGGATCATGGAAATCAGCCCCTATGTCGCGGGGGTTTCCAAGACCGATGACGGACGCAAGGTCAGCAAGCTATCGTCAAACGAAAACCCGCTCGGCACGCCCGAAGTCGCGCGCGAAGCGTTCCGCTCGGCAGTCGACACGCTCGAACGCTATCCCGATACCGCGGGGGTCGAGCTGCGCGAGGCGCTGGCGAAACATTATGATCTCGATCCGGCGCGGGTGATGTTCGGCACTGGCTCCGACGAGATCCTCCACCTCGCCGCCGCGGCCTATGCCGGAGTCGGTGACGAGGCGATCTATGTCCGTTACGGCTTCTCGGTGTACGACATCGCGATCCGGCGTGTCGGCGCCACCGTCGTGGTCACGCCCGACAAGGACTATGCGACCGACATCGACGCGCTGCTCGCGGCGGTGACCGACAAGACACGCGTCGTGTACGTCGCCAATCCGAACAATCCCACGGGCACCTATATGTCGCGCGCCGAAGTCGCGCGGCTGCACGCCGGCCTGCCCAAGCACGTGCTCCTCGTGCTCGACCAGGCCTATTCCGAATATCTCGATCCCGAGGACGACGACGGCGGGCTCGACCTCGCGCGCACCGAGACCAATGTGCTCGTCACGCGCACTTTCTCGAAGATCTTCGGCCTCGCCTCAGAACGCGTCGGCTGGGGCTATGCGCATGCCAATGTGATCGAGGCGCTGCACCGCGTGCGCTCGCCCTTTCCGTCGAGCATCGCGGCGCATCGCGCGGCGGTCGCCGCGCTTGGCGCGCAGGACTTCGTCGCCGCGAGCTATCGCCACAACAAGCAGTGGCGGGCATGGTTCGAGGCCCAGGTTGCGAGCCTCGGAAACGCCGGCGTGCGCGCGGTGCCGTCGAAGGCGAACTTCAATCTCGTGCTGTTCGAGGGTGCGGTCTCGGCCGAGCAGGCGTACAGGCGACTGATGGACCATGGCTATATCGTACGCTGGCTGCCCGGCCAGGGCCTGCCCAACGGCCTCAGGATCACCATTGGATCCGAAGCGGAGATGACCGGGCTCATGGGCGCGCTGCGCGAGATCGTGAACGCCTGATGTTGCCCTTCGCGCGCGTCGCGATCATCGGTCTCGGCCTGATTGGGTCCTCGATCTGCCGTGCCGTGCGCGCTGAAATGCCGACGGTGCGCCTGACCGGCTATGACATGGATCCCGAAGTTCGCGCGACCGCCGATCGCATCGCATTGTGCGACGATGTCGCCGACAGCGCCGGCGCCGCCGTGATCGACGCCGACCTGGTCGTACTGTGCGTGCCCGTGGGCGCGATGGGCGAGGTTGCCGCCGAGTTCGCCGCGGACCTCCCTGCCGAAGCGGTGGTGAGCGACGTCGGTTCGTGCAAGGCGAGCGTCGTCGAGGCGCTCGCGGCCGCGTTGCCTGGTGCGACGATCATTCCGGCGCACCCGGTCGCCGGCACTGAGAACAGCGGCCCCGAGGCCGGGTTCGCCACGCTGTTTCACAACCGCTGGTGCATCGTGACGCCCCCCGACGGCGCCGATGCGCTCGCTGTCGCGCGCGTGATCGATTTCTGGCGTCAACTCGGCGCCAATGTCGAGACGATGGATCCGGTGCACCACGATCTGGTGCTCGCGATCACCAGCCACCTGCCGCATCTGATCGCCTATACCATTGTCGGCACTGCGTCCGATCTCGAGCAAGTCACGCGCTCCGAAGTGATCAAATTCTCGGCTGGCGGCTTCCGCGATTTCACGCGCATCGCCGCCTCGGACCCGACGATGTGGCGCGACGTGTTTCTTGCCAACAAGGATGCCGTGCTCGAGATGCTGCAGCGTTTCTCCGAGGACCTGACGGCGCTCCAACGCGCAATCCGTTGGGGCAAGGCGGACGAACTGTTCGAGCTGTTCACGCGCACCCGCGCGGTTCGGCGCTCGATTATCGACGAAGGGCAGGACGATGCACGGCCCGATTTCGGCCGCGCGCACGATTGAGTCTCTTGGTTCGCGCGACAACGCGAAGATGCAAAGCGCTTTTCCACGGCGGTAGCCGTGCAGCTGAATCCTGGCGAGGACGGGCTCGCTTCATGCGCCGACTGACATCTTGGCGTCGTCGCGTCTTCGCGCGAAAATCAAATTCGCGCAGAGCCGCAGAGCCGCAGAGCCGCGGAGACGCAGAGAGCGAGGACTGCGCCTCAACGGCGGCCTTTCCAACGTTGGAGCCAATCGGCGGCAGGTGGGTGATGCCGCCGCTCGTGCGACGGAAGTCACCTCTGCGCCTCCGCGGCTCTGCGCGAACTATGAAGATTGCCAGGCCGCGAGCCCGCTATGCCCCACGCGCGTCATTCAACGCATTGATCCCCGAATGGACCAGCGCCTCGGCTTCCTTGCGCGGCAGTCCGGGCGCGATCGGTGCGCCGAAATGCAGCGTCACCACTCCCGGCTTCTTCGCCCCCTTGCGCGGCCAGACATGTCCGCTCCTCACGGCGATCGGCACCACCGGCAAGTTGAGCGTACGATAGAGTCCCGCGAACCCCGCGCGCAGCGGCGGCGCCTCGCCAGGTGCGACGCGCGTGCCCTCCGGGAAAATCATTACTGACCGGCCCTCGGCGAGCGCCTTCTCGCCCTCGCGCAGAATCTCGCGCAGCGCCTTGGCCGATGCCTGGCGGTCGACCGGAATCACGCCATAGATCGTCGAGGCCCAGCCCCAGACCGGAATTCGCGTCAGTTCGCGCTTCATCACCACGCGCGGTGCGTGAAGCAGATGCGCGAGCACCAGCGTCTCGAACATCGATTCATGCTTGGCGGCGAACAGCACCGGGCCCGGGGGCACCGCGCCTTCGACTTCGACGCGGATGCCGAGGACGATCCGCGCAGAACCTTCGAGCAGTCCGGCCCAGAGATGCGCATAGCCGATCAGCGCGCGGCTGCCGAACAGCGCAACCAACGGCGCGCCGAGTACGATCGGCACCGACAGGCCATAAAACAGGATCGAAAAGACGATTGTCCGCGCCAGGTTCATGTCGCCGCGCCGAGCATCAGCACGAGCCGGCGCACGAGAAACTTGTGATATTCGCGAATCACGGTGCGCAGCCCGGGCTCGGTCGGCACGCCATCGCCGAGCACGCGGACCTTGGCGTCGAGCGCGTTGCGCAGCTCGAGCGTCGCGCGCGGGATATGCCAGTCGGACGTCACGAGCCGTACGCTGGTGAAGCCGTGCTCGCGCACCCAGTCGGCAGTCTCTTCCGCGTTCGAGCGCGTGTCGACGGCCTGATAGCCCAGGTCGATGCAGCAGGCGAACAGCCGCGGGTCGGCCTGATACCGCACTGCCAGCTCGATCGGCCGTACATCGGGAGCGGCGCCGCTGATCAGCATGCGCTTGGCGGCATGCGCGCGCATCAGCTGGATGCCGCGGTCGATGCGGCCGGTGCCGCCGGTGAGCACGACGATCGCGTCGGTCTCGACCGCGCGTTCGAGCGCCTTGCCGATCGAGAACATGAATGCGGCGAACCCCACTGCCCAAGCGAGCAGCGCGAGCGCGACCAGGCGCCAGATCCACTTCACAGCGTCTTGGCCAGCGCGCGCAACACGCCGGTGCGCGCGGCGAAGGTGGCAAGCGCGACGAACAGCAGCGGCAGCACCGCGAGCGCGATCCAGTCGCGTGGCGCGAGCGCGGCGCCGGCCAGCATGTCCGAACCGAGCGACGCGATGTTGGCCTCGAGGCCCATTGCGACCAGCGTCGCCGCCGCGGTGCCGAGCACACCGCCGATCAGCGTCTCGAGCGCCACTCGGCGCTGAAACAGCCGCGCCACTTGTACGTCGGTCGATCCCAGCATGTGCAGCACTTCGATCGTGTTGCGGTGCGTGTCCAGCCCCGCGCGCGCCGCGAGCAGCACCACCGTCGCGGTGGCACTCATCATCAGCAGCACAATTGCGCCGGCGAGCCAGCTCAGGCTGGTGATCAAGCCTTGCACCGGCGCGAGCCAGCGCGCGTGGCGAGCGACGCGCACCTGGTTTGGCGCGATTCGATGCGCTGTGCGTTCGACATCGGCGAGCGCCGCATCGCTCGCGTCCCGCATGTCGACGTCGATCATTGCCGGCATTGGCAGGTCGGGATCGAGCCCGGCATCGCCGAGCCACGGCTTGAGCATCGCTGCCAGCGCCGCGCGATCGACTTCGCTGACGCGCGCTACTCCCGGTCGTGCGCGCAGGGCCGCGACCAGCTGCGCGGCATGCGCATCGCGTGCCCGCGCGTCGGGCTCGACGATCTGCACGGTGACGCGGCCGGCGAGCTGGCGGTCGAGCGCGTTTGCCGCGGCGAACATGCCGAGTCCGAACGCTGTGGCGAGCGCGGTCAGGAACACCATGATCGCCATCACCCAGATCATCGCGCGCGTGCGCCGGCTCTCGTCGAGCAGCGGCCGAGCGGTGCTGCGGCGGAGCGCGGCGATCAAGAGACGAACTTCATTGCCGGAGCTCGTGCGGCGGGTTGCGCAGCGCGCCGGTGGGATCGTTCACACGCCCGCGTTCGAGCCGCATCATGTGCGCGGTCGGGATGCGGTTGAGCAGGTGGAAGTCGTGCGTCGCGACGACGACGGTTGTGCCGAGCCGATTGAGACTGTCGAACAGATGCAGCAGCCGCTCGGCCATGTCGGGGTCTACGTTGCCGGTCGGCTCGTCTGCGACCAGGATCTCGGGCCGGGCGATCACGGCGCGCGCGATCGCGATGCGTTGCTGCTCGCCGCCCGAGAGCGTGGGCGGCCTGGCATCGCCGCGATCGACCAGACCGACCCAGGCGAGCATCTCGCGCACCGGCGCTTCGATTTCGCGCTCGGGCATCCCTGCGATACGCAGCGGGAGTGCGATATTATCATAGGCCGATAGGTGCGGCAGCAGGCGGAAGTCCTGGAACACCACGCCGATCCGTCGCCGGAACCCGGGAAGCCGCGCGCGGGGCAAGGTGCCGGCATCCTCGCCGAACAGCCGAACGATCCCGCGCGTCGGCCGCTGTGCGAGATAGAGCAGCTTTAGCAATGAGGTCTTGCCCGCGCCCGACGGACCGGTGAGGAAATAAAAGGTGCCGCTCGCGAGCGTGAAGCTCACGTCGGTCAACGTCTCTGATCCGGTCCCGTAGCGCAGGCCGACATTCTCGAACTGAACGATGTTCGCCATCAAAAGGCGCCCGCAACCCCATTTTTCCGATCCGCGCACTCCAGCCATCGCACAGCCGAAGGTTGTCCTCAAGTTTGTGGGACTCGCGGGGTTGCGCGCGCCGAGTCGCCATGCTTAGATTCGCAACCTGTCAACCATAAACGGTTCCGCAGAGCTCCGATGATCCTCGAATGCACCCAGTGCCGGACTCGCTATCTGGTACCCGATAGCGCGATCGGAGCCGAGGGGAGGACAGTGCGTTGCGCGAACTGCAAACATAGCTGGTTCCAGGCGCCCGCCGCCGCAGCCGATGCATCGACCCCCGCGCCCCCGCCCCAGCCGGCGAGCGTCGCGCAGCCGCAGCGTACGATGGCTCCGCCAGCGCCGCAACCAACGGCGGCTCCGCAGCCGATCAGGCGGTTCGAGGATCCCGCGGTCAGCGAGCCGAACGACTATGATCCGTTCGCGCACGAACCGCCGTTCAGGCCGCGACGCAATCCGGCGCGGCGCTGGACGGTGGCGGCGGTCATTACCGGCCTGTCGATGCTGACCGGCGCGGTCGCGATTCTCTACACCGGCACGCCCGGGCTCGCGTCGCAGTTCGGGCTGGGCGAGGCCGACACGCCGTTGATCCTCACCGACACCGCGCGCGACCGTCGCACCCTGTCGAGCGGTAACGAACTGCTGGCCGTGTCAGGCAAGATCGTGAACCCTGCGAAAACGCGGCAGCACGTGCCGAACATCCGCGTCGAACTGCGCGACCTGAACGGCAACACCGTCTATCACTGGACGATCGCGCCGTCGCGCCGCGAGCTCGATCCCAAAGAGGCGATCGAGTTCAACACCTCGAAGCTCGACGTGCCGCAGAATTCGAAACTGCTCGTCGTCAGCTTCACGAACGATAACGGCGGCTGATCCGCGCTCGAGGAGCGGACCGCTGCTGCCTGAGCGAAGCTGACACATAGACTAACCTGCCGCCGTGGAGGCTGGCCGCGACCACCGGGCCGCCGCCGAAAGCAAGCACCAGTGCTTCGGCGCTCCACCCGTCATGGACGAGCCCGCCGGTCGCTACGAAATAGGCGAGGATCGAAGCCGGTTAGGCAATTATGTCATGCGTTCGCGCCCGGGGTGGAAACCCCGGTTGCAACCGCCGAACGCCTTTGCTAGGGGCCGCGCCTTACCAGCGCCGGCCGTTCGGTCCGGCGACATTCACGTGCGGTCGTGGCGGAACTGGTAGACGCGCAACGTTGAGGTCGTTGTGTCCGAAAGGACGTGGAAGTTCGAGTCTTCTCGACCGCACCAGAATAGTGATTTGATTCGGTTTCTATGGATTTGGCGAAATTTGGAATTCAATTCGCCTTGACGGGTTTCAGATCGTAAGGTGAAGAGCACGGAACGCGCCGCCTGTCGTCGCGTACCAGTCGATCCAGTCGCGTTCGCTCCATTGCTTGATGCGGCGATAGTAGTCTTGCTCGCTTGCTCGCAGCAAAAGAAAAATGTCGCCCCAGAAATTCGACCGCTGGTTTTGCGACAGAGCGTTTCCTTGAATGAAGCCCGCAGCCAGGCCAAGCCGATAGTTGGCAGTCTGGATCTTTTCTCCATGCTGCAAAGAGCGATTCGGCGCGAAGTCGGTATTGCCGAAATAAGCTCGTACCAGCGAAAGCTTGCGACCATCGGCCCCCATCATAACCCCAATCGAAAATCCGGTTGCTGCAGCCCGCTTTGCGATTCCCTCGGCCGCCTCCTGAGGTCCGGCGCCGAGCGCGGCCGCACTCGCGACTAGAAGGATCAGGGGCGCAGCGATCCCGAGAGCGACTCCCGCGGCAGAGGTGGCGGCGACAAGTTCGAATATCTCCGCGACTGTGAATAACGCATGCGCTGAGTCTGCCACCACGTCTGCTATCGCCCCGTGCTGCATGTCGACGGCAAGGTCCCCGACCAGTTCCTTTGCATCGATTCTGTAAGGCAGGAGCATCCGCGTCGGGAGCTTGCCCTCGGGAATGTATCGCTTGAGCACAAACTGCGTTTTTCTGGACGCTCTGACACCCTCGCCTTCGGACCAGATGGTCTCGTCGCTGTCGGTCCCCGCCTCCCTGAACGCCAGCATGGAGGGCGGTTCGTGCTCGAAAATGGCGTCCATGGACAAGATCCTTTCATCGCTTTCTAAGATGGCTGGCGATCGATCGCGCAATGCGAAGCCTGCGCTCGGGGCCTCGCCGTTGTCCGGCCCCTCCATCTCTAACCAATCGAGGTTTTCGGCTGCGGTTTGATCCCAGGCTTCGAGAGCGGTTTGGGCGCGCTCGTGACCCGAGCAACGTGCGCAAAGCGGCTCGTTCCCGAAGGATTCCTCTTTGGTCTCGTCGGATGGGAATTCAGAAAGATTCTGGTCTTCCGCAAAATGCGAAGCGCAAGGTGGGAGCGACAGCTCTTCCTCGGCGATGGTTTCCGGATCGGCTGCGTATTGGTTGAATTGGGAATCTTCGTATTCGTGCTTTTCCTGCGGAGCGACGTTCCACCAGCCCTTTTCCTTCAAGTCGCGGTCCGGGTCGACCTTCGGGCTCGACTGGAACGGGAAGGTGTTCTTCTGGCCGTCGAGGTTGCCAATGTCGGCGCCGTTGGGTTTGCGCAAGCGTGCCGGGTGAACCCCGAACCGCGCGCCCGAAGGTAGCTGTCGCCCCCCGAGGGCGTTTAGCTTCTTCGCGATGACGTCGTAGAAGGCCTGCATGTCGAAGGCATAGGGATCGCCATGATAGTCCGAGGGATTGTCGCGAGCACGCACAAGGCTTTGCCCATCGGACGCCCTGCCGCTGCGAAATTCCGCCGCGGTGTGCTCGCGCCAGATCACCGACTTCGCGAGATTTCGGTCCATTTCCTTGTGGGCGCAGACGGTCAGAAGGTGACCGGCGCGGGCCGAAGCAAGAATGTAGAGGTCGGCGAGAACGTCGAACGCCTCGTGAGTCCACTTGAAGTACTGGAACGCCTTCACGCGCTTCTTCACCCCTGCGACCTTGCGTTCGACGGTTAGGATGGCATGGCCGATCGACACATATTTGTCGGCGTCCTGGGGAGGCGGCGGAGAGCCGGCGGGGGGCGGGATCAGCGTCTCGACATCGGGCACCGTCTCGATATTTATCGTGCGGCCGAGGCAAATCTGCTTGCCGCGCTTGGTGGCGAACTCGAACACCGTACCGCTGCGCGCCTCGGCAAAGTCATGTAGCGCCGCATAGTTTCCGAGGCGATTGAGAAACCCGTGGACCGGATAGCCGTATGGGCGCGCGCCCTTCACGCCGTTCTTGGCGTTGCGTCGCTCGTCCTCTTCCTCCTTGCGGAGCCGCGCCGCATCGTAGCGGCCATCGGACAGCGAAGCGCCGACCCCGACGTCATGGATAACGAACCACGCCTTGGCGATGTCGGTCGCATTGAGATCCGCGCGTGGTTTGCCTGCCGCCGCAGCCAGCCCCGGCCGCCCCGCGAGCCAGCGCTTGGCGAATGCGCCGGGGCTTTCTCCCCGCAGGAATTCGTCGATCATTAAACCGTCGAACTCGACCGCATGGTCGCGCGCTGGATCGTCGAACCGCCCGGGAAGCGCCAGCATCCGGGCAACGCCTGGATTGCCCGGCGCGGATTTTGGCGGAACCCCCGCCGCCTCTTGCGAGAACGGCGATTCCAGCCCGAAATCGTCGAAGCGCCGCGTGTACAATGGATGGCTCTCGTGCATGGGGGCGCTCCCGGGCCTACTGCACCGCCGCCAGGCGCGGCTGCCGCACGTCTATCGGTTTGGCGCGCTCCTTGAGATTGCGCCCGGTGGCAGCCGCCCATTCGGTGATCACTCGGCGGGTCTCGGCGCCGATCGGGACGTCGCTTCCCGTTGCTCCCGAGGGCAGCGCGTAGAGGATCCAGGCCATGTTGGCGTCGGTGATGATCCCCGATTCGAGTGTGCGCAGCAATTTGGAGGCCTCAGACGCCATTGAAAAGAATGCGGCCGACTTGCCGTGCGCGGGAAGGCCGACGCGCTCACCGATCAGCCGCAGGCGGTCGCCGGCGCTTGCGCCAATTGCCTTGAGATCAATGACTACCGAAGTGTTGAACGCTAACGTCAAATCGGCCCAGCCGAGCGCAGTCACCGCCGACAGTTCTTCCCGGCGCAGCATGCCGTTCAGCCGTCGCGACGAGAGAATGAATCGCAGCTGCTCGGCGATGCGGAAGATGCGATCATTATCCGATTGATTGACGCCCGCGAGATTGTGCTCGTTCGAGATCGCCTGCCACAGCTCGAACAGCAGCTCCTCGAACAGCGCGTTGAACCCGGTGTTGGCAGCCGCCGCCTTCTCGAAGATGGCCGGTGCGTTGTCCTCGCCGCCGAAGCCGAGTTCGAGACCGAACAGGCGCCAATAGGCATTGCGCCGCACTGCCTCGGGATCCTGGCGCAGCGTGCTGGTCGACAGCCAAGCCGCGAGGGGATTGGCCGCGCCGAAGAGGAGAACTTCGGTGGCATCGAGCCAGCGCTGCGTTTCTGGCGAAGGAATGCCGAGGCTCTCACCGGTGCGGTAGGCCGATACAACACGCTTTAGAATCTGCACGACGCGCGTGCTTTCGAGCACGTAAGCATAGATGAGGTGGTCCCATGGATCGGTTTTGGTCAGATGTTGGCCCGCGTTGACGAACAGCCCCATCTCACAAAAGCGGTTGCGAGCGCCGACCGGCTCCGGGGATCCGAACGAGGTAGCGCGTTCGAGAAACTCCTCCATGGCGAGGACCAAGTCGAGTGGGTCCGCCGTGAGCACCTTGTGCGCGGCTAACCATTTCTGCTCCGTAGTCGGCGTGTCGGTCTTAATGAGACGTTTGATGAGTTGGTGGATCACGGATCGGACTCCTCCGAAAGGCAAGAATGTCAGGCAATGGCGGCGTCGACCGCCCCTTTCGGGGGGGCAGCGTCGGACAGTTCGGTGCGGGCCAGCGCTCGGTGAAGATCGGAGAGCTTGGCGGACTGGTCTTTGGTCAGCGTTCCGCGAGCGGGAGACAGGCTCTTCAAAGGAGAAAGCGCACACAGAAGCTCGTCGAACCAGGCCGGCGTGCTTTCGAAGTGTTGCGTCGAGGCGCGTTGCGCATTCTCTTCGAGGCGCTTGAAAAGCGCGGTGGCGAGCCTTTCATAATCCAGTGTCTCGGGCGATTTGGCCATCATCGGCTCCTTCGGTTATGCCGCCGCGGCTTGCGCGGTCAGCCAGTTGCGCGCCCGGCCGATCCACAGTCCGGCCGTCTCCGGACGTTCGGCCTCGCGCAGACCGGCGAGCGCGATGATGCGTATGCCCTCGGCGCGGCGCCAGTGGGGCGAGGTCCACAGCGCCTCGCCGACCTGGTCCTCGAGCCGCGCCAGGGCTTCGGGCGAAACCAGTTGTGGATCGTAGACATCGGACATCGGCCTGCCGCCGAGCGAGGGGACCGGCGCCGCCAGGCAGGCAGCCGCGATGTGCGGGATCGCCGCGAGTGAGCGCTCGAGTAGCGGCCGCACCGTCGCGTCGGCGTCCTCAAGCGAGAAACGCGCCCGCATCGCACGCTCGAGCGCATTCCACGGCCCGCGTCGGCCAAAGCAGGCGCGCGCCATCTCACAGCCGAGCACCGTTCGCAGCAGCCCGACCGGATGCGGATCCCCGACCGGCCAGCGCAAGATCGTCGCGGGGTCGCAAACCACGTCGTAGAGCGCAGCGACGGACGCATAGCCGGTGTGAAGAAAAGCGAAGACGTCGGCGACGATTTCCGAGGCCCAGGGCCTCCACATCTCCTGCAACTCGATGTCGCCGGACGTCGCATTCGCGATTGCCATGCGCGTGGTGTCGGTCCATCCCGTCAGGAACGCGACCTGGTGGCCGACTTCGTGGAACAGCGAGGTGGGGCGATAGAGATTGTGGCGGACGATCTTGATCGCCGCGACCGGCATCAGGGATCCCGGCGTCCAGAGCCGGACGCCGGCGCGTATGATCGAGGCGCCGGTCCCCTTGTCCTGATAGACCAGCACCGGCGGCACCGGCTTCTTTGCGCGCTCAAGGACTTCGGTCATGCTCCTGACCGCAAGATAGTCGAGAGTCGACAGCGCCGCTCGCAGCAGCGGGCTCGTTCGCGAATTGACCGCGTCGCCCAAAAAGTCGAGCGTCGTGTCGACTTGGACATAGCGGCGGCGGAACCGCTGGACGCTCCGCCCGGCCTCGACGAGGGCCGCGGGCTCGTGTTCAGCCGCTGCGATCTCGCGCTCGACGCTTTCGCCCTGCGCGATGAGCGCCTCGACCATGCGGTGAATTTCGCGTCGCAGGGGCACGCCGGTCGCACGTTCGACCGAATGCCAGGCTTCGCTCGAGGCGAACTCCTCAGCGTTGCGGAACACGCGCGCGGACGCTAGCCAATGCGCGAGCTGGCGACGCAAGTCGGCGGCGACGAGTCCGGCGGTAAGATCGATCGCTTCGCTCATTTGCGGCCGCTCCCGCTCGCAACGACGATCGTCGCGGTCGGCTTGCCTTCGAGCATGCACGCAAACGCGGCCAGAGTCGGAACAGGTGCTCCCTGCACGAGCTGCGCAAGCCCCGGCACGCCTTCGAGCCGGACGCGCAGACGAACGCCGGGATCGGGATGCGCGGCCGCTCGCTCGAAGGCATCGGCATTGCCGCGCAGCCATTCGGCGATCGCCGGGAGCGCCCAGGCGCCAATTCGCTTGCGCAGCACTGCCGCGAATCCTTGCGGAAGGTGCCCGCCGTTGCGGGCAGCAAAGGCCGCCACATCTTCGCCGTCGGCGCCATCTTCGCCCGCCGTAGCGCCCGTCGCGCCGGTCTCGCTGGCCCGTTGAGCAAACGAACGGTAGGCTGTCGCCAGCAACCGCAAGAGTTCGGCATGGCCTTTGCCGCTTCGCAACGTCTGCGCGATGCTCTGTGCCTCAGGCTCGGACAGGTAGAAGCCTGCCGTAATCCGGGATTTGCGAGGGTTCAGTGTCAGCCAGACCCGACCGGGTGCAATCCCTCGCCCGCCCGCGCTCGCCACTTGCAGCGCCGGATCGAGGGGCTCGAGGACGTAGATGCGCTGTCCGGCGGCCAGCCGGCGATGGCTGCGCAGAAACCGAGGAGGCACCCGCACTCCCAGAGCTGGCTCGCGCAGCAACGCTCCCGCGGCGCGACGATTTAGTGGAAACACCCCGAGCGCTGGCCGGCGTCCGACTCGGTCGTGGCGCAGCATGGCGGCAACGGTCGAACCAGGTCGCGCCTCAAAGATGTGCATCTTTGCGCGAAGCGGGAAGCGCCCGCCCGCCGCCTGGATGGCGCCCGCGAGATCTCCCCCGCCGAATGCCGGAAGCGCTTGTGCCGTTCGCGCCGAAATCGACACTTCGGGTACCCGGTCGTATTTGGCATAGGCCCGCATTGCCTGCGGCAGACGGGACACGAAAGCGCCGCCGAGGGACGGCGCAAGTTGCATTTCGCCGCGGAGCTGGTCTTGCGGATAGAACGACGCGGCGGCTTCGCCGAAGGCCTCGGCGACCGCGACCTCGGCGAGATCGTCGTGTTCGAACAGCCAGTTCTCCTGCTCGGCAAGGCGGCGCACGGTGTCCTCGATCACGCCGCCCAGCGCCGCCGCCCCGGGATCCACCTCGTGGACGTCGAACCTGCCATCGGCCTCCGACTCAAGCGAAACGGTCCGCAATCCGGCATCGACGATCGCGCGTGACAGTGGGCCGGACTGATCTGGTCCGACCCAAGGCGCTATGCTCTTGCCGAGGTACCCAGCGAGCAGCGAGACCACTTTCGGCCGACCAACCAGGCGCAGCCCGACGCGAAGCGCGGCGAGAAGGGCTGGTGCGAACTGCTCGATCTCGGCGGTGATGTCTGCTTCGTTGGCCTCGCGGCTCAACCCCGCGATCAGAGCGCGCCGCGCCGCAGCAAGGTCGGCAAGCTCGTGGCTTTCGATCAGGCTCCCCGGAGTCTCTTCGCCGAAAAACTCGTTGTCGGCTTCGAACGCCGCGGGATTGGCGATCGCTTCGGCAAGGCTCAGATCGAAGGATTCGACCAGATCGTCAGTATCCGTTGGTGTCGCGGCTGCCATCGGGGGCGCATCGGTGACGGGCTCAGGCATCGGTTCCGCGCTCGTCGCCGTCGCCGTCGGTGTCGCCGGGACCGTGGCCTCGGGCATTTTCTTCAGCAAACGCCGGGCCAGCACGCGGGCCGCGGGCTGAAGCGGCTCCGGCAGGCGTCCGATCGCGAAGCGCAGCACCCGTTCCAAAAGCGGCTGGATCAGTCCGCGCAGACGCTTGAGCACCGGCGCGAGCAGCGGGCTCAGCAGCGGCGCCGCGGCCGCGCCAACCTTCTTGGCGGTGTTTGCGACGCTCCGGATCGCCTTCTTGGCCTTGCGAACGAGTGAGCCGATGAACTCTTCGCCGGCGGGGGTCAGGTCGCCGACCTGCGGGTCCAGCTGGTCGAGCCTGGCATCCAGCTCATCTTGCTCGATTTCGCCCGGGACGAGGTCGGCGAGCTCACGTTCGAGCGACGACAGATATTGGTCGGCTTCGAAATGGAGCGGCGCCAGCCAAGACCTGGCGAAGCGTTCGCGCTCGGGTCCGTAGAGCATGGCCTCGCCTTGGAACCTCTCCTCGACCGCCTGCTCGGTTTCCTCGGCAAGGTTGGCGACGGCGGCGTCGAATGCCTCGTCGCGCAATTCTGCAAGCACCTGCTCGATCTGTTCGTCGCTATTGTCCGACCCTAGCGGGCCCTCGAATTCGGCGAAGGGACTGAGGCCAGTTGCAACCGCGATGCGCGAGGCGAGGGAGGGACTAGTGGGCGTCTCGGCGAACGCAGCAAACGGCGATTCGGGCGGGCCCTCGGACGCAAATTCGGTCCGTCCTCCTAGCGCCAAGTCCATCGCGCAGTCTCCTCATCGAGCAAAGGATTCGCTGGTGGCACCAGAGCACATCAAGCGTCGGCGAACGTGGCGTGAAGTGTTGGCGACGCGTTGAAACACCGTGGCGTCGTGCGGCCTAACGCGTGTCTGTCGGTGTGCACGCCGAGTCCACGTCCCGTCCGATCGCCGTCCTAGAAGCGTCCGCCCCTTTCACGCCGCGCGCAAAAGGCCGGCTTCCTCCATCCTGCGCGTCAGCCTAGGCATCGGATTGACGCCCAGATCCTCGTCGAGGCGCCGCGCCAGGGCGCGGTAGCAGCGGATCGCTTCGAACCGGTTATGCTGCGCGAGATGAACGTCGATCAAAGCTTCGCTGGCGGATTCTCGAAGGGGCTCCGCGGCCACCGCGGCGGAGCCCGCTCTGATCGCCAACGGAAAATTGCCGTGCGAGAGCAACGTGCGGCAGGCGCACTCCAAGGCCTGGACGCGGAGCACACGAAACTCGTCCTGCGCGGCGATCGCCCATTCTTCATGCCACCCTGGCAGGACGTCAGCGGCGAAAAGTTCGATCTCGTCGAAGGTAACGGGCGCGGCTTCGATCGCTCGCGCCGCCGCGCGGCGGGCGCGCTGGAGATCGCACTCGGCGTCGAATAGAAGCTGGTCGTCGCTCGCTTCGATCCAATGTCGCGGCGCCTGCCACAGCGAGCGCCGCAGGTTGGCGCGGCCGGACTCTTCGGGCAGATCGGGCCAGAGCGCGTCGGCAGCCGCGGCGCGGGACAACTGGCCGCCATTTATCGCCAACAGCGCGATGAGCCTGCGCGCAGGGAGCGACAGTTTCGCGGGAGGGGAAACCGCCAATCGTCCGATCACCACGACCTTGACGAGCTCTGACACGGCGAGGTCCTCGCGCTAACACGATGACAAGCATTTTCGCTCGCATTGGACGAGCGCTCGCGATCCGAGGGACGTGTCAAGGTCTTTTGAGGCGCGCGTAATCGTCAAGTGCCTGATGAGAGACAATACGTTTGAGCAAGTGATGTCAATACGGACTGGTGATACCCTCACGCGGAGGACATCCGGGGAAAGCGGAATGGGGCATCACTCCAGCGTGCCTCTCTGCGATCCAAAGCTAAGCCCGGCTCCGGTTACGCGACGGCGAGTCGTCCGCCATTGTCTCGGCAAGCAACCCGTGGATCGCGCGCGCCAGGTCGTCGCGGCGGAACGGCTTGCTCAGCACGTTGAGCGTCGGCGCCAGTCCCTCCGCACCTGCATAGCCGGTGATGACCAGCGCGGGCATGCGCGGCCGTCGTTCCGCGACCCAGGCGACAAGGTCCCCGCCCGATGCCCCCGGCATCAGATAGTCGGTCATGAGCAGGTCGAACTCCAGCCCCGTCTCGATCAGCCGTCGGGCCTCTTCGGTCGAATGCGCTTCGACGACGCGATGGCCGAGCTCTGCGAGCATCGCCGCCGTGCTGGCGCGGACGAGTTCGTCGTCGTCGACCAGCAGGATCGTTCTGGAAGCCGCGGAGCCGGGCACGGCGCGCGCCGGCGACGGCGTGGCCGATTCCGCTTCCGAGACCGGAAGCCACAGGTGGATCGTCGTGCCGCGACCGCGCTCGGTCTCGATCGTGAGCGCGCCGCCGAGCTGGCCGGCGAGGCCGTGGATCATCGAAAGCCCGAGCCCGGTTCCCTGCCCGACGCCTTTGGTCGAGAAGAACGGCTCGACCGCGCGGCGAGCGGTCTCTTCGTCCATGCCGCACCCGGTATCGCGCACCGAAAGGCGCACATATTTGCCCGGCGCCAGTCCTGCGGCGGCGGCGTTCGGCGCGTTCGCGAGCGATATGGTGAGGTCGCCGCCATCGGGCATCGCGTCGCGCGCATTCACGGCGAGATTGAGGATCGCCATTTCGATTTGATTGGCGTCGGCGTGCACGGGCGCGAGCCCGGGTTCGAGTTCGAGATGCAGCTGGATACGCGGGCCGAGCGTGCTCGACAGCAGTTCCGCCATGCCTTCGACGACGGCGGCGGCATCGACCGCGCCGGCCTGAAGCGGTTGGCGCCGGGCAAATGCCAGCAGGCGCTGGACGACCGCGCGCGCCTTTTCGGCGGATTGGAGTGCGCCGCTGATGAGCTTGTGCTCGCGCGATCCGTCCTTCGCACGGCGATCGAGCAAGTCGAGCGATCCGATGATCGGCGTAAGCAGGTTGTTGAAGTCATGCGCGACGCCGCCCGTCAGCTGCCCCAGGCTATCAAGCTTCTGCGATTGGTGCAGCGCGGCCTCCGCCTGCTTGAGCTCGGTGATGTCCCGGCCCTCCGCGACGAGGAAACTCGGCTTGCCGGCATCGTCGAGGACGGGTTTCATCGAAAAGTCGAACCGCCGCGTGCCGCTCGGCAGCGTCAGCGTGGATTCGTAGCGCACGAACGCGCCTGCCGCCACGCGCTCGACCGAGTCACGAATGCGTGCGATCTCTTCCGGATTGGTGGCCCACCATGACGCTTCCCAGATCTTGGTGCCGACGATGCCATCGAGAGTCATTTCGGAAGCGTCGAGCACGGCCTGATTGACCACCAGGATCGTGCCGTCGAGCGTCGCGAGGCCGGTCAGTTGGAACGTCGTGTCGAAGATCGCGCGGAACCGCCGTTCGCTCTCGGCGAGCTGCGCAGTGCGCTCGGCGATGCGCGCTTCCAGGGCTTGATTGAGACGCTCGAGGGCGAGCTGCGCTTCCCGCTCGCGTGTCACGTCGCGCACGATGCCGGCCGCGCGGACATACGCGCCGCTCGCGTCGAAAAACGGACGGCCTATGCCCGAAATCCAGCGCACGCTGCCATCGGGATGCACGACGCGATACTCGATTTCGGAGGTCGCTCGCCGGCCGCGTGCAACGCTCATGCGCTGCAGATAGTCGTCGAGGTCGTCGGGATGGATCACTGCCAGCACGTCGGCGATCTTCAGCGGCCCGGCGACATGCGTCAGCCCGTGCATCTCCTTGTAGGGATCGGATACGGTTCCGCGGTCCTGGACGACGTCCCAATCCCACGCACCGATTCCGCCCACTTCCTGCGCGAGCGCGAAGCGCTCGTCACTCGCCTGGCGCGCTTCGATCGCCTCGTCGAGCAACGCACCGACTTCGTCGATCTCGCGCAGGCCACATGGAACGAAAGCTGACGGCGCACCGTCGCGAAATCGCTTCGCTGCGTCCGTCAAATGTGCGACGGCGCGCGAAACGCGACGGGCGACCAGCAGCGCGGCTGCGGCGGCCAGCACGAGGCACGCGAGCATTCCGGCAAGCCCGAGCCATGCAGCACGGTCGAGCCCCGACTGTACCATGCGCGTGGGAACGCCCGAGACCATCGCCCATCCCGACATCGGCGAGCGAACATAGGCGCCCATCATTCGGACACCGTCGAGCGATGTACTGTACATGACGCCCGAACTTTCCCTACGCAGCGCGCGGCGCATGTCGGGCGTCGCAGGCGCCCCGACGAATTGCTCGGGACGAATATTGCGCCAGATGATCGTCCCTTGGCGATCGATCAGAGCGACGAGACGGCCGGGGCCAAGATGCTGTCGGTCGATGACCGACTGGAAATAGCGCGGCCGCATGGCCACCGTGAGCGCATAGGCCGCGCGGCCGCTGCGCAGAATCGGCACGTCGACGCAAGTGATATGCGACTCGACGGCTCCATGCGTCAGATTGCACACGCGGGGTACGCCGCGATCGAGTTCGCGCCACATCTCCGCGGGAGTCCAGGCGTGCGGCAAGGCTGCGGAGGGAGGGAGCCGCGTGTTGACCAGTTGCCGGCCGCTCCGTTCGGTGATCACCATCCAGGCATCGGCATCGTGAAACGCCATGCGCGCCTGCCGATCGACGTCGCGCCAATCGCTGCGCTGCATTGCGTCGGAAGCCCGTAGCGTCTCGAGAATCCCGGTCGCGCGCCGCAGCTCGGCGTCGATCGCGCTCGACAGCGCGCGCGTCGTCTCGAGCAGCTGCCCTTCCGCGCGCGTGCGGGCGGAGCGATCGAGCTCGCGAACCAGCAGTGCAGCCCCGATGCTCAGGAGCAGAACGAGCGATACGGCCATCGCGATGAGGTAATTGCGCAACGATCGCAAACCGGGCCTCCAGAGCAGCGCTCCAGGCGCAACAATCACCTGCTGTGGGATTAACTGCAAGAACTTCGCCATCCGTGCGCGCCGTGGCAGGCCTTGTCGCGGCCTTTCCTTGATAACTCAGACATAATAGACCGGCCCGCGCAACGTCAGGGGGATCTCGCATGACCACGCTTAACGCACTTCGCCTGCCACTCCTCGGGCTCGTGGGGATGTTGGCAGCATTAGCGACTCCGACCGGGGCGTCGCCGGCGCGTTTCATCTGGTTCGACTATCGCGGCACCGACGGCGCGCCGGTCGGCCAGGGCAAATACCACAACCCGATCCTCGCCGGCTTCTATTCGGATCCGAGCGTGCTGCGCGTCGGTGCCGACTATTATCTCGTGACCTCGACCTTCTCGTGGTTCCCCGGCATCCCGGTGTTCCACAGTCGCGATCTCGTGCACTGGCGCCAGATCGGCAATGCCATCGACCGCCCGGGAATGCTCGATTTCGGCCGGCTCGGCATGTCGAAAGGCGTGTTCGCGCCGGACATCAGCTACCATGATGGGCGCTATTTCATCGTCAACACCTGCGTCGATTGCGGCGGCAATTTCGTGATCACCGCGCGCAATCCGGCAGGGCCCTGGTCGGATCCGGTGTGGCTCAAGACCGTCGAAGGCATCGATCCGTCGCTGTTCTTCGACAAGGACGGCCGCGCGTGGATGGTCAACAATCGCGCGCCGGCAGGCCCCGCGCTGTATGACGGCCATCGCGCCATCTGGATCGAACAGTTCGATCCCGTCGGGCTCAAGATGCTCGGCAATCCGCGGATGATCGTCGATGGCGGTATCGATCTCGCGGCCAAGCCGGTGTGGATCGAAGGGCCGCATCTGTACCGGCACAAGGGCGCCTATTATCTGATGGCGGCCGAAGGCGGCACCAGCGTCAACCATAGCGAAGTGATCTTCAAGGCCACGTCGCTCGACGGTGCCTTCGTGCCGGCACCCAAGGCGATCAATCCGATCCTCACCCAGCGCGACCTGCCGCACGACCGCCCCGATCCGGTCAGTGCTGCCGGCCATGCCTCGCTGGTCGAGCTCCCCGACGGCCGTTGGTGGGCGACGTTCCTCGCGACGCGCCCTTACGCGCAGGATTTCTACAACACCGGACGAGAGACGTTCCTGCTGCCGGTCGACTGGCGCGGCGAATGGCCGGTGATCCTGCCCAAGGGCGTCGCAGTGCCGCAAACCGGCGCACTGCCGCTCCCGCCCGCCCCCGCCGGCGCGCCGCCCAGCACCGGCAGTTTCGCGGTGCACCAGATTTTCGACCGCCGCGCGCTCGGTCCCGAATGGATGTCGATGCGCAGCGCCTCCTATCGCCTCTCGGCCGGTGCGTTGCTGCTCGATCCGCTGGCCGACGGTATCGGCGACATGGGTAAGCCCGCGTTCGTTGCGCGCCGGCTGCAGCATCGCGACGCGGTCGTCACCACCGAGCTGCGCTTTGCCCCGGCGAAGGGCGAAGCCGCGGGGCTCGCCGCGGTCCAGAACGACAATTTCTTCCTAACGATCGCGCTCACCAACGGTGCGTCAGGCCCCGCGATCCGCGTCGCGCGCCGCGCCGGCGCGAAGGAGCCGCGCGACGGCATCACGATCGCGGAAAAGCCGATCCGCAATGCCGGGCCGATTCGGCTGCGCATCACTTTCCATGGCGGCAGCTGCGATTTCGCCTATGCGGACGGCAAACGCTGGACCTTGGTCGCGCGCAACGTCGACGCGACCAATCTCAGCACGGCGACCGCGGGCGGTTTCGTCGGTACGCTCGTGGGCCCCTTCGCGCAGGGCCCACGCACCTGACCTTTATTTCACGAACGGGTCGATCAGCTTGATCGTGCCATCGGGGTTGTAGAAAAGTTCGGTCATCTTGACGTTGCGCAGCGGGGTTTTGCCCGACAGCTGGCTGTCGGCGTAGAACAGCCACCAGCGGCCCTTCCATTCGACGATCGAATGGTGCGTCGTCCAGCCTTCGACCGGCAGCAGGAAATGCCCTTTATAAGTGAACGGCCCATTGGGGCTGTCGCCGATTGCATAGGCGAGGAAGTGCGTGTCGCCGGTGGAATAGCTGAAGTAATATTTGCCCTTGTATTTATGCATCCACGACGCTTCGAAGAAGCGGCGCTGATGGTCGCCGCCGAGCAGCGGCTTTCCCGCTTCGTCGAGAATCACCACGTCGCGCGGCTTTTCGGAGAATTCGGTCATGCCCGGCGTGAGCGCGGCGACCTTCGCGGTCAGTGCGGGCTTGTCGTCGGCCTGGAGATCGGTCTTCGAGCCGTTGGGATCATAGGTGCCAGTGACGTTGCGCTGCAGCTGTCCGCCCCAAATCCCGCCGAAATACATGTAGCTCTTGCCGTCGGTGTCGGTGAACACCGCGGGATCGATCGAGAAGCTCCCCTTGATCGGCTCGGGCCTGGCCTTGAACGGCCCCATCGGCGCCTTCGACGTCGCGACGCCGATCCGAAACGCGCCCTGTCGGTCCTTCGCCGGAAAATAGAGATAATAGGTGCCGTTCTTGTACGCGGCATCGGGCGCCCACATCTGCTTTGCCGCCCAGGGCACATTCTTGATGTCGAGCGCGACCGGGCCGATCGTGACCTTGCCGCCCGGTCTGTCGAGCTTGAGCACGCGATAGTCGCGCATGTCGAAATGGCTGCCGAGATCGTCTTCGGGCACCCTGCTCGGAACGTCGTGGCTCGGATAGATGTAGAGCGCATTGCCGAACACATGCGCCGAAGGGTCGGCAGTGTAGATCGATCGCACCAGCGGCTGCGACAGATAATGGCGTTCCTCGGGCGGCGCGGCGGTGCTGACGGTCGTTGCCAAAAAGACAAACCCCAGCGCGGCGCTGATAGCGGTAGCTTTCATCCTCTCTCCCCAGGGCGCAATCGCCTCTATCGCGGGCCGAGTTAGCGCTACCATCTGCGCAAGACAAGCGACTTTGGTTGCCCGTGCGAGGTGCTCCCATCGCGCCTCAGAATAGGCGGGCGCCGGCGAGGCTCCGAGGCGCTGTTGCTGCATCGCAACGGAGCGGCCAAAAGCACTTGATACAGCGCATATTCAGCCCCGATCGGCACAAGTCGCCGGCCGGCTGGCACAATTTTGCGACAAACCCACTTTAGGTCGCGGCCGAGCCGGCGGCACGGCTGGATTGCAGCGAGCGTATGAAAGGGACTTTGTCGCGATGTGGAAGTTGAGCTGCGCCATTTCAGGGTTACTCATCGGCGCCGCCCCCGCACTTGCCGGTGCCCAGGCGCAGGATGCCGCGGCGCCGCAGAGCCAGCCCGCCGGGCCGGCGCCCGCCCCCGCGCCGCGGACCACGACGCCGCAGCGTGCCGCCGGCCAGACCGCTCCAAGCCGTGCCCGTCCGACGCGTGAGGAAATGGAAGCGGCAGTGGCGGGCGAAACGACCGAGGAGATCGTCGTCACCGGCCAGACGCCACGCGGATCGGTGCAGGGCACCAATGTGCCGCCCGAGCAGACGCTCACGGCTGCCGATGTGCGCGCCTATGGCGTGAGCTCGGTCAACGACCTCCTCAACGAACTCGGCGCGCAGACCGGCACCACGCGCGGTGGGGGCGGCCCGGTCATTCTCGTCAACGGCCGGCGTGTCTCGGGACCGCAGGAAGTCGCTACGCTGCCGTCCGAAGCGATCGAGCGCGTCGAGATCCTCCCCGAGGAAGCTGCGCTCCAGCTTGGCTATTCCGCCGACCAGCGCGTCGTGAACATCGTGCTGCGTCCACGCTTCCGCTCGATTACCGTCGAAGTCGGCGGCGCGACGCCGTTCCGCGGCGGCCGCACCACGCAGAACGGCCAGGTCGGAATCGCGACAATCAGCGACAAGGGGCGTTTCAACCTCGACGTCCAATACACCGGCAATTCGATGCTGCTCGAAAGCGAGCGCAACGTGCGATCGACTGTGGTCACGCCCTTCTCCTTCCAGGGCAATGTAACGCCGGGGCGCGACCCGAATACCGGCCAGTTGTATCTCTACGTCGATCCCGCGCTGGCAACGTCGACAGGCCTTGCAACGATCGTGGGCGTGCCGACGAGCGCGGCAACCGCCGCTCCGACGCTCGCTTCCTTCACATCGGGCGGCGTCGCGAACAGCGCAAACCTTAGCGATATCGGCAGCTATCGTTCGCTCACCGCGGCCAGCCACGATGTCGCGATCAACAGCGTCTATAATCGCCCATTGTCGAACAAGATCAGCGGCACGCTCAACGTGCGGTTCCAGAATACCGGCAATCTTTCCTATGTCGGGCCGGCAACCGCAACGCTGACTCTTCCCGCCGGCGACCCCTTCTCGCCGTTCAGCCAGGACGTGACTCTCAACCGTTACGTCTCTGGGCTGACGCCGCTCGCGCGCGTCACCAACACCAATAATCTCCACCTGGGCGGCACGCTAAATGGCGATCTCGTCAAATGGCGCTGGTCGGTCACCGGCAATTACGATCGCGTGACCTCGGAGACGATCACCGATTCTTCCCGCGTCGACACCAGTGCGGCGCAGGCGCTGCTCAATAGCAAGAGCGCGAGCTTCAATCCGTTCGCGCCACTGCCGCTGTCGCTGCTCAGCAGTCGCGCCGCCGACCGCGCCAACAGCACTTCGAGCGTGGGGCAGGTCAACGGGTTGATCCAGGGGCCGATCACCAAGGTGCCGGCCGGCAACGTCAACACAAGCCTGCGGATCGGCTTCAACAGCAACAGCTATTCTACGCGCTCGTTCCGAAATGGCGTGGCATCGAGCGGCAATGGGTCGCGGCAAGACGTCAACGGCCAGTTCAATATCAACGTCCCGCTCACGAGCAAGCGCAACAACTTCCTCGACGCGCTCGGCGACTTTACGCTCAACGGCAATATTTCGTTCAATCATCTTTCCGATTTCGGCACGCTCACGCGCTACGGCGCCGGCCTGTTCTGGAGCCCCGTGCCGAACAAAATGTTCCTGAACTTCAGCTATTCGAATCAGCGGAGCGCGCCGAGCCAGTCGCAGCTCGGCGATCCGACCGTGTCGACGCCGAACGTGCGCACCTATGATTTCGTGCGCGGCGAAACCGTCGACCTCACGACCGTCACCGGCGGCAATCCCGCACTGCGCGCCGATCACCGCGACGTGTGGAGCGCGGGCTTCAATCTGCGCCCATTCAGCAAGACCGATTTCAACCTGCGCGCCGATTACACTCGGACGACCGTGCACGATGCGATCGCCAGCTTCCCGGTGGCGACCGCCGAGCTCGAGGCGGCATTCCCGCAGCGCTTCCTGCGCGACGCCAATGGCCGGCTGATCCAGATCGACTCGCGTCCGGTGAACTTCGACCGGACGCGTTCGGAACAGCTGCGCTGGGGCTTCAACCTCACGCTGCCGATCCAGTCGGGCCAGGCCAAGAAGATCGCCGCGGCGATCGCCGCGCGGCAGAAGCAGATCCAGGAAGCGATTGCGGCAGGCAAGCCGGTGCCGCCGATGGATCCGGCGATCGCGCGCCAGCTGCCGTTCGGCAATCGCCGGCCAGGCCAGCAGAGCGTCTTCGGCGGTCCGCTGGGCGGCCCACAGGGTCAGCGCCGGCAAGGCCAGGGCCAACAGGGTCAGGGTCAACAGGGTCAGGGTCAGCAGGGGCAAGATCAGGGCCAGCCCGGCGCGCCGGGGCAGCCGGCGCCCGACGGACAACCGGGTCAGGGTGGGCAGCAACCGGGCAACAATTTCTTCTTCAACGGCGGCACGCCGCCGGCGGGTGGTTTCGGCGGAGGCGGCCAGGGGGGCGGCCCGGGTGGTGGCGGCTTCGGTGGCGGCGGCGGATTTGGTGGCCAGGGCGGCGGTGGCTTCCGCGGCGGCGGCGGCGGTGCGGGCGGTTTCCTCAATCGGCTCAACAATCCCAACGGGCCGCTCGCTGGCCGGCTGATGTTCAGCCTGTTCCACACCTGGCAATTCCGCAACGACGTGCTGATTCACTCGGGCGTCCCGATTCTCGATCTGCTCAACGGCTCGGCAACCGGCAGTAACGGCGGCCAGCCGCGCCACCGGATCGAGGCGCAGGCAGGCTTCTTCAAGGACGGCTTCGGTTATCGCCTCACCGGCAATTGGCAGAGCGCAACCCACGTCACCGGCGGCGTGCTCGGCAGTTCGCAGCAGCTTCATTTTTCGAGCCTCGCCACGGTGAACGCGATCGTTTTCGCCGACCTTGGGCGCCAGACGAGCCTGGTGCGCCAGCACCCGTTCTTCCGGGGATCGCGCGTGTCGCTGCAAGTGTCGAACGTGTTCGATCAGCGTCTGCGCGTCACAGACCAGACCGGCGCAACGCCGCTTAGCTATCAGCCCGACCTGATCGATCCGGTCGGCCGCTCGGTCCGGCTCAGCTTCCGCAAGCTGTTCTTCTGAATTTGCGGGTTTTCCGCTCCACCTGCGCTCTCTTGTCGGTTCGCGGGCAGCAGTGACGGGGCGTTCGGGATGGGTTGGGCGTCGCGTTGAATCAGCCAGTTTCCCTGCGAACGCAGGGGCCTAGGTTCCGCGGGACGTCGCTTTTGGCTCTAGGCCGCTGCGTTCGCAGGGGAACGGGTCTATCAAGATCGCAGGCGCGTCAGCCAAACCCGACGACACGGCTAGCCGTGCCAGCCGTGACCTTGCGCCAGATAATCGTCGCTGCGCATTTCCATCAGCCGGCTGACCGTACGCTGGAACTCGAACTTGCCGTCGCCTTCCTCGTAGAGATGGTCGGGCTCGGCGTCGGCGCCCGTAATCAGCTTGACCTTGTGCTCGTACAGCGCATCGATCAGCGTGACGAAACGTGCCGCCTCGTTGCGGTTTTCGGGTCCAAGCTTGGGCACGCCGACCAGGAACACGGTGTGATAGCGCCGCGCGACTGCCAGATAGTCCTGCGCGCCGCGCGCCTCGCCACACAGCCGCTTGAACGAGAATACGGCGACACCCTTGAGACTCTTGGGCACGTGCAGCGTGCGTCCGCCCTGGAGGGGAAGGTCGGCACTCGGCACGTGCGCAGCGTCCTCCGGCGGATAGTCGGTCAGGCGAAAGAAGGCGGCGCGCAGCTTGGCCGTGGTTTCGGCGCCGTTCGGCACCAGCCAGGTGTCGATCCGCCCGAGCCGGTCGAGCCGATAGTCGGTCGGACCATTGAGGGGGAGTACGTCCATCCGCGCCTCGAGCAGCGCGATGAACGGCAGGAACGAATCGCGCTGCAGCCCGTCCTTGTACAGGTCCGCCGGCGGGCGATTCGATGTCGCGACCAACGTCAGCCCGTGCGTCATCATCTCGGTGAACAGCCGCGACAGAATCATCGCATCGGCAGTGTTGTTGATCACCATCTCATCGAACGCGAGCAGCCGCATATCGTCGACCATCGCCTCGGCGACCGGTGGTATCGGATTGCCGGCCTCCCGCCGGCGCTCGACGTTGAGCCGGTCGTGCACTTCGAGCATGAATTCGTGGAAATGGACGCGGCGTTTGCGGCGGATGTCGACGCTGTCGAAGAACAGGTCCATCAGCATCGACTTGCCGCGCCCGACGCCGCCCCACAGATAGACGCCACGCGGCGGCTCGGGCGCCTTGCCGAGCATGCGCCACAGCACGCTGCCGCGCTTCGGTATGGTCTCCAGCGCATCGGCAAGCCGGTCGAAACGCTCCGCCGCCGCGCGTTGTTCGGTATCCGGCTTCAACTCGCCCGCGGCGACGAGCTTCTGATATCGCGCAAAAACCTTGGGGCCGGAGCTCAAAGAACGCGCTCGGCTTCCATCTTCTTGATTTCGGCGATCGCCTTGGCCGGGTTGAGGCCCTTGGGACAGGCGTTGGCACAATTCATGATCGTGTGGCAGCGATAGAGCCGGAACGGATCCTCGAGCTCGTCGAGCCGCTCGCCGGTCATCTCGTCGCGGCTGTCGGCGAGCCAGCGATAGGCCTGGAGCAGGATCGCCGGACCCAGGAAGCGGTCCGAATTCCACCAATAGCTCGGGCATGACGTCGAGCAGCACGCGCACAGGATGCACTCGTAGAGCCCGTCGAGCTTGTTGCGCTCTTCGGGACTCTGCAGCCGTTCCTTGCCCGAGGGCGTGGTCGTCACGGTCTTGAGCCACGGCTGGATCGAAGCATATTGCGCGTAGAAATGCGTGAAATCGGGGACCAGGTCCTTGATCACGTCCATGTGCGGCAACGGCGTGATCGTCACGTCGCCCTTCACGTCCTCGATCGCGGTCGTGCAGGCGAGGCCGTTCTTGCCGTCGATGTTCATCGAGCACGAGCCGCAGATGCCTTCGCGGCACGACCGGCGGAAGGTCAGGCTCGGGTCTTGCTCCGACTTGATCTTGATCAGCGCGTCGAGGACCATCGGACCGCAGCTGCCGATGTCGACCTCGAAATTGTCATAGCGCGGGTTGGCGCCGCTGTCGGGATCATAGCGATAGACTTTGAACTTCTTCACGCGCGTCGCGCCGGCAGGGGCCGGATGGTCCTTGCCCTTCTTGACCTGGCTGTTCTTGGGAAGGCGGAATTCGGCCATGGCAAGTCCTGTCGCGTGTCTGGGCGTCCCGATACACAAGCAGGGGGCCTCCCGCAAACGCTCAAGACAAGCTGCCGCGCATCGCGCAAACCAGTCTTGCCAACCTCGGCTTCTGGCGCAAAGGCGAGTGGCGTTTGCTTTCAGCAAGGCTGAAACCATGCGGCCGGTGCCGCTTCGCGAGGCGGAAAGAAGGGGAGGACCGGAACATGGGCGACAAAGCCTGCCGCAACATCGAGGATTTCCGCGAGCTGGCGCGCCGGCGCCTGCCTTATCCGGTGTTCCATTATATCGACGGTGCGGCCGACGACGAACGCACCAAGGCGCGCAACACCGCCGCATTCGACGATTGCGACCTGGTGCCGAGCGTGCTTGCCGGCGTCGCCGACATCGACATGTCGGTCACGCTGATGGGTCGCAAGGTGGCAATGCCTTTGTTCCTGTCGCCGACCGCGCTGCAGCGGTTGTTCCATTGGCAAGGCGAGCGCGCCGTCGCGCGCGCGGCAGAGAAGTTCGGCACCTATTTCGGCATCTCGAGCCTCGGCACCATCTCGATCGAGGAAGTCGGCGCGACCATCTCGAGCCCCAAGCTGTTCCAGCTCTATGTCCACAAGGATGAAGGGCTGAATCGCTCGCTGGTCGAGCGCTGCAAGGAAGCGAAGTTCGACGCGCTGGCGCTCACCGTCGACACGATCGTCGGGGGCAATCGCGAGCGCTGCATCCGCACCGGCTTCACGACGCCGCCGCGCCTCACCCCACGCTCGGCGGTGAGCTTCGCCGCGCATCCGCGCTGGACGCTCAACTATCTGTTCCGCGAGCCGTTCGCGCTGTCGAATCTCAAGGACCATGTCCGCGAAGGCAGCAGCACGCCGATGTCGATCGCCGATTATTTCAACAAGATGCTCGACCAGTCGATGGACTGGAAGGCCGCCGAGCGCATTGCCGCGCATTGGGGCGGACAGTTCTGCCTCAAGGGCGTGATGTCGGTGGCTGACGCCAAGCGCGCAGTCGACATCGGCGCGACGGCGATCATGGTTTCCAACCACGGTGGCCGCCAGCTCGACGGCAGCCGCGCGCCGTTCGACCAGCTCGCCGAAATCGTCGATGCGGTCGGCGACCGCATCGAAGTGATCTGCGACGGAGGCGTCCAGCGCGGAACGCATGTGCTCAAGGCGCTGTCGGTCGGCGCCAAGGCCTGCTCGGGCGGCCGGCTCTATCTCTACGCGCTCGCCGCGGCGGGGCAGGCGGGAGTCGAAAATGCGCTCGGGAATTTCCGTTCAGAGATCGAACGCGACATGAAGCTGATGGGCGTGCGTTCGGTCAGTGAATTGAACCGGGACAATCTCCGATGGCGGCGGGGCTAGCGGCCAGCGGGAGCAAAGAAAGTTTTTCACGCGGAGGCGCGGAGGCGCAGAGATTTCATCCGCCACGCGAGCGGCGCCCGTTCCATTCGCACGGCACGTGCCGACGTCGCGAGTTCGGATGACCTCGACGCGCGTCCCCACCTCTGCGCCTCCGCGCCTCCGCGTGAGATCACTTTCTTCTTCGCGTCTTCGCGTGAAAAAAATGCGTCAGCCCGCACCGCAAAACGCCTTCTGCTGCTCGGGCTTGCGCAGCACATTGTCGAAATAATAGTCGAGCAGCTCCTGCACCGACCGGCCGTCGTCGCGCCCCGTTAGCAGCGGTGCGACGTCCTTCTTCCAGCCGTCGATGCAGACCTGCTTGGGCGCCGAACTCGCCGCGCAGTCTACCAGATGGTCGAATCCCAACCGATAGGTCAGGAACTGCGCGCTGCTGAGCATCGGACCATGACCCGGATAGAGCTGCGCGAAGGGCACCGCCGCCAGCGAATCGAGCGCGTCGCGCCATCCCTTGGCGCAGGCAGTGTCGAAGAACGGTGCGGGCAGCACCACGAGATCGCCGGCGACGAGAACGCGCGTCGCCGGGTCGTACAGCCAGGTATCGCCTTCGGTCGCGGCGTGCGGTGCGAGGTGCAGTATCAGGCCGCGCTTGCCGAGCGGCAGCCGGGACGTACCGGTCACCGCGACGTCGGGGAGCAAGTCGCGCCGATCCTCGATCGCGTCGACACCCAGCCGCGTCTCCGCCTTGTCCGCGTCCGAAACCTTGGGATCGGTGAGCCGCGCCCTGCCGCGCTCGAGCGAGCGCGCGAGGAAGCCGTCGAGCGCGCCGGCGACCGCGGTGCTGGTGTACAGCTTCGCCTGCGGGAACGCCGCGCGCAGCTCCTGGTTGCCGCCGCTGTGGTCGAGATGCCAGTGCGTGTTGACGATCGCGACGATCGGTTTGCCCCGCGCCTTTGCAAAGTCGAGGATCGCCGCCTGATGCTCCTTGTGGCGCCCGGTATCGATCACCACCAGGCCCTGCGCGTCCTCGAACACGATGGTGTTGCCGTCGGGACTGCGATCGAGCGCGAATTGGCCGGGGATCAGCTTGGGAGCCGGGGCGGCCGCGAGCAGGAGGGGAAGCGCGGCTAGTAGGTCTCGCATTTACGCAAGATAAGCCAACGCGGACGGCGAAGCATATGCGCGCGGTTGCGAAATTACTGATCTGCGCCCCAAGCTAATAATCGGAAACGACAGCTATCGCCTCAGTTGCGGACCTCAGTTCAGTCGGCAACAGTAGCGCGAATCGTTGCCAGTGAGGTGGGTCATCAAGTTCGATTGGGTAGACTTCGGGCACTCGTGGAAGGAGCCCAAGCAGGCAGCGGCGTCACTCGATAAGCTGGCGCATACGTCAACAGCTTCGTTGCTGGCCCAATTCCTGCGGGGACGAGATGCTCCATTCAGCAAAGTCTTTTGTTGGATAAGGCAGGATCAGAATGTGTTTGAAGCGTCGCCATCCACACTCGCTGGTGTGCGCTCGGTCGAAATGACATTCCCGTTCGCAGCATATGAGAGGCCTGGGGCAAATCGCTCCGCGATCTTCGCCGACTGGCTGGTTCATGCCGTCGTTCGAGGAGCGCCGGAACTAGGCATCGATAAGGATGAAGCCTCGTCGCTAGTCCGACAGCTATCTGATCGCGATTATACCTACGTCCGGCGGGATAAGCTAAAGCGAGCCACTGGCGAACCTCGATGCGAAATCGTTTACGAGCATACCCCTTCGAACCTAAGTGTGATGGTTCGATGCACGATGCCGAACGGGCGGTCTATTGCCCGCACCTTCAAAGAGCATCCGCTGATCCGAGACGAGCTCTCCTACGGACGCGCAATCTCGCGGTGCGTAGTCGACGAGGACGGCAACATCACCGTTGAGCCGCCCCTCGGATTCCATTGATCGCCAAGGTCCGCCTTCTACCTAAGTTTGGACCATGAAAGCTGACGGGTCCGCCACCTATTTCATCGTCAGCGCATCCGTCGCTGGACGCCCGACCGGCGCGCTCGCGGTCTTCGGCACGCGGCTTTCGAGCGCGTTGAGCCACGCGGCGCCCGCACCCGCGCCGACCAGCAACTGCGGTTCCGACGGCACCAGCCTGCCGCCGCTTTCCCATTGCTTGATCATCAGATCGGCGTCGGCAAACGCCCGGTCGAGCGGCTGCGGCTTGCGCAGCGCATGGTTGACGAACGCATCGCCGAAGAAGGTCCAGTCGTTCTGTGCACGGCACCCGAACGAGGTGCGGTCCATCGACGCCGCGGTCACCACCACGGTCGTGTCGCTCACCAGCGCGGGCAGGAACACGCCGGCGAAGCACGCGCTCAGGATCACCATTCGCCGCTCGATCCCGAGCGAATCGAGCATCCGCGCCAGGCGAAACGGCGAAATCGCGCCATAGCCTTGGTCGCCATCGTGATAGGCGATGCCGAAAGGCGCGCCATGGCTGGTCGTATAGAGGACCAGCACATCCTCCTTGGGATCCATGACCTCGGCGACGCGCGCCAGCGCGGTTGCCAGCGACTCTGGAGACCCGTTGGGCAATGGCGACGGACCGCTGCCGTCCGACCCGGCGAGCACGATCGTGCGGCCTACGGCGTCATAGCGCTGCGCCAGCACCTTGCCTGCCTCGCGTGCTTCGCGCGCGAAAACCGGGTCGCTGTCGAGCGCGATCGCAACGACATAGGCTTCGATCACCCCTTTGCGCTGCGGCTGCAGCGTCGCGAACGCCTGGTCGAGCTTGCGATGTTCGTCGAGTAGCAGCCGGGGGTCGCGATCGCGCTCGACTTCCATGCCGGCGTCGGCGTTGAACGGAGCGAACTCGGCGTTCGGTCCGTAGAGCAAAGGCGGGATGTCGACCGTATGCTGTGGCGCGCGGAAATTTTGCGCCGCGGCGAGCTCGGCGAACCCGAGCAAGGCTATTGCGGCGGCAACGAATGCGAACCCGGTTGGACGCATGACTTCCCCTTCGGCCGCAAGGTCATGCACCTGCCCTGGCCAAGTCAAGCGCAACGCACGGGTTGCGCTCGCACGCTGGACCCGCTCCAATCGCGACCATGGCACAAACAGTGCAATTCCCCAGCCGCGCAGCGATCGTCGCGACGGCGCATGAAGCGATTGCGCGCGGCTCGCGCAGCTTCGGCGCGGCGAGCCGGCTGTTCGGCCGCGCGACCCGCGAGCGGGCCTGGCTGCTCTACGCCTGGTGCCGCCGCTGCGACGATCTCGCCGACGGGCAGGATCACGGCCACGGCGCCGTGCCGATCGCCGACATCGGCGCGCGATTTGCGACGATCCGCGCCTGCACCGAGGCTGCGCTCCGCGCCCCGCAGCAATGGATCGGCGATCCCGCGTTCGACGCGCTGCGGATCGTCGTGCACGAAACGGCGATGCCGCACCGTTTCGTCTGGGACTTGGTCGAGGGTTTCGCGCTCGATGCCGCGGGTTGGCGCCCTACTGACGAAGCCGATCTGTTGCGCTATTGCTATCATGTCGCAGGAGCGGTCGGCTGCATGATGGCCGTGATCATGGGCGTCGATCCGCGCGATGGCGCGACGCTCAACCGCGCATGCGATCTCGGGATCGCGTTCCAGCTCGGCAATATCGCACGCGACCTCGCCGACGATGCGGATGCCGGACGCTGCTACGTGCCCGCGGGCTGGCTCGCGCAGGGCCTTTCGCGCGTCGAAGTCGCGAAACGGCTCGCCGAACGCGCCGAGGCTTATGGCGAGAGTGCGCGCGCCGGCACGCGCACGCTGTCGTTCGCTTCGGCCTGGGCAGTGCTCGCCGCCGCGGGCATCTACGGCGAAATCGCGCGGCGAGTCGTCGCGCAGGGCGATTGCGCCTGGCTGCGGCGCGTGCGTGTGCCAGCCTGGTCCAAGCTCGGCTGGATCGTGCGCGCCTGGGTACAGACGCTGGGTCGTCGCCAACTCTATCCCGAGACGCCGCGCCGCGGCCTGTGGACCCGCCCGAAAGAGTAGGTACACGGCGTTTTCGGGCGCGAAACCGCGCGGTGCGCTTGTAGATGCGCCCGGGAGCGCTACCTCGGCAGCCAATGGCCGCTTCCCGCACTTCCGCCCCGTCGTCCGAACGCCCGCTGCTCGCGACCGTCCGCCGTTTCCTGCCCTATCTCTGGCCAAAGGATCAGCCGCGCACAAAGTTGCGCATCGTCGGCGCGATGACGATGGTGCTGCTGTCGAAGGTCCTGCAGGTCTTCGGCGTCTCCTATTCGCTCAAATTCGCCGTCGATCGCATGGCCGGCCTGGGGCGGCCGGACGCGGCGATGCTGGTGATGCTGCTGGTGGTGGCCTATTCGGCGGCGCGATTCGGCACGACGGCGTTCGATAATATCCGCAACGTGATCTTCGAGCGCGTCGGCCAGGAAGCGACGCGCGCACTCGCCTCGAACGTTTTCCGCCATCTGCACAATCTGTCGTTGCGCTTCCATCTCGAGCGGCGCACCGGCGCGGTCACCAAGGTCGTCGAACGCGGCACCAAGAGCATCGATACGATGCTCTATTTCCTGCTGTTCAACATCGCGCCGACGATCCTCGAACTCGCGATGGTGCTGAGCATCTTCACGGTCAGCTTCGGCTGGCCGTTGTCCGCTGCGACGGTGGCGATGGTGGTCGTCTATATCTGGTTCACGCGCCGCGTGACCGATTGGCGCTCGTCGCTGCGCGAGCGGATGAACGATCTCGACACCGGCGCAGTCGCGCATGCCGTCGATTCGCTGCTAAATTTCGAGACCGTCAAATATTTCAACGCGGAGGACCGCGAAGCGCGCCGGTACGACAAGGCCGTCGCGGCCTATGCCCGCGCCGCGACCGTCAGCGAGAACTCGCTCGCCTGGCTCAACATCGGCCAGGCGTTCGTCACCAACGCGATGCTGGGCGGCGGCATGGCCTATATCGCATGGCGCTGGGCGCATCATGCGGCGACCGCGGGCGACGTTATCATGGTCTCGACGCTGTTGTCGCAGCTGTTCCGCCCGCTCGACCTGCTCGGCATGGTCTATCGCACGGTCCGCCAGGGCGTGATCGACATGGGCGCAATGTTCGACCTGATCGACACGCCGAGCGAAGTGATCGACGCGCCCGACGCGCCGCCGCTGCGCGTGACGCAAGGCCACATCCGGTTCGAGAAGGTGCTCTTTTCCTATGATCCCGACCGCGAAATCCTGAAGGGCATCGATCTCGACATCCCGCCTGGCAGCACCGTAGCGGTGGTCGGCCATTCGGGCGCGGGCAAGTCGACGATCGCGCGGATCCTGTTCCGCTTCTACGATCTGACCGGCGGGCGGATCACGATCGACGGCCAGGACATCGCCAAGGTCACGCAGAATTCGCTGCGCGCCGCGATCGGCATCGTTCCGCAGGACACGGTGCTGTTCAACGACACGATCGGCTACAACATCGCCTATGGCCGCGAAGGCGCGGGTGACCAGGAGATCGCCGATGCCGCGCGCGGCGCCGCCATCGCCGGCTTCATCCAGGCGCTGCCCGACGGGTTCGACACGCGCGTCGGCGAGCGCGGGCTCAAGCTGTCGGGCGGCGAGAAGCAGCGCGTCGCGATCGCGCGCACCTTGGTCAAGAATCCGCCGATCCTGATCCTCGACGAAGCGACCAGCGCGCTCGATTCGCGCACCGAAGCCGACATCCAGGCGACGCTCGAAGCCATCGAGCAGGGCCGCACCACGATCGTGATCGCGCACCGGCTGTCGACCGTGGTGCATGCCGACCAGATCGTCGTGCTCGATTCGGGGCGTGTCGCCGAAGTCGGCACCCACGCCGAGTTGCTGCGGCTCGACGGTATCTATGCCGATATGTGGGCGCGCCAGGCGCAGGAGCGCGAAAGCGAAGGCGGCGAAGAAGCGGCCGCGGCGGAATAGGCGTGGCGAGGTCCTAGACCAGCAAGTCCTGCCACTCGGCGTGCTTCGCGATATAGGCCTTCACGAACGGACAGCTCGCAATCACCTTGAGTCCGCGCGCGCGTACCTGCTCGAGCGCGCCCCGGATCAGCCGGCTGGCCACGCCATGGCCCTCGAGCTCTTTCGGCACCAGCGTGTGGACGAAAGTGATGACGTCGCCGTGCAGCCGATATTCGGAAAAGGCGATCGTGCCGTCGACCGCAAGTTCGAAGCGGTGGCGCTCGGGATGATCCTCGACATCGGACATTTGCGTTTCCTTGCGCGGTCAGGGCCGCGGGTCAACGCTGCATTGCAGCTGTCGGCGCTTTCGGCCAAGCGTGTCCTATCCTCGCATTTCGGAGTAAGTATCGATGCGCCGTATCGGCTTCACCTTGGCTGCTGTGCTTCTCGCCAGCCCTGCCACGCTCGTCGCGCAACAGGCGCCGAAGACCCCGCGCTATGGCAGCTGGGGCGTCGACCTCAAGAACATGGATCCCAGCGTCAAGCCGGGCGACGACTTCTTCCGCTTCGTCGAAGGCCATTGGCTCAAGACCGCCGAGATCGCGCCCGACAAGGCGCGCGCCGGCTACAATTACGACTTGCCCGACGAGACAGAGCGCGAAGTGCGCGCGCTGGTCGAGGCCTCGGGGAGCCACCCGACCGATCCGGTGATGCGCCAGGTCGGCGATTTCTATGCCGCCTATGTCGATACCGCCGGCATCGAGGCACGCGGGCTCGCGCCGCTCAAGCCCTATCTCGCGCGGATCAAGGCGATCGCCGACAAGAAGCAGCTGGTACGGCTGATGGCCGAGCCCGGCTATGCCGCTCCCATCGACATCGGCGTCGCCGCCGACGAGAAGGACCCGACGCAATATACTGTCGAAAGCGGCCAGGCGCGGCTCGGCTTGCCGACGCGCGACTATTATCTGCTGGCCGGCGAGAAGTACGATACGATCCGCAAGGCCTATCGCGCCTATATCGCGCAGCTGTTCAAGCTCGCCGGGATCGTCGGCGGCGAGGCGAAGGCCGATGCGATCCTCAAGCTCGAGACGCGGCTGTCGCAGGACCAATGGACTCCCGAAAAGCGCCGCGATCCCCAGGCGACCTATAATCCGATGACGCGCACGCAGCTGATGAAGCTCGCGCCGCAGTTCGACTGGGATGCGACGCTCCAGCACCTGGGGCTCGGCAAGATGCCGATCGTGGTGGTTGCCGAGCCCAGCGCGGTCGCCGCGGCAGGCGCGCGGATCGGCGACGTCCCGATCGCCACATGGAAGGACTGGCTGACCTTCCGCTTCATCAGCGATCACGCCCAGTTCCTCCCCAAAGCGTTCGACGACGCGCGTTTCGGCTTCTACGGCAAGACACTGTCCGGCGTGCCGACGCAGGCCGAGCGCTGGAAGCGCGGCGTGCGGCTGCTCGACGGTGCGCTCGGCGAGGCGGTCGGCCAGCTCTATGTCGCACGTCATTGGACGCCCGAGACCGCGAGCCAGGTCAATGAGCTGGTCGAGGACATGCGCGCCGCCTATGGCGACCTGATCAACCACGCCAGCTGGATGGACGAAGCGACGCGCAAGGAAGCGCTCGCCAAGCTCGCGGCATTCGATCCGCGTGTCGGCCATCCGGTCAAATATATCGACTATTCGAGCCTGAGGGTCAGCCGCGCCGATCCGCTCGCGAACGACATGGCGTCGGATCGGTTCCAATGGGACCTGCGGCTGTCGCGGCTCGGCAAGCCGGTCGACCGTAGCCTGTGGGAAATGACGCCGCAGACGGTGAACGCCTATTACCACCCGGTGATGAACCAGGTCACCTTCCCCGCAGCGCAGCTTCAGCCGCCATTCTTCGACGCATCGGCCGATCCTGCAGTCAATTACGGCGAGACCGGCGCGACGATCGGCCATGAGATGGGGCATGGCTTCGACGACGAAGGCCGCCAGTTCGACGCCAAGGGCAAGCTGCGCGACTGGTGGACCAAGGAGACCGCCGATCGCTACACCGCGCACGCCCAGCTGCTGGTCAAGCAGTTCGACGCTTATGAGCCGATCCCGGGCGTGCACATCAAGGGCCAGCTCACGCTCGGCGAGAATCTCGGCGATCTCGGCGGGATCGAGGCCGCCTATGCCGCCTATCGCCGCTATGTCGCGCGCCACGGCGAGCCGGCGGTGATCGACGGCTACACCGGCGACCAGCGCTTCTTCATTGCCTATGCCGCGAGCTGGCAAGGCAAGGCGCGCGACGACGCGCTGCGCTCGCAGCTGCTCTCCGACCCGCACAGCCCCGAGCAATACCGCGTCAACGGCATCGTCCGGAACTTCGACCCCTGGTACAAGGCATTCAACGTCCAGCCCGGCGATAAGCTCTACTTGCCGCCCGAGCAGCGCGTGCGGGTTTGGTGAGAGTTTTAGGATCTAGCCGCACCAGCTTTCTCCCCCCTTGCGGGGGAGAATAGCTTTGCTTGGCAGCTTGCTGCTTAGCAAAGCTTAGAGAGCGGGAATGCGGCGCTGTGCGCCGCGCGCGCCATTGGCGCGCTTATCCAATTCCATAATCCTTCCCAGCGGTTGTTAGACTACCCCATCACCGGCTCGCGCATCGCACCCATCTGCCGCTCGAACAGCCGCCGATAGATCCCGTCCGGCTCGGCCAGCAGCGCCGCATGGCTGCCGTCCTCGACGATCCTGCCGGCGTCGAACACCAGGATGCGGTCGAGCGATCGCACCGTCGACAGCCGGTGCGCGATGATCAGCGCGGTGCGGCCCTTCATCAGCCGCTCGATCGCCTCCTGGATCAGCGCTTCGGATTCCGAATCGAGGCTCGACGTCGCTTCGTCGAGGATCAGGATCGGCGCATCGGCGAGGAACGCACGTGCCAATGCGACGCGTTGGCGCTCGCCGCCCGACAGCTTGACGCCGCGTTCGCCGACCAAAGTGCGATAGCCGCCCGGCAAGGCCGCAATGAAGCCGTGCGCATTGGCGAGCCTCGCCGCGCGTTCGATCTCGTCCCGCGTCGCGCCGGGCCGGGCATAGGCGATGTTCTCGGCCAGGCTGCGGTGGAACAGGATCGGCTCCTGCGGCACGATCGCGATCTGCTGGCGGAGGGATTCCTGCGTGGCGAGCGCGACGTCCTGGCCGTCGATGCGGATCTGCCCCTCGGTCACGTCGTACAGCCGCTGGATCAGCTTGACGAAGGTCGTCTTGCCCGATCCCGAATGGCCGACGAGCCCGACGCGCTCGCCCGCGCGCAGCGCGACGTCGAGGTCGTCGTAGAGCGGCTTGACGTGCCGGCCATAGCGGAAGCCGACATGGTCGAAGCGGATCTCGCCGGTTTCGATCGCGATCGCGCGCGCATCGAGTCGATCCTCGATGCCGAGCGGGTGCTGGTTGAGCTGGACCAGTTCCTCCATGTCGTTCACTGCGCGCTGGAAGTGCGAGACGTGCTGGCCGATGTCGCGAAGATAGCCGTGCACCACCAGATAGGTGGTGAGCACATAGACCACGTCGCCGGGCGTCGCATGCCCCGTCCACCACAGCCACAGCGCCGCGCCGGTGACGATCGTGCGCACTGCCCATAGCAAGGCGTTCTGGCTGCTGCCGGCCGCGGTCGCGCGCATCCAGGTGCGGTCGGTGCGGCGCTTCCACTTGCCGACCACGCGCATCAGCCGCGCGTCTTCGCGCGTCTCCGCGCCGAACGCCTTGACCACGGCGTTGCAGCTGATCGCATCGGCGAGCACGCCGCCCATCCGCGTATCCCAGCTGTTCGACAGCCGCGCGGCGGGGGCGACGAAGCGCAGCTGCAGCGCCACCACCAGCACGACATAGCCCAGCACGCCGGCCGCGGTGAGCAGCCCGAGCAACAACGAATGCGCCGAAAGCAACACGATCGTGCCCGCCAGCACCAACGCCGAGGGCAGCAGCGCGAGCAGTACGACGTCGTCGAGCAGGTCCATCGCCCACATGCCGCGCGTGATCTTGCGCACCACCGATCCGGCGAAGCTGTTGGCATGCCAATCGGTCGAGAAACGCTGGATGCGATGGAAGCTCTCGCGCGCCATGTCCTGCATGATCGCGAGCGTGAAGCGGACGATGAACTTGTAGCCGAAGTAGCGCGTGACGACCATCACCAGCCCCAGCCCGGACATGATCGCGAACGCCGTGAGCACCGTTTGGCGACCCGCCACGCCCTGGCCGAGCGCATCGGTCATCCGCCCGGCGAACCACGGCGTGAATACTTCGGTCAGCGTGCCAAGACAGATCGATCCACTGGTCAGCCAGGCGAGCCCTGAGCGCGTGCGCCAGTGGCGGAGGCTGTAGGCGACCACGCTGCGGATCGCATATCCCTTGTCGGGTGCGTTGCTCATAGTGTTGCGACATGCCGAAAACGGCACGTCTCTCCCTGATCGAGTGGCGGAAACTATGTGCGGACCGGAGCGGTCCGCGAATGCCGAGCTAGCGGGTAGGCTTGCCCAGGACGGCGGGAAGATGCGCTCGCGATACAGTCATCAAAACGCCTCCCTGCTGCAGTTGGTCCGGCACGGCCGCTACCAGAATCGTCGCGAACTGCCAAGCCGCGCACTCGATCTTGGTTTCGCGCTTCGGCCATTGCCGGTCGCGGTTTTGCGCCTTAGGCGAGGGCCGTGGCCGACCCGCTCGACATCCTCCACACGACATTTGGCTTTCCCAGTTTCCGCGGCGTGCAGCGGCAAGTGGTCGATCGCGTGCTGGCCGGCGACCGCACGCTCGCGGTGATGCCGACTGGCGCGGGCAAGTCGCTGACCTATCAGCTGCCGTCGGTGATGCTCGACGGCACCTGCCTCGTCGTCTCGCCGCTGATCGCGCTGATGCACGACCAGCTGCGCGCCGCCGAAGCCGTCGGCATCCGCGCCGCGACGCTCACGAGCGCCGACGACAATCGCGACGAGACCATTGCGCGCTTCCGTGCCGGCGCGCTCGACCTGCTCTATGTCGCGCCGGAACGGGCTTCGGGCGAAGGCTTCCGCAATCTGCTGCGTCAGGCGCCGCTGTCGCTGTTCGCAATCGACGAGGCGCATTGCGTCTCCGAATGGGGACATGATTTCCGCCCCGACTATCGCCTGCTGCGGCCGTTGATGGACGCCTTCTCGGAAGTACCGCGGCTCGCGCTCACCGCAACGGCGGACGCGCACACCCGCGCCGACATTCTCGAACAGCTCGGCATTCCGGTCGAAGGGCTGATCGTCTCGGGATTCGATCGCCCCAACATCCGCTACGATATCGCGCCGCGCGACAATGGTCCGCGCCAGATCGAGCAGTTCCTCGTCGATAATCCGGGGCCGGGAATCGTCTATGCGCAGACGCGCAAGGCGGTCGACCAGCTCGCCGAGAAGCTCGGCGGCAACGGACGTCCGGTGTTGCCGTACCACGCCGGGCTCGATCCTGACGTGCGGCGGCGCAACCAGGCTGCGTTCGTCGCGAGCGAGGACATGGTGATCGTCGCTACCGTCGCGTTCGGCATGGGCATCGACAAGCCCGACGTGCGCTTCGTCGCGCACGCCGGGCTGCCCAAGTCGATCGAGGCCTATTACCAGGAAACCGGCCGTGCCGGCCGCGACGGCGATCCGGCGGTCGCGCAGCTGTTCTGGGGCACCAGCGATTTCGCACTCGCGCGGCAGCGGATCGGCGAAGTCGAGGAAAGCCGCCAGAGCGGCGAGCGCGCGCGGCTCGATGCGCTTGCCCGACTGGTCGAGACGCCCGGATGCCGACGCGCGGTATTGCTCCGCCATTTCGGCGAGCATCCGGCGGAGCAATGCGGCAATTGCGACAATTGCCTGTCCGCGCCCAGCGTGGTCGACGCCACCGAGACTGCGCGCAAACTGCTGTCGGCGGTCTATCGCACCGGCCAGAGCTTCGGCGCCGGCCATCTCGAGAAAGTGCTCACCGGCCACGCCGACGAACGTGTCGCCAAGTTCGGCCACGACCGGCTGACGGTATTCGGCATCGTCGAGCGCGAGGAAGCGCGGTTGCTGCGCCCGTTGGTGCGCGCACTCCAGGCGCGCGGCAGCCTCGCAGTCACCGAGCATGGCGGGCTCAGCCTCGCCGGCGATGCGCGCGCGATCCTCAAGGGCGAGCGCAAGGTCGAGATCGTCGCGCCGCCGCTCAAGCTGCGTGGCGCAAAGCGCCGCGCGGATCGCGGCACTGCCAATCCGACCGGCGATCCGCTGTTCGATGCGCTGCGCGCCAAGCGGCGCGAGCTGGCGCAGGCGGCGCAAGTACCGCCCTATGTCATTTTCCACGATTCGGTGCTGCGCGAGATGGCGGCGGCGCAACCCGGGAACCGCGTGGCACTCGGCGAGATTTCGGGCGTTGGTGCCCGTAAGCTCGAGGCCTATGGCGACGCCTTCCTGCAGGTGATCGAACAATTCGCCCAATAGCGATAGGAGCGCTAGAGTAGGCCATGATCCGCCGAGTCGACGAAAGAATCTCCGTTTCCCCTCAGATTTTCCCGAGTGATGTCGGCGAGCTCGCCGAGGCGGGTTTCACCATGGTGATCAACAACCGCCCCGACGGCGAGGAACCTGGCCAGCCCGAAGGCGCTGCGATCGGCGAAGCCGCTCGGGCGGCAGGCATGGACTATGTCGCGATCCCGGTGACGCACGCCGGCTTCTCGGCGAACCAGGTCGAGGCGATGGCGGCAGCGCTCGCGCGCGCCCCGGGACCGGTGTTCGCCTATTGCCGTTCGGGCACGCGCTCGTGCAATCTCTGGGCGCTTGCCCAGGCCAGCACCGGCGTTGCGTCCGACGAACTGATCACCAAGGGCGCGGACGCCGGCTATGATTTGAGCGGCCTTCGTCCGCTCCTCGAAACGCTGTCGGGCAGGGCATGAGCTGGCTCGAGCTCAGCGGGTCGGTCACGGCCGTGCTGGTGCTCGCCGCGCTCGCCTGGGCGCTCAAGCTCGGCCAAAGCAAGATCAGCGACCCGGCGACGGCATGCCGGCTGGCCGAGGAAATGCTCGCGGGCTTCGTCGCGCGGCGCGCGATCGTCAGCCAGGACGGATGCGCGGCGCTGGTCGCGGGCAACGGCACGATCGCAGTGCTCAAGCGCCATGGCGCTCGCGTCGCGGCGCGGCGAATGATCCCGCCGCTGCGCGTGCGCGAGGCTATCGAGGGCGTGACGGTCGATACCGGCGAACGCATGTTCGGACCGGTCACGCTGCTCGGCGTGCTGCCCGACGATGTCGAACGGCTGGATGCCCCGCTGACACTGGTGTAAGTATCGCGGGCATGCAGTTGCCCGATCCCGTCCTGTTCGCCATCCCCGCGTTCGTGCTGCTGATCGCGGTCGAGATGCTGATCGCCCGGGCGCGCGATCCGCTTCGCTACTGTCCGCGGGATACGCTGACCTCGATGGCGCTCGGGCTCGGCTCGACGATCGCCGGAGCCCTGGCCGGTGGGCTGATCTACGCCATCGCGCTGTGGGTATGGCAGTTCCGGCTCTTCACGATCGGCTGGGATTGGTATTGGTTCGTGCTCGCCTTCGTGCTCGACGACCTGGCCTATTATGTCTTTCATCGCAGCGCGCACCGCGTGCGCTGGTTCTGGGCCAGCCACGTCGTCCATCATTCGAGCCAACATTATAATCTCTCGACCGCGCTGCGGCAGACCTGGACCAGCGTGTTCAGTCTCGCCTTCCTGTTCCGCTTGCCCTTGTTCCTGATCGGGTTTCCGCCGGCGATGATCTTCTTCGTTGCCGCGCTCAACCTCGTCTATCAGTTCTGGATCCACACCGAGCTGATCGGCCGCATGCCGCGCTGGTTCGAAGCGGTGATGAACACGCCGTCGCACCACCGCGTCCATCACGCGACCAATCCGCGCTACCTCGATCGCAACTATGCCGGGGTTTTCATCGTCTGGGACCGGCTGTGCGGGACGTTCGAGCCCGAGCGTGTCGACGAGCCGCCGCGCTACGGGCTGGTCAAGGATCTCGGCAGCTTCAACCTGCTTTGGGCGGCGTTTCACGAATGGATCGGCATCGCGCGGGACGCCTGGGCAGCGCCGGATTTCGCGTCGCGCGTCCACTATCTGGTCGCGCCGCCCGGATGGAGCCACGACGGCAGCCGCGAAACATCGGATTCGATCCGGGCGGCATGGCGGGCGGGGCTGGCGCGCCAGGCGCCGTCGTCCGAGGATGCGGCGCGGGTGGCGTGAGGCTGGAGCGAGGCACCAAATATCTCAATCCCTAGCTTCGCCGGCGAAGGCCCATAGGCGCTAACTTTGAAGGCTTTACGCGCACAATCTCCTTCTTCGTCATTCCCGCGAAAGCGGGAACCCAGGGCCACACGCGACGTCCTTTGCCGCCCTGGGTCCCCGCTTTCGCGGGGATGACGTTTGGGAGGAGCGTAAATTAGCGCCTACGGGCGAAGGCCGGGGTCCAGTATCGGGCCGCTCGCAAATCCGTCCCGGTCGTCGCCAAGAAAGCAGCAGCGCTTTCGGAAGCGACCCGGATTCCCGGTGCGATCCCCGCAAGCCAAAAAAAGGGCCGGTGGCTTTCGCCACCGGCCCAGTCGTCCGCAGGAGGAACCTCGGTTGGAGGCCGGCCCGCGCCGGCCTCCGAAGGCTTGGAACTCAGTAGTTGTAGGCGCGCTCGCCGTGCGAGCTGATGTCGAGACCTTCGTGCTCGACATCGACGCTCGGACGGATGCCGATCGTGTACTTGAGCGCGAGGAACAGGATCGCCGAGATGCCGCCCGACCACAGCAGCGTGAGACCGACGGCCTCGAGCTGGATGATCAACTGGCTGGCGATGCTGTAGTCGGCCGGAGCGACGGCGACGGCCGGGAACTTGGTATAGTCGAAATAGCCCTGACCGCCGAGCTTCGGATCGGCGACGATCGCCGTGCCGAGCGCGCCGATGATTCCGCCGATGCAGTGCACGCCGAACACGTCGAGCGAGTCGTCGTATTTGAGCATGTTCTTCACGGTGGTGACGAAGAAGAAGCAGATCGGCGATACGACCAGGCCGAGCACGATCGCCGTCATCGGATGCGCGTAACCCGAAGCGGGGGTGACGGCGACCAGACCGGCGACGACCCCCGAGGCAGCACCGAGCAGCGACGGCTTGCCGTGCACGAACTGCTCGACCAGCGCCCAGGACACGCCCGCGGCGGCCGTGGCGACGAAGGTGTTGGCGAAGGCGACCGCAGTGACGCCGTTCGATTCGAGGTTCGAACCCGCGTTGAAGCCGAACCAGCCCACCCACAGCAGCGAGGCGCCGATCATGGTCATGGTCAGCGAGTGCGGCGGCATCGGCTCGGTCTTGTAGCCGGTGCGCTTGCCGATGATCAGGCAGCCGACCAGGCCCGCGATACCGGCGTTGATGTGCACCACGGTGCCGCCGGCGAAGTCGAGCGCGCCCTTGAGGAACAGGAAGCCGGCGTCGGTCGGCGCGTCAGGCAGGAAGTCCGGGCCAGCCCAATACCAGACCATGTGTGCGATCGGAAAATAGACGAGGGTCAGCCAGAGGACCATGAAGATCATCAGCGGCGTGAACTTCACGCGCTCGGCGAACGCGCCGATGATCAGCGCCGGCGTGATGCAAGCGAAGGTCATCTGGAAGCAGACATAGGTCAGCTCCGGAATATAGACGTTGTTCGAGAAGGTCGCGGCATAGGTGCCGCCGTTCACGCCCATCAGCAACGCCTTGGTCGTGAAGCTGCCCCAGAAATGATTGTCGCCCCCAGACGTGAACGCTTCCGAATAGCCCCAGGTGCACCACACCAGCGTGGTGATGCACACGATCATCAGCACCTGCATCAGCACCGACAGCATATTCTTGGTGCGGACCAGGCCGCCGTAGAACAGCGCGAGGCCGGGCACCGACATCATCAGCACCAGCGCGGACGAAACGAGCATCCAGGCGTTGTCGCCCTTGTTCATCATCGTCGCCTGCTGTTCGACCGTCGGCGCCTTGATAAGGTCCGCCGCCCATGCGGGCATCGCCGCGACAATCGCGGCGGCGCCGAGCACAAGCCCGGCTGTCTTCCATCCTTGCTTCATTGCAACCCCTTTCATCACAGCGCCGTCTCGTTGGTCTCGCCGGTGCGGATGCGCACGGCCTGACCAACATCGAGGACGAAGATCTTGCCGTCGCCGATGGCGCCGGTGCTTGCCGCGGCCTGGATCGCCTCGACCGCGCGATCGACGATGTCCGACCCGCAGACGACCTCGATCTTGATCTTGGGCACCATGTTCGTGCTGTATTCGGCACCACGGTAGATTTCGGTCTGGCCCTTCTGACGGCCGAAACCCTTGACTTCGGAAACGGTCATGCCGGCGATGCCGACGCCCGTGAGTGCCTCACGGACTTCGTCCAGCTTGAACGGTTTGATTATGGCGATGATGAGCTTCATTTCGCCCCCTTGCGCAGTTGTCCCAGGGGCTATGCAGCAAAGGCCGTGCCAGACTCGGAATCGCAGGAATCCAGCGCGTTCCGGCACGCCGAATATTACTGCAACGTTAAATTTTGTGCAGCCGCGAAGGCGTGCCCAAAAATCAGGCAGCGGAATCGCGCAGCGCCACCGCGTCGCCGAGATCCTCCTCGTCGACCATCACCCGCACCGGCAGGAACATCAGGCTCCCCTCCACGACATGCGTCCCTATGTCGAACGCGACTGCGGGAATGCCTGCCGCCTCGAGCGCCGAGACCAGCACGCTCGCCTCGACGAAGCCGAACCGGCCGAGTTCGACCAGCGCCATCAGCTCTGGTCGAACGCTGCGGCGATGCGTGCCTCGACGGCGGCACGATCGGGAATGCGGATGCCGAACAAGTCGCGCAGTACCTCGCATGCCTCGCCGGCGTTCGAAAGAACGCGCTGTTCAGTCCTTCCCGCAGAATGCTCGGCGAGTTCGCGGTTGCGCAGCGCGATGCGCTTGCCGGGTAGCGCGCGCGCGGCGGTGAGCATCCGTGTGAAATGCGAATTGGGGTTGGTCGACGTCCACCAGTTGATCGGCTCATAGTCGATCACGAGCTGCGGATGCAGGTCGAAGCGATAGGTGGCGCGCCACTCGCCGCCGATCCGCACCTGCTGCCGCCATTCGCCGTCGCGCTCAATCAGCCGAAAAGGCTCGTGCGGCGTCGCTTGCTCGGTATCGGGCACGAGGTCGAGCACGCCGGTCAACGTGTTGCCACCGAACCCGACGTCGACGACGACAGGCCCCTCCGCCAGCGCGATCAGCAGCAGCTTGTGGCTGCGCATGGTCACGGCGTCATCGGGCTGCATCCACAACACGCGCGCGGCAAGGCCGGTGACGTCGAAGCCCAGTCGTTCGAGCACGAGCTGGAGCAGCCCATTCTGCTCGAAACAATAGCCGCCGCGCCCGCCGCGGACGAGCTTGGCCACCAGGCTCTCACTGTCGAGCTTCACCGGCAGCCCCAACAGCGGATTGAGATTCTCGAACGGAATCGCTGCACTATGCAGCCGCACGAGCTCGGCGAGCGTCGCGCGATCGGCGGTGAGCGTCCCACCATAGCCGATGCGCTCGAGATAAGCGGCGAGATCCTCGTTCGCGAGTGTCACGCGACTGGGCGCGGCTTGCGCGGTTCGCCGAGCGCACATTCGAGCGCGGTGCGGTCCCAGCCGCCGAGATCGGCGGCCGCGGCATAAGTGGATTGCAGGAACTCCATCACTGCCGTGTCGGGGTCGGCGGCCTCACAAACGGCATCATACGGCAGCAGATATTCCCCCAGCGTCGGCTCGAACGTCGCTGCGGTTGGCGCCACCGGCGCATCGGAGAATCCCGACGGCGCGGGATAGGCGTAGGAATAGAAGGCAGCGTGCGGCCAAGCGTCATTGCCCGGCCAGAAGCCGGCGCTCGACACTTCATGGCTATAGGCTTCGCGCGTCACTGCGTCCGGCAACCCGGGCACGCCGCCGGGATGCAGCGGCGCGCGGCGGCCGGAGAAACGCGTCACTGCAAGGTCGAAGCTGCCCCAGAAGAAGTGCACGGGGCTCGCCTTGCCAAGGAAGCCGGTGCGGAAGCGCTTGAAGATGCGGTCAGCGTGCACGAGCGCGCCGTGGAAGCGCGCCACCGCTTCGGCATCATAGGGACGCTGGCGATGATCGTCGGGAAAGCGCACCGGATCCGGCAGTTCGTTCGGGAGCGTCGAAATGCGACAATCGATGCCCAGCGCTGCCAGTGCTTCCATCACGGCGCCATAGAAGCCGGCGATGCTGCCGCACGCCAGCTCCAGGCCGTGCGTCGCGCTGCCCGCGACGATCTCGAGCCGATGTTCGGCGAAGTCGAAATCGATCTGGAAGCTGGCGTCGCGCCACGGAATCGGCGACGTCGTCAGCCCGCGCGGCGTGACATAGAGCGGAACGTGCCAGCCATGGTTCTGCCATGGCGTGCAGGCGAGCCGCACCTTGCCGACGATCTGCGTCATCAGCTGCAGATGCAGCGCGGTCTCGCGCCACTGCGGCCAGTCGAGCGCCGGCCAGTCGTGCGTCACGCCGCAGTGCCGCCGACCGTCAGCCCCTCGATCAACAACGATGGCTGGCCGACGCCCGCAGGCACCGATTGCCCGCTCTTGCCGCACACGCCGACGCCTTCGTCGAGCGCAAAATCGTTGCCGATGCCGATCACCTTGGTGAGCACGGTCGGCCCGTCGCCGATTAGCGTCGCGCCCTTGATCGGCGCGCCAAGCTTGCCGTCCTCGATCTTGTACGCCTCGGTGCACGAGAAGACGAACTTGCCGCTGACGATGTCGACCTGCCCGCCGCCGAAGCTCTTGGCGTAAATGCCTTTCTTGACGCGCGCGAGCAGTTCCTGGGGATCGTCCTGCCCCCCGCGCATGAAGGTGTTGGTCATCCGCGGCATCGGCGCAAATCGGAAATCCTCGCGGCGGCCGTTGCCGGTAGGGGCGACGCCCATCAGCCGGGCGTTGAGCCTATCCTGGAGATAGCCTTTGAGGATGCCGTCCTCGATCAGCACATTCTCCTGCGTCGGCGTGCCTTCGTCGTCGATCGACAATGATCCGCGCCGCGCTTGGATCGAGCCGTCGTCGACCACGGTCACGCCGGGCGCCCCGACGCGCTCGCCGATCCTGCCCGAAAAGGCCGAAGTGCCCTTGCGGTTGAAATCGCCTTCGAGCCCATGCCCAACCGCTTCGTGAAGCAGCACGCCCGGCCAGCCGGGGCCGCACAACACCGTCATTTCGCCGGCCGGGGCGGCGACGGCATCCAGGTTGACCAGTGCTTGCGCCAGTGCCTCGTCGATTGCGCGGTTCCACGTGGCCGGTTCGAACAGCCCTTCGTAGAGCGTGCGGCCGCCCATCCCGAAATTGCCGGTCTCGCGGCGCCCGTTCGCCTCGACGACGATGCTGACGTTGAGCCGGACCAGCGGGCGCACGTCGGTCGCGATGAAACCGTCCGCGCGGACGATCTCGACCACGCTCCACGATCCCATCAGCCCGACCGAGACCTGGACGACGCGCGGGTCGCGCGCCCGCGCTGCCGCGTCGATCGTCTGGCACAGGTTCACCTTGTCGGCGAACGGCACGAGGTCGAGCGGATCGGCATCGGTGTAGAGATGGCGGTTGTTCTTGCGCGGCGCTTCGGCGGGCGCATGCTGCGCCGGGTCGATCAGCTGCATCGTCGCGGCGGCGCGGCGGATCGCATCGGCGCTGATCTCGTTGGCGTGCGCGAACGCCGTGGTCTCGCCCGAAACCGCACGCAGGCCAAAGCCGGACTGGGTGTCGTACGACGCGGTCTTGAGCCGTCCGTCGTCGAACCCGAACGCCTCGGAGCGCTTGTACTGGAGATAGAGCTCGCCGTCCTCGGCACGGGATAGCGCGTCGGCGGTCAGCTTCTGCGCGAGCGTTGAATCGAACGCGTCGCGGTAAAGGAAGCCACGGGGATCACTGTACATGCCCGCGAATATAGGCATGTCCTGAGCAAAGTCGAAGGGCATGTCCCGAGCGACGTCGAAGGGCGCCTCAGGCGCTGGCGCCAGACGAGATATCCGGAAGCTTCGCCTGGTTCGCGCCATCGGCGGGCCCGCCGATCAGCACGAAGCGCCGATCGCAATAGCCGCAGTCGACATAGCCATGCTCGTCGATCTGCAGGAACACGCGCGGATGGCCAAGCGAAGTGGGAATGCCGTCATGCGCCCCGTCACACGAGACGCGGGCATGGCTGACGCGAGAGACCTGGGGCGGCGGAATCATATGGGGGCGTTAGCAAGGGATGCCGCGTCGAGCAATTGGCTAGGGCCCTCCCTCCCCCCGTTCGCCCCGGACTGGATCCGGGGTTGTCGAAACGTCGCCCTTCTTCTTGGCAGGGGGCTGAAATTGCAGCTCAATCCCCCCCGCGGGAGCTTGGCGACCTGATGCACCAGCGTGAACGGTTTTGGTAGGTCGGGGGTGACCAGGCAGATAGGCCGCGCTATGCGCTCCCCATGACCGAAGCCGCGATCGACATCGAGCACCTCTGCAAGACCTATGCGGGCGGCAAGCGGGCACTCGATGACGTCACGTTTCAAGTGCCGCGCGGCACGATCTTCGGACTGCTCGGCCCCAATGGCGCGGGCAAGTCGACGCTGATCAACATCCTTGCCGGGCTGGTCAACAAGAGCAGCGGGCGCGTCGGAATCTGGGGCTTCGACATCGACGTCCATCCGCGCAACGCCAAGGGCTCGATCGGCATCGTCAACCAGGAGATCACCTTCGATCCCTTCTTTACGCCGGCCGAGACGCTCGAGATCTTCGCCGGATTGTTCGGCGTGCCCAGGCGCGAGCGGCGTACGATGGAGCTGCTGCGCGCCGTGCATCTCGAGGATAAGGCCAATGCCTATTCGCGCACGCTATCGGGGGGCATGAAGCGTCGGCTGATGGTCGCCAAGGCGCTGGTGCACAATCCGCCGGTGCTCGTGCTCGACGAGCCGACCGCCGGCGTCGACGTCGAGCTGCGCCAGCAGCTCTGGGCCTATGTCCGCGAGCTCAACGCGCGCGGCGTGACGGTGGTGCTGACCACGCACTATCTCGAAGAGGCCGAGGAGCTGTGCGACCGCATTGCGATCATCAACAACGGCAAGCTGATCGCCAACCAGCCGACGCGCGCGCTGGTCGGCATGGCACAGGAGAAAGTCGTCGAAGTCACTGTCGATCGCGATCTCGCGACGACGCCGACCAACGCCTGTTTCCAGAAGATCGAGATCAAGGGCGATCGCACGCTGGTGATCACCTATCGCAAGGATCAGGCGAACGCCGGCGAAGTGCTCGCCGCGATCCAGGGCGGCGGCTATGGCATCGTCGACGTGTCGACGCGCGAGGCCGATCTGGAAGACGTGTTCCTCAACCTTACGCGGACGGCAAACGCATAGCCGTCCGTGGCGGCGAGCGCATATTTCCGCCTGTCTCTCTATAACGCTACGAGATCAAACCAACCCGTCATCCCCGCGAAAGCGGGGACCCAGAGCGGCGCGCGACGTCGCTCCTGGCCCTGGGTCCCCGCTTTCGCGGGGATGAAGGCAGAGATTCGATTCCATCTCATCCCGCCCTAACGCCGGTACCGCGACAGGAACGCCCAGAGCGCTTCATTGTCCACGACCCATTCGTGGCCGCCCCCCTTGGTGATCCGTGCGGCGACCTCGGCGCCATCGCGGCACGGCGCATAACGTTCGTCGTCGACCTGGTCGGACACCGGCGTCACCTTGAGCTCGCCGCTGCAGCCGTCGAGTTCGGCCCAGCGCGCGAGCGCGACGCGCATGGGATATTGCCAATAGCGCGGCCCGCCGCCCTCGATCGGATTGGTTGTGTCGCGGTCGCCGGCGAAGGCAAGGACGGGCATCGCGCGCGAGGGATTGCACGTTGCCGGATCGGGCCGGCTTGGATCCGCGGGCAGGGGATTGCCGGCGCGCAACCCTACCACTGGCGCAATCGCCGCGAAGCGGTCGGCGGCGACGCAGCCGAGCCACGACGTCATGCGCCCGCCGCCCGACAGGCCAGTCGCATAGACGCGCGTCCGGTCGGCGCAGTGCTGCGCGACCAGCCAGTCGATCGCCGCGCCCAGGAACGCGATGTCATCGGCGTCGGTCGCTTTCGGCATTGCACCGGTCACGGTGGGGACGCCGGGGATGTTCCATGCGAAGCCGCTGTCGACCGCGATCGCGCCATCGGGCGCGGCGACGATGAAGCCGTGCTGGTCCGCCGTAGCCGCAAGCTTCGCGCGCTCGAGCATCTCCGCGCCCGTCCCACGGCTTCCGTGCAACAGCAAGACGAGCGGCACGCCCTGCTCCGCCAGCGCTGGCGGCAGATGTACCAGCATCGTTCGTCCCGTCGTGCCCACTGCGAGCCGCTGCGTGGTGCCGAGCGGCGCGATCGTGCAGGCGGCGTGGGCCGTCGGCACCAGCAGCAGCGACAGCCCGAGTGCGCACAATTGCGCCAGCGCGCGAAACGGGGTCATGGCCTCTCCCTATCGTTGCCGCCAGGCTATGATCGGCTGAATTGGATTTTCCCCAATTTCACGCCTAGTCGGGCGTTTGACAAGCAATCGCATTGGAACGCGCGCATTGGCGACTGACTCGCATAGCTCCGACATTCTCGTCATCGGCTCCGGCGCCGCCGGCCTCACTGCCGCGCTCAATCTCGCCGAGCGCTTCCAGGTCACGGTGCTCGCCAAGGGCGCGCTCAACGAAGGCTCGACGGCCTGGGCCCAGGGCGGAATTGCCGCCGTGCTCGAGCCTGGCGATACGTTCGACAGCCATATCGAAGACACGATGATCGCCGGCGCCGGGCTCAACGACCGCGCAACGGTCGAGTTCGTGGTCGAGGAAGCGCCGGCGGCGATCGAGCGGCTCGCCAAGTTGGGCGTCCCATTCAACACCGACGGCAATGCGCTGCATCTGACGCGCGAGGGCGGGCACAGCCACCGCCGCATCGTCCATGTCGACGACGCCACCGGGGCGGCCGTGCAGGAGGCTCTGCTAAAGGCGGCGCGCGCACACCCGAATATCCGGCTGGTCTCGGACATGGTGTGCATCGACCTCGCCACCAGCCGCCACGAGATCCGCTATTCCGGTGCGGGCAACATCTGGGGTGTCTACGCCTTCAACAAGGTCAGCGGTCGCGTCGAACTGTTCACGGCGCGCGCGACCGTGCTCGCGAGCGGTGGCGCCGGGCGCACCTATCTCTTCTCCACTGCGCCGCGCGGCGCGACCGGCGACGGCATTGCGATGGCGTGGCGCGCGGGATGCCGCATCTCGAACATGGAGTTCATGCAGTTCCACCCGACCTGCCTGTACAATCTCGAGGTCAAGAACTTCCTGATCACCGAGGCGGTGCGCGGCGAAGGCGGGCGGCTGCTGATCCCGGGGAGCGGGCATCGCTTCATGCCCGACTTCGATCCGCGCGCCGAACTGGCGCCGCGCGACGTGGTGGCGCGCGCGATTGACCATGAGATCAAGCGCTTGGGCCTCGACTATGTCCATCTCGACATCAGCCATATGGGCCCCGAGTTCGTGAAGCAGCACTTCCCGACGATCCACGCACGGCTGCTCGATCTCGACATCGACATGACGCGCGAGCCGATCCCGGTCGTGCCGGCGCAGCATTATACGTGCGGCGGGGTGGTAATCGATCGCGACGGCCGCACCGACCTGCCGCATCTCTATGCCGCCGGCGAAGTCACTCAGTCGGGGCTGCACGGCGCCAATCGCCTCGCGTCCAACTCGCTGCTCGAATGCTTCGTGTTCGGCGAGGCAGCCGCCAACCATATCGCGACGCATTGGGGCGATCTCGCGCCGCCGCCCGAGATCCGGCCGTGGGACGAGAGCCGTGTCGCCGATTCCGACGAAGAAGTGGTGATCAAGCAGAACTGGACCGAGATCCGCCGCTTCATGTGGAACTATGTCGGCATCGTGCGCACCACCAAACGGCTCGAGCGCGCCGCGCATCGCATCAAGATGCTCACCGACGAAGTCGCCGACTACTACGGCCATTTCCGCGTGACGTCCGACCTGATCGAACTCCGCAACCTGCTCGAAAGCGCGAACCTGATCGTCCGCTCGGCACTCCACCGCAAGGAGAGCCGCGGGCTTCACTATACGCTGGATTATCCCGAAACGCTGCCCGAGGCGGTCGATACGGTGCTCGTGCCCTGAGGCTTTGTTCACGCGGAGGCGCGGAGGCGCAGAGCGCGGGTGCCGCCGCGGTAGCGGCAGCCTTCGAATTGGCAAAGCCAGCGTCGCGCGCCGAGTCATCGCGGCGCCATGCGCCAGTACGGATATCTCTGCGTCTCCGCGCCTCCGCGTGAAAATAAATCAGCCGCGTTTGAAATACAGCCGGCGCAGGCTGCCTTCGGCCCAAAGGATGTCGCGTATCTTCCAGCCGGCAGGCGTCCACACGAGATCGTAGGTCAGCGCGACCGGCTTGTCGTTGGTGAAGCGTACCACAGCGCGGGCGCGACCGCGCGAGACGTTGACCGACGCGATCTTCGCGACGAAGCCGTCATAGTCTTGGCAATCGCAGAACGGGTCACCGTCGAGCGTCGGAGCGTCGCGTCGGCGTGCAGCGGCACGAAAATCTCGAATCATCGCGTCGGCCAGCCCTGGCTCGAACATCCGCTTTGGACGAAGGATCAAACTACCCTTGTCGCTGCTGCCAGGAAGATAGTGCCGATAGATCCCGGAAAGGAACGTGCGAACCGAGGCTTGATCCTGTGCCCGCGCGGCCGGCGCTGCCAGCATCAACGCGTGCCCGAGCACCAACATCCCGCTTCTCATTCCGCTGTCCCCTGTCCCAAGAGCAGCCCCAGCCGTGCCACCAGCCATGGCATCGTCAATCCCTGAACGAAGATCGAAAAGGCGACCACGCCGAAGGTGACCGTCACGATCGCGTCGCGCTCGGCGACGCTGACGGGGAGCGCGAGCGCCAGCGCCAATGCCAGCGCACCGCGCAGCCCACCCCAGAACAGCACATGCTTGTACCCCCAGGGCAGCGCGAGCCGCGTCCGCGCAAAGGCGAGTGCGATCGGATAGACGGTCGCGGCGCGGCCGGCGACGGCGAGCAGGATCGCCAGCCCGACGGCTTCGACCAGGCCAAGCCACGGCAAGCCGACCTCGTGCGAGCCGATCAGCAGGAAGATGATCGAATTCGCAAGGAACGCGACGAATTCCCAATGGGTGATCGTGCTGTCGCGCCCATCGGCGGTGAACCAGCGCGGCAATGCGTAATTGCCCACGATCATGCCCGCCGTCAGTGTCGCGAGCACGCCCGACAGATGGAAATGCTCCGCGATCAGGAACGCGCCATAGGCGATCAGCATCGTCAGCGAGAGCTCGACCAGCCGGTCGCCGGTACGCCCCGCTACCAGGATCAGCGGTAGCGCGACGATTGCGCCGGTCGCGGCGCCGCCGAACGCCGTGACGAGGAAATCGAGCGCGATATGCGGCGCATCGGTCGCGCCGCCGCTCGCGAGCGCGACGAGCACCGCGAAGCCGACCGCGGCAACGCCGTCGTTGAGCAGGCTCTCGGCTTCGACCAGCAGGTGCAACCGCTCCTGCACCTTGGTCGCCTTGAACGCGGCGATCACCGATACCGGATCGGTCGCCGCGATCAGCACGCCGAAGAACGCCGCGCCGAGCCAGCTCCAGCCGGCGAGCCAGTGCATGCCCGCCGCGACGACTGCCGCGCCGAGCGCGACACCGATCGTCACCAGCGCCAGCAGCAGCGGCAGCTCGCGGCGGAACGGGTGCCAGTGAATCTGGATCGCGGCTTCGAACACCAGCGGCGGCAACAGGACGAAGAAGATCAGCTCGGGGGTCAGCGTCCAGCGCACGCCGCCGGGCAGCAGCGCCAGGCCGATCCCGGCGACGACCAACCCGACGGCATAGGGAAGGCGCAGCCGCGCGCTCAGCATCGCGACCAGGCACGCCGCGAACAGCAATATTCCGGCGGTCCAGAAGTCGAACGAATGCATCCATTCCTCTTGGGTTCACGTTTCGTCGCTACAATGCCGTTATTCGTCGCAAGGCAATGCATGATCGCTTGTTGCGAGCCGCCGCGCGACTCAAAGATGTCCTGGGCAAGGGGCAGTAGTGACGTAATGCGCGTGCAAGCATTTTCAGTGACGCAGCGGGCCCTCACAATGGCAGGGCTCGCGCCGGCGATGTTGCTCGGATGTGCCGTGCATCCGATGCCGGCCACGACTGCGGCGCAGCTCCCGCCCCCCACCTATGCGACGCTGCTGCCGATCCCGGCGGCCTATGCCGGGACGCCCGCATCGGCGCCGGCGCCGGTCCCCGCTCCCGAGTCATTGGTTGCGCAGGTCGATGCGCTCGCGCGCCATTTCGACGGCGTCGTCGGTATCGCGATCAAGAGCGTCGGCGACGGCTGGACCGTGTCGTCGAACGGCGATCTCAAACTGCCGCAGCAGAGCGTGTCGAAACTGTGGGTGGCGATGACCGTGCTCGACGCGCGCGATCGTGGCCGGCTGACGCTCGACGATCAGCTCACCATCACCAAGGAAGATTTCACCTTGTTCCACCAGCCGATCGCCGCGCTGGTCAGGGGCGACAAGGGCTATACCGCCACCGTCGGCGAGATCCTCAAGCGCGCGCTCACGATGAGCGACAATACCTGCAACGACAAGCTGCTGCGTTATGTCGGCGGGCCCAGTGCGGTGCGCACTTTCCTCGCACGCCACGGGATCACCAATGTGCGCTTCGGCCCGGGCGAGAAGCTGCTCCAGGCGGGTACCGCCGGGCTCGAATGGAAGCCCGAATTCGTGATGGGCGGCGCCTTCGAACGCGCGCGCGCGCGGCTGCCGCAATCGGTCCGCCTTGCCGCGTTCGAAGCCTATGTCGCCGATCCCCCCGACGGCGCGGCACCGGCAGGGATCGCCGACGCGCTCGCCAAGCTCAAGCAGGGCAGGCTACTTTCGCCCGATTCGACCGAGTGGCTGATCGGGACGATGGAAAAGTCGCACACCGGCCGCCAGCGGCTGCGCGGCGCCGTACCCCCCGGCTGGGAGTTCGGACACAAGACCGGGACCGGCCAGGACCTCGGCGCGCGCATCGCCGGCTACAACGACGTCGGCATCCTCACCGCACCGGACGGCAAGAGCTATACGCTCGCAGTGATGATCGGCGACACGCGCCGCCCGATCCCGGCACGGCAGCAGCTGATGCAGGCAGTGGTCGCGGCGGTGGTGGCGAACCACCGGGTTGAATCGTACGGCGGATAGCGCCGAATCCTGCATCGTCATGCCGGACTTGTTCCGGCATCCACTCATCCCCAGGTGCGGTCTCCCGGGTTCTCGCTGGAACCGGAAGACCTGTGCCCGCCGCGCGGTGGATCCCGGACCAAGTTGTTTGGACCGAAGGCAAGGTGAGCGGGTGTTCGGAGACATAGCGAACGGATCAAGCCACCGGCTGGGCCAGGTCGACCTGGCCCAGCCGGTGGTGGC